>Ga0114938_1000927_pt1 | contig 21282 bp, 20 predicted proteins | sample AshMeaBigSpring_FD_88675 | JGI IMG/M metagenome (GOLD analysis project Ga0114938, IMG submission 88675) | Groundwater microbial communities from Big Spring, Nevada to study Microbial Dark Matter (Phase II) - Ash Meadows Big Spring | ecosystem: Environmental > Aquatic > Deep subsurface >...
ATTAAAGAGTGGAAGCTGCACAAAAGGGAATTAATAATCACGTACCCCCAAATCACGCACAATCAATCGCACTTCACGGGCGGTGTACGTCTTCGATTTCGGATGAAAATCCCCATGATCGATCTCCGACATCAAGTCCTGACAGTTGCGCATCCAACGGCGAAGCTTTGCCACCGCCATGTTGGGAAAGAGTTCTTTGAAATATTTAGTCACCAGATCAACCTTATTGTAGCATCTGATGGTAAACTTTGGATCTTCCATAACTCGAAACCTTTAAGTCATCAATTTAAATCATTGATTTTAAGTCATTGACTCTAAGTTAATAATTTAAAGTCATTAGGTATAAATCACTGGTCACTATATTTTTAGTATATTCTGTCATCTTCCACGCACGAACCTCCACAGAAGTAAACAGTCATTAAAGAACGGATAATCTCGCCATAGCCATACTTTTAGCCACCGAATGAACATCTTTGACCGAGTCTTGTTGACGACTAGTTCCAATGCTTGAGAAAATATTTCCATTATTGATAATATGTTTCCAAATGTAGTGACTTTATCTAATTTTATTTGTATTTTTGTGATGTGGTCGATAGTGTTTACGATGCTTGTTTGCAACACTAAGATAGGTGATTATAAGAGAAATTAATTAGAATCTTGCAGAATTAAGGTTAAACATAAAAAACTCACCATGTCGTTATTGTTTGGTTTATAGAAATGAATAATATGAAAAGTAAAATGATTATTACAGCTACAGTTATGCTGTTTCTTTCGGCTATTGCACAATCGCAAGAGAAAATCATTATCCCCAAAGGCACTGCACAAGCGTATGCCAAGCAAACACGCAACGAAGATGGAAAACCGGGGAAAAATTATTGGCAGAATTCTGCGGCGTATGCCATCAAAGCCACCGTTGATGTGAAGAACAAGCTGTTGCACGGCTCAGAACGAATCACCTATATCAATAATAGTCCGGATACATTAAAAACACTTGTCGTTAGGCTGTATCAAGATCTTTTTAAAAAAGGGGCTAACCGTAATTCGTTGGTGGATGTTGACCCACGCGATTTAACCGATGGGATAAAGATTGGACGGATAGAAATAGGCAATAAAGAAGTATCTACCGACGTTGCCCAAAAACAGGTACGTCGCAAAGGAACACTAATACACATTAAACTCGATGATAAGTTAGCACCACATAGTAAAACAGACATCGAGATAGATTGGAGTTTTCATATTCCTGAACACACTTTAGTCAGAATGGGAACTATCGATAGTACCACTGTTTTTCTAGGACAATGGTATCCTCAAGTAGCTGTGTATGACGATTTAAATGGATGGGACACCCATTCGTACAATGGGTTAGCGGAGTTTTACAACGAAGTGGCCGATTTTGATGTAGAGATTACTACTCCGCAAGGGTTTATGGTATGGGCTACGGGCGAACCTGTAAATATACGGGAGTTAATACAAGCACCATATTATGCTGCGTACAAGAAAGCAGCCACTTCAAACCAAATCACGCATTTGGTTACGGAGCAAGATTTAAAACGCGGAAATATCACCACAAACAAACGGACTTGGAAGTACAAAGCCTCTCAAGTTTCTGATTTCGCTTTTGGAGTGAGTGATCATTATTGTTGGGATGTCACTAGCGTGGAGGTTGATAAACAAACGAAGAGACGTACCGTGGTGGGTGTAGCGTATAATCCGGCATCGAAGCATTACGACAAAGTGGTGAATGTGGCGCGTGAAACCGTCCGCTTCATGTCCGAAGAGATGCCCGGCATTCCTTTCCCTTTTCCTTATATGACGGTTTTCAATGGCGATTTCGGCATAGAATACCCCATGATTACGAACGTAGGCACGGATCCTAATTTCAATATGACGGTATATGCTAATTCGCACGAGATAGCACATAGCTATTTCCCCTTTTATGTATGCACCAACGAAACCAAAAACGGTTGGTTGGATGAAGGATTAACCGTTTTTCTGCCGGAAAAGATTCAGAAGGAAATGGCATCTTTGGATGAAGCTAAACGAAACACAGCTGCTTTTTCTAGTTATGCCGGTTTAGAAGATGAGCCTTCTGTTATAACCCCTACACACTATTTAGATCAGCGCATCTATTTCTATCTCAATTATGCCAAGACAGAAGTTGCTTTGCGTATGTTGCAAACGGAATTGGGCGATTCTCTATTTAAAACTTGCCTAAAAGGCTTTATGGAAGATTGGAAATATAAACACCCCACGCCAAACGACTTCTTTAATTCGTTTAATAGACTATCCGGACAAAATTTAAATTGGTTTTGGCCTGTTTGGTATTATCAGAATGGCGGTATCCCCGATTTGGCGATAGATAAAGTGACCCGTACGGCCGACAAAATTCAAGTAACTGTTGTCAATAAAGGTGATTTTCCCCTACCCATTGTTTTGTCGTTTTATAACCGCGATAAAGTGGTGAAAACTGTAACTCTGCCAGCACGACGTTGGCTAGAACAGCCCAATCAGCCGATTAATGTTTCTATTGATGCCTCGGAAGAGGTAACAAGCATCACATTAGGTAATGAATACATTCCCGATGCCAACCGTTCAAATAATAAATTCTAAATAGAGTTGAACAATTTAATGGTTTGGTATCATGAAGCAGCCGAAGCAGGGCATCATCTGGCTCTAAAAGACTTGGAAAATAAAAACATGGGAGATTGAAAAGTAAGCAACACCTTAGTCTATCAAAGCAATTTAGTTCAAACAATCTAAACTGTCTAAGCGTTATACTTTTACTGAACGAACTCAACAACAATGAATAAATGAAAAAAGCGATAGCAATACTATCTCCCATACTTTTATGTTTCTTCGTCGGCTCAACAGCGAGCCTTTTTCAGCAAGATGCGATACAAGTATGGTATCCGTTCCTTAACAAATCGACATTAACACCTCCTAGCTTTGTGTTTCCAATAGCATGGAGTCTAATTTATGTGTGCATGGGAGCGTCCGTTGGGTTAGTTTACCTTTCTGATTCCTCAAAAAGAAAAGAGTTGATTCAGCTTTTTGCCTTACAATTGTTTTTTAACTTCGCTTGGAGTTTTCTGTTTTTCTATTTCAAAAATCCATTGTTAGGGTTTATCGATATACTCATATTAGATACTCTCGTTACAATCTACGTGATCAAAAGTTATGCAGAGCATCGAGTGAGTTCCATTTTATTCTGGCCGTATATGGTTTGGATCTATTTTGCAACCTATTTAAATGGATATATCTTAGTCTACAACTAAAGACGTTGCAAAAAGAAACTTTACATCAGCAGCCGCTCTAGTTTATTCCTCCATCGCTTCCAATCGGGCATTTGTGTGGCTAATAATTCAAAGAAATGAGTATTATGTTCTCTTTGAACTAGCTGACACAGCTCATGTGTAATGACATAGTATCTGCAAATTAATTAATACTGCAAATTAATTAATAAACAGAAATCTCAAACTGATGCTCATGATTTGAATAGTTATAATCCAGATGAAAATGCTGGAGTCGACAGATGGATTCAACGATTGCTAATCCCAAACCGGTAGAACCTTCTTTTTTATTCCCTTGATAAAACCTTTCAAAAATATGTGCTTTATCTAAAGGGCTATCTTCACCTGTATTGGAGAACATGATGCGCTTGTTATCAATTTCTATTCGAATAGAGCCATTCTCTACATTATGCACATAAGCATTCTTTAAAAGGTTAGTCAATAAAGCAACCGCAAGTGGCTCATTCATTCTGATCTTCAAAATTCCATTTTCAATCACATTCACCTTTATCTGCTTATATTCATAAACATCCTTATAATCATCTAAATATTTCTTTACTAAATCATTTATCACCAACTGACTATTTTCGGTAAACTGACCGTTATCAATTTTCGAAAGGAACAATAGCGATTTGTTGAGTTTAGTAATATATTCAAGGGTTCCATGAGTCTTGACTAATTCTTCAAGTTGATTTTCAGAGAGTGCTTCGTCTTCCATCAGCATTTCTAATCGGTTCATGCATATAGCCAATGGTGTTTGGATCTCATGTGATGCATTTCCTATGAACTGTTTTTGCTGTTCGAAGAGCTGTTCATTCCTTTCCGCATAGCGGATAACAGCAGCATTTAGTTTTTTGAACTCAGTAACATTCGTATCATTCTTGAGAGGCGTATGTCTTCCCCCGACACGATTTGCTTCCATCCAATTCAAAAGTTTATATATAGGATTCATGCTATGGTTGAGTACTAACGACAGTAGGATGACGATGGTAAGCAGCAAAGCAAAATACAAAAAAATCATCCACGAAAGAATGGACTCTTTCAAATCTTCCTTCTCAATGGTCGGAGTCGATACAACTAATCTGTAATAGTTATTCTGATTGTCTTTGAATATAGTAGTGAGTATACGTGCCGGTTCAGTTTCTTTCTTCTCTTTGATATAAATCATAGAGTCATTATAAACAATCGATTGAGACCTGAATGCTTCATTCTGACCAATTTTTGTGAGGTAATATTGATTGTTTGATCCGTTATTTTCAGTAGGGAGTTCTTCGCCCGCTAAGGCACGTATCATAATATTCTCAGAATAATCTTCCAACGAATCATCTACTTCATCATTCACTTCATCAATCATGGCTACATAAAAGAAAACAGCCCAAACAGTGAGGATAAGTGTCAGAGCCACAAATATTTTCAGAATAATAGAATATAGCAATTTCATATCAAACCAATTTATTCAACAACCAATTTATAGCCAAACCCATAGACAGCTTTGATCTCTATAGTTGCACCTGCCTCTTTCAGTTTTTTACGTAAGTTTTTTATTTGAGCATAAATAAAATCGAAATTATCTACCTGATCGATATGATCTCCCCAGACCGATTCAGCAAGAGTATTCTTGTTGACTAATCTGCCCGGACGATTCATGAAGTACAATAATATATCGTATTCTTTTCTATTCAACTCGATCGGTTGGTCGTTTATAAATACATGGAAGTCGCTAGGGACAATCCTCACATTTCCTTGATGTATATCCAAACTTCCTCCCTGTTGATTACGGCGCACCACACTTTTTATACGTGCTGTTAATTCAACAAGATGGAAAGGCTTTGCCAAATAGTCGTCGGCTCCCAATTCCAGTCCCAAGACCTTATCCTCCAACGAATCTTTAGCAGAAATAATAATCACATTTTCCTGCTTTCTTAATTCTTTCATTCGTTTCAGAATATCCAAACCACTTCCACCCGGTAATGTAATATCCAACAAGATGCAATCATATTCATAATCCTCCATCTTTCTTAAAGCGGCATTAAAATCCTCAGCCGTCTCAACAACATAACGTTCTTTCTCAAGCGAAAGCTGAATTAGTTCCCGCAAAGAGGGCTCATCCTCAACAATCAATATTTTCATAAGCTAAAATCGTTTGTATATAGTTACAAAGAAAAGAGATAAATTTGAAATAATTCTGAAAATGAAAGAAAAAAAGGCTATCTCAATATTTCATGAGCTAGCCTTATTTCACTTTGTTTGTTGTAATTGTAATATATATTTATATAGTATATATTCGTGTAGTTCACAAATTAATAAGAACGTGCAAAGATAACACGGCATGCAGAAGGCTTACCGGTAACCATACATTTGCCAGGTTCCTTATCTCCTTCAACAAAAGACTCGAAAGGAATGCAGCGGATAGTCGCTTTAGTCTCTTCTTTGATTTTTTCTTCTGTTTCAGTTGTGCCATCCCAATGTGCTAGGATAAAACCACCTTCTTCAATCTTTTCTTTAAACTCCTCGTAAGAATCTGCAGTTGTGATACGAGAGTTGCGATAATCCAAAGCTTTCTTGAAAATATTAGCCTGAATCTCTTCCAAAAGATTTTTAACGTAAGTTTCAATACCATCGCACGATACAGTTTCTTTTTCAAGTGTATCACGACGCATCACTTCCATTGTATTGTTTTCAAGGTCTCTTGCACCCATCACAAGACGTACAGGAACCCCTTTCAACTCATAATCAGCAAACTTAAATCCAGGACGTTTGTTATCTGCATTATCGTATTTTACAGAAACGCCCAAAGCTTTGAGATTTGCAACAATACCTGCTACTTTCTCATTGATCTGATCAAGCTGCTCATCATTCTTATAAATAGGAACAATCACAACCTGTATCGGAGCCAAATGTGGGGGAAGAACCAATCCGTTGTCATCCGAGTGTGTCATGATCAAAGCTCCCATCAATCGAGTAGATACTCCCCATGAGGTAGCCCATACATATTCCATCTTGTTTTCTTTGTTAACAAACTGAACATCGAATGCCTTTGCAAAGTTCTGTCCCAAGAAGTGAGAAGTACCACTCTGAAGAGCTTTGCCATCTTGCATCATTGCTTCAATGGTATAAGTGTCAAGAGCACCCGCAAAACGTTCATTAGCCGATTTCACACCTTTTACTACGGGAACTGCCATGTATTTTTCAGCAAAATCTCCATATACATTCAACATTCTTTGTGCTTCTTCTTCCGCTTCTTCACGTGTAGCATGAGCAGTGTGACCTTCTTGCCACAAGAACTCAGCAGTGCGTAAGAACAGACGTGTACGCATTTCCCAGCGCATCACATTTGCCCATTGATTTACCAAGATAGGAAGATCGCGATATGAGTTGATCCAATTTCTATAAGTATTCCAAATAATTGTTTCAGAAGTCGGACGAATAATTAGTTCTTCTTCCAATTTTGCATCCGGATCCACAACAACACCTTTACCATCCGGTGAACTTTTTAGACGGTGATGAGTTACCACAGCACACTCCTTAGCAAAACCTTCTACGTGTTCTGCTTCACGGCTCAAGAAAGATTTTGGGATTAGCAAAGGGAAATAAGCATTCACATGTCCTGTTTCCTTAAACATATCGTCTAATTGACGTTGTATCTTCTCCCAAATTGCATATCCGTAAGGCTTGATAACCATACATCCACGCACAGCTGATTGCTCAGCAAGATCAGCTTTTACTACCAAATCATTATACCATTGCGAGTAGTTTTCACTACGTTTGGTAAGGTTTTTTAGTTCTTTTGCCATTATATTTTTAATTTTAATTTCTTCAAATGTTAAAACAAAGTGCAAAAATACAAAAAACGAACGAACTATGCCATTCTTTTATACGTTATTTTTGTAGTTCCAACAACCTCTCCCCTCTTGTTTGGTTTACTCCGTACCCAAAAATCGCAAAATCTCCCTTCGCAGGATCATTAGGCCACACTTCGCAAAGTTGTTCTGTAAGTTCACAAGCAGTTTTCATACATTTGCTACCTGAGATCAATTGCCAATTTTCTTTAGCAAGCCGATAGACGTGCGTATCTAAAGGAATAATTAAATATTGAGGATCGAACGACTGCCATGCTCCAATATCGACAGGTGAATCTCTCCTAACCATCCAACGTAAAAACATACAAAGTTTTTTCGCTTCCGAAGAACTTTTCACTTCAGGAATACCATTGATATGCCCGAAAGTAGATTGCAAACCATGTAAGGGAGATAACTCTTCAAAAGATAACTTTAAATAATTTTCTAAAGAATCATATTCATCATAGATAGAAAACAAAGTATCACAAAGAGTAAAAAAGTCATTGAACGAATAAAACCTGTAGAAACTTTCACTTTTACCTTTATATTTTCTCCATTTTTGTTCCAATATATATAAGTAGGGAGTTTTCTTAAACAGGTCAAGATCCACACTGCTAGCCGTTTTAATAATCTGCTTCCGGTTGCCTGTCGCAATCCATGAAGTGATCAAAGCAGACACCTCAATATCAACCAGATTTGAATATTGACGTGGAATTTGTATAGGATCATTTAAAATGAACTCAGGAGTTTCATATTGTATAGCAAGTATTTGTAATAGCTCTTTTAGTTCTCTTTTCATCTTTTCAGTGCATTGTAACTACACCCGATTCGAGGTGCAGCGAGATAAGCTGCAAAGATGCCAATATTATATGGAATAGGCAATAATGAAAAACATAAAAAACAATACATTTTTTAAAACTAATTTATTTGATTTAAAAAAAATAATACTTAACTTTGTGGCATCTAATATAAGTGACAAATGCGGTAGTAGCTCAGTTGGTAGAGCATCAGCTTCCCAAGCTGAGGGTCACGAGTTCGAGTCTCGCTTACCGCTCTAGTTGGCAGTCAAGCACTTACTATTAAAAAGCAAGTGCTTTTTTTATTCACTTTTAACTAGACAACTAACCGTTCTTGAGGGTTATTAGAGGATATTAAATGCAAATTTATTGTAAATATCTATATACTATCTGCATTAAAAAATCTAAAAAAAAGTTATATGAAAAAGATGATTATGATTATTTTGGCAGTAAGTTTTTTTTCTACCGCATTTGCACAAGATAAAAAAATTAATTTAGAAGTTGGTCTTAATTATCCAATTGGGTTTCAAAAAGATGGAAATAAAGAAAACCATATTGGATTTTACGCAAATGGAGCATATAAATTTTATAATTCTCCATTAAGAGCTAATTTAAAATTAAGCTATGATAGTTATACTGTTGTTAAGAAAGCGCAAAGCGGTTCACCTTACAATGGAAGATCTTTATCTTTAATACCATCTGTAAATTATGATTTTGCTATTTCTTCAAACAGCATATTTTATGCGGGAGTAGGTGCTGGATTATCTATTGATAATTTAGACAAAGGGGTATTTAATGAAGGCTATCAATCTCATTTTGTATTTGCTCCTCAAATTGGTTTTAAATTTGTAAAGCATATCAACATTTCTGCACAATATAACATTACCCATAAAGATTACTCAAGGTTTATAGTGGGAATTGGATATATTTTTTAGTTGAAAATTTTATATTTGGAACTACTTCTTTCTTCATCGAAAACTTTAGTTTATTAAGAATATCCACTCTCTTATTAATATTATTTGGATTTACCTTTTAACTGTATAATACAGATTATCAACTTTATAAAACTTCGAATATTTTTGAATAAGTTGGCAGTTTTTTGTTTCTTTGGATCATGAAACTTGCAGATTTCAACGTTATATAATGGCGATCGTCCTGCAAACTATATTAATAGAGCAATAAATGTAATCATCGAAAATATGAAACACAATTTTTATGTATTATTAATCATTTTATTCTGGGCAAATACCATATCTGCTTTTTCCCAGAATATACAAATGGTCTCTGATTCAACGTTCCAATATACTTTAGGAGGCAAAGTGTTTTTATGCACTAAAATATCAATAGTAAATAAAAGCCCTGATAAATGCATTATATGGTTGGATTCCAAGAAGAATGATTCGCAGGAAGCAAATTTCAAAAGCTATTTTTTTAGACGTTTAGGCGATTTTACATTATACAATATTATAATGGAGCATGGAAGTACACTTACTATACATGATCCAAAAGGCTTTTCTGAAATTTTTAAAACTTTTTACAAAGTCTTAGAACCTAAAGAATGCTTTGATTTTTTATTTATAATCAAGGATGGTAAATCGGAAACTGTAAATCAAAAATACACTAAATGCCTAAAAGGAAATTTGCTAAATTTGATATCAGAAAGAGAACTTGCTAAACTAGATATAACCATAGATGAAGCTTTCAAACGATTGTCCTTTAAACCTCAGTATATTGTAATAAATGTAGATGATTTATATAATAGTAAAAAACACACTCATAAATGAAATTATATATCTATCTGCATTTAAGTACTATTTTGGCTTCTGCAAATAGCCATTTAGGCATCTAAGAATACATTTTCTTTTCTAAACATAATTTTAATTATTAAGAGTTGTATAAAAATAACTTTATCAAAATCAGAACGTTCTTCCTTCAAAATTAATCCTTACTTTGAAACGGTGTACCAAAATTCACAAAAAAAATAATATTTTTTCTATGAGGCGATTCATTTCAGAATAAAAAAAAGGAAAGAAAACTCAAGAGCCACAATAGCTAGTGATAAAATGAAAAGTCGATAACTTTTACTATAAAAGCATATCTATATCAAAGTATACTACTGAACTTAAGAAGACTAAGTACAGTCTTCCTATGTTTATTGAATCTGCTGTTTACCGGAGATTATATTTAAATAGAGTTCTTTAATTTTAAGATCATCTACAGGATTTCCCATGGCAACTATCTTGTTATCCTTATCAAGAATGAACGTTTTAAAAATACTATCTGATGGAAAATGATTTAATTTATTAAAGATATCGTCTTCATCAATACAAACAGGATAATTGAAACGTGAAGCTTTCAATAAATTTACAATCTGTCCCTTATTCTCTGGGTGGAAGAAAAATAAACAAGTAGCCTTGCCATTTCCATAAGGTTTCAAGCAACTAAGAAATTCTTTCCACTTTTCCAATTTTAAATTAGATCTAGTACATGAAGTAGAATCAATATAGCTTACTACTGTGTAATCAGTCCGTTTAAGAGAGTATTTACGTACAGAATCCATATCGAACGACTCAAAAACTGTATCTACAGGATAATACACTGTTTTTCCAGTCCACGCTTGAGTCAAGCGTTCAATGCGTTGGAGGTTCGATTCGTTACAGGAAAACAAAATCAAAGCAAATACGATATAAAGTAAGTTTTTCATATTATATCTGTTGTTATACGAGATACAAAAATAAAACTTTTTTTTTATAATATCATGAACTAAGCAATACTTTCCTTTCGGAATAGAAGAGATGCCAAATAATATCCTAAACTTATAATCATCAGGCTGAGAATAGCACCGGCAAACACATCACTCAACCAATGACGATTGTTTAATATTCGAGTTAAGCCGGTTAGAATTGCAGGAGAATATATTGCAAAAGTTATCCATGCACCTCTTTTAAACCCATACTCTTTATAAAGTAAACTTGCTGCTAAGAATGCTGTTGCGGTATGCCCTGAAGGAAATGATAGTAAATCTGATCCATCCGGACGAAGTACACCCGATAAAGATTTCATGGAAAGAATCACCAATAAAGCTAATGAGATAGAGAAAAGCATCGAAACAAGAAACTGTTTCCAGGAATTACGGCCTTTTACTCCCGCAAATTTTAATCCGAAAAGCAATACAACAGGCAAATAAGGCAAATAATCATCGTATCGATAAGCAAACGAAGGTGTGTAAATGTTCCGAAGGTGGTAAATGTATTGATCGAGGGGATAAATAGCTCCAATTTTCAAAACAATCACTGCCAGAACCCCAGCCAACAATCCAAGAAATAAACGATGCAGATTTGACATACTTCTACCTATTTTTAAAATCGGCGCAAGGTAGTAAAAAATGAGCTTGATAAAGAAATAGTGTGCCAGAACTTATATATTATTAAGTACCAACACACTATTTTATAAATCTTTCATCAAAATAAGCATTAAAAGAGACTATCCAAAAAATTAGATCGTCCATTCTGGTATTCAGGAATTAGCCAAACTGTCCGGTTAAATACTCTTCCGTACGTTTGTCGCTTGGTTTAGTAAACATGATCTGTGTCCTATCGTATTCCACCAACTGACCAAGGTACATAAACATTGAATAATCGGATATACGGGCAGCTTGTCCCATGTTATGTGTTACAATAATGATAGTAAAGTCTTCCTTAAGCTTAAGTAGTAACTCTTCAATACGATTGGTAGCAATCGGGTCGAGTGCAGAAGTAGGCTCATCCATCAACAATACATCAGGTTTCAAAGCTAAAGCACGTGCGATGCATAAACGTTGTTGCTGACCTCCCGACAGGAAAGTTCCTTTCTTAAATAAAGAGTCTTTTACTTCATCCCACAGTCCAACGTTAATCAGACTAGTCTCAACCAGCTCATCTTTTTCACGCTTAGACAGACTGATTCCATTCAACTTATATCCGGCAATCACATTGTCGTAAATACTCATTGTAGGAAAAGGATTAGGTCGCTGAAATACCATCCCCGCCATGCGACGAACCTCCATAGGATTCATTGAGAGAATATCTTTTCCATTAAGCAAGATTTCACCCGAAATTTTAATATCAGGATAAAGCTCGTGCATACGATTGATAGCACGCAGCAAAGTACTTTTACCACAACCTGAAGGTCCCATGATAGCCGTAATCTTATTACGTTGGATATCGGCATTAACGGACTGAACAGCGTTCTTTCCAGGAGTATATGATATAGATACGTCTTTAATTCGTAACACAGGATTATTTACTTGTAACATTCTGTCATTCTTTATATTAAATACTTATTTTTCTTTATTGGATTCTCCATTTACGTGCGACATTCTTCGCTATAATATTGAGGACTAAGATCAGGAGTAATAAAAATAAAGAAGAACTCCAGATCATGTCGACTAGATTCGGGTCGTTATAGAACTGCCAGATAAGCAAAGATACGGCACTCGTAGGCTTTGTAACATCCCAATTGATGACGGTCGCTCCAAGAGCCGTTAGCATCAGTGGTGCGGTCTCTCCCATTACACGTGAAATTGCCAGTAGAATTCCTGTAAACAAGCCACCGAACGCTGATGGAACCAGAACACGTAAAACTACATTTGTGTACGAAGACCCAAGTGCTAAGCCTGCTTCCTTCAAACTTCCGGGAAGCATTTTCAGTGTTTCTTCTGTCGACCGGATAATCAATGGCAACATCATGATGGCAAGTGCTACACTACCTGCTAATGCCGAATAACTACTCAATGGCTTCACAACCCATGCGTAAGCAATCAGACCGATAACGATAGAAGGAGTACCTTGCAAGAGATCCGTCAAAAAGCGAATGATGTGCGAATATTTTGTTTTAGGTTTTTCTGCCAGATAGATCCCTCCCATTACACCGGTAGGAATAGCAATAAGAGCTGCCAGAACTACCATGATTAAAGTACCTGTAATACCATTTGCTATACCACCAGGAATAATCTTATCGGCTCCTTTTGCCATCATAGCGTCTAGAGTACTGGGAGCTACATCGGTAAAAAAACTCAGATTGATCTGCTTATACCCTTTCTTAACCAGTTCCCAAAGAATAACGATCAAAGGAACGGCTGTCAGACAAGAAAAGAAACAAACTGCTCCAAAGAAGATTCTGTCCTTGACTTTCCGAAAACCGGGTGAGGCTGATTTAGAAGATATACTTATCATGCTTTACTAAATTTGGTCATTATCATTTTTCCAATTAAATTAATCACAGCTGTAATTAAGAACAGCAACAGACCGATTGCAATCAGTGAGCTAAGTTTCAGATCTTCGGCTTCACCAAACTGATTGGCAATCACACTCGCCATTGTATTTCCGGTAGCTGTGAGTGAGTTCGGTATGTTATTCGTATTACCTATCAACATAGTAACTGCCATGGTCTCACCTAAAGCACGACCTAAAGCAAGAACGTAGCTGGCAAATACGCCCGACCCCGAAACGGGAAAGATCACGTAACGAATAACCTCCATACGCGTTGCTCCCAAACTATACGCTCCTTCTTTTAAATCGCGCGGCACCATCGATATAAACTCTGAGCTAAGCGACGAAGCATAAGGTATAATCATGATTGCAAGTACCATAGATGCAGTGAGTACTCCGAAGCCTTGGGCAGAAAGATGTAAGTCGACCATGATAGGACGCAGAGTATAAAAGCCCCAAAGACCGTATACAATAGATGGGATGCCTGCCAATAGTTCGATAACCGAACTAATAACCATTGCAACACGCGTACCTCGGAAGTATTCGCCTGTAAATAAAGCGACAGGTAAGGAAAAAGGAATGCAGAAAAGTAAAGCTAAAAAGGAGGTCATTACTGTACCCGCAATAAAAGAAAGCGCACCATACTCCTCGTGATCCGGTCGTGGGTTCCATTCGGAAGTAGTGATAAAGTCGATTATCCCGAAATGACTAAAAGCCGGAACAGCTCCACTCACCAGAGAATAAACCATCCCTCCGCAGATCAACAATACGATCAATGAGCACAGTAAGAGCAGTATTTTAAATATTTTGTCTCGCATTTTGGATTTCTGAGATTTGTATTTACTATGAAAAGAAAAAAGGAGAAGAGATGAATGCATTCAAATCTCTCCTCCTGCTTCTCTATTTAATAAACAATCTGTTCTTCAAGTTTGATTACTTTAATATGGGTTGACCATTATATGTCACTGATTTCAAGATCTCTTTAGCATTCTTAACTGCCGATTCCGGAAGTGGTGAATAATGAACTCGAGTGGTTAATCCTTGAGCATAAGCATCTGTCATCCAATTGAGAAGTTTCACTGTTGCTTCCGCCTGTTGTAGAGTGCGATCATCGTATTTTTGCTCTTTATACAGCACGATCCATGTAAAGCAAGCAATTGGATATGCATTCGGATCAGATGAATTAGTAATCATTGTTCTGGTATCCGCAGGCAACTCACCGGCAGCTGCAGCCGAAATGCTCTCTGTAGAAGGAGTGATGAAGTTTCCGGCTTGATTCTTTAATTGAGCAACCGGCAATTTCTGTGCAAAAGAATACTCCGATCCGATGTAACCGATCGCTCCTGCTGTTTGACTAATGGTACCAGCTACGCCCGGATTACCTTTGCCTGCAATACCCACAGGCCACTTCAATGCTTTATCAGTACCCACTTTCTCGCTGAACTCAGGACTAACCTTAGAAAGATAATCACTGAATACGAAGGTCGTTCCGCTACCATCAGAGCGATAAACCGGATTAATCACACTTGCAGGTAAAGAGGTTCCAGGATTGATAGCGGCAATCCGCGCATCGTTCCACTTTGTTATTTTACCTAAATAAATATCAGCAACAATCTCACCGGTCAGTTTAAGATCTTTCACCTCAGGAAGGTTATAAGCCATCACGACAGCCCCCATACAGGTAGGAACATGAACCACCTGAGCCGGCATTTTTTCTATTTCTTTATCCGAAAGAAAAGCATCACTGGCACCGAAATCCACGATCTTGTCTTTAAGACTTCTGATACCTCCTCCACTACCTACACCACCGTAAGTAACAACCGTATTAGTGGAGTCTTGATAGCTTTTAAAAGCCACATCATAATAAGGTTGCGGGAAAGTTGCTCCTGCACCTGCAAGACTAATACTAGAAGAGTCGCCCGTTTTTTTGCCACCACAAGCAGCGAGGGTTACTATCAATCCGAATAATAAAAATTTCTTCATTGTTGTTTAATTTAAATTTGGTTGTCCTTTATCTTATTTATTACTACAATCTCTCTGTAATTCTCAAGTGCAAATTTAAAGCAGCTTTGCTACATCGCTAATACACAAGTATTACAAAGTCGTTACATTGTTCGTTTCGTCCAATCAAATCTTAACCTCCAGATTTAAGCAGATAAACGAACTTGCTCTGCCATTGGTAGGATTCACTGTTTGGAAGTTGGGCGATATGCGTATATAACGAATCGGCTCATACTGGAATCCTACGATTGCACGTCTTTCGTCCCCTTTGAAATAATTATTTCTAGAAGAAAGATCGTCGTACCTTCCAAACACTGAGAACTTTTTATTTAAAAAAACTGTCGAATAGATAGAATATCCTGTCTTATCTTGCTTATTAACAAATTCGGAGTTCCAAAGTTTATTATACTCTATACCTATATTAAATAAAGAGTGTCTATACCCTGCAAACAAAGCCAAAGATTGTTGCGCTTTCGCATTTTCGCCATCAGCATCGTATCGGTCGAAATAAGCGCGGAAGATCAACGAACCGGTAGGAATAATAGTGATTCCAGCTCCATAGCGGTTATTATTATCCTTATTAATCTTCTTATATCCCTCTCCATTGATAAAAGTAACATCTCCACTCAACCAACTATTAAACTGATACTTGGCTATTACACCCATATCGGCACTTGAGTTGAACTTATATTCATCTTGAAAAGATTTCCATATATAACGTTGTCCCCAGAACTTTTCTTGTATATCGAACTGCTCCAACCCTATTAATCCGGCATTCAGAGTAAATTTACCAGGATTCCACGAAAGCATTGCATTCTTTATATAAGCCACTCTTTCAAGATCGGAACCGGCTACTTTTGTAGGACCGACATCGAATACAACCTTTCCTCCTAGATTTTTTAAGAATTTAAATTCATAACCCAGATAAGAACGTTCTAAATTAAAGCCCGACTCTTTATTAGCATACCCCAATCCTGCACTGTAGTTTGCATAGATCGTAACAATCGGTTTGCCGGAAAATTTAACTTCCGTCTTTGGCTCAGCTTCATTTGTCTCAACTGCTTTTTGCTCAGTTGTATTTTCTTGAGCAAAAGCCATTGTGCATGACAAAAATAAAAATGCAGATAAAAATTTCTTTTTCATTTCTATATTGATTTCTAAATTGATTTCTAATTTGAATCTAAATCCTTTGATTTTACGACTGCAAAAGTATAGCGGTCAAATTACGACCAAGCTACGCATATGTTACAAAAAGGTTAAATGAGACATCGTGAAGAATTGTTCATTACAAATAAATGAAATTAAATTCAATTTATGAATATCTTTGTCGACAAAATTGCTACAAATACATGAACCCATGATAAATGCAACTATCAATAATATACAATCGCTTATTATCCATACTATAGGTAATAAGTATGAAAATGGACAGATCAAGTTTTCCGACTCAGAAACAAAAATAGAAGATCCGAATATCCGTTCCTTATTAACTAAATATTTCACCGGTTCTTTTAAATGGGACGAATTTTACAACTTCTATCACACCTCAAACATCGACTTGAATGAGATTTATTCTTTTGTAACGAGCATTTTCGATGATCCAAGCGACTTTTACGAGCAATCCGTAAAAATTGCAAAGTATCTTTACGAACAAAGTACTCACCCCAAAATAAAAGCCGGAGAGCTTTATATTGTTTATTTTACGGGTTGTAAGGTGGAAGGGAAAACAGTTGATGCCATTGGACTTTTTAAATCGGAGAATAAAGATACATTTTTGAAAGTTTATCCATCTGGTAGCGCTTTTAAGATTGAGAGCGAAAGAGGAATTAATATCAATAAACTAGATAAAGGATGCTTGGTCTTCAATACATCCAAAGAGAACGGCTACCTTGTTGCAGTAGTCGACAATACCAATAAAGGGACAGAGGCTAAATACTGGACGGAAGATTTCCTGCATATCCGTCCGCGTAAAGATAGCTATAGTCAGACGCAAAACATGCTTTTCCTTTGCCAGGAGTTTGTATCGCAAATCTCCGATGAGGAAGGAAAAGCACAGAAAGCAATCTTACTAAACAAAACGATCCATGCATTAAAGAAAGACACCGTAAATACGGACGAATTTGCTAAAAGAGTCTTCGAGCAACCGGAACTGGTAGAACAATTTTCACAATATAAGCAGTCGTACGAAAAGGCTAACGATGTAGCATTCGACGACCAGTTCGAGCCAAATAGTCAGGTTCTTAAAAGGAAAGGGATGGGTACGATGACTACCATCAAGCTCGACAAGAACTTCGATATCAGAATCCACGGCGGTGAGCAACTCATTGAGCGCGGATACGATGAAGAACGTGAGTTGTTCTTTTATCGTCTGTTCTTCAAAGAAGAAAAATAAGAACTACACAATTCAGAAACGTTTTTCCAGAAAATAAAAGAGTGGCTTATTCATAAGGAATTCACCACTCTTTCACATTTATACCCGACCGTTACAATCGCGGACGATTTTAAAATTCTATTTCCATGTTCATCAACGGAGCATGCTGCTGAGCACCATAAACGTCTGTTTCTCCAAGTGCTCCACTAGGAATAGGACGACAAATAGTTGCTTTCACAGCTTTAGCCGGATCGAAATACACTAAGTGTAAAACATCACTTTCGGGAATACCGTAAGTGGCACAGAAATTCTTTATGTTGATAGCTTGTGCTGCCTTAACTTTACCGTAGGTCTCAAAATCCTTGAAAATCACATCGAATGTGAGCTCGTAAGGACCTGAGTTTTTGCTACGGATCACAGATGCTATATCTATTAATCTATGTTTTTCCATAATCATTGCTTGCATTAAAATTCCATGAAACTAATAGGGAACGGTGCACACGGGTCATCAACACGCATCAGGTGATAAACGTTGAACTCGTAAACAGCTCCCATTTTACAATCACTTGGCGAGAATGGGAAGGCAAGGTTACCGGCTGTAGAGATACGTCCTTCATAACCATAGTGAAGCATGGTTGAACGAGCAAAACCACAGATCGTGTTAGCCTCTTCTTGCGTCGGTGCCACTGCTTCGATGATAATAAGCAATTCATCGCTCGACGAATCAGGAGTTTGCGGGAACATATGCATCACACCTTTCTTACCATAAATCTTAAAGTCGAGATAGAAGTTTGTGATACCCGAATTGCGGAAGTTATCTTCTACACGTTCGCGTACTTTCTCAACAACTGTATCGATCTGACTAATCATCACTGGGTCGTGAGTAGCTGCAGGTGAAACGGTTCTATAACCTACCCGACGTACGCCTTCCAGTTTTACAAAATATTCATCAGTCGGAACAAACTTCGTACCACTCACTTCAACCTGAGTATCAGTAAGCTGATTAAACTTCGTTTCAGTCAGATCGAGAGCACCTCCAGGTCCAGGCAATACATAAGGATTCGATTTTTCGTAAAGTGAGTGAGCAGCAACCGAAAGAGCTGTACATTTACGAATCGGGTTCAAAGGCTCAACAACGAAACTATCTTTCTTCAATGTTCCCATCATACAGTCGCTACCACTTCCCGGCAATGCAGTAATAGCTGCACATTCGAGGATCTTACCCATATGGATTGCAAGTGCTTTATCGAAACCTTTACTGATAGCTAAAGCCGAGAACTCACAAGGATCGTAACTACGACCGGCAAGAATCACTTGAGCGCCACTTTCCAATGCTTTGATAAAAGGTTCTTCACCCATCTGAGCAACGATATGGATCGACTCATCCACGTTTTCCTCCTTCAATTCAGGAACAGGACCCAGTGGAGAGATGTCGCCTTTACGGATTTTCTCTTTAATATAATCTTTCTCGAACTCAGACATGATAACAGCCATCTTGAAATGCAGTTTCTTTTCAGCTGCAATCTCTTTGATGATACCGATCGTTTCCTCTACATGAGGACGAGCACCACTACCACCAGCTGTACCAATCACAACAGGAATACCCGCATTTAGTCCGGCAGGGATCATAAGAGAAAGGTCACGTTTTACGGCATTACGATCTGTGAACGAATAGCCTGCACCTAGATAATAAGGTCCCGGGTCAGTAGAACCGGCATCACAGGCAATAACATCCGGTTGTCTGCGCATTCCTTCGTTGAATGATTCTTCTGGGAATCCGTAGCCGAGAATTGCGGTTGGCGACAGTACGCGGAGTTCTTGTTTATTATTATTTTCTTTCATTATTGTTTGATTATTTATTTTCTCAAAGCGAGTATTCTAGACATTTCATTGAAGACGATCATATAGCCTTCATCCACACCCATTCCCGGTTTAGCAAGATATTGTTTAGGTTGAGTAGCCATAGCAACATGTGCACCTACTTCAGCCGAACGGTTAGTCTCGTTGCAAGTACCTCCAAGGTAAGCACCCATACCGTTTTCACGGCAATAGATTACAGCTTCGATAGAGTTGTTAATACCACCCAAATCAGGAGTTTTAATTTGAGCCATGTGACCAGCTTTAGCAATGGTAAAGTCCTTCACATCCTCAAACGTATTACACCATTCATCGGCAACGATTTCAGCATCTGTTCCTTTCTCTTCCATGAAACAACGGATTGCAGCCAGTGCTTTGATCTGTGCTTGTTTCTCGCCCATATCCACCGGACCTTCAACACGAAGATGGAAAGGAGCAGCAATCTTAGCTAAGCCACAGATATAAGTTGCGATTTTTTCAAAATCGTTATTGAATACAATTCCGAGTGTACCGTATACGTCGATGTGGAAGATTGGATTGTAATCGGCAAACGGTTTCTTCTCAATAACACGGTTACGAAGCCATTCCACATAAGCCTCAATCTTTTCACCTTTAAGTCCCACTTTCTCTTCAACATGATTGAATAGTGCGTGAGGTAGAACAGCCGCACCTTTCATAATCATTTTGTCAGCATTCATATATCGATCGTCGCCCGATTGAGTAAAGATAGGAATCATAGTATCACTTACATGAGTACCATATTCAGCAGCAATCACTTCTGCCATAATCTTATGCTGAGATTTTGCAACAGCATCCAAACAAGCTTGAGTTACACCGTAGCGAATTGCAGTGTGATAGATCTTTCCTGTTGATGGAGAAACCATTTTATCGACGATGTCTGCCATTTCGCGGAAGTTTGTAATCTCCATTCCCACGTATTTCGGAGCAATCTCTTTCTCGATTACCGGAATGAAGTTTTCTGCAAGGAACAAAGGATCGCGACCACCTGCACCAGAATATTGCACAGCTGCGCAATCTCCAAAAGCGATCTGTCCGTCTTCAAGAACGAACATCACAGATATTGATTCTCCCATCTGTCTTACTGATGTGAACCCAGGTGTCACAGGTTCACCTACATAAAAGTTTCCATCATTCTTGGCACCAGCTTTGATTGCTTTCTGATCGTCGAAGAAGAAACCTGTCTTCCCGGCAGAACAAACAACTTTTTTAATTTTCATAGTCTTTATAATTTTATAAAAAATAGATTATTTATTTCTTAGTAATTCGGTTTCCGGACGACCCACAAGGAAGCCCTTTTCGATGGCACTTACGTCATCAATAACCATTTGCAAGCTTACTTTACGATTTTCGAACCTAGCACGTTCTTCAAGTTTGGTACGATGTAAATCTTTCAGGTCTTGCGTTAGAGGTAAGTTACCCATTTCGAGGATACGGATAGCTCCTTCATTATCACGTGCAGGCAGAACTTTACCGGCATTGTTGCGGTTCGGTGCGAAAGGAATATCGATCACTCCTGCTTCGAAAGCAGCAACCGTACCCAGAGCAATATCACCCTTGCCCAGTTCTTCTACCTTGTCCATGATACATTTCACTTCAGCCTCAATAATTCGGCTTTCACTCACCACGTGAGGAATTTCGCGTAAATCTTGATCGCGAAGCATCGATATTACCTGTTTAGTAGTTCTCAAACCACATGCGTTAGCCTCTTTAGTAGGTACGCCATATGCTTCGTGCGGAGTTTTTACAATAACCTTAGTAGCTTTCGACAAAGCGGCTGCTGACGATCCCCAAGAGATCACACCGAATGATTTAGATTCGTCTTGTGGGAATCCGCCCATCCATTGGTGGAAAACAGTG
>Ga0114938_1000929_pt1 | contig 21229 bp, 13 predicted proteins | sample AshMeaBigSpring_FD_88675 | JGI IMG/M metagenome (GOLD analysis project Ga0114938, IMG submission 88675) | Groundwater microbial communities from Big Spring, Nevada to study Microbial Dark Matter (Phase II) - Ash Meadows Big Spring | ecosystem: Environmental > Aquatic > Deep subsurface >...
GCCGTCGAAGGCGCGCCCAAAAAGGAAGCGAAGCGCGACATCTTCGCCGAAATCGGCGGAGGCGAGGAGGAAATCAAGATCCACAAGGCCAAGGGCTCGAAGAACGTGCACCGCGGCGTGGTTCACGTCACCGCCACTTTCAACAACACCCTCGTCAGCGTGACCGACGTGAACGGAAACTCGATCGGTTGGTCCAGCGCCGGCAAGATGGGTTTCAAGGGTTCGCGGAAAAGCACGGCTTACGCCGCGCAGGTGGTTTCGCAGGATGCCTGCCGCCAGGCCATGGGCCACGGCCTCAAGGAAGTCGATGTTCGGGTCAAGGGGCCGGGTTCCGGCCGCGAGTCCGCCGTCCGTGCCGTCCAAGGTCTCGGCCTTGAAATCCTCTCCATCCGCGACGTGACGCCGATCCCGCACAACGGCTGCCGCCCGAAGAAGGCCCGCCGCGTGTAATCCCAACTTTTCAGAAACTCCACCATGGCACGTTACACAGGTCCCCGCGCGAAGATCAGCCGCCGTTTCGGCGTCTCCCTCTTCGGTCCTTCCAAAGCGCTCGAGCGCCGCAACTTCCCGCCCGGGCAGCACGGTGTGCGCGCCGGCCGCAAGAAGAAGAGCGAATACTCCGTCGCCCTTGGCGAAAAACAGAAACTCCGTTTCCAATACGGTGTGCTCGAGAAGCAATTCCGCGGCTACTATGAGGAAGCCGCCCGCCGCCGCGGCGTTACGGGTGTGATCCTCCTGCAGCTTCTGGAGTGCCGTCTCGACAACGTCTGCTACCGCGCGGGCTTCGGCAACACCCGCCAGGCGGCGCGCCAGATCGTCAACCACGGCCACATCCTAGTGAACGGCCGCTGCGTGGACATCCCGAGCTACCAGGTCAAACCCGGCGACGTCATCAAGGTCGGAGGCAAGCCTTCCTCCCAGCAACTCGCCCTCCGCATGACCGACCTCACCCAGGCGGCTCCCGCGGTGGACTGGCTCAATGTGGACAAGGACAAGCTTGAGGCCACCGTCTCCCGCGTGCCTGAGCGCTCCGACATCGACCCGTTGGTCAACGAGCAGCTCATCGTCGAGCTTTACTCGCGCTGATCACGTTGCTTCCACATGGATTTTGCGAGACGCCTGGACGCGAGTCCGGGCGTTTTCGTGTTCCTGGGGCGGCTGCCGTTTCATGGCAATCCGGGAGAAGATGAGAAACCGTTCCGGGAGGTTTTTCCCGAAAGACGAGGATTCTCTTTGCCTTTTCAGGCCATATTTGCGATTCCCGCCGCAAGAGGTGCTTAAGTTTTCCGTATTATCAACAAGTTGGCCTCTTCCACGCACTGGATGTCCACGGACCGAAAGCAAATGATTCGGCTGACCTGGAAGCGCTTCCGAGGGGCGCTCCGGATGCTGGTGCAATCCGAGCAGGGGCCGCGGGCGATGGTGTTCGCCGCGACACTGGTGGTCATGATGCTGGGAATCAATGGCTTGAACGTGCTCAACAGCTACGTCGGGCGGGATTTCATGTCGGCCATCGAGAACCGGAATTTCGCGGCGTTCCGCTCACAGGGGCTGCTGTATGGGGTGGTGTTCATCGCCTCGACGGTGGTGGCCGTGCTCTACCGCTACACCGAGGAGCGGCTGGGCATCCTCTGGCGGGAGCAACTGACTTGGCGGCTCGCGGAAGCATATCTGAGCGAGCGCACCTATTACCGGCTGGATTCCGCCACCGGGGTGGCCAATCCCGACCAGCGGATTTCCGAGGACGTCAGGGCCTTTACCACGACGACGCTCTCCTTCATGCTGCTCATCCTCAACGGCACTCTGACCGCGATCTCATTCTCCGGGGTCCTGTGGAGCATCAGCCCGTTCCTCTTCACCGTGGCGGTGGTGTATGCGATCTGCGGTTCGGCGTTGACGGTGGTGCTTGGCAAGCCGCTGATCCGGCTCAACTACAACCAGCTCGACATGGAGGCGAACTTCCGCGCGGACCTGATCCATGTGCGGGAGAACTCCGAGTCCATCGCGCTCTCTCACCGTGAGGGCCGCTTCAAGATCCGCCTGAAGTCCCGCTTGGACGCGCTTGCCGGAAATTTCCGCCGCCTCATCCGCATCAACCGCAACCTCGGGTTTTTCACCACGGGCTACAACTATTTCATCCAGATCATTCCCGCGCTCATCATCGCGCCGATGTTCATTTTCGGAAACGTGGAATTCGGGGTGATCACCCAGTCCACCATGGCCTTCGCCACCCTGCTCGGTGCGTTTTCGTTGATTGTGACGCAGTTCCAGTCGATCTCGGCCTTCACCGCGGTCACCGCGAGGCTGCACATCCTCAGCGATGCCATCGAGAAGGCCCACCACACCACACCCTGCGCGATCCGGATGGAGGAATGCCCCGACCGGGTGCGTTATGAAGCCGTGACGTTGCAGTCGTCGGACAAGTCGCGGGTATTGTTGGAGAACCTCGATCTGGAAATTCCGCGGGGTTCGCGATGGCTGGTCACCAGTGCGGACGATGCGCCGAAGGTGGCTCTCTTCCGTGCGACGGCGAGTGTTTGGGATTGCGGCGGCGGGAGGATCACGAGGCCCGGGCTGGATGACATCCTCTTTCTTCCGGAGCGCCCGTATCTGCCGCCCGGCACCTTGCGCGACGTCTTGCTCCGGACGGGCAGGGAGGCCGTGACGAAGGATTCGGAAATCATGATCATCCTCCACAAGCTCGGCCTGGAATCGGCGGTCGAGCGCGCGGGCGGGCTCGACGCGGACAAGGATTGGGACGACGTGTTTTCCATCGGTGAGCAGCACCTGCTGTCCGTCGCGCGGATTTTCCTGGCCAGCCCCGCGTTCGTCTTCCTCGACAGGCCGGGAAGCTCCCTGCCGAAGTCGCAGATCTCCGCCATTCTCGAAATGCTCACCGCCCGTGGAATCGGGGTGGTGGTCTTCGCCAAGAACGGGGAATCCCGCCTGCGTTACGATTCATGCCTCGAACTGAAACCCGAGGGGAAATGGGACATCCACCATGAGCCGAACCCGGACCTGCATGGCGAGCACGCCGACCTGCGAGACTTGACTTGCTAAGCCGGGGCCGGCTCCGCATTCTCGCCGCATGAAAGAACAGGGGGAAGCCGCCCCATCCCTTCCTTGCAGCGTCCGCAGCGCCTCAGGCATCACGGTGGAACTGAATGCCAACGGTTCCGTGCGGCGCATCGACCACGGCGACATCATGGTCAACCTCTTTCCCGGCAACGAGCTCGATGGGGGGCCCACGAACCTTCACCTGCGCCTATTGGGGGAGGTGGTGGAGACAGTGCCGTTGCTGGGACCACAAAGCCTCTTGTCCTTTGAAGCAGACGCGCGCGGCATGAGTGGTTGCGGTTCCTGGGGCGGACTTGCGATCCGTCTGCGGTTTTTAGTGGCTGAGTCCTCGCCCGCGTGGTTCTGGCATCTGGAGGTGGCAAACACCGGATCCACCCCGGTGGCCTGCGATGTCATCCATACCCAGGATCTGGGCCTCGCCCACTACGGCGCGGTGCGCCTCAACGAATACTATGTGAGCCAATATGTGGATCACGCGCCGCTGTTCCATCCGCTCCATGGCACGGCCGTCGCCTCGCGGCAGAACCAATCGATGGGCGGTCGCTGTCCGTGGACGGTAGTCGGCTGCTTGGGACGCTCGTCGGCATGGGCCACGGACGCGCTCCAGTTCCATGGACTCGCCACGCGCGCCGGCGCGGAGCCGGCCGCTCTTGCAGCGGGGCTTCCGGGGAAGCGCCTCCAGCATGAGCACTCGCTCGTCTCCATCCAAGGTGAGTCGTTCACTCTCGCGCCGGGCGGGAAATCCCATTGCGGATTCTTCGGCTGGTTCGAGGCGGACAAGCCCTCGGCCACGTCCGCGGAGGATATCGCTTTCATGGAAAAGGCGCTGGCTCTTCCGGAGGCGGTTCCTTCGTTCGTCGCTCCCCGTGCGGGGGGGCGTCCGCCTTCCAGTCTTTTCACCACGGCACCGCTGTTGGACTCGCTCGAGTTGGAGGAGCCGGAAATCCGGGCGTTTTTCGGAGACGAGCGCCGGCATGCCGAACGCGAGGGCGGCCGTCTGCTTTCGTTTTTCACCGGAGACAGGAGCCATGTGGTTCTCAAGGCAAAGGAACTCCGGGTGCTCCGGCCCCACGGTCATCTGCTGCGCTCCGGCGGTGCGCTCGTGCCCGACGAGTCGGCTCTCACCTCCACCGCTTGGATGGCGGGTGTGTTCCATTCGATGGTCACGCAGGGGCACGTCAGCATCAACCGCTTCCTCTCCACTTGCCATGGTTACCTCGGATGGTTCCGCAGCCACGGGCAGAGGGTGTTTGTCGAGATCGAGGGCCGCTGGCATCTGCTCGGCGTGCCCTCGGCCTTTGAAATGACTCCGGATTCCTGCCGTTGGATCTATCAACACCGTGGGGGTGTCATCGAGGTGCTTTCCTCAGCGCCCTGCGGAATCCACGAGTTGAGGTTGTCGATCTCCGTGCTCGAGGGCCCGGCCTGTCGTTTCCTGATCTCACATCATGTGGCCATCCACGGTGACGATGGCAGCGCTTCCATTCCGGTCCGCCACGAGGCGCATGGTGATGGCGTGTTTGTCCGCTCCGTGCCTGACAGCGACGTGGGCCGGCGTTTCCCGGAAGGAGGATTCATCATCCGCCCGGGGGATGGGATGGCCTTTGAGAGAATCGGTGGCGACGAACTCCTCTTCCCGGACGGTGTCCCACACGGACTGCCCTTCCTGTGCGTGGTGACGCCAGCGGCCCTGGTGGCGGGTCTTGTTTTCGAGGGGCGCCTCGTGGATTCCGGGATGACCCAGGATCGGGACTTCTGGGAGACCACCGTCTCCGGGCCGCGGATCGAGGCTCCGTCCGCATCCCGGCTCGCGCCCGCCGCGGAACGGATGGCGGAGATCTTCCCGTGGTTCGTCCACAACGCCCTGGTCCATTACCTTTCGCCGCGCGGACTCGAGCAGTATTCGGGCGGCGGATGGGGCACCCGGGATGTCTGCCAGGGGCCGGTGGAACTGCTGCTGGCTCTGGGGCGTTTCGAGCCCATACGGGACCTGTTGTGCCGTGTTTTCCGCCAGCAGAACGCGGATGGCGACTGGCCGCAGTGGTTCATGTTCTTCGACCGCGAGCGCAACATCCGCCCGGGCGACTCCCATGGCGATATCGTCTATTGGCCCTTGCTCGCCCTCGCCCAATACCTTGCCGCCACCGGCGATGCCTCACTGCTCGATGAAACGCTGCCGTTCTTCCACCCCGAAGGCGAATCCTCCGCGGAAAAGGCGACGGTTCTCGGCCATGTCGAGCGCGCGCTGGAAGTGATCCTCGACCGAGTGATCTCCGGCACCAGCCTCGCGGCCTATGGTCACGGGGATTGGAACGATTCCCTCCAACCCGCCAAGCCCGAGATGAGGGAGCGGCTCTGCAGTTCATGGACGGTGACGCTCAACCATCAGACCTTCACCGCCCTGGCTGACGCCTTCCGCCGCGTCGGAAAGGATGACCGTGCGGAGGTGCTCTCCGTCATGGCGGCCAATATCCTCGATGAGTTCCAGAACGTGCTGATCGTGGACGACGTCCTTGCCGGGCTCGCCTGTTTCCACGAGGGCGGAAAGACCGATCACCTGCTCCACCCCAGGGACGGTGCCACCGGGTTGTCATACAGCCTCTTGCCGATGATCCATGCGATCATCAACGACATGTTCACCCCGCGCCAGGCGGAGACCCATCTGGCGCTGATCCGCGGGCATCTGCTCGGTCCGGATGGCGCGCGGCTGTTTGACCGGCCGATGGCCTATCACGGCGGAATCCAGGAATATTTCCAGCGGGCTGAGAGCTCCAGCTTCTTCGGACGCGAGATCGGCATCATGTACACCCATGCCCATCTCCGCTACTGCGAGGCGCTTGCGCGTTTCGGGGACTCGGAGGGTTTTTTCCATGCGCTCCAGCAGTTCAATCCGATCGGGCTCCGCGGGATCGTCGCTCCGGCCGGGGTGCGCCAGGCGAACTGTTATTATTCAAGCTCTGACGCCGCGTTCCCCGATCGTTACGAAGCCTTCGAACAATACGACAGGGTGAAACTCGGCGAGGTGGCACTGGAGGGCGGTTGGCGCGTCTATTCCAGCGGCGCGGGCATCGGGGTGCGGCTGATCACACAATGCTTCCTCGGCATCCGGCTGGAAAAATCCGCCTTGATCCTGGACCCCGTGATACCGCCGGAGCTCGACGGACTGAAGGTGGCCTTGCCGATGGCCGGCCATCAGATCGAGGTGCTCTATCGCATCAACTCCTGCGGCTGTGGGCCCATATCCGCCAATCTGAACGGCGAGGATCTTGAGTTCATCCGGGAAAGCAATCCCTACAGGCCCGGGGCCGCGCGCATCTCCATGGATTCCATCACCCCGGCCCTGACCGGCGAGGGCGACCGCCTCACCGTCTGGATCGGGTGAGGCGGCTTCCCGGGAGCGGGGGAAGGGGCGCATTCGAGCTTTCCGGATTTCCGGGATTGTCACACGCGGTGCGCCGGAGATAGGATTCCGGCCACTTCAATCCCATGTGGACCTTCCTCATCGAGCACTGGCGGGACGGCATCGAAATCCTGCTCCTCGCCACCTTCATCTATCAGATTTACCGCGCCTTCCGGGCCACCCGCGGCGCGCAGATCCTCGTTGGGTTGGGCACCATCCTCATTGTCCTCACCCTGGCCTCGGCGATCTTCAAGTTCGAGGTCATCCAGTGGATCCTCACCCGTGCGGCGGCAGTTCTCGCCTTCGCGCTCATCGTCATTTTCCAGCCCGAGCTGCGAACCGGTCTCGCCCGCCTAGGCAGCAACCGCCTCTTCTCGTTCTACGGCAGGCGCCGCCATGATTTCCTCGAACGCTTCGCGGATGCCGTCATCAACCTCTCGAAAAAACGCATGGGCGCACTTTTCGCCATCCAGCGCGACGTCAGCCTCAAGGAACAGCTCGACACCGGCGTCACCCTGGACGCGCGGTTCTCGCCGGAACTCGCGATGTCCGTCTTCTTCCCCAAGTCCCCCCTCCACGACGGCGGCATGATCCTGGCCGATGACCGAGTGGCCGGCGCCGCCTGCGTGTTCCCGGTCACCGAGCGTGAGATGCAGGACCGCTCGACCGGGCTGCGCCACCGCGCCGCCATCGGCCTCACCGAACGCACCGACGCCATCGCCGTGGTTGTCAGCGAGGAGACCGGCGGCATCTCGATCTGCGAGAACGGCGTTCTCCAGCGCAACCTCACCGAAAAACAGTTCCGCGAGAAAATCGCCGACATCTTCTTCTCCGGCAAGCCGTCCCATGAAACTGAAAATGAAGAAAAACTGGATCGCAAAGATCCTCTCACTCCTGCTGGCGATCGCGATCTGGTTTCTCATTAAGCACAACCTCGCCGCCAACGGAGGCTTCATCGACAAGCCCCCCCGCGCGCTGCCGGTGCTGGAGAGATGATCCCGCCGGTTCCCTGATCCCGTTTCCAGTGCCCCACACCCCAAGCCTTGCCTCCATGCGCTGCCCCTTTTGCCAGCACTCCCTGCGCTCCACCGCTCCCGAGTGCCCGGCCTGCAGGCTCACGTATCCGCGGACCAGCGCCCTGCTTGGGGCAGTGCCGCGGCTCGCGCCGGTGGTGGCGGACACCACCCGCTCGATTAGCGCGCCGGACCACGCCCGGATCAAACGCAGGATCGAAGGAATCGAGAAGCGCTTCCCGGAGCTCTCCCTGCAAGTGGTGATCCACCATTTCCCGAAGGAACATCCATTCTCCATGCACGTCTTCTGGCTCTTCAACGCCGCTTCGTTCGCCGGAGACGGGGCCCGGGGCGGTGACAACCACGCCCTGTTGCTGGCCGTCGATCCCGACCGCGGCGAGTCTGCGATCATGCCGGGCTACGGCCTGGAGCCGTTCCTCAATCACGAAGCCCTTGATCATCTTCTCGAACTCGCTGCTCCGGCATGGCACGACGGCCGCTGGGCGGACGGAATCCTGCGCGTGCTGGACGGTCTGGACCGCTGGATGGAAACCCTCGCCATCCCGCACGAGGCGGAAGCCCCGCCCAAGGGAGAGTATTGAAGCCCTCACCCGAAGGCCTTGAGGAAACCCACCTCGATGGCGAGAGGCTCGAATGCGTTGGTCTCAAGCGTCCGGCGGAGCGATTCGAGCGCCTGCATACGCTGAAGCAGCCGGAATTCGGATTCCGCCTCGGCGACGTTTCGCAGGGTGGGTGCGGTGTCCGGAAAATCGAGACCGCCGGATTTCACCTTCATGCGCAGCAGGTCGGCCATCCATGACATCAGGACGTCGAACAGGCGGTTCCGCGCGTCGAGGTATTCGGCCTCGGCGGCCGCCTTGTGGAATTCCTCACGGCCTTTCAGCCAGGTTCCGTCGGTGGCGTCGCGATATGCGGCGGTTTCCTCCTTCGCGGCGGCCTTCGCGGCATCGTCGGCGGTGTCCCTCGCCCGCGCCAGGAACGAGCCGAAGGTGGCCTTCAGGTGCATCGCGGCCACCGGTGTGCCGAAACCGCGCGCCGCGGCGTGATTGAGCGCGGAAACCAACTCGGCCCCGCCCTCGGCCAGCAACGGCATCCCTCCGAGGAGTGGCAGTCGCACGCAGCGGGAGAGAATCGTCGGCAACAGTCGCTGGGGATTGGCCGTTAGAAGCAGCAGCAGCGTGTTCTTCGGCGGTTCCTCCAGAGTCTTGAGAAACGCGTTGGCCGCCTGGTCGTTCATGCGATCGGCCTCGGTGAGCACGCCCACCTTGCAGGCTCCGCCCGGAGCGGCAAGGTGGAGGGTCTGTTCCAGGTTGCGGATTTCCTCCACGCCGATGCGGCGGGATTTCATCCGCGGACGGATCACGCGGATCCATCCGCTTTCCAGCTCATCGAGCGGCGGCGTTTCCTCGACGACCGGCTCGCCGAACAAATCAAAGCCCGCCGCCCGGGATTCCCCGCTGACGAGTTGGATCACCCGCGCCGCCAGACGCTCCTTGCCCGCCCCGTGGGCTCCACTGATCAGGAAGGCATGTGCGAGACGGCCCCGCTCATGTGCGGAGGCGATCAACTCATATGCCCGTTCTGCGGTATAGGCCATGCGGCCGCCATCCTCCACGGCCCCCATTTCGAGGCAATCCGAAAACCGGAACCTGCGCGGGATTTCCCACGAGAACCCCATCGCCAGCAGTCTTCTGGAAATCGCGGCTGCAAATTGCTTTGGATTCCCGAAACAACGCAAAGCACAAGATGTGGTGTTTCGTGTGTCATTTCCATACCGCATGAAGCGCCATTTTTTCAGAATCGTTGCGAAACCGCCCCGGCGCGCCTAGTCTTCCGAACGCCCACTTCCCTCTCGGGCGGAACCTTAACCTCCTGTCTGCATGTATCTCAAAACTCTGGAAATCCACGGCTTCAAGTCCTTTGCGGACAAGACCGTCTTTGAATTCGCCGAAGGCGTCACCGGCATCGTCGGCCCGAACGGCTGCGGCAAGTCCAACGTCGTGGACGCCATCCGTTGGGTGCTCGGCGAAACCTCCGCCAAAGCCCTGCGCGGCGGCGAGATGGCCGACGTCATTTTCAACGGCACTGAGAAACGCAAGCCGCTCGGCATGGCGGAAGTCACCCTGACGATGGCCGATTGCGAAGGCCCGCTCAAAGTGGACTTCAACGAGGTCGCCATCACCCGCCGCGTCTTCCGCGACGGCCGCTCGGAATACCGCATCAACAACACGCTTTGCCGTCTCAAGGACATCCATGACATGCTCATGGACACCGGCATCGGCCGCACCGCCTACTCGATCATGGCGCAGGGCCAGATCGACCAGATCCTCTCCTCCAAGCCCGAGGAACGCCGCGCCGTCTTCGAGGAAGCCGCCGGCATCACCAAGTTCAAGCGCGAGAAAAAGGAAGCCCTCCGCAAGCTCGAATACACCGAGGCCAACCTGCTGCGCGTCTCCGACGTGCTCGCCGAACAGGAGCGCCGCATGAACTCGCTGAAACGCCAGGTCGCCAAGGCCCGCCGCTACCAGGCGCTCGCCGCCGACACCCGCGTGCTCGATACCCACCTCGGCCACAGGAAATTCGTCGAACTCACCGCCGAGCGCGACGAACTGCTGACCTCCATCCGCGGCCTGGAAGTGCGTGACACGGAGCTGGAACGCATGCTTCCCGCCAGGGAGGAGGCCGTCACCGAGGCCCGCGCCGCGGCCCGCGCCTTCGAAGGCGAACTCGCCGAACTCCGCCATCGTTCCAACGAGCACAAGAACGCCCTCAACTCCGCCGAGGGACGCATGGCCTTCAACGATGAGCGCAAGGTCGAACTCGAATCCCGCATCCGCCAGAACCACGAGGACATTTTCTCCACCCGCGAAAAACTCGCCCAGCAGGAATTCGATTTCATCGCCGCCAACGAGGCGCTCGACCAATTGAACCGCCTCATCGCCGAAAAGGAACTCCAGCTCGCCGAACAGGAAAACCGCACCAAGGGCACCCGCGAGGAGCGCGAACGCATCGAGGCCGCCCTCCGCGAGACCCGCGGCGAGGCCAACCGCGCGCAGACACTCATCGCCACCATGCAGGCGAAGATCGAGAGCGCCCTCGCCCAGCTCGAAGGCACCCGCGAACGCGCCCGCCAACTCGCCGACGAGGAGCAACGCCTCAACCTCGAACTCGAGGAATTCCGCGCCGAACGCGTCCGCATCGCCGAACAGGTCGAAGCCACCGGAGCCCAGCTCGCCGAACTTGAGGAAACCTTCCAGTCCGCCGAGCGCGCCTATCAGCACACCCGCGGCGACCTCGACGCCTCGCGCGCCGCGGCCATCGAGTCCAACAAGATCCTTGCCCAACGCTCCGCCCGCTTCGAAGCCGTTCGCCAACTGGTCGAAAGCGGCGAGGGCTTTGAAAAGGGCACTCAGAACGTGCTCCAGGGCCTCGGCGACCCGGATCACTACAAACCCACAATCCACGGCGCCCTCGCCTCGTTCATCGAGGCGGACAACACCTGCGCCCGCGCCATCGAGGCCGCGCTCGGCACCCACCTCCACGCCGTGCTCGTTCACGATCAGGCCGCCGCGGAGGCCGTCATCGAGCGCCTCACCGAGAAACAGCTCGGCGTGGCCGCCATTTTGCCGGAAACTTTTGTGCCCCACGCCTCGGGCACGCAAATGGAAGCGCTGCCGGAAGGAGCCACCGCCTGGGCGCTCGACCGCATCAAGTCGGACAAGCGTGTCTCCGGAGTCATCGAGCGCTTGTTGGAAAAGGTGCTCGTCGTTCCAAACCTCTCCACCGCTCTGCGCCTCCGCCCGAATCATCCCGGCGTGACCTTCGTCACCCTCGCCGGCGTGATGCTCAGCGGTGAAGGCATGCTCCGCGGCGGAGCCTCGAAGGAAGGTTCCACCTCCGTGCTCGAACTCCGCAACGAGGCTCGCGCGCTCGAAGCCGAAGTCGCCACCCTGACCGAAGCCGACGAGACCGCCCGCAACCGCGTGTCCGAACTTGAAGCCCAGCTCGAACGCCTCCGCGAGGAGGTCGAGGTGTCACGCGAGCGCCTTCAGCGACAGAAGGTCGAACTCTCCACCCTCCAGGGCCAGCTCAGCCTGGCCACCCGCGAGGTGGAGAACTTCGAGACCAAGGCGGAGAACGTCCGCTGGGAGCGCGGAGAACTGGAGAACCGCGAACGCGCCGCCGCCGAAGGCCGCGAACAGATGGAATCCGAACTCGCCGCATCACGCGAGCGCCTCGAAGCTCTCGAAAGCGAGACCCGCCGTCTGCAATCGGAATCGGACTCCGCCGTTCAGCGCGAACAGGAACTGAGCACCATCCTCAACGAGCTGCGCACCGACCTCGCCGTCGAGCGCCGCGCCAAGCAGGCCGCCGAGGAACAACAGAAACCGATGGAGGCGCGCCTCTCGGAACTCCGCGAGGTTTCCATCCGCCGCGAAGCCGAAATCGAATCCTTCAACCAGCGCATCGAGGCCGCCACCGCCGAAAATACCCGCCTCGCCGAGGAGTGCGAAACGCACCGACTCGAAGTGCAGGACCTCCAGGTGGAGATCGAAGCCAAATCCGCGGGCCGCGCCGAACTGATGGAGGCCATCGAAACCGCGGAAACCCAGCTCGCCGCCGTCCGCCGCGATCACGCCAAGGTCGCCGAGCAAAAGGGCCGCGAGGAAGTCGCCGCCACCAAGCTGGAACTCCGCCTCGAAAGCATCACCACCGCGATCCAGGAACGCTATCAGATCGACCTCGCCACCTTCGAGCCGGACGCCCACGCCCTGCTCGCCAGCATCGCCTCCCAGAAAGCACTGCAATCCCGCAACGGCCGCCAGACGATCATCGAAAACGATCAGGCCGATCCGTCGGATTTGCCCGAAGACGACGACATCCCCACCATGGTCGTGGACGGCACCGCGGACGAGATCGAAATCCCCGGCGACATGACCGGCGAGCCGGACTGGACCTTCGTCGAGATGATCGTCACCGACATCAAGCGCCGCCTCGACGCCATGGGCCCCGTCAACCTCGACGCCATCGAGGAGTTCGAGGAGCTTGAGGAACGCTACAACTTCCTCCGCGGCCAGCACGACGACCTTGTCTCCTCGAAAACCGAGCTGCTCGAAGTCATCGAACGCATCAACACCGAGACCCAGCGCCTCTTCGCGGAAACCTTCGCCCAGGTCAAAATCAACTTCCAGGAGATGTTCAAGGAGCTCTTCGGCGAGAAGGGCCAGGCGGACCTCACCCTGCTCGACGAAAGCGATCCGCTCGAATCCGGCATCGAGGTCATCGCCAAGCCGCCCGGCAAGAAGCTCCAGTCCATCACGCTGCTCTCCGGCGGCGAGCGTTCGATGACCGCCGTTGCCCTGCTGTTCTCGATCTACATGATCAAGCCCAGCCCCTTCTGCGTGCTCGACGAGCTCGATGCTCCGCTCGACGAATCCAACATCGGCCGCTTCGTCAAGGTGCTGGATCGCTTCATCGACCGTTCGCAGTTCATCATCGTCACCCACTCCAAGCGCACCATGGCCCGCGCCGACGTGATGTATGGCGTGACCATGGAGGAATTCGGCGTTTCCAAACCCGTTGGCATGCGCCTCACCAACGCGGACGACCACAAGTCCGGCAAGGAACCCAAAACCGCCGCGCAGAAAGCCGCCCTCAGGCTCGACGCGTGACGCGCTGAAACAAGATCTCCAGACAGGAGAGGGAACCCGGGGGTGGAGCGGATGATCCGAGTGGATCCCGCTCCACCCCCAACCACTTTCCACCCGGTAAACTAAGCGCAGCGTCCCGCGGCCACGCGCAGTCGGGCGAGCCCCGCCAGCTCCGGCGTTTCCTCCAGCCAGCCGAGGTGGGTGGTGGTGATCCACTTCTGGGCACCCGGCGGGAGGTGGGCCATGAGCGCGTTGCGGCGGCCGGGATCGAGCTCGCCGAAGATGTCGTCCATCAGATAGACCGGCGGGCGGCCGCCGCGGGATTCGAGGAGTTTCCCCTGGGCGAGTTTGAGGGCGAGGGCGAGGGTGCGTTGCTGTCCCTCGCTGGCGAAGTCCGCGGCGGGCATGCCGTGGAGGCGCAGGGCGAGGTCGTCGCGGTGCGGACCGACAACGGCCTGGCGCATCCTCGTTTCGCGTTCGCGGGCCTGGAGCATGGACTCGCGGAGGTCCGGCCCGCTGGCGGGGAGATATTGCAGGGCGAGCGGCTCCTCCTTGCCGCTGACGGCGAGTTGCGCCGCCGCGGCGAGAGGAGAGAGTTCCTCGACAAGATGCGCGCGGGTATCCATCAGGACGCTGCCGTGCTCGGCCATGATTTCCTCGTAGGAGAGAATTTCCGCATCGCGGGGGCGGCCTTCCTTGAGCAGGGCGTTTTTTGCCTGGAGCGCTCGGCGATAGCGGGACCAGGAGCGCCGGTAGGACGGATCGGCCTGCGCACCGATGAAATCGAGGTAGCGCCGCCGTCCTTCTCCGGGGCCGCGGATGAGGTCGAGGTCCTCGTTTCCCATCCACACGACCAGGCCGCCATCCGCGAGGTAGGAACCCTTGCCCGGGCGGCTTTCGCCGTCGGTTTTGAGGAACAATCCCTCGCGGGAGTGGCGGACCTGGCGCTCGGAGCCCCATGGGTCTCCGGCGATGCCGAACCCGCCGCTGCCGCCGATGCGGGCGAGCGTTCCCATGCGGTGGGTGCGCGGCGAGTGCAGGCGGACGAGCACGCAGATGGCCTCGAGCACGGAGGTTTTTCCCTGGGCGTTGTCACCCGTCAGGATCACTCCGGCTGCGGGAGCCTCGATGTCGAGGACCGGGAAGCAGCGGAAATCCATCAAACGCAGCGAGCGGAGCACCCCGAAGCGGTAGAGGGAAATGCGCCCGCTGTGAAGCGCCTATCGCCGGGCGGTACGGGCGGCTCAGTCTTCCTCGAATTTCCGGGAAATCAGGTCGCCAATGGCATCCAGCGCGGCATCGGCATCCGGTCCTTCCGAACTTACGGAAATCACCGATCCGTGGCCGGCGGCAAGCATCATCAGGCCCATGATGCTTTTCCCGTCCACTTCCTCGCCGTCCTTTTCCACGAAGACATCCGCCTGGAAGCGATTCGCCGTTTTGACGAATTGCGCCGCGGGCCGGGCGTGGATGCCGAGTTTGTTGAGGATGGTGAATTCTTTCTTGGCCATGGAAAAACGGCTCGCGCCGGGAGGACCGTAGAAAGTCCCCCGGCCCACTCCAAGGCAAAAGTTCCAGGCAAGTTTCAACGTGTCCGGACAGGGCGGGGGAAAGTTCGATCCGTGGATGATCCGGCTTCCCCGATGCGGGGCGCTGGGCTAGACGGCGCGTGTGCGAGGCGCCAGGTATATCCGGACGGAGCCGGGCCCGGTCTTCGCCGTGCTCTGGGTGGTGTTCTTTTTCCACGGCATGGGGCCGGGATTCTGGTTGCCGGCGTTGACGAACATCCTCGGCGCGAGGGGGATCGCGGGCTGGGTGCCCGCGGTTTTCATGGTGCCGCCGGTTTGCGCTCTGATCTCGCCCTTGATCGGCGGGGCCCTGGCGGACCAGAGGGTTTCGGCCGACCGACTTTTCGCGTGGTCCTCACTGGTGTGCGCGGTGGTGTTGGCGGCGGCGTTCGGAACCTTGGACGCCGGTTGGCACCCCGCGTGGTTCGTGGGATTGCTGGGTCTTTATTCGCTCCTGTCCGGCCCGACGTGGGGTTTGCTCGCGACGGTGTCGCTCACGAATCTGTCGCACGGGGAACGACAGTTTCCGCTGGTGCGCGTGGGGGCCACGCTCGGTTGGGTGGCGGGCGGCCTGGCGACGAGCTACCTCTTGCGGGCGGACACGAGTCCGCTTTCGGGCTACGCTTCGGCGGCATCCCGCTTGATTGCGGGCGGGCTTGCGTTCCTGCTGCCGCACACGCCGCCGCTTGGAGGCGGCACCTCGCTGAAAAGCCGCCTGGGCCTTGATGCGTTCGGGCTGATGAAGCAGCGCGATCATTGCGTGTTCTTGGTGGTGACCGCCTTGTTCTCGATTCCGCTTTCGGCCTTCTACATGTATGGTCCCGAGTTCCTCAAGGCGCTCGGCGATGCGCGTCCGACGGGAACGATGACCATCGCGCAGGTGCTTGAGGTGGCGAGCATGCTGCTGGTGGGGGCGGTGATGACGCGCTTCCGGGTGAAAACGGTGCTCCTGTGGGCGCTGGGGCTCTCGGTGCTGCGTTTCGCCATGAGCGCGCATGCCGGAGTGACGAATTCGATTTCCTGGCACATCGCGGGTGTGGCCCTGCACGGCGTGTGCTACACGTTTTATTTCATCACCGCGCAGGTGTTTCTGGACCGGCGGGTCGCGCCGGGACTCAAGGGGCAGGCGCAGGGCTTGCTGGCCATGGTCTCCAGCGGGCTCGGCCCCTTGGTGGGGGCTGCGGTGTGCGGATGGCTGAGGGTCCGTTGCGTGACCGCGGACGGGCAGGGTTGGGCTCTGTTCTGGGGAGTCCTGGCGGCGATGATCGCGGTTTGCTTTGCGATCTTCGCGGTGTTTTACCGGGGACTCGGCAAGGCGGGAGTCGGTCAGCGGGCGTAGATTCCGCAGGGCGAGAGCACCGCGCAGGGTCCTCCCGTCATGCCGACCGGCGGGATGCTGATCTCCACGGGGGCCCCGTTGACCGTGATTGATGCCGAGGCCGCCGCGGCTTCGAGGCCTTGCTGGCGGAAGGGAGCGGTGGGCAGTGGGGCGCGGTCGATCATGATGGTCTCCGCGAGGTCCGAGAGCACGGTTTCGAAGACGAATCCCGGGATTTCGACCCGGGCGGAGGCGCGGCCGGCCGTGACATCGATCTCGATGCTGCCGAGGATGGCGGGGGCGCTTTCGAACGGCGTGCCGGCGAAGATGTGGCGTCCGAAGTAGGCCCCCACGGCGGGATCGCCGCTCACGAAGCCGAACACGAGCGGCGCGGCCGCGGGATCGGGCTGCCAGAACAGCATGCCGCTCGGGGACGAACCCACCGGTGTGTGAACCATGCGCGCCACATGGACGATCACGTTCGGCATCTCAAGCCCTGCGTCCGTCTTGGCGACGAGATCCACTCCACCTTCCCATGACATCCATTGGTTCAACGACATGACGGCAGGTTAGGAGCCGGCACGGAGGCGTCAAGTCGGTTCACGGTCGTTGGCTGCGATCACCGCGGGAGCCGTAGCGTTCTCCGGCTTTCCAGCCTTGCGGACGAAGAGCGCGTGGATCCTTTCCCGGCTTTTCAGGGCTGGCGCGGTCAGCATGCGGTGCATGAAATAGGCGACCACCGTCGAGAGGGCCATCGTGATGACAAACAGCAGGAAACCTCCGTTGTGGAAATTGAAGTTGAACAGCTTCTTCAACAGGGTGACGAGAGGGAAGTGGGCGAGATAGATCTCGTAGCTGACCAAACCGATGAAGGCGAGGCCGTCCTGCAGCCTACCGTAATGAATCCGCCGGATGTCCATTTTCACGAGGCCGAGGACCAGCACCAGCGAGACAGCGGTGTAACAGGTGACGTCAAGCCACACCCCGGCGACGTAGCGTGCGTTGTCCTGATAGGAGAGCACCGCCCGCCATAGCAGGCGCGCCGCCGAGGCCGCGACCACCAACCAACCGACCCGGTACAACCACTTGGCCCATTTTTCAGGGATCTGAACCTTCCGGGGCATGAAGAGGATGATTCCCGTGACGCTGCCGACCAGAAAGGCGTCGAACCTGCCCGGAAGCGTCCAGTAGTTCATGCCCATTTTCCTCATCGCCAGACCAAGGGCCAAGAGCAGAACGATGACGGCGATCGACCGCGGGGTGATGTTGAGTCTGCGATAGGCGAAACCACAGAAGACGAGTCCCCAGACAATATAGTAGTGCTCCTCGAGAACCAGTGACCAATATGGCAGCATCTCGTAGATTCTGGGGAACACCTCTTTCGTGCCGAAAATGAGGTCGGTGTGCTGGTAGAGGAACACATAGGGAAGAACATCCGTCGGATCGCGCTTGCCCGTCGCGGCGGCGGCGACCGCGTAAAGAAGCATCACGGTCAGGTAGGCTGGCAGCAGGCGGAGCGCCCGGTACAGGAGGAACGCCCATGTCCCGCGGCCTTTGTCGCAGTTGGAGATCAGGCTGCGCGTGATGAGCAGGCCGGACATCACGAAAAAGAAGTCCATCACGCCCCAATACCAGGGAATCAGATAGTCGAGGTGGCAGTGCATGGCGACCACCCCGATGCAGGCCAAGCCTCTGGATGCGTCGAGCAGGGGGAATCTCTTGAGTGTTCGAGCTTCGGAAAAGTCGATGTTCATTTGCCGGAATGGGGGGGATTTGGACAGGCCAGAAGATCAGAATGCTATCCGCTTGGCCGGCAAACGGTATCACGCGATCGCGTCACGCCGTGTGGCGGTTGATGCGGCAGCGGGAATGGGGGGTGTCCGATGAAAAAGACTGAAAACAAGCGACGAGAGAATTCGCCACGTTGATCAGTGGTTCACGAATTTCGTCAAACTGGTTTCCCGGCTTGGTGCGCAAACGAATCTCGCGAAAACCTCGGCGGAAGGTCACGTCAACTCGCAGGCGAGGCGGATGGCGGCGAGCATGGAGGAGGGATCGGCCAAGTTTGTGCCCGCAATCCCGAAGGCGGTGCCGTGGTCCGGGCTGGTGCGGGGCTTCGGCAGGCCGAGCGTGACGTTCACCGCGTTGTCGAAATCCAACAGTTTGAGGGGGATGAGGCCCTGGTCGTGATACATGGCGATGATGGCATCGAACCGCCCTTGTGCGGCGTCGCGGAACACGGCGTCTGGCACGGCGGGACCGGTGAACAGGGCGGTTCCCAGAGCATTGAGGCGTTGGATAGCGGGAGCGATCACGCGGATTTCCTCATCGCCGAAGGCCCCGCCTTCCCCGGCGTGGGGATTGAGTCCGGCCACGGCGATGCGGGGGCGGGTGATGCCGCGGCGACGAAGGAAGGCTGCGGTCAGTTTTCCGATCCTTTCGATTCCATCCACGGTGAGGAGTTTGGGAACCATGGCGATGGGCTCGTGAATGGTCGCGAGGCCCACGGTCAGCGTGTTGCCTGTGAGCAGCATGCCGAAATCGGCGATGCCGAAGGCGTTCGCGAAGAATTCCGTCTGGCCGGGAAAGGGGAAGCCGAGCGCCTGCAGGGCATCCTTCGAGACCGGGCCGGTGACCACCGCGTCGGCTTCGTCCCGCTTGAGCATGGCGGCGGCCTGTTGCAGGGCGGAGAGGGCGGCGGCGGCCGAGCGGGCATCGGGTTTTCCGGGAGTCCCCGCGCTGCGGTCACCGAGCACGATGAATTCGCAGTTCGCCGGGAGGGATTTTGAGGCAAGGGCTTTGTGGATGACTTCCGGGCCGATTCCGGCGGGGTCTCCAAGGGTGATCGCGATGCGTGGCACGGTGGGAGCATCGGACTTCGCGATGAGGCTGCCAAGCCGGGAATCATGCGTTGGATTTGCCCGGGCGGGCAGCTTTTCTGGATTTTCCATGTTGCCCGGATTGGCGGGTGGTCATATTTGAATCGCCATGAAAGCGGTAATCGGAACTCCGGAAAACAGGGGGCCGAAACCGCCGCGAAAACATCGCGCGGCAATGATTCTTCTGGCCGTGGGATTGTCGGTGGTGATTTCCGCGGTTGGCATCCGGTCGTATCGTGGCCATCTGGCCGATGAAGCGCGGCGGCAGGAAGTGGCTGCGGCGGAGGCCCGCCGGATGGCGGAAGTGCAAACCGTCCGCAACGCCCATGATTTTTTCGGGAAAGGCGATTGGCCGCAAGCCGCGCTGTGGTGCGAAAAAGCGGCAATCCAGGGCGACGTCCCATCCCAGCGGTATTGGGGCGAGTGTCTGGAAAAGGGGCGCGGCATTGCTGCCCGTCCCGAAGAAGCCCTGAACTGGTATCGCAAGGCGGCTGAGACGGGTGATGTCCCTGCGAAGGCGCGTTTGGCGGACTGCATGGCTCATGGCCGGGGTTGCGATCCGGATCCGGTTGGGGCGGCGCGGCTTTACCGCGAAGCCGCGGAGGCCGGTGACGCGGCGGCCCAACTGGTGATCGGCGACATGCTGGCCGATGGCAGGGAGATGGAGAAATCGCCGGCGGAGGCGGTGGCTTGGTATCGCAAGGCGGCGGAGCAGGGGAATGCCCGGGCGCAGGCGAAACTCGGCAAGTGTTTGTCACGCGGGGAAGGCGTCCCGGTGGATTACCCGGAGGCCGCCAAATGGCTGAAACTCGCCGCCGAGAAGGGGGATGCGCTGGGGCAGAGGTTATACGGGATCTGCTTTGAGCGCGGATGGGGAGTGGAAAAGAATCTGATCGAGATGGCGACCTGGTTCCAGCGCGCCGCCGACCAAGGCGAGATGGATGCGCTGACCAATCTGGGCCACAGCTACATGACTGGAGACGGCGTGGCGAAGGATCCCGCGAAAGCCATCCGGATGATCCAGACAGCAGCGGACGCGGGTTGTGTGAATGCCGAGTTTTCCTTGGGATACTATTATGAAATGGGAATGGGAGTCGAAAGGAATCCCGACGCCGCGTTCCGGTGGTATTCAAAAGCGGCCGAACACGGCAAGCAAGACGCGAGGTGCTCGGTCGCCCGGTGCCATTTCGAAGGAATCGGAACCCCTCGGGATTTTGAAACCGCTGCGGACCTGTACGAGGTGCTGGTTCAGGAAGGGAACATGAGGGCGATGGAACGGTTGGCCCTCTGTTATCGGGAAGGCAAGGGCCGGCCGAAGAACTTGGAGAAAAGCATGCAACTCTATGAACGCTCCGCGGGTTTGGGATTCGGAGTGGCCCATCAGAAGCTGGGATTCATTCATTTGAAGGGTGGCGACCCCCGCGCCGCTGCGAAGTGGTTTCAGCAAGGCGCGGATCTGGGTGATGTGCACTGCCAGAATGAAATCGGACTATTGCTGGCAACCGGCAAAGGCGTGCCCGCCGACAAGAAACAAGCCGCCGTGTGGTATCGCAAAGCGGCGGAACAGGGAGATTCCGCCGCGCAGAACAACCTTGGGCTCGCATACGTGAATGGCCAGGGCGTGGCGCGGGACTATTCCCAGGCCATCCATTGGTTTCGCAAGTCGGAGGCTCAGGGAAACAGCACCGCACTGGTCAATCTCGGCCAGCTTCATCTGCGCGGTCAGGGATTTCCCAAAGACATGAACAAAGCGGTGGAGTATTTCCGCAAGTCGGCGGATGACTGGAATTCCCATGGAATGCTCAATCTGGCGGATTGCTATCAGAACGGCTGGGGCGTGGAGCGTGATGGGCAGGAGGCGCTCAAGTGGTATCGCAAATCGCTCGAACTGAATAACGATCCCCACGCCCATCACAACATGGCCGACCTGCTGGCCTTCGGCGTGGCGATTGCAAAGGACGAGAAACAGGCGGCCCGGAGTTACAAGGCGGCGGCGGAACTGGGTTTCTGGGAATCCCAGATGGCCTACGCCAAATGCCTGGCCGACGGATTCGGCGTGGAAAAGAACCTCAAGGATGCGGCGGAGTGGTATGGCAAGGCCGCGCGCCAGGGACACTCCGAGGCGCTGCTCCAGCAGGCGATCATCCTCTCGATGCTCGATGACGCGGAATCCCGCAGACAGGCGGCGGAATTCATCGAGACGCTGGTGAAGAAAAACCACGCCGGCGCGGTCCGTGAGAAGGCGCTGCGTTTCATCAAGGATCCCGCGCAGGCGGTGGACTTGTTGCGCAAGTCCGCGGA
>Ga0114938_1000931_pt1 | contig 21182 bp, 15 predicted proteins | sample AshMeaBigSpring_FD_88675 | JGI IMG/M metagenome (GOLD analysis project Ga0114938, IMG submission 88675) | Groundwater microbial communities from Big Spring, Nevada to study Microbial Dark Matter (Phase II) - Ash Meadows Big Spring | ecosystem: Environmental > Aquatic > Deep subsurface >...
TAGCTCAAGTATTTCAGCGATTCAATCAACAAGCCCTCATACAAGAAACACAAATTGAGATAATAGCCTATGAATAATATTTCATACTGAGTATTATGTATTAAAAAGTTACAGAATAATTAATTATTTGATCAAAAAATTAATATCATCTAATCTATAAACAAAAGTTTATAATAAAATCTTTAATAAAATCTTTAATAAAATCTAGTCTTAACATAATATGTTTTTGTCATACTTTCGTATCTTATTTGAATTAAGTGCAACAAGATAATAAGCGGCATATAGCCATACTAGGAAGTACAGGTAGCATTGGTATACAAGCATTAGAGGTAATAAGACAACAGTCACATACATTGGTAGCTGAGGTGCTTATAGCAAATACAAATGCAGAGCTACTAATACAACAATCACTTGAGTTCATGCCCAATGTGGTTGTAATCATAAATGAAGATAAATATGCATTTGTAAAAGAGTCCTTAGCACATGCTCCTATCAAGGTATATACTGGTGTAAATGCAGCTTGTGATATACTCGGCATGGATATTATAGATATAGTACTTACAGCAGCAGTGGGTTTTGCGGGCTTGCTTCCCACTTTAGCAGCTATCAAGGCAAAAAAAACAATTGCACTTGCTAATAAAGAAACTTTGGTAGTAGCTGGTGATATTGTGACTCAATTAGCTCGTGAGAATGCTGTAAATTTATTGCCGGTAGATTCAGAACATTCGGCTATTTTTCAATGTCTTGCTGGCGAATTTCAAAATAAAATTGAAAAAATTATACTTACCGCAAGCGGAGGTCCATTCAGAGGTAAAACTAAAAAAGAATTGGACAATATTAAGTTAGCTGATGCACTCAAGCATCCCAATTGGATTATGGGACCTAAAATTACCATAGACTCGGCTACCTTGGTTAATAAAGGTCTGGAAAGTATCGAAGCAATGTGGCTATTCGGGTTACAACCCTCACAAATTGAAGTTATAATTCATCCTCAGAGTATAATACATAGTTTAGTGCAATTCACTGATGGTAGTATGAAAGCACAATTAGGCTTACCCGATATGAAACTGCCTATTCAATATGCATTATGTTATCCACTAAGACAACAAAATCAATTTCCACGATTTGATTTCTTGAAATACCCACAACTTAATTTTGAACCAGTTGATCATGAAACTTTTCCTGGTCTTGCTTTAGCTTTACAATCTATGGAGAAAGGGGGCAATATGCCTTGTATTTTTAACGCTGCTAATGAAGTTGCCGTAGATTTATTTTTAAATCATAAAATAAAATTTCTTGAAATACCTAAAATTATTTCTAAGGCAATAAATACTATAAATTTTATCAATAAACCAAGTTTGGACGATTATATCCATACAGACATGGAAACTCGAAAATCTATTAACTACAAATAATTAACGCACAAGAGTTACATTGCCTTTTACATCGATTATTTCGGACTTACACGTTCCACGAATTACATATACATAAGTACCTATTTCTTGTGCTAGACCATTATAAGTGCCATCCCATCCTCTACTTATATCTGTGGTAGTAAAGACTTGTGTACCCAGTCGATTATATATACTGAATTCTTCAAAACTTTCAAAGCCAGAATTAAGTACATATAAAATATCATTAAGTGCATCACCATTTGGAGAGAATGCTGTAGCTAACTTAAATCCTCTACAACCCATATAATCGATAAATACTGTATCATAATCAATACATGTGCTATCTAAATTATATACCGTTACGATATACGTCTGATCACTTTCTGGTATTACTGTAGGCTCTATGTTAAACGTATCCAATAAATATGTCGTAGGGGTCCAATCTATAAAAGTATAGTTGGAGCCTTCAGTATAAATTTGAGCTGCTTCGCCTTCATAAACTTGTATTGTATACTCAATAATATTAATATCTGGAGCTTGACTCACATATACTTGAATGGAATCAGTAATATGACAACCATCCTCACTAAATATCTGCACATAATATAAGGTACTCGCAGTAGGACTAGCAACGGGGTCTGGACATCCATCACAACTCAAAGTATTATCAGGATACCAATTCCAACTAACTCCGCCTACCACTGCTAAGGGTGTTTGCTGCCCCTGACATATATACATATCATCACTTGTGTAAACATTTTCCATCGGGGGTGCAAATAGAATATTTAGTGTATCTATAAGATTACAACCAATAGGGAGATTTATATTTACGGCTACAAAGGTTGGAGCGGTAACTATACATATAGGATTTGGAATAGTAGGATCACTTAAATTGGCCATAATAGGAGTACTCCAAGCTATAATACTGCCCGCTGGTAATGGCACATCAATATTTAATTGTACATTTTGTGCATTACATATCATAGTATCAGGACCTATTAATTCGGCTTCATTACCTGAATATGAGATTACAGTCATCGTATCTGTTGCAGCGCAACCATTGACTGCAGCAGTCAAAATAAATTCTGTAGTACTAGGCACATCTGCTGATGGGCTAGCTATAGTAGAATCTGATAAATATACCCCGGGTGACCAACTTATGTCAGCACAATTTGCATCTCCACTCCATTCATTATCATTCACTGTAACACCCACTCCTTCCGAATAAATTAATAATCCATCCGGATCATAAATTTGATAGGAAATCTCATCTAGGAAAAAACCTGTCTGAGAATTTATCACAATTGTAGTGCTTGGTGGGGCATCAAATGTCGCAGTACCTGATGACCCTGATGCCAATGTTATAGTGGCTATCAAAATACCATCGGCATATACTTCAAGAGTATATCCATTCCATCCATCACCGAATGTATCTTGCATATCAACACTATAGGTACATGATGAAGCTGGAATTTCACCATTTATAATAGGTTCAAGATTTACGGGTACGCCCGGACAAGTTATTTGATCTGGACCAGCATCTACTATAGGGAATGGTACTACGCTTATAGTAATGGTAGTATCATATGTACATCCAAAATCATCTATTGCGACATAGTTATAATGGTATTCACCTAAATTAGAGCCATTAATACATATATTATCTCCATTTGGCGACAGAGAGCTAATTAATAAATTACTTATAGGATCATTGGCTTGCCAAAAACTAGAGTCTGGCCCTGCACCGATTTGAGGAGTAAATTCAGTAATATCAGGAAAGATAGCAGGATTGAAATCTATGCCCCATTCAAATACCCAGCCATCATCTAATCCCCAAAGATCACACATTTCAAATGTCCATGTACCATTCAATGGGCAACCCACCAAAGAATCTAAAGGATTTACACTTTCATATAATCCCTCAGGCAATGTACCTCCCGTCCCATTATCCGCCCAAGTGCCCAATGTACTTGTAGGACTCCATCCATAATACCAACCTACTCCCGGGGGATCAGCGGGACCAGCTATATTTACTGGCTCGCCGAGATATGTACCGCCACCTCCCTGTTGATGCATAACTACTTGCGTTCCATCAGGACATGTGATACTTATGACTAAGTCGCCCATAAATGAATGTTCAAAAACGGTATTGATAGAATATAAATCATCTATGGTAGTCAATGTTTGACCTGGAGTGAATACATTTATGTTTAATCCTGAACCGAAACAAGACCCTGCCTCATCGGGCACAAACATAGTATCGCCTGTAATATCTAATGGATTGCCTGTATAGGTAACTTCATTAACTTGTCCTGTAAGGCAAACTAAGGTACCTATGCATATGTCCTGACTCAGAGACGTACCAGTAAAATGAGGTGTTGTACTTACCCATACAGGCACTGTAACTCTATTTGCAGCAGCACAATCATTATCATCAAAAACAAATAGATCTACCAAATATTCTCCTGGCTCGGCAAATGAATGCGTGACTACAGGACCACTAATAGTATCGAGAGTACCATCACCAAAATTCCAATGATAATCAGTAATAGTAAATCCAGCAGCCGCATAAGAAGGCGTGCCATCAAAACTAACTGATTCGCCCTGACATATTTTTTGCACTTCACCAACTACTGGATAAGCCAATTGTGCTGTGGGTCTTGTACATGGCGTGGAGCATGAAATAGAACCTGCAAAAACTCCTGTTCCGGAGGAATTAGATTTGAAATGCAATGTCAAACAACCACTGGTATTCATAGAAGTACAATATACTTCTAAGCCAGCTAAAGCAGAACATGTATATGACCCTAAATAAGTAGCAGATGTATTATCTCCATCCCAAATCTCAATATAATCAGCATTGCCTGCACAAGGACCACCAGCGACCGTATTTACATTGCTCAATGCAAATGTGACAAAATCAATACTTATGGCTTCACCTGGTATATCAGGGCAGATAGTAATATAAAAATTTTCGTTATCAGAATATCCAATACCCGATGTGCCACCACTATCATGCAATGCAGCACCACAAGTGTTTACTGTAGTTCCATTGGTAGTTGCATCTAAAATTACATCAGTAATTTGAGCATTTGCAAATTTAATATTACCTAATAAACATACATAAAAAATCTGGATATATAAAACAAAATGTATATTTTTATTCATAGTTTTGTATTTCTAAGTAAAAATACAATTATATTTCTTCATTTCTTCTAAATTATATCACAAAAAATTACAATAGTAAATTATTTTTTCTTGCAGTATCCAATGCAATGTCATATCCTGCCTCAGCATGGCGTATTACTCCTATAGCTGGATCATTATGTAATACTCGTCGTAATCTATTATAAGCGGCCTCAGTACCATCAGCAACGATAACCATGCCTGCATGTATTGAGTATCCCATACCTACTCCACCGCCATGGTGTAAAGATACCCAGCTTGCGCCGCCTGCAGTATTGATCAATGCATTTAATATAGGCCAGTCTGCAACTGCATCTGATCCATCTAGCATAGCTTCTGTTTCTCTATTGGGCGATGCTACACTACCTGTATCTAGATGATCACGACCTATGACTATCGGTGCTTTTACTTTACCTGATTTGACTAATTCATTAAATGCTATTCCAGCTTTTTCTCTTTCTCCCATGCCTAACCAACAGATACGAGCTGGCAATCCTTGAAAGGCTATTTTTTCTTTTGCCATTTGCAGCCATCTTATAAGTCCTGTGTTCTCGGGAAATAATTGTATGAGACAATCATCAGTGACACTTATGTCATCAGGGTCTCCACTGAGAGCTACCCATCTAAATGGACCCTTGCCTTCGCAAAACAATGGGCGTATATATGCTGGAACAAATCCTGGAAAATCAAAAGCGTTTTTTACTCCATGGGCATACGCTTGACCTCGTAAGTTATTGCCATAGTCAAATGTAATAGCTCCAAGTCTTTGTAATTCAAGCATTAGTAAAACATGCTTGCACATAGTATTGCGACTACACCTAATATATTCTGATGCATTCACTTTACGTAAAATATTAGCTTCTTCTACACTCATGTTTTCAGGATAATATCCTATCAATTCATCATGGGCTGAAGTCTGATCGGTAAGTGTATCAGGGATAATATTTCTATCTAATAATCGTTGCAGTAGATTAACTGCATTACATACCACCCCTATAGAAATAGCTTGTTTACTTTCTTTTGCCAATATAGCTTCGTCAATTGCTTGATCGATATTGTAATACATTTTATCTAAATATCTTGTATCTAGTCGCTTGTTAATACGCCACGCCTCTACATCAGCTGCCAAGCACACACCTTCATTCATAGTAATAGCCAATGGTTGAGCACCCCCCATACCTCCTAATCCGGCAGTTACATTTAGTGTTCCCTTTAATGAACCGGCAAAATGTTTATTAGCAAGTGCAAGATATGTTTCATATGTACCTTGTACTATACCTTGGCTACCTATATATATCCATGAGCCTGCAGTCATTTGTCCATACATCATCAGCCCTTTGGCATCCAATTCACGGAAATGTTCCCAGTCGGCCCACTTAGCTACTAGATTGCTATTGGCCAATATTACTCTAGGTGCATCAGGATGAGTACGCAATATACCAACTGGTTTACCACTTTGTATAATGAGAGTCTCATCTTCGGTTAATTCTTTAAGCGCTTTTACAATCAAATCAAAACTCTCCCAGTTGCGAGCAGCTTTACCAAGCCCACCATATACTATTAATTCCTCTGGTCGTTCAGCCACTTCAGGATCGAGATTATTACAAAGCATACGCAGTGCAGCTTCTTGTACCCATCCTTTACATTCTATGATATTGCCCGTATTAGCCCTTATCATTCTTTTATCAGCCATATTAACCAAATTTTTGTTTACAATCAAATTACAATATTTATCATTCTGCCTTTCACTATGATTATTTTTTTGGGAGAGTTTTTATTTAATATAAATTGTACATTGGGCATAAGCAGAATTTGCTTTTCGATTTCTTCATTGCTTAAGTCTAATGATAAATTTATTTCAAATTTTGTCTTACCATTAATTGCCACTGGATAATTAAAACTACTTTCTTTAATATATTCTGGATTGAAAGCAGGCCATGTAGCATGTACAATTGAGGTTGTATTGCCCATTAGCTGCCAAAGCTCCTCAGTAATATGTGGTGCAAATGGTGCCATTAATTTAATGATTTCAGACCAAATTGCTTTTTTATTGCATTTTATTTGATTTAGTTCATTCACTACTATCATAAATCCGCTTATATTGGTATTAAAAGAAAAACGTTCTATATCATCGGTGGTTTTTTTAATACATCTATGTAAAATTCTCAATTCTTCAAGATTGGGTGTTTTGTCATCTAAATAAAAATTATCATGGTCATCAAAAAATATATTCCATAATTTACGCAAAAAGCGAGACACTCCTTCTATGCCTTTAGTATTCCAAGGTTTGCTATCCTCTATAGGACCTAAAAACATTTCGTACATACGAAAGCAATCAGCACCATATTGCAATACTATATCTTCAGGATTGACGGTATTTCCTAGTCTTTTACTCATTTTCTCGCCATTTTCGCCAAGTATCATTCCTTGATTAATCAATTTCTGAAATGGTTCATCAAAGGGTAAGTAACCTAGATCATACAATATCTTGGTCCATAATCTAGCATACAATAAATGACCAGTGGCATGTTCAGCCCCTCCAATATATAAATCTACTTGTTGCCAATAAGATATAGCTTCCTGACTAGCAAATTGCAATTCATTATTGGGATCCATATAGCGCAGGAAATACCATGAACTCCCAGCATTGCCTGGCATAGTATCGGTCTCCCTCGTACAGTTACCTACCGTGACCCAATCAGTGATATTAGCTAGTGGACTAGCGCCAGTACCCTCAGATACGTATGATTGTACTTGTGGTAGTTTAACGGGTAGATGAGGATCTATAATAATATTATCGTCTTGATATAAGATAGGAAACGGCTCTCCCCAATATCGCTGACGAGCAAATCCTGCATCTCGCATTTTGAAATTTACTTTTCGTTTACCTAATTTTTTTTTATCTAAATAATCCAACATGATATTGATAGACTCACTTACACTCAATCCATTTAAAAATTCAGAATTGATCAGAGTACCCATTTTATCTGTACTAGCACTCATGCTAATATCACTATCAGCTATAATGGCAATAATAGGTAAGCCAAAAAACTTTGCAAATTCCCAATCTCGTGTATCACCACCAGGTACCGCCATGATAGCACCAGTACCATATCCTGATAACACATACTCTGCTACCCATATTGGGATCCTATCTTTGGTAATAGGATGTATGGCATAAGTACCGGTAAATTGTCCTGTGATTTTTTTTACATCTGCCATACGATCTCTTTCGCTACGAGATTTTACATATTTCAAATACTCTTGCACTGCAGACTGTTGATCCATAGTAGTAATATCAAGCACAATTTCATGCTCTGGCGCCAATACTATAAAACTAACTCCAAATAATGTATCAGGTCTGGTTGTAAATACTTTTATTTTTTCATTGCTATTCTCTATAAAGAAATCAATTTCTGCACCTTCGCTTTTGCCTATCCAATTACGCTGTATTTCTTTGATGCTATCGCTCCAGTCTATACGCTCCAATCCTTGTAATAATCGCTCACTATAAGAGCTGATACGCTGAAACCATTGTCGCATCAATCGCCGCTCTACTGCATAACCACCCCGCTCACTCACACCATCTTTCACCTCATCGTTTGCGAGCACACAACCTAGAGCTTCACAATACCATACATAACTATCACCTCTATACATCATACGATATTCCATCAGCAATTTGTCTTGCTCCGCCACACTCATTTCATTCCAATCAGTAGCACTTATGTCTTTCACACAAGAATTATATCTTGAAATTAAATTTTTATTTCCTTCACGTGCCAATATATTTTTTAAGGTAATAATATCTTCTCCTTTATTAGTAATAGGATTATACCAAGTATTGTAAAACAAGAGAAATAACCATTGAGTCCATTTATAATAAGCTGGATCACTAGTGATGATCTGTCTATCCCAATCAATACCCAACCCAATAAGATCTAATTGATAACGATAACGTCTGATATTTTTCTCAGTAGTCACTGCGGGATGCTGTCCCGTTTCGATTGCATATTGCTCTGCAGGTAATCCAAAGGCATCGTAGCCCATTGGATGCAAAACATTGTAACCTCTCATACGCTTATAGCGGCAATAAATATCTGATGCTACATACCCGAATGAATGCCCTACATGCAAGCCTGTTCCGCTCGGATAAGGAAACATATCCATTACATAGTATTTTGGTAAGTTCGTATCATTAAGTGCAGCATAAGTTTTGTGCTGAGCCCAATAATATTGCCACTTCTTATCTATGTCTTTAAAGTTAAGCTCCATATATTAATTGTTGATAATTGAATGCAAAAATAGATAAATCATTGTTTAATTTTGCTGTCATGTTTGAAACAGATCATAGTTTAGTAGCCAAAAACTCAGGAACTTCGCATTTCTCTACGATTTTCTCATTATCTCTTGTACTATTTATGATCGGTCTATTAGGCGTAATATTATTTGAAGCAAAAAAACTTTCAGATTATTTCAAAGAAAATATTGAAATAACATTGATCCTTAAAGATGATGCAGCTATTGATAGTATCAATATCCTTGAGAACTATGTCAATGCAAAACCCTATGTAAATAAATTTAAGTTTATAAGTAAAGAATTAGCTGCCGAATCATTAAAAAAAGACCTTGGTGAGGATTTTTTAGGCACTTTAGGATATAATCCATTATTTGCTTCTTATAGTCTCCATCTCAAACCCCAATATGCTAATGCTGATAGCATAAGGTCGATACAAACGGATCTCAGTCAGTTTCCGATTTTAAGTGAAGTATATTTTCATGAAACGCTAGTAAATAGCATTAATAACAATATAAAAAAAATAGGGCTTATATTAGGTGGAATATGCATGGTATTTTTGTTTATAGCATTTACGATGATAGATAATACCATGCGACTGAATATGTTTAGTAACCGTTTCATTATAAAAAGTATGCAACTAGTAGGGGCTACCAATAAATTCATACGTAAACCTTATATAACCCAAAGTGTCATCAATGGGCTCATAGCGGGTATAATAGCCGTTACTATATTAAATATTATTATGTTTTTTGTAGGTGCCAATATACCTGATTTTCGATTCAGTGATGATATATTTATATTTGCTTTCTGGTATCTTCTAGTCATACTTCTAGGAGTACTCATTTCTTTTTGGAGTACAGGTAGAGCATTGAATAAATACCTTACCAAAAAGCTAGAAGAATTATATTAAGAAAATGATCATATAGATTCAATTCCCCATTTTATACCCCTCATCAAATTTTCTAATTTTAATTTATACATTTTATTGTATGTTTGCAATAAATAAAATTTAGAATCTATTATGTCCAAGAGACACACTATGTTATTTGATAGACGCAATTATACATTTATGATCATTGGGATACTTCTTATTATCATAGGATTTATTTTGATGACTGGTGAAAGGAATACAGACCCCAATGAATGGGACACAGAAAAAGTATATAGCTTTCGACAAATAACACTAGCTCCAATAGTAATCCTTGCAGGACTTATCTTGGAGATATACGCCATTTTGTTGCCTGCTAAAGATAAATCCGCTACATAAGCATAGTAAGCTTACAAACCTCTGTATTAGCTTCATACATAGGCAGAGTCTTATTCCATATATTTTATAAGAAAAAACAGCATATCGATAATCATCGAGCCATTCCTTATACTGACTAACACTAGTAGTATTATAGATATTCTCATCGCTACCACCCTTAACTAATCAGAGCCTTGTACATCTGTCAAATGTTATAATACTATCATACAATACATTAAAAAATGTAAAAAAAAATAATAACACTCTTGTATAAATATAATTAATTTATATACTAATTATCATAAAACTGAAAAGTAATAGGGTCATTTAATTTCAATCCTAGCATATTGGCAGCCGAATCATTGTTAATACTAATTTGTAGGAAACCATCCGAATTAAAAAATATTGCTTTCTCTCCTACATTGACTGAAGTATATGTCTTATGAATATTATTATCCTTTTCATTTCTTTTACTTAAGAGACTGAATTTGCGACCATTGGATGTTTTTTTAAAATCATGTATCGATATATTTGAAATTACATTGCCTTGCTGGTCTATATAAGATACCACACCTTTAAGCGTATTATTATGCGAAAAAGCTAGTATCGGAATCAAACGTTGATAGTGAATCAAGGGACTACCTATTTGATCAAGTGGTGTATTGCTTGCCAATTGCACTGCCAGTTGAGCCAATATTATTGGATATTTATCTATAATAGCATCTGGTTCAAAGGGTGCTGAATACATTTGTGGTATAGTGGTATTAAATACAAGGCTCAGTATACCATTATTGGGTGCAATAAATTTATGCCCTTCATGCTCCATAAATATCAATTGTGGTGAAGAACTATATAGCAGATTGATACCAATGATATGTGTCGTACCTGTGGGGAAGTGTGGATAAGCATTATGAATCACATAAGCTGATGATTGCCATTGTTTGTGCAACAATGAATGACTTATATCTATCAAAGTAGCCTGTGGCTCTAGTTTTAGTATATTACCTTTCACTGCAGCTACATAGTGCTCTCTGATACCAAAATCTGTAGTAAGCGTATATATTGCCATAAATTAATGTGCAAATCTACATTTGAATTTGTAAAAATAAGGAATGAAATTTGAACTAAAATTATTACAAATTATATATTATTTAACACCATAAAAAACGAGTATCATCTTATAGAGTTAATTATATAAAAGTTATTTAGTTCTAATAAAATAAAAATTATAACACATTGAGTGAAATTAAAGTAAGTACAGAAGGGGTTAATCCCATTGATTTCTATGGGGTCAATAATACCAAATATGAACAGCTTAAAAACGCATTTCCTCGACTCAAAATCATCTCACGTGGTAATCATATCAAAGTGGCTGGCAATGAAGATGAGTTAGAGACCTTTAAAACTAAAGTAGAACAAATGCTTATGCATTTAGAGAAATATGGCAAATTATCAGAAAAAGATGTGGCTGACATATTAGAAGCCAAAAAGCCACCTGAGTCAAGTAATAATTCAGGTATAAGTCCCGATGACATGGTTGATACTGATGTGCTGGTATATGGACCGCAAGGCTATGTAGTGAAAGCCAAGACTAGTAATCAAAAGAAAATGGTGGTCATGAGTGATAATAATGATATCGTATTTGCTATTGGACCTGCCGGTACAGGCAAGACATATACTGCGGTAGCTATCGCTGTGCGTGCCCTTAAAGCCAAACTAGTACGTAAAATCATACTCACAAGACCTGCTGTAGAAGCAGGCGAGAGCTTAGGATTTTTGCCGGGTGATCTGAAAGAGAAAATAGACCCCTATCTACGTCCGCTATATGATGCTTTGGATGATATGATCCCAGCCGATAAGTTACAATATTTTATAACCAATAGAGTTATAGGAGTAGCTCCATTAGCATTTATGAGAGGCCGTACATTAGATAATTCATTTATAATACTTGATGAATCCCAAAATACCACTGATGCTCAATTGAAAATGTTTTTGACAAGATTGGGTCCTAGTGCCAAATGCATCATCACGGGAGATATTACTCAGATCGACTTACCCAAACATCAGAGTAGCGGACTCATCAAAGCCACCAAAATCCTTAACAATATAAATGGTATTGGCATATTATACCTCGACGCCAAAGATGTAATCCGCCATAAATTAGTAAAAAAAATCATACAGGCGTATGATAAAATAGAAACTGAAAACTCTAAAAATGCTGTTGTAAAAATTGAATTAAAATAATGGCAAGAATAAAATTAGAAATGCCACAAAACTTTGTATTTCAAACCGAAATACCCATTCGCATCAATGATATCAACTATGGTAATCACCTCGGCAATGATTCTATACTCAGTATTATACACGAAGCTCGTATACAGTTCTTGACTTACTATCATTGCTCAGAATTAGACATCCATGGAGCGAGCCTTATTATGGGTGATGTAGCCATTGTATTTAGATCAGAAGGATTCTATGGTGATACCCTTATCGCCAAAGTAACCCCTTATGATTTCACATCCCTAGCATTTGATTTATATTATTTATTAATATCTAAGAAAACAGGCAAAACCATTGCTGAATCTAAGACAAGCATGGTATGCTTTGATTATGCCATACACAAAGTAGTACCCATCCCCGATATATTTAGAAAAAATTTTGAATGAATGCAACCAATTTCATGCTTCTGATCATCTTTGTTATAGGTAAATAAAAAAATATTATGTTTACTACAGATGAAATAAAAAACGTTTGTACCCGTTTTTTTTATCAGGATAATAAATTATGTTATCAAATAATATTAAGTTTTAATAATCGTATAGAGCGCCTAAGCAAAGAATTTTTTGATTATAAAGAATATCAGCATTATCATGATAATCTTATTAACAAAATCACACTTGAAGACAAAGAGGAACTTAATCATTACCAGGTATTGAGCAACTAATTAATTCAATTTATAGTTTTCTATATAATAATAATAGTGGATATTTGCATATAATTGCACCACTTGATCACACGTGATACCATAGCCCGTATTATTGATATAGCTCGTATAGAAGAGGTAGTAGGTGATGTCGTACGTCTCAAACGTAAAAGTGCCAATTTTGAAGGATTATGTCCTTTTCATAATGAGAAAACCCCATCCTTTGTTGTAAGCCCTGCCAAAAATATCTTTAAATGTTTCGGATGTGGCAAAGCAGGCGGACCCCTTACCTTTGTGATGGAGCATGACAAACTCACTTATCCTGAGGCATTAAAAGCATTGGCATTAAAATACAATATTACTATTGAAGAAAAAGAAATTAGTCTAGAAGAACAAAAACAATTACAAGAAAAAGACAGTTTATACATAATTAATGAATTTGCATTAAAATATTTTAAAGAAAATTTACATAACACCGAAGAGGGTATTACTATCGCATTACCATATTTCTCAGATAGAGGTTTGACAATAGAAACTATGCATAAATTTCAATTAGGCTGGTCATCCAATGCCTCAAGTAATTTAGCAGAACGAGCAAAAGCCAATGGTTATAATATAGACTTATTGCGCAAAGTAGGTTTGATTACATTAAATACTCAACATACTATTGATTTTTTTAGAGAACGTTTGATATTTCCAATACATAATGTACAAGGTAAAGTAGTTGCTTTTGCAGGTAGAGTTATCAAAAAAAATGATAAATCCCCCAAATACATTAATAGTCCTGAGACAGAAATTTATAACAAAAGTCAGACCCTATATGGATTACATCTAGCCAAAAATGCCATCATAAAAGCAGACGTATGCTTGCTCGTAGAGGGTTATATGGATGTCATATCCCTAGTACATCACGGTATCGAAAATGTAGTTGCAAGCTCAGGTACCTCGCTTACTACAGAGCAAATAAAACTTATCAAAAGATATACCCAAAATATATACATACTATATGATAGTGATCATGCTGGCATCAAAGCAGCTGATCGAGGAATAGACTTGATACTCGAACATGATATGAATGTACGCATCGTACAATTCCCTGAAGGAGAAGACCCAGATAGCTATGCACAAAAAAATGGATCATTACTAACAACTACTTATATTAATCAAAATGCAAATGATTTTATTTTATTTAGAAGTAAACGTTCAGCTCAAGAAATCAAAAATAATCCTATAAAAAAAGCAGAATTATTAGGAACTATCTGTAATACTATAGCCAAAATACCCGACTCCATAAAACGCAGTGTATATATAAAAGAATGCGCTTTCATACTCGAGATTGACGAAAAAATACTCATTAATGAAACGAATAAATTACGTAAAAATATATTGCATGATAGACAGAAAAATATAGAAGAAATAGCAGAAACCTATAATGATTTAGATGTTTTACATCAAATAAATAAACTAGAAATAGATGCTACACAGATCACTAAGACAAGCAGCTTGTCCTATATAGAACGACAGATCATAAGACTTCTAGCTGAATCAGGCAATAAAATGTATGATGAAAGCGAAAGCGTATCATCCATTATTTTTTCTTATTTTCAAGACAATAATTTTATTGACAAAGAAATACAAAAAACATTTAATTACTTATTGACGCTCTATCAACAACACCACCTTATACCTACTTTAAGTGAAATGATACGTGTAGAAGATGAGTCTGTATATACGATGCTAGTCAATTTATTATTAGAAAAATATACTTACAGTGAAAACTGGGATAAAAAATTTCATATAATTACCCTATCTCCGCAAGAAAATTTCAAATTAGATATTTTAGAATTAATAAATATGTTTCAATATCGCAAACTCGAACAAATGATAAGTGAAACACAATCTAAATTAAAAGATGAACTCTCGATCAAAGAACAACATGATACTTTAGCATATATTCAAGAATTATTAAACCAAAAAAAAGAAATCGCTAAATTTTTATCTATAAATATTTAGCTAAAAAAATCAATATGCCGAATAATAAAAAATAATGTAAATTCGTAGCTAAAAATTAAATCATACAGTGAATAAATACTTTTATTTCATTATATATTTTTTATTTTTACCTTTAGTATCATTAGCCCAGCAACTAAAACCCTTTTATATACCAGAAGCTAAGGAGATAAAGTATTCTGAAAACAGTCCTTACCCACAGTATTTGCTTTTTTATAAGCCTTTGAATATACCATTAGAACATATTAATAAATGGTTGCAGTTCCGCTTACAATTATCATCGGATTTCAAATTAAAATTAATAGCAAGCGAAAGAGATAATTTAGGTCTAATACATTATCGATATATTCAAACTCATAACGAGGTGCCCATACAAGGTAGCATATATATCATACATATGCTAAACAATAAAATTCTCAGTATGAATGGAGAATTATATGATATGCATAATGTTAATAATGAAAACAATATCACTCCAACACAAGCTATACATAGCGCTCTCAATTACGTAAATGCTGATAAATACTTATGGGAAGTACCCGGTCAAGAACAATTATATAAAGAAACCGTAAATAATCCATTGGCTAGCCTCACTCCCCATCCTGAATTATATTACGTATTCCCTAAAGGTAATAGAAAAAATATGGCACGCCTTGCTTACAAAGTTGATATATACGCTTATCACCCATTATCACGACAATATATTTTTATAGATGCCAATACTTCAGATATAATACATACTATGAATTTATTGCATGATGCGGATGCTGTAGGCACAGCAGCTACCAAGTATAGTAATACTCGTAGTATGATTACAGATAGTTATACAGGGGGATATAGATTGCGTGAAAGTGGTAGAGGTAATGGTATAGAGACCTATAATCTCGCTACAAGTACGACATATACCAATACTGACTTTGTCGATACGGATAATAATTGGACGGGCACCAATCCTGCACAAGACGAAGCTTCCAGAGATGCCCACTGGGGTGCCGAGATGACTTATGATTATTATCTCAATATCCTCGGACGCAATAGTATTGATGATTTAGGATTTTTATTGCGCAGTTATGTGCATTATTCTACTGATTATCTCAATGCATTCTGGGACGGCATACGCATGACTTATGGAGATGGAAGCAGTGGATACACAGCACTTACCTGTCTAGATATAGTAGGTCATGAGATTACTCATGGATTAACCCAATATACCGCAGCATTAGAATATTCAAACGAATCTGGCGCATTAAATGAAAGTTATTCTGATTGTTTAGGTGCAGCTATAGAATTCTATGCTAAACCACCATTTGCTGCAGGTGATTGGACCATGGGCGAAGAGATCGGTACTACTTTTCGTAGTATGAGTAATCCTAATGCTTATGGTGACCCTGATACGTATTTGGGTACCAACTGGTATATAGGTGGTGCTGATAATGGTGGCGTACATACCAATAGTGGTGTAATGAATAAGTGGTTTTATATACTCAGTATAGGAGAATCAGGGACTAATGATGTAGGTGATGTATATAGTGTGACCGGATTAGGCGTAAATGTAGCAGCTCAAATACTCTATAGAGCCATGACCTATTATATGTTTCCCAATGGACAATATAGTGATATGCGATTCTATTGCATACAAGCTGCCATGGATTTATATGGACCCAATTGTGATGCTTTACAAGTTGTAAGTACTACTAATGCCTGGTATGCAGTCAATGTAGGTGATCCTTGGTCTAGTAGCGTGAATGCTGACTTTACAGCCAATGTAACCGCAAGTTGCTCCGCCCCGCAAACTGTACTTTTTACGAATTTAAGCAGTAACGCAGGTTCTTATTTTTGGGATTTTGGTGATGGTAATACTTCCACAGATGAGAACCCATCTCACTTGTATACAAGTTTTGGAACGTTTAATGTAACCCTCATAGCCGATGGTGGCACATGTGGTACCAATACAGAAATCAAATCATCTTATATTAATATAGATCCTAGTAATCCTTGCCTAGTATCTATGATACCTAGTGGAGATGCAGGAGTTGTAAGCGCTTGCAATGGTACCCTTTATGATAATGGAGGCAGTACTGCCAATTATTATGATAATAATATTTCTATAATTACTATTACCCCTACTACCCCAGCTGCTAGTATAACAGCTACATTTTCTTTATTTGATTTCGAAGATTTATACGATTTTTTATATATCTATGATGGTGTCAATGATAATGCTCCTTGTTTGGGATTTTTCACTGGTACCACAATTCCACCCAGTGTTACTGCATTTAGCGGTAGTATGACTATAAAATTAGTTTCTGATCCTTATGTCAATGGTCAAGGCTTTGTTATGAATTGGACATGCACACCAGTCAGTGCAGCACCGATGGCAAATTTCAAGGCTAATTATAATACGTCATGTGATGGCAGGTTTGACTTTACAGATTTATCAAGCAATTTACCAACTGCATGGTATTGGGATTTTGGTGATGGTAATACCTCTATATTACAAAACCCAAAACATACATATTTTTCAAATGGTTCATATACTGTTACCCTTACTGCTACCAATAGTTTGGGTAGTGATACTGAATTAAAAACAAATTATGTTATTGTAAATCGACCATCAGGTCCTATTACTACGGGAGCATCGAGATGTGATCCGGGCAGTGTGACACTTTCGAGCACCGGCAGCGACAATAATGAATGGTTTTCATTGCCCTCAAGCACTACTGTAATAAATACTGGCACTACATTTACCACACCTTTTCTGTCTAGCACAACTACCTATCATGTCAGTCAAAATAGTATAGGAACAGTATTTAATGTAGGTCCGGTAAATAATACTTTTGGGGGAGGTGGTTACCTAGAAGTTACATCTCAATATTTGGAATTTAATGTATTAGTACCATTGCGATTAAAATCAGTAAAAGTGTATGCTAATGGTGGAATAAATAGAACCATACAACTACTGAGTAATACAGGTATATTATTAAAAGATACGACACTATATGTACCGGATGGTGTATCTAGAATAAATTTGAATTGGGACCTACCGGTACAGAATGGTCTTCGTATGGGTGGCGTGGCAACTATGCAATTAGATAGACGTAATACAGGAGCTAGTTACCCTTATACTGTAGCTGGCAAAATATCATTGACAGGCACGAGTGCTGGTAGTGGTTATTATTATTTTTATTATGATTGGGAGCTTCAAGAACCTGATTGTATTAGTCAACGAACTCCTGTAGTCGCAACTATTAATTCAAGTCCAAGCGCAATTATTACACCGCCATCTAGTACTACGATCTGCAATGGTGACAGTATAACACTATCTGCAAATACGGGTTCAGGCTTTAATTATGCTTGGCAAAATGATGGCATTGCTACAGGAACTAATTCTAGTAACATAATAGCTTATATGGGTGGGTCATATACTGTAACTATTACAGATACCAATGGTTGCACGAGTGGTGTATCGACCCCTATTAGCCTCACATTTATAGATTTGAGCAGTCTCGCAATAAGCGGATCTACCACTGTATGCCCTGGTGCTACGGCAACCTATAGTGTTACAGCAATAAGTGATGCTACTTATGATTGGTATATTACTGGTGCTAGCATTGTGAGCGGTTGTGGTACCAGCGATACTACTTGTACCGTAATTTGGGGCACCGATACTACAGGCAATATAGATTGTATCATAAATGTACCTTAGTATATTAATTGTTAAAATATAAGCTTGACTAATCAAAATAAAACAAATATTTAAAATGTATAATATTATTAAAAATATTTGTATCAAAAATCATTTTGCTTTATTATTTCAAGCTCCGATACACCATTTTTTGTTTGTTGTTTTGTTTCTTACAGTAATTCTTAAAGTAAATATTGTAGTAGCTCAGAATGTCAATGACTATAGCGATTATATACGAAAATTTAAAGATATTGCTATAAGTGAAGCTGCACGCACTGGTATACCAGCAGCGATCACATTGGCGCAAGGCATACATGAGAGCAGCTGTGGTAAAAGCGAATTAGCAATAAAAAGTAACAATCATTTTGGGATTAAATGTCATAATGATTGGTATGGAAAAAAAACGTATCATGATGATGATACCTTACAAGAATGTTTTAGAGTATATCCTGATGCCATTACTTCATTTATAGACCATAGTGATTTTATAAAAAATAAAAATAGATATAAACCCTGTTTTCAATTTGCTATTTGGGATTATATTAATTGGGCTCATACGCTCAAACAATATGGGTATGCAACCAATCCAAAATATCCTCAATTGCTTATTAAGATTATTGAAGATCATCAATTATATCTTTATGATGGAGGTAAAAAAATATTTATAGAGAAAGACAGTGCCAAGATTAATATAACTGAATCGACTAATTCATCATCGATAATAGATAGTTTAAATAAGAAAAAAGACTTAGCGATACAACATAGTTGGAATTACATCAGAAGAAATAATCTAGATGCAATAATTTTGGATGCAAGTTATACTGCTGCCCAAATGGCATCGTTATTGAATTTAGAATTAGAGCTACTGATAAAATATAATGAGATACTTTCGACCCATCATCCACTTCCCAAAAATACCATTATATATTTAGAAGAAAAAAACAAAAAATGTAATGCTAAATTTCATATTGTAAAAAATGGAGAAGATACTTGGCAGATAGCACAAGAATATGGCATCAAACAGGCTACAATTTATAAATACAATAAATATTGTTATCCTAGCGAACCCCGTGTAGGAGAAATATTGGAACTACAGCAGAAACGCACCAATACAATTCAATTCCGATAATTACTCAGATATATCCTCTTCATTTAGCAGGCTGTTCTCAAGTTCATTCATCACAACAAAATCTTTTGCTTCATTCAAAGTATGAGTTATGTTTAAAACTGAAGTCAATTGAGAAATTTTTACAAGATCCATTACCGTATCATTCAGATTACACAATACTAATATCTTATTAGCTTCTTTGCATAAGCGATGAGCTACCAATATAGCACTCAACCCGCTACTATCGATATATCTTATGGCACCCAAATCCAATATCAAATTATTATCACCATGCGAGTTATATATAACTATCAATTCGGATTTCAGAGCTGGTGCATTCACACTATTTATTTTTTCATCATGCATAGTGATTAATAAATAATGGTTTTCTTTTTGTAAATTATAGTTCATTATATAATTGAGAATTTATTTTTTTTAAGAATATCATATTTTTTTTACCTATTATCCTAAATTTATTAGTGTTATAAATAAAATTTTAATACTTTTACAGCAAATATATATTTAAAATGTGGCAATTTATCAAAACATTTATTGTATTTATTGGTATTTATTACTTGGTGAAAATGGTATTTCGTACTCCTCATAAAAATAAAAATTTCAATGACCGAAATATATCACCTTCTCCTAAAAATAATTGGCAAAATGATAATAAAACTATGAATGATGAATATGCTGATTATGAAGAGATAAAATAATCGCTGTCATACAGCTACTTCCGCTTTTATGTGAGGGTTGGGGTCATAATCAAACAAGGTAAAATCCTGATACTGAAACGAAAAAATATCTTTTACATTTGGATTGATAATTATCCTCGGTAGAGGTTTTGGGGTGCGTGTCAATTGTAATTGTGCTTGCTGAAAATGATTATTATAAAGATGAGCATCACCCAATGTATGTACGAAATCCCCCATCGCTAAACCACTTACTTGTGCTATCATCATTAATAGTAATGCATAAGATGCTATATTAAATGGTACACCCAAAAAAACATCGGCACTACGCTGATAAAGTTGACATGACAAACGATTATTAGATACATAAAACTGAAATAAGACATGACATGGGGGTAATTTCATACTGTCAATATCAGCCGGGTTCCATGCACTCACAATCATACGACGAGAATCTGGATTATTTTTAATTGCAAATACTGTCTTTGATATTTGATCGATAGTCTCTCCATTGGGACAAAGCCAGCTACGCCATTGCTTGCCATATACTGGGCCCAAATTACCTTGCGCATCGGCCCACTCATCCCATATATGCACTCCATTGTCATTGAGATACTGAATATTAGTATCTCCACGCA
>Ga0114938_1000932_pt1 | contig 21175 bp, 18 predicted proteins | sample AshMeaBigSpring_FD_88675 | JGI IMG/M metagenome (GOLD analysis project Ga0114938, IMG submission 88675) | Groundwater microbial communities from Big Spring, Nevada to study Microbial Dark Matter (Phase II) - Ash Meadows Big Spring | ecosystem: Environmental > Aquatic > Deep subsurface >...
AGAGTGAGGCGGATGTGCACGCCGTCGAACATGCGGTTGGCGTCGAGCGTGCGGCGGATCTCCTCCGTGATCGCGGCCCGCTCGGGAATCCGCTGGAACGCAAGCGCCCTGGCGGAGCTCATCAGCCGGTCGAGGTGCTGCTCCAGCCGGAAGATCCGGCCGCGATAGAGTCGCAACCCCTCCCAGACGGCGTCCCCGCCCTGCACGACCGAGTCGAACGGACTCACGCCGGCCTCGTCGCGATGCAGCAGGCGGCCATTCACGTTCACGATCAGGTCACGATTGCGCTCGTCGAATTTCTGCAGCACGGCATCCTCCTCAGGCCCGCAGGCGATGTTCCCGCAACCGCTCGTAGAGCGGGCGGCACTGCGCCTCGAGCTCGGCCAGCCTTCCCTCCAGTACGACTTCCTGCTGTGCCTCCGGGGCTTCGAAGCCCGTCGAGCGCTCCACGCGGGCGTACCAGTACTTCGCCCAGACGCCGTCGGTCGCGCGCGGACCCGCCGGCCAACCGAGCATGCGCGGCGAGAACTCGACGCCGAGCGCAGCGCACATTGAGTGCAGCACCGGCCCGGGAGCCGCGGCGAGATCCACTGCATCGACGACGGGAGGCCTGCGCCCGGTCGTGCGCAGTACGTACTCGAAGATTTCGACCTGCTGCGGAAGTCCCGTTGCCAGCAGGTCGAACCCACCGAGCTTCGAGTCGAGCGAGGCGAGCATCGGCCGAGGGTCGCGGATCAGGAAGGCGTGCGTCATCGAGCCGAGCCACTCCCGACCCATGTGGGGCAGGAGGTGGTGGGACATCTGCTTCTGGTAGAGGATCGACGCCCCCGCAGGCAAAGGAGCGAGAAGCGCGTCGACCACGCGCCGCCAGTCACGCTCCTGTGAGGCGAGGACTTCATCGCGTCCTGGGTGCTCGATGCCCGTGTGCTCGAGGTAATGGGCGTAGAACGGCTCGTCCACGACGATCGTGTCCGGACGGTTCCCCCAGGAGCGCATGAGCGCCGTCGAGAGATTGCGCGGACCCGACCACATCGCGAGGCGCAGGACCTCGCCCTGGCGGCGGCCGTGGGTCACGGGAGTCTCGCGCGGCTCGAATTCACTGCGTCGGCTTGCGGAACCTGAACAGGAACTGGTCCGTCCTGCCGCGGATCACCTCGTCGAAGACGAGCTTCAGGTGGTCGTCCGCGGGATGGGACAGCACGTCGCTCGAACCGTCGAAGCTGAAGCCCGCCTGTGCGAAGTCGCGCTTCACCACCGCGGGGTCGATGCGGTGCAGGCTGTCGACGACCTGCGAAGTATCGCCGCCCGCGTTCGCGACGTGGTCCTGCACGATCACCACTCCGCCCGGCTTCAGCGCCGCACGGAGCTTCGCCAGCAGCTGCATCGGGTCCGTCGCCGGCCACGAGCCGTCTGCCGGTCGCCAGTAGAGATCGTGGTACGACATGATGAATATCGCGGCGTCGAGGCTCGACGGAGCCAGCTCGAGGTCCTCGATCGTCGCCGTGACCTGCCTGACGTTCGGCAGCCGGTCGCCGGCGTAGCGCTCGGTGATCGCCTTCTCGGCGAACCTCGCATACGGCGGGTTGTTGTAGGCGATCACCTGCCCTTTTGCACCGACGGTGCGGGCGAGCAGCTCGGTGTAGTAGCCACCGGCGGAGAACACGTCCATGACCCGCATCCCGGGCGCGATCCCCGCGAAATCGAGCACCGCCGCGGGCATGCGGCGCGCATCCTGTTCCCGGTCAGCCGCCGGCCGGTCCGGGCTCTCGATGGCGGCGGCGACGGCCGCCCTGGTCGCTGCGCTCGCGGCTTCGCCGGCACGGGCACCTGCAGCGGGGAGCGCGAGAACCAGCAAGGTCGCCATGGCCATCGTGCGTGTCACTCGCATCTGTCGGTCCCCCTCTACGGTCGGCGATCTCGCGGGATCGCTCGTCGCATCTGATCCTGCAAGGATGTCCGCGAGCGCTCCGCGAGGCAAGGCGATTCGTCGCAGCCGCCCCCCGCCCTGCCGTCGCCGCCTTCAACCGAGCGCGCGAAACAACATGCGCGCAGCAACCACGAACAGGAACAGACCGAAGGCGGCGGAGAGCCTGCGCCGGTCGAGCGCGTGGGCCAGCCGAACGCCGAGCGGCGCCACCAGCCACGAGACCGGTGCAATGACGGCGAAGCCGAGCAGGCTCACGTAGCCGACGGTGAGCGGCAGGTGTGCCGCATCCGGGGCAGGCGCGACCAGGTAGCCGATCGTGGCTGGCACACTGATCCAGAGTCCGGTCAGTGCCGCCGTGCCGACCGCCTTGAGCACGGGCAATCCGCAGAGCGTCATGGCCGGCACGCTCAGCGTGCCGCCCCCGATGCCCATGACCGCAGAGATCGCGCCAATGGTGGCCGGGATCGCCGCGCCCGGGAGTCCGCCCGGCACCGACCTCCGCAGCACGACGTGATCAAGGGGCAACAGCATCTTAAGGGCCGCGGCGAGCGCCACGCAGCCGAAGACGGCCGCAAGCACCCGCGCATCCGCGCGCGACGCCAGCAGCGAGCCCGCCAGCGCGCCGAGCACGATCGGCAGCGCCCACCGCCTCATCACGGCGAAATCCACTGAACCCCGGCTCGCGTGCGAGCGCGACGAGGAAACGGATGTCGGGATGATCGTCGCCATGGACGTCGCAACGGCCACGTGCAGCGCCGCACCGGGCGCGACCCCGGAAAGCTCGAGTGCGGCGTCCAGCACCGGCACGATCACGATTCCGCCGCCGACACCGAGCAGGCCGGCGAGCAGGCCGCCCGTTGCACCGGCCGCGAGCAGCGCAGCCAGCATGGGCAGCCACTCGAGCAACGTGCCGGTCAACGCGCGACCTCGCGGGCCGCGCGCAAAGCGAACGACCCGGCCGTCCCGTGTGGCGGAGCGGGCGGGCGAATCACGGCTTCATCCAGCGGGCCCATGGGCGCTGTCCATCGTGGAAATCCGCTGCAGTCTACCGGGAACGCCGCGGCTGCATACCGCCGCACGGGTGCCGGCGTATAGTTCCGTGACAACCAGAAATTCCGGGCGTCAGCCGACCTCGAGGATCCCATGACCGAAACCAGCGGCGGTGAAGTCCTTGCGCGCATGCTCCAGGCAGAAGGCGTCGAGAAAGTCTTCGGCATCATCGACGGCACCTACTTCGGCTTCTATTCCAGCCTGCACAAGCTGGGGATAGAGATCGTGACGCCGCGGCACGAGACCAGCGCTGCGCACATGGCGGGCGCGTACGCCAGGCTCACCGGGCGGCTCGGCGTGTGCATGGCGTCGAACGGACCAGGGGTCGCAAACGTGCTGCCGGGCCTCGCCGTGGAGAATGCCGAAGGCAACCGCGTGCTCGCGGTCACGAGCTGCCGTCGACCGCAGATCGTCTACCCGGATCGTGGCGGGGCCTACCAGGCGTTCGACCAGGTGGGGGCCATCAAGCACCTCGCGAAGTGGAGCGCTGCCGTCGTTTCGTTCGATCGCGTCGCGGAACTCGGCCGGACTGCCCTGCGGCACTGCTACGAGGGACGCCCAGGCGTCGTCCACCTCGACGTGCCCGAGACGGTCATGAACGGCAAAGTGAAGGCCGAGGTGCCCACGTGGCAGCCGCACCAGTACCGGCGCACAGAGCCCATCGCTCCGCCACCCGCGCAGGTCGAACGCGCGGCGGAGATGCTGGCGGCCGCCGAGCTGCCGATGATCCATGCCGGGAGCGGTATCATCCATGCCGGCGCCTACGACGAGCTGCGCCGGGTCGCGGAACTGCTGCACGCGCCCGTGACCACGAGCTGGGCGGCGCGCGGCGTGCTGCCCGAGACTTCCGAGCTCGCCATCCCGATGCCCTCCGTGAAGCTCAATCACGAGGTGCGCAACGACGCGGATCTCGTGCTCGTCACGGGCTCGCGACTGGGCGAGACCGACTGGTGGGGCAAGGCGCCGTACTGGCGGCACCCGTCCGAGCAGCAGATGATCCAGGTGGACATCGACGGGCACGTCCTCGGCGCGAGCAAGCCCGCGTCGCTCGCCGTGCTGGGCGACGCGCGGCTGTTCCTCGCCGCACTCGCGGAGCGGCTCGCGACGCTCACCGGTCGAATGAACCTCGATGCGCGGCGCCGCAAGGTCGCAAGATACCGCGAGACCGTGCGCGCCGAGCGAGCGAAGCTCGACGAGAAGCTCGCGGACCTCGCCGTGCCGATGAACACGGCGCACGTGGCGCACACCTGCCAGAAGGTGTTCCCGGAGGGGTCCGTACTGGTGGCCGACGGCGGCAACTCGGCGGTGTGGGCCATGATGTTCCACGAGATGCGCGTGCCGAACACGATCCTCTCGACCTTCAAGTTCGGCATGCTCGGCGCAGGCGTCGCACAGGCTCTCGGTGCGGCCGTCGCGCGGCCCGAGAAACCGGTCTGCTGCATCATCGGCGACGGCGCCATGGGCTTCCACCCGCAGGAAGTGGAATCGGCCGTGCGCAACGGACTGCGCGTCGTGTACGTCGTGATCTGCGACCGCCAGTGGGGCATGGTGAAGATGACCCAGCAGCTCGCGCTCAAGCCGATCAAGACGCTCATCCGCAAGTCGCTCGGCCCGGACGAGACGATCAAGACCGACCTCGGCGAGATCCGCTTCGACAAGCTCGGCGAGTCGATGGGCGCGCACGGCGAGCGCGTGGCGGACCCGCGCGAGCTCGCGCCTGCGCTCGAGCGCGCGCTCGCGAGCGGCGGACCGGCCGTCGTGCACGTGGACGTGGACCCCGTGAAGCACATGTGGGCGCCGGGCCTGATCCACTTCAAGGACATGCACCAGGAGCCGAGGGGCAAATGAGCGGGATCGACGCGGTCCGGCTCCATTTCACGCCTGAATCGCTGATCGCGCTCGACGTCATCCTCGCCCTCGTGCTGTTCGGCGTCGCGCTGGACATGAAGCTCGAGGACTTCAGGGGCATCGTCACCGCACCGCGCGGCACCGTCATCGGCCTCGCGGCGCACTCGGTGCTGCTGCCGGCCGCGGCCTTCCTGCTCACCGTCCTACTCGACCCGGCACCGAGCATCGCGCTGGGGATGATCCTGGTCGCCTCCTGCCCCAGCGGAAACATCTCGAATTTCCTGGTCAACTACGCCCACGGCAACCCGGCTCTCTCGGTCACGATCGCCGCCTTCTCGATGCTGGGCTCCGTGTTCTTCACGCCGTTCAACATCGCCTTCTGGGGCGCCATGCACCCCGGCACGCGCGAGATCCTGCAGGCCGTGGCGCTGAGCCCGGCACAGGTGCTCGGGACCATCGTCGTGCTGCTCGCCATTCCGACCGTGCTCGGCATGACCGTCGCGAGTCGTTTTCCGCGATTCGCCGCGCGGGCGCGCAGGCCGTTCCGGCTGCTCTCGCTCGCCTTCTTCGCCCTGTTCGTCGTCGGTGCGCTGGTCGCCAACCTGGAGTTCTTCCTGGACTACGTCCCGCGGGTTGCGCTCTTCGTACTCGTGCTGAACGCCGTGGCCCTCGCGCTCGGGTATTACACGGCGAAGCTCGCTCGCCTGCCCGAGGCCGACCGACGCGCGGTTTCATTCGAGGTCGGCATCCAGAACTCGGGCTTCGGGCTCGCACTGGTGTTCAATTTCTTCAACGGGCTCGGCGGCATGGCCATCGTCGCCGCGTGGTGGGGCATCTGGCACCTGCTCGCCGGTACGACCCTCGCGACGTGGTGGCGGCGGCGTCCTCCGCCGGGGCGCTGGGCGAGGTCGTGACGCACCGCGTGCTCATTACCGGCGCCGCCGGCTATCTCGGCAGCGCGCTCGTGGACTCGCTCACCCGGCTCCGGGACGACGGCGCCGACCTCGCGTGCATCGTCGCGACGGACGTGCGCCCGGTTCCTGCGGAGCGGCGCAGGAACGGCGTCCAATACGTCGAGCACGACGTTCGCGAGCGAGGTCTCGACGAGCTCCTGGTGCAGCACGCCATCGACACGGTCGTGCACCTCGCGGCGATCGTCACGCCCGGGCCGCGTTCGAGCCGCGAGCTCGAGTACGCCGTGGACGTGCTCGGCACCCGGAACGTCCTCGAGGCCTGCGTGGCGGCCCGCGTCCGCAGGATCGTGGTCACCTCGAGCGGGGCCGCCTACGGCTACCACGCGGACAATCCACCCTGGCTCACCGAAGACCACCCGGTCCGCGGCAACGAGTCGTTCGCCTATGCGCATCACAAGCGGCTGGTGGAGGAAATGCTGGCCGACTACCGCCGCCGGCATCCCGGCCTCGAGCAGGTCGTGTTCCGCGTCGGCACGATCCTCGGCGAGACCACTCGCAACCAGATCACGGCGCTCTTCGAGCGACCCCGCCTGATTGCGATCCGGGGCGCCCGGAGCCCGTTCGTCTTCATCTGGGATCGCGACGTCGTGGGCGCCATCGAGCACGCGGTCTTCGGTGGGCCGGCCGGGGTCTACAACGTGGCGGGCGACGGCGCACTCGGAATCGAGGACATCGCGAGGCGGCTCGGCAAGCGCTGCCTGACGATCCCCGCCTCCCTCCTGCGCACCGTGCTCGCCGCGCTGCACCCGCTCGGGCTGTCCCGCTACGGTCCCGAACAGGTGGACTTCCTGCGCTACCGGCCGGTACTGGACAACCGCCGACTGAAAGAGCGATTCGGCTACGTGCCGCGCCTCAATTCGGCTGAAGTGTTCGAGCTGTACCGGAAGTCGCACGGGCTCGGTCCCCGCTGACGACCATGGCACGCCGGTCGTTCGATGGCAGGACCGTGCTCGTCACCGGCGCAGGAGGCGGCCTCGGACGCGCTACGGCCGCGCTCTTCGCGGCCGCGGGCGCACGGATCGCCGCGCTCGATCGGGACGCGGACGGGGTCGAGCAACTGCGCCTCGATCTGGAAGCCCGCGGATCGGAGTGCCTCGCGCTCACCGGCGACGTGACGGATGCTGCCGGGTGCGCTGACGCGGTCGACAGGGCCGTCGACCGGTTCGGGTCGCTCGACGTGCTGGTGAACAACGCCGGCATGAGCCACCGCAGCAGCTTCGCGTCCACCGGGATCGGCGTCATCCACCGCATCATGGAAGTGAACTTCTTCGGCGCCGTGTACTGCACCAAGGCAGCACTCCCGCACCTGCGCGCCAGCCGCGGTCTCATCGTCGCCATCTCGAGCGTTGCTGGCTTCGCGCCGCTCATCGCCCGCACCGGTTATTCCGCGAGCAAGCACGCCATGCACGGTTTCTTTACGAGCCTGCGGACGGAACTCGAGCCCGACGGCGTGGACGTGATGCTGGTCTGCCCGTCGTTCATCGCGACGCACATCGATCGCAACGCGCTCGGCGGCGACGGTGCCCCCGTGCGGCACGCGCAGGTCACGGTCGGCCGTCCGCTCGGCGCGGAATCCGCCGCGGCTCGTATCCTGGCCGGTGCCGAGCGGGGCCGGCGCCTGGTGCTCATCGGCCGCACGGCGCACGCCGCTTGGTGGGTCACCCGGGTCGCCCCGGCGTTCTACGAGCGGCTCATGGCGCGCCGCTTGCGAGGCGAACTAGAATCGGACGACGAACGCGCCGGCATGGGATCCGGCCAGGAGCCGAGTCGATGAAAGTCCACGTGAAGCACACACTGAAGACGGATATCGCCTCCGTGTTCAAGCTCTGCACGGAGCTGAAGCACCAGGAAGCCATCTACGCCGGGCTCGGCGGCAGCGACGTGAAGATCAAGCGCGAAGGACGCGCGCCGAACGTCAAGCTCAGGATCTCGCGCAAGGAGCCCGCGAACCCGCCGGCCGCGATCCGCCGCATCGTGCCGGCCGTGAACGAGGTCAGCCACGTGGAGGAGTGGGCCTCGGACGGCGACGGCCACACAGCGGACATCGTCGTCGAGATCAAGGGCGTGCCCGTGAAGATCGTCGGCACCAAGTCCCTGCAGCCCGAGAAGGGCGGCTGCAGCGTCGAGTGGGAATTCGACGTGACGAGCGGCATCCCTTTGCTCGGCGGTGTCATCGCATCTTTCGCCGGCAAGGAAATCGAGCAGAAGCTCGAGCGCGAGTTCAGGATCCTGAAGTCGATGGCCTGACCGGCCTCCCGCAGGCGCCGGCCCGGGGTGCGGAGCGTCGGCGGGCCGTCGGCACTGAGCGCGAGCTACTGTCCTCGCGCGTGGGACATGGCCGCCAGCCGGGCGGCGAGCCGCGCACGATACTCGTCCAGCGGAAAGAGCATCACCTCGCCCGACCCGTGTTCGCGGCCGTCGCGCTCGTAGTCGAACGGGTTGTCCACGTCGCGGATGAGCCGCAGCATGTAGATGTTGATCAGGCAGACGAACGGCACCAGCAGGGCCTCGGCAGCGAGGCTCTTGAAGCGGGCGATGAGGACGAGCGCGATGATCATGCCGATCAGCACTTCGAGCAGCGCATAAGCGGGCGGAAGGAAGCCCGTTCGCGCGATCACGTCGATGCGCGAGACGTTCCTGCGCAGCGCCAGCAGCTGAGGCACGGCACGCGAGGCATACGGCCCGGCGCCGGAGCGCTCGAGCTGCTGGATCACTCCGTTCAGCCGCGTCATCGAGTCGTACACCTCCGCCGTCGTGCGTTTCCTGAGCAGCCAGTCCTTGATCTCGTCCGTCATCACGAGGACGCTGCGTCGCAAATCAGCGAGGTCGAGCGCCGGCCGGTTGGTCGCGGCGAGCACGAAGATCTCCTCGATGGTCTCGAGCGTCGAGGAAATCTCCGCCGGGATCTTTTCCCCTTCCTTGTAGTCGGCCATGGTCCCGGCCAGCAGGAAGCCGAGCAGGAAGACTCCCGCCGTCAGTACGATCCCGACGTCGGAGAAATCCACGAACCCCCGGAACCCGATCAGGAACTCGAGAGCGAGCTTCACTGCCAGGATGGCCGCCACGAAAGGCAGCGTCGTGAGCATCAGCCGCCACTTGACCACTGTTCCTTCCCCCGGGCCCGATGATCTGGTCGCGCTTGTTGTCAGCCGATCATCGCTGCCTGCAGCGAGGTCTGCAAGGCAAGGCCCGGGCGGGCCCAGCTGGCCGGCCGGGCGTGCTGCGGTGCAGCTAGCCAAATGCGAAATGGGCGAGGCCTGCTGCTGGCGTACGATTCAGCCATGCCCCGCTTGTCGCCGATCGACCAGGCGTTCCTCCTGCTCGAGACTCCCCAGCGCCCGATGAACGTCGGTGCGCTCGTCGTGCTGAAGCCACCGCCGGGAGCCCGCCGCAGGTTTGCGGACCGCTTCATCTCCGGGATGCTGGAGCGTCCCGTCGGCCCGCCGTTCAGTTACCGGCTGAAGCCGGGCCCGGTCCGACCCCTCCTCAGGCTCGAGGACGACCCGCGCATGGACCCTGCGCGCCAGGTCCGCCGGCACACCCTGCCGCGCGGCAGCGACCTTGCGCGCCTGTTCCGTCGCGTCTGTGAAATCCACGTCGAGCTCCTGCCCCGCGACGAGCCAATGTGGCAGGCGCACGTGTTCACGGGACTCCCGGGCGGCCGCGTTGCCCTCTACTTCAAGACTCACCACGGACTGATCGACGGCATCGGCTTCATCCGCATCGTCACCGGGCTGGTCTCGAAATCGGCGGCGGCGGCGCGCGCGCGCGCGATCTGGGAGGGCCTGGCAGCCGTGCCGCCCGTGCAACAGGCACAGGCGGGCGCCTCGGGCGGAACCCTGGAGCTGCTCCGGATGGCGGACGAGGCGAGGCGCACGACGAGCGACCTGCTGCGGCTCGTGTGGCACGTGGGGATGCGGGGCCTCGGCTTCGGCCACGGGCTCGCGCTGCCTTTCGTCGCGACGCCGAACGTGCTGAAGACCGCGCCTTCGCCGAACCGCGTGATGGCGCACTGCAGCGTGTCGCTGCGCCGCGCGCGCGGCATCGCCGAGCGCAGCGGGGCCAAGATCAACGACGTCATGCTCGCGGCCCTCGACGTCGCGATGAGCCGCTACCTCGAGGAGCGCGGTTGTCCCCCGGAGCAGCCGCTCGTCGCCGACATACCTGTCGCACTGCAGGACGACGGCGGCGCCGGCAATCGCATCACCATCCTCCAGGTGCCGATGGGACGACCGGGCTCCGAGCCCGCGGAACGGCTGCAGCAGATCTACCGCGAGACGCAGGAAATGAAGCAGGAGGTACGCTCGCTCTCCGGCGGCAGCCTCATGCTCTACTCCATCCTGGAGCACTCGATCGCGAGCACGATCGAGTCACTGCGGCTCGGCGAGCTGCCGATGCTCGCAAACCTCGTGGTCTCGAACCCTGCCGGACTGGACCGGCGCGTCTACCTGAACGGCGCCGAGGTCGAGCTTGCGTTGCCGGTCTCGGTCGTCGCGCACCACCAGGTGCTGAACGTCACGGTGACGACTTACATGGACGACCTGCACGTGACGTTCATCGCCCTGCGCGAGGCCATTCCCGACGTCGGGAAGCTCGCCGCGTATACGGCCGAGGCTGTCGCGGAGATCGAGGCGGGTGTGGCGCCGGCCGCTCGACGCCGTGCACGTCCCCTGCGGCAGGCGACGCGTGCGCGAAAACCGGCGCGACGGACCCGACGAAAGTCATCGGGCCGGACTGCGACACGCTAAGCTTCCGTCCTCGCCCAGTCGTCCGTTTCGCCTGATGCGCGATCTCGGGAGCATCGTTCACGAACTCGGCGTCGTTGCACGCCTCGCCGGCCGCGCGCTCGGTCGCCGGCTGCGCGGCGAGTCCGCTCCGGCCGCGGACGACGCGTCGTTCCGCGCAACGCTCGCGCCCTGGCTCGCGTCCGTCCCTCCCGGCCTGCTCGACGGGCACAGTTTCCACTACCTTCCCGCGACGCAGCCACCGTGGTTCGATACCGGCGTCGACCTGCTCGCCGGCGACGAGGTGACCCTGCTCGCGGACGGCCGCGTATACCTGTCGAGGCTGCTGGACATCTGGGTTCCGCCGTCGTTCCAGCTCTGGTGCCGCATCGGCGAGGAAGGACCGGTCTTCCGGGGCACACGCTCGACCCACAGCTTCACCGCGGACCGAGCCGGGCGCCTCTGGCTCGCCAGCTACTTTCCGGGGATGTGGGCGGACCAGCAGGGTCATCTGGCGACGCCGACCGACCAGTACGCGAAGGTCAGCGGCGGGTCGTCGGTGCTCGTGCTGCAGTGGCGGCGCGGGACGCGGGCCGCGGAGGCGGTCCAGCGCCTCGCCAACGACCGCAGCGTACCCGGCCTCGTGCTGGCGGAAGCGGCGCGCCTCGACGAGCCGTCACCCTGCCCCGTGGGCTGGCAGTACCTCTGGTTCGTCGGACCGGCCGAAGTCTATCGCCCCTCCGTTGCGGCCGATGGGCGGACGGCCATCGCCTGCCATACCCACGGCGACGCGGCGATCCTGCACCGGGACGCCGGAATGCCGCTCGTCCCCGGCGCGACCCTGCGGTGGTCGTGGCGGGTGGAGCGCCTGCCGATCGACCTCGCCGAGGACACGCTGCCTTCGCACGACTACCAGAGCATCGCCGTGGAGTTCGACGACGGCCAGGACATCACCTATTACTGGAGCGCGTCGCTGCCCGTGGGCACCGTTTATCGCTGCCCCCTCCCGAACTGGAGGGAGCGGGAGACGCACGTCGTCGTCCGCTCGGGTTCCGCGGAACTCGGGCGCTGGATCACCGAAGAGCGCGACGTCCATGCCGACTACGCGCGAATCATCGGCGGGCCTGCGCGCGAGATCGCGAGGGTCTGGCTCATCGCGAACAGCCTGCTCACACGCGGCCACGGCCGCTGTGAGTACGCCGGCATCGAAATCAGCGCCGGAGACCGCACGATAGAAGTGCTCTGACCGGCGTCCGGCGTCTGCGGGCCCGATCGCTGCCACCGTGGCCGCCTGGCCGCTTCATTCGGCCCGCCGGTGATGCGAATATGCCGGCACGGGCCGACGGCTCGCTTCCAACAACACGTGTGGTCCCGGGCGAACCCGGCGGGAGAACGAGATGCATGGGCAGATGATGGACTCGCCGCTGCTGATAACGGAGATCATGCGGTTTGCGATCCGCAACTTTCCGTCGGGCGAGGTCGTCTCCGTCACGTTCGACAACCCGCGGCACCGCACGACGTACGGAGACGTGTTCCGGCGGGCGGGCAAGCTGGCCAACGCCCTGCAGGCGGCGGGAGTCCGCGAGGGCGACCGCGTCGCCACGCTCGCGTGGAACGACCATCGGCACCTGGAGCTGTACTACGCCGTCTCGTGCATGGGCGCCGTGCTGCATACGATCAACCCGCGCCTGTTCCCCGAGCAACTCGAGTACATCATCAACCACGCCGAGGACCGGCTGCTGTTCATCGACCCGACGCTGCTGCCGCTGCTGGCAAACCTGCAGGGCAAGATCCCTACGGTCGAGAAGGTGGTCGTCATGACGGGTGCGGCTTCCATGCCGGAGCCCGTGGCGGGCAGGCTGCCGGACTACGAGTCCTTCATCGCGGACCATGCCGAGGAGTTCGACTGGCCCGTGCTCGACGAGCGCACGGCGAGCTCGCTCTGCTACACGTCGGGTACCACCGGACACCCGAAAGGCGTGCTCTACAGCCATCGCTCGAACGTGCTGCACGCTTACGCGGGCTGCATGGCCGATTCGCTGGGCCTGACCGGTCGCGACACGGTGCTTGCCGTGGTACCGATGTTCCACGCCAACTCCTGGGGACTCGCCTACAACGCTCCCATGACGGGCGCCAAGCTCGTCTTCCCGGGCCCCAAGATGGGCGATCCCGCCGTCCTGACGCAGCTCATGAACGAGGAGCGCGTCACCTTCGCGGCCGGGGTGCCGACGATCTGGACGCTGCTGTTGAACCACCTGCGGCAGACCGGCACGAAGATCGGCACCCTGACGCGTACCGTGATCGGCGGCGCGGCGGTACCGCTGTCGATGATCAAGGCCTTCCACGACGAGCACGGCGTGACGGTCGTGCAGGGCTGGGGCATGACGGAGATGAGCCCGCTCGGCACCGTGAGCACGCTGCGACCCGAGCACGAAGCCCTGCCACTCGACGAACAGTTCAGGCTGCGACAGCTGGCTGGCCACGGCATCTTCGGCGTATCGATGAAGGTCGTCGACGAGAACGGGCGCGAGCTGCCCTGGGACGGGAAATCCGCCGGTGAACTCAAGGTGCGCGGTCCCTGGGTCTGCAGCGGCTACTTCCGCCAGGACTCCTCCGCATCACACGACGGCGACGGGTGGTTCGCGACGGGCGACGTATCGGTCATTCACCCCAACGGTTTCATGCAGATCACGGACCGCGCCAAGGACGTGATCAAGTCCGGCGGCGAGTGGATCAGCTCGGTGGACCTCGAGAACTGCGCCTGCGGCCACCCGGACGTGCTGATGGCCGCCGCGATCGGCGTGCGTCACCCGAAGTGGGACGAGCGCCCGCTGCTGCTGGTCGTACCACGCCAGGGCTGCACGCCTGCCCGTGACTCCGTGCTCGCGCACATCGCCGAGCACTTCGCGAAGTGGCAGCTGCCGGACGACGTCATCGTGGTCGACGGCCTGCCGATGACCGCGACCGGGAAGATCAGCAAGAAGGACCTGCGCGAGAAGTACCGCGATCACCTCATGAAGTAGCGAGGCAGCGCTGCAGCAGGATCTCTGCCTCCGCGAGGCTCATGTTCTTCGGCACCGGGTAGTCCCGGTGCGCCTCGACCATGGCGGCGCGCGCGATCGTCGCCACGTCCTCCTTCCTCAGCGGTGCGATCTTCTCCGGGATCCCGACCGCGCGATTGAGCTCCCGCACGCGGTCGACGAAGCGCTGCGCGAGCACGGACTTCGGCTCCGACGCCGGTCCCGCGCCGATCGCCACCGCGAGCTCCGCGAGCCGCGCCTCGGCGTAAGGTGCGTCCTTGAGGAAATCGAGCACATACGGCAGCACGATCGCGTTGCCGAGGCCGTGCGGCACGCCGTAGACGCCGCCGAGCTTGTGCGAGAACGCGTGCACGTAGCCCACGTAGGCCTTGGTGAACGCGAGCCCTGCATACAGCGAAGCAAGCGCCATCGCCTCGCGCGCCTGCAGGTCGGCACCGTTCGCGTAGGCCCGCGGCAGGTTCGCGAATATGAGCTTCACCGCCGAGAGACAGAACATCGGCGTCTCCGCGTGCGGCCACAGGTTCACATAGGACTCGACCGCGTGCGTCAGTGCGTCCATGCCCGTCGCGGCGGTAATCGGTCCCGGCATCCCCTTCATCAACTCGGGATCGAGGGCCGCCGCGAGCGGCACGAGCTTCGGATCGATCACGACCGCCTTCACGTGCGCCACGGGATCCGTCACGACCGCGGCAACGGTGACCTCGGAACCCGTCCCGGCCGTGGTCGGCACGGCGTACAGCGGCAACGGGGGCTTGCTCACTTTGAGCATTCCTACGAGCTTCGTGGACGACTTGCCGGTCGTGGCCATGGCCGCAATGATCTTGGCAGCATCGATAGAGGACCCGCCGCCGATCGCTAGGATCGAGTCGCTGCCCTGCGTCCGCACCGCGGCGAGACCCTTGTCGAGGACATCGTGCGTCGGGTCGGGGATGATCCCGTCGAATACCGCAACGTCGACCCCCGCACCGGAGAGCGCCCTGCGCGCCGGCTCGACCACCCCGAGCTTCGCGAGCACGGCGTCCGTGACGACCAGCACCCGCTTCGCTCCGGAGCCCGCGATCAGCTCGCACAGTCGCGTCGTCGAGCCCGGACCCACGAACAGCACGGGACGCGGGATCGCGACGAGCCGCGAGACGGGCTTCATGAACGGCTTGATCAACCGGTACGCAAGTAACTGCAGCTGGAACAGCATGGGCGTCTCGATCGCGTTGGAACCTGTTCGAAGAATACCGCCCGCCCTCCCGGCCGCGGCACCCGTACAACCCGCGCGAGAATTTTCCATTCAATTCGCGGACTTGCGTACGTGAGCCCGGTAGCGGGCGGGCGTCACGGAGTGGACCGCCCGGAAACTCGCCGTCAGGTGGCTCTGCGAGCTGAAGCCGCATTCCCCGGCGATCCTCGAGATCGGCAGGGTCGACTGCGTCAGCAGCTTGCGCGCGAGATCGAGCCGGGCGGTGAGGACGTAGCGATGGGGCGGAACGCCCGTCGCGTCACGGAATATCCGGCAGAAATGCGCTTCGCTCAGTCCGACGGACGCCGCGAGCCGTGCCACCGACAGGTCGCCCGCCAGGTCGTCCCGGACGAGGTTCAGTACGGACTGCAGCCTTGCGAAGTGCACGTGCCGGGGGCTGATCCCTCTCGATCCCGGCGCGACGAGGACGCGGTACGTCTGTTCGAGCATGACCGCGGCGAGCCGCTCCGTGAAACCCTGGTCGGCGCTGGCTCCTTTCTGCAGTTCCTCCACGAGCTGCAGTGCCGCAGCGCTGACCAGCGGGTCGCTGAACGGCAGGGGCGCATCTCTCACGCGCGCCAGCGCCTCCAGGCTCGCCATGACCGTGTCGCCGCTCTCGTGAAAGTAGAAGACGGCGAAGTCGACGGCGCCGGAGTAGTGCCAGCGGGTCGGCACGCCGCGAGGGATCAGCAGCGATTGCGTTGGCAGATTCATGCTGCGCCATCGCCCCGGCTCCCCTTCCCGCACGCGGCTGCCTCCGATCTGGGTGACGAGCGCGGTACGGCGCAGGCCACTCACGGCGCGCTCGATGTCCTGGAACAGATATCGCTCGGCGAACAGCGGGTTCGGCCCAGGGATTTCACCCGCAACGATGGGCTGGTGAAGCAGCTGCCGGCGGACCTGCAGCCAGACCGGGGTCAGCACGACTGCTTCTTCCTCATGAGTCGTTTCTGACAAATATAGGCTCGTTCCCTGAAAGGCGCCAGCCTTGCGACACGAGAGACTGGCGACGGTCAGCGAGGCCTGCCCAGGGAGAACTCACCATGATCCAGCTCAAGCAACGGGTGACGCTGCCGGCGGCGGGCCTGTCCGGTTTCGAACCCCCCATGTCCGAGGAAGAAACGGCTATCCAGGCGATGGTCCATCGCTTCGCGCGCGAGGTCATGCGCCCGCTCGGCGCGGAGCTCGACCGGATGAAGGCCGAGGAGGTGATCGCCCCGGGCTCGCCCTACTGGGGTGTCTTCGGCGAGTTCGCGAAGCTGGGTCTCGACCCTGCCGCCCTGGCGGAACTGCCGCCGGAGATCGCGATCCGTATCGAGTCGCTGATCGGCGAGGAACTGGGCTGGGGCGACCCCGGGCTCGGCGTGAGCCTGGCCGTCGCCGGCTTCCCGCTGCAGATGGCCACCGCGATGGGGCGCCCGGACCTCGTCGAGGTCTGCCAGGGCCGCATCGGCTGCTGGATGATCACGCACCCGAACAAGGGCGGCGACGTCACGCTGGTCGACATCCGGCCGGAGTGGCCGACGGGCCAGCCGGGCAACAAGGGCAACATGTGGGGCCGCGTGCAGGGCGACGAAATCGTCGTGAACGGCCAGTGCTCGGCCTGGGTCTCGAACGGCGCCGTCGCGCAGGTTGCGCTCGGCTACCTGAGCGCCGAATACGAGGACGGCTTCTTCGCCCCCGACGGCAACCCCTACGGCATGGCGGTGATCCTGCCGCTCGACCTGCCGGGCGTCTCGAAGGGCAAGCCGCTCGACAAGATCGGCCAGCGGTCCCTGCCGCAGGGCGAGATCTACTTCGACAACGTGCGCGTACCGAAGCGTTTCGCCGTCGCGCTCAAGGACGAGTACTACGGCAACATGACCTCCGCCTGGTCCTACGCCGGCACGCACATGGCGCAGCTCTTCACGGGCGTCGCGCGGGCCGGATTCGAGATGGCGCTCAAGTACTGCCACGAGCGCACGCAGGGCGGGAAGGCGCTGATCGAGCACCAGCTCACGCGCTACCGGCTCGGCGACATGCTGCGCCGCGTGGAAATCTGCCGCTCGGTAGCGCGGCGCTCCCTCGCCTACGCGCGCCTCTCCCCGCTCACGCATCCGTACGTCACCGCCGCCGGCAAGGTCACGGTGACGCAGGAGGCGATGAAGGTCGTCGACGAGGCCTTCCAGCTGTTCGGCGGTGCCGGCACATCACGCGAATACCCGATCGAGAAGCTGTTCCGGGACGCGCGTGCGTCCCTGATCGAGGACGGCGAGAACACGATCCTGACGGCACGCCTCGGCATCCTCGCGCAGCAGCTCTACGCCGAAGGCTGGTCGCAGAACTGAGCGCCCGCCGGATCGCGAACCACACCGAGCAGACCACCAGGAGACTACCCATGGCCAAGTATCCCGTCGTCGTCTACGGTGCGAGCGGCTACACCGGCATGCTGATCATGGACTGGCTGATCGACCAGCAGATCCCGTTCACTGCCATCGCACGCAGCGCAGCGCGCACGAAAGAGATGATGGCTCAACGCGTCGTGCGCCTCGAGTCGGCGACCTACGAGATCGTCGAAGCCGAGCACACGGTGGAATCCCTCACGAAGGCGTTCAAGGGCGCGAAGGTCGTCTGCAGCACGGTCGGCCCGTTCGCACAGTACGGCGCGACCACCGTCGAAGCGGCCCTCGCGGCCGGGTGCCATCTACTCGACACCACGGGCGAGCAGTCCTACGTCCTCGAGATGCGCGACCGCTTCGGAGCGAGCTACCGCCAGGCGGGCCTGCTGCTCGCGCCCTCGACCGCCTACATGTATACGTTCGCGGAGATCGCGGCCGAACTGGCGCTCGAGACCCACGGCATCGACTGCCTGGAGACCGCCACGCTCTGCCGCGGCACGCGCTTCACCGCCGCCGGCGTCACGGTCGGATCGACCGCCTCGATCTTCGGCATGGCGCGCCTCAAGCAGCATTATCTCTGGGAGAAGCAGCTGGTCGAGCACCCGGTCACGGCGTGCTTCAACGTCGTCGACCCGAATTTCGTTCAGCCGATCTTCTCGCTGCCGTGGAGCGGCACGTCGCTGCCCGTCTTCTACCAGCGCGACGCGCGCGTGCGCAGCTGCATCTCGTCCGTCGGCTTCTACGACAACGACGTCATGAAGCTGGCGCACGGCTTCTTCCAGAAGTGGGACGCCGAGTTCAAGAACCTGCCGAAGGAGCACCAGGACGCCGTCCTCAAGGCGGCCGTCGAGTCGACGACGCCGACCATGCCTCCCCGCGAACGCTCGACCACGGTACGCACGGTGGACTTCGCGATCGGCCGCGGCCACCTCGCCGCCGTGCGCGCCACGGTTCACGGGGTCACCGCTTACATCTCGACCGGCGCCCTGCAGGCCGCCGCCGTCGTCAAGCTGCTCGACGGCGAAACGAACACGGTCGGCTTCGCCTCGGCGTGCAAGGCCTTCGGCCACCGTTACCTGCTCGGCTTCCTGGAGCAGCGCGGCCTGGCCCGGGCCGCCGTCACGCAGCTCTGAGCGGGCCCGCCGTGGCGATCATCGACTTCTTCGACCGCGGCTGGCGCGGCAACGCAAGGGGCCTCGCCTACATCCAGGACGAGCGTCGCTACACCTTCGAGGAAGTTGGCGAACTGTCCTGTCGCATCGCGAACGGCCTGCTCGCCGAGGGTTTCCCGAAGGAGACCAGGGGCGCCGTGTGGGCGACGAACGACGTCATGGCCTGGACATGCACGCTCGGGCTGTGGCGCGCCAACATGCCCTGGATCCCGGTCGGCGCGCGCAATGCGCCGGAAGAAAATCAGTACGTGCTGGACGCGTTCGACTGCGAAGTGCTGTTCTTCCAGAAGCAGTTCTCGCCGGCGATCGCCGGACTCCGGCCGCGCCTGCCGAAGGTACGCCGCTGGATCTGCATCGACGACGAGCTGCCGGAGTTCCCGGGCGCCCGCTCGCTCGCGAGCTGGGCGCAGGCCCAGCCTGCCACGAGACCCGAGGTCCCGGTGGAGATGGACGACGTCATCATGCTGTCCTCGACGGGCGGCACGACGGGCATGCCGAAGGGTGTGATGAACACGCACCGCAGTGCGCAGACCTTCTGCGCGCACTTCATGATCGGCTGCCCCTACGGCGCGGACGAGAGGCCGGTCAACCTCGCCGCCGCACCGATGACCCACACCGCGGGCCTGCTGTCGATACCGTGCACGGCGCGGGGCGGCACGGTCGTCGTGGTCACGAAACCCGATCCCGCCGTGCTGCTCGCGGCCATCCCACAGCACCGGGTCACCGAGTTCTTCCTCCCGCCCACCGTGATCTACCGCCTGCTCGACATTCCCGACCTCGGCCGCAAGGTCGACTTCAGCTCGCTCAAGTACTTCATGTACGGCGCGGCGCCGATGTCCGTCGAGAAACTCAAGCAGGCCATCGAGGTCTTCGGGCCGGTGATGACGGGCGGCTACGGACAGACCGAAGCGCCGGCGGCAATTTCCTACCTGCCGCCGGGCGAACACTTCGAGGACGGGCGGCTCGCTTCCGACGAGCGCCTGTCGTCGGTCGGCCGGCCCAATCCGCTGATCCGCGTCGAAATCATGAACGACGCGAACGTGATCCTGACGTCAGGCGAGACCGGCGAGATCTGCGTGCGCGGCGACCTCGTGATGAAGGGCTACTACAAGGCGCCGGACAAGACGGCGGAAACGATCGTCGACGGCTGGCTGCACACAGGCGACATCGGCCACATCGATGCGGACGGCTATCTGCACATCACCGATCGCAAGAAGGACATGATCATCAGCGGCGGTTTCAACGTCTATCCGAGTGAAGTCGAGCAGGTGATCTGGAGCCATCCGGCCGTGCAGGACTGCGCCGTGATCGGCGTGCCCGACGACAAGTGGGGCGAGGCGGTCAAGGCAGTGGTCGAGTTGAACGCCGGGCAAGGGGTCACGGCCGGGGAATTGATCGCGCTCTGCAAGGAGAAGCTCGGCTCGGTGAAGGCACCGAAATCGGTCGACTTCGTCGAGTCGCTGCCGAGGAGCCCGGTGGGCAAGGTGCTGAAGAAGGACCTGCGCGCGCAGTACTGGCAGGGGCGCCAGAAGAAGATCTGAGGGATTGACGGCCTGCGAGGCCCGAAAAGGACGGCAGCAACATGCAGCACGAGTACACCGACTACCGCGGCCTGGCGGTACGCGTCGACCGCGGCGTAGCGTTCGTAACGATCGACAACGGCCCGATCAACCTGCTCGACATGCCGCTCATCGAAGACCTCGACCGTGCCGGCCGCGAGCTGGAAGCCGATCCTTCGGTCAGGGTCGTGGTCCTGCAGAGCGCGAATCCGGACTTCTTCATCGCCCACGCGGACATCGCGCTGATCCAGCAGCTACCCGCCACGCCGCCGCCGCGTACAGCAAAGCTCGGGCTTTTCCACGCGATGGTGGACCGGTTCCGCACGATGCCGAAGGCCACGATCGCCAAGATCGAGGGACGATGCCGGGGCGGCGGCAGCGAACTCGCGCTCTCCTGCGACATGCGCTTCGCAGCACTCGGACGCGCGGTGCTCGGCCAGCCCGAGGTGGGCATCGGCATGATTCCCGGCGGGAGCGGATCCGTGCGACTGCCGCGGCTGGTGGGACGCGGCCGGGCGCTGGAGATCATCCTGGGATGCGGGGACTTCCGCGCGGACGTGGCCGAGCGCTACGGATACGTGAACCGGGCACTGCCGGCGGACGAGATCACGCACTTCGTCAACTCGCTGGCCCATCGGATCGCGTCGTTCCCGGCCGGGACGATCGCAATGGCCAAGCGGGCGGTCGCGATGGCCGAGCGGGGAATCGAGAACGACCTCGTGGAGGAGGAGGCCATCTTCCTGCAGTCCGTGCAGACCGACGGATGCCGGCGGCGCATGGCCGCCGGCATGGCCGGAGGTATGCAGACGGCAGAGATGGAACGTTGCTGCTTCGACCATGTCTGGGGACCGCTGGCGGACATGTAGCGCCGGGGAGGAAGAGTGGTGGACGGATATCGTGGCAAGGTTGCCGTCGTCACCGGTGCTGCATCGGGCATCGGTCGTGCGCTGGCGCACCAGCTGGCGGCAAAGGGCGCGCGGCTCGCGATCTCCGACATCGATACGGCCGGGCTCGCTGAGACTATGACGTCCCTTCCGGGCGGTTGCGAAGCAATGAGCTACCAGCTCGACGTCTCGAATCGGGAGGCTGTTCTCGCCCATGCCGAGGACGTGAAGCGCGACTTCGGTACGGCCCACTTCGTCCTGAACAACGCAGGAGTCTCCATCGTCGGCACGGTCGAGCACCTCAGCATCGAGGAGATCGAGTGGCAGCTCGGTATCAACCTGTGGGGGCCGATCTATGGCACCAAGGCCTTCCTGCCGATGATGCTC
>Ga0114938_1000933_pt1 | contig 21173 bp, 14 predicted proteins | sample AshMeaBigSpring_FD_88675 | JGI IMG/M metagenome (GOLD analysis project Ga0114938, IMG submission 88675) | Groundwater microbial communities from Big Spring, Nevada to study Microbial Dark Matter (Phase II) - Ash Meadows Big Spring | ecosystem: Environmental > Aquatic > Deep subsurface >...
CCAGGTCGCCCGGAATTTCCGCTTCGACGTGAAAATAGGAACGCGTAAAGCTAAAGACAACGCTCGCCTCTTCCTCCGAAAAGAGCGCAGCGTCGACGATGATGCCGGCGTCGGTGTTGAGCAGCGGCAGGATGATCGGGATCACGCGGTTACCTTTGCGCACGCGCCCCACCAGATACGCCCCCTTGTTGCGATAGAAGACTGACTTGACCATCTCCACTGTGTCGAAGTCAGGCGTGTCCCAACAATTGCGCAGCGCAGCCGCCATCACGCCCGCCACGCGCCGGGCGTCGCCGTCGATATCTTGATAGGCCAGGGTAAAGGCATAGTCGCGCAAGATCGCCTTGATCATGCTCTCCAGTGTATTGATCTGACTGTAGATGCGTACGATCGGCGTGTCGCCGGTGGGGATGGTAGTGGCGCCAAACCACACGAACTCCAGCCCCGGCTCGACGCCCACTGTGGTCAGGATGCGTCGCATGACTGAGTTGTAAAAGGTCTCGGCCAGCTCAACATCCTTGCGCTGATTGATCAGCCGCGCATACGCCTCCTTGATCGCGCCCCACAGCAGGTGGTGGTGGGCTTCCGCGCCCAGCATTGCGCGCAGTCCCAGCACCAGGCGCTGAATCACCTGTTCGCGCAACCCCAGTCGCTCGATGGCGTCATCCTGCCACTTGGCCCATTCGCGATGCTCAAAGCGATCTTGTGCGCGCCGCGTAATCGACTTGAACGCGTTGTGATAATCGTCGAATGCGCCATGAATGGCGGCGGCGGCATTGCGCGCCAGGCTGCGCTTGATCGGTTCGGCGGACATCGGCGGCTCCCTTTTGATGCTATGCATGTTTGGTGGGGAGCACTATATCATGCAGCGACGCCTTCCTGGAAGCATCACAGCTTTCAGGAAGGCGTCTATGTTGAATTGGATTGTGTCGGGGGGATGATGCGCCGCTTACCGGGTCGAGAGCAGCGGCAGATAGATGGAGGTGGCTGCCGCCGCGCCCTCACTATCCTCCGCTGTGTCGGCGTCGAAGTTGGTCATGCCGCGCCCGGCGGTCAACAGCGACAGACTGACGGCGCTGCTGACCGCCGGCATCGTCCCGGTCGCGACGGAGACATTCACGGTCTGGCCGTTGGCATCGATGTACTCGATGGTCAGACAAGGCGCTGCGTTTGGGTCGCCATCGTAGGCGCGCGCCGTGCGCGTGCCCTGGCCGGTGACGAACAGGGCCAGGTTGTTGCCCGCCTGCCAGCCGCCGCGCCCGACAATCTCCTGCACGACAGACGCCAGGTTGGGCGACCACTGCGCCTGCCCGACCGTGTCCCACGCCGGTACGTCGTTCCAGGTCACCGCCGCCGCCGTCTTTGGGCGTGCACTCAAGTTGCCGTTGCCGGGGTCGAAGCTGGCGGCATCGTCAGTTGCCTCACCGCGGAAGGTGAAAGCGGCCGGCCCGCTCTGCGCTTTGGCAGCATAGAACTGGATGTAGGCGTTAACGATGGTGGCGCCTTGCGGCACATCCACATGGCGGAAGCGCAGGCCGACCGTTTGCGCCCCGCTGGTGCTCTCACCCAAATCCAGATTCTTGCGGTTGAGCCGCACCGCACCGGCGGCTGTCTCTTCGGCGTCGTCGCGCTTTTCCTGCAACAGGGCGTAGGTGCTGACCTGCGCCGCCGGCGGCATCGGGTTCTGATGGATGTGCTCCTGGCCACTTTGCGCCGCCGCCATGTACGGGAAACTGGTGCGGAAGGGCTTGTCGTTGTAGTCGATGCCGTCAGTCAGCACGTTGATCAGCGCCGGGTTGAAGCTGAAGCCGGCATCGCGACCGTCGAGCACTGGATAGGCCGCGCCGGCCACGGCCAGCAGCTCGATCTCCACCGTGTCGTCGAAGAGACGGCGACCATTAGGGAAGCCGCACGCATCGCCGCCGAGGACGCCCAATCGGCTGGGTGTGGGTGAGCAGAGGTCGCCCTTGATGGCGGTGTTGATGCGGATTATCTCGGCCGGGCGCACGGTGGCGGGCTGGTTGACGTTGAAGCCAGCAGGCAACGTCACTGGGCCGTTATGCGTGTTGATCGTGAAGGGCGCGGCCAGCTTCATACCCGTCAGAAAGATGTCAAAGATATCGCCGCGCCCGGAGCGTGGACTGCCCACCGTCACCTCCGTGCTGCAATCGTCATCGACGTCGCCGGGCAGCGGTACGCCGTAGAGGCCACAGAGCAGGCGACCGATCTCCGGGTCCTCGACGCTGCGTTGCAGGATTTCCTGCACCTGGGCGCCAGCCGCGCCGGTGTAGAGCGCTAGATCGACGTCCGGCGTGATGCTGTTGAAGGCGTCCTTGAGTGCATACGGGAGCACGACCTCGTTGACCAGCGGCATGCCGAGGCGCGAGACTTGCACCGGGTCGCCGCTGTTGGTCAGGCTGCCGAGGTCGGCTGCCCCGTTGAGCACACGCATGGATGGCCGCCGCGCTGTTGCCCACACGCCAAGCACCGGGTCGCCGTTCGTCGTGAGCCGGTTGATTGGCACCTCGAGCACCAAGCTGTGGTTGTTGAAGCCGGCGACGGAATCGACCGGGCTGTTGTTGCCCTGGCTGTAGCCGATTGGCGGCTGCTGGCCGCGCAGGGTCAGCAGATCGAAGACCTGGAGATCGACCCAGAAGGCGTCGTCCACCTGGCCGGCGTAGACCTTGATTGCGTCGCCGTTGTCGTTCACCGTGTAGATGAAGTTGTCGGCCAGCGTCGCATAGTTGGCGGTGGACTTGCTGCCAATGTTGACCGGCGGCGCCAGGACGTTGTCGAGCAGCGTCTTGCTGCCCTGTTCGGTGGTCTCTGTGATCGAGAAACGTTGCTGCCGGTTCCAGTTGCTGCCGTCCGCGCCGATCGGCCCGACGTTGTAGAGAAAGGTCAGCGGGTTCTGCACCTGCGTGCTGCTCGACAGCGTGTAGGTGAAGTCAGCCACGGCGTCGCCGTCGTTGTCGACATGGATGTCGTAGAGCACGCCGTTACCCCATTCCCAGTAGTTCGGCCCGCCTTCAGGTCCCTCGAACGGAATCCAACTACCGACCAGCACCACGTTGTCCGGGTTGGTGGGCGAGACGAAGACATAGGTGTCGGTGTTGTCGGCGTAGGCGTCCTGCGAGATGAGCGGCGCCTCGCGATGGCTGGACGCCGCCGCGTCTTGCTTCTGGGTGACGAGCGCGCCAGCTAGCAGAATCACGGCGGCCATGAAGATTACGAACGCTGCGCCAAGCCGCGCCCGCAGCCGATGGATGGTTGTTTTGATCTGCATAGGTTTCTCCTTCAAGTTCATGCTCTCTGTTACACAATTGTTGCGATGCGGTCAGGAAAGCCAGACGGAAGCGGTCATGCTTCCTTGTCCCTTGTCCCCTCTACTTCTTGTCTCTCTATCCCTGAGCTCTGATGCGCTGGCGTAGCCAGTCGGCAGCCATCCGGAGTGCTGCCTCGAGAGCCAGCGTCTGTTTCACCTCCCTCCCGACGTGCGCGTCCCAGTAATGGGTGGTCTTGGCGACAGCCGTGATGACATTCTTGATCTCGCCCTTGAGCGTGAAGTGTGCGGCGGTCGGCACGAAGAGCACCTTGCCGGCGCAGCGGCTCTCCACGTGCTCTTGATTGATCTGCTCGCTAAGCCAGCGGGCTTGCGCGGCAGATGCGCAAGCAACGGCAACCCAACCTGGCGTTGCGGGCGCCGCGCGCAATCCGCTCACCAGTTGGACGCCACGGATGATCTCGTCCAAGACCCACCGATACACGGCGCTGTCAACGTCGGCAGCGTCTGGCGCTCGCAGTAACTCACCGCGATGGGGTGGGCCGCCGGCGCTTGCCAGTTCACAGAAGGTAGTCCACATCTGCTCCCAGGCGACGCTGCCATCATCGTTGTAGACCATCGGCGCACTGGACATCGGCGCACTGGACAGCGGTGCACTGGACATCGATGCACTGGACAGCGGTGCATTGGACAGCGGTGCGCGGCGATCAACCATCGGTGTAAGCTCGGGCGTATGTGCGATCAAGTTCGTTGTCATCGGGTAACTCCTGGCGCGTGGTCAAGGCTTGCGTCTTGTAAGCGGTGGCTGAATGTCGCCAGTTGTGTGCTAGCGAGGGGTGACGGATAGGGATTGATCGCCAGCGCCTGCTGCAACATTGCCTGGGCTGCGGCGTCATCGCCCAGGGCGTTGGCGATCTCGGCGGCGTGCAGATAGAGGATAGCGTCGCGCGTGCCAAGCCGGCGCGCCTCCTCGCTGTAGCGCTGCGCTTCGGCGTAGCGCCCGTTGCGATAGAGCGCCCAGGCCAGCGTGTCGGCGGCGTAGATCGTCGGGCGTGCGGTGTAGGCGGCTTGCGCCAGCGTCAGCGCTGCTGCCGTGTCCTCGCCATGCACGGCCTCAAACGCCGCCAGTTCCAGATCGACCACCATGCCGGATGCGGCGTTGAGCTGCTGCGTGACGCGCACCAGGTCATACTGTGCCTGAGCGTTAGCATCGTCACCCTGCACTTCGTACAGCTCGCCAAGCAGGATCAAGTATTCGGGCAGCGGCAGCCGCGCCGCCACCGGCGCCAGCAGGTTGATGGCGCTGGCATTATCACCGTGTGCGGCTTTCACCTGCGTCAGCCCGGCAATGGCCGGCGCGTAGTCGGGGCGCCGCACCAACACCTGACGGTAGGCCGTCTCTGCTTCGGCAAGGCGCTGCTGTGTACGCTGAAGATGGCCGACGTGGGTGAGCGCCCACAGCCAGGGTTCCGTGCCGGGAACCGCACTGCTCACCGCCATCTGCATTGCGGCCAGCGCACCATCGTTGTCGCCATGCAGCTCACGCAGGTAGGAGACGCGACTGTAGGATTCAGCGTCCGGGCGGAGATCGACCATGCGTTGCAGCGCCGTGACCGCCTCGTCGTAGCGTCCCAGTTCCACCAGCGCGTCGGTGCGGATGCCGTAGGCCGCCGCCCGGTAGGGATTGACCGTGTTCAGGCGATCCGCCCACGCCAACGCGCCGGTGAAGTCGTGCCGCGCCAGCGCCAGCGTCCCGCGCGCCGCCAGAGCATCACTGTGCTGCGCATCGAGCGCCAGCGCCCGTTCGATAGCGCCTTGGGCGTAGGCATCGAGCGAGACATCGCCCGTGATCCGCACACGCTGGAGCCAGGCAATGCCGAGTTGGGCGAAGGCATCGGGGTCGTTGGGCGTGCGCTGAAGCCGCGCCTGTGCCTGGACGATGGCATCCAGCGCGCCTGGTTCAATCGCCACCGCGCGTGGTGCAGTTGCGCCGGGCTGGAACACAGCGGTCAGACTGCGCAGGGCGAACGTCGCGCCGGCGATGAGCATCGCTGCCAGTAGCCAGAGAATCGCTTTGCGCGGCAGACGTTGCAAGGTTGGTGAATTGGTTGTGCTCGTCATCTATCGCTACCCTTTCACTGCGCGAAAAGTCCGGTCAGCGCCAACGCCTGGACGGTGATCACCAGCCCGGCGCCTACGATGAAGACTGCCGACGCCACCGGCGCCAGCTTCAGGAGGCGCCCACTTTCCGGCAGGCGGGCGACCCACTTGCCAGCATGCACCATCGCTACGCCGATCGCCGTCAGCACACTTGCCAGCCCGATGCTGAACAGCACGATCAGCAACAGACCAAAGCCGACACGATTCAGGCTGATGGCGCCCAGCATCAACACCAGCGCCGACGGGCACGGCAGCAGGCCACCGGAGATGCCCAGCGCCAGCAGTCCGCGCCATGTGATCGTGTCTGGCGGCAGATGGGAGTGCGTGTGGCCGTCATGTGAATGGCTGTGATCATGGCTGTGCGCATGATCGTGAGGGGGATCGTCGCTATGCGCGTGGTGGCGTATCTTGCGCAGCCGGTCGCGCACCAGGTCAGCGCCGATGACGACAACGAGCACACCCGACGCTGCACTCAGCCAGGGATACAGTTGTTCGGGTAGGATGAACTGTGACAGCGCCAGCGTGACGAAGCCCAGGGCGAAGACGCCCGCTGTGTGCGTGATCGTCGTCGTCAGTCCCAGCAGCGCGGCGTGACGCACTGTCCCGCGCGTCCCCACCAGATAGGCGGCTACGATGGTCTTGCCATGACCGGGCGAGAGGGCGTGCAGCGCGCCCCAGCCCAACGCCGCCAGCATCGCCAGCGCCACTGCCCACGGGCTGGCATCAGAGAGCGCCACCAGGTCGGCAAAAGGCTCCACGGCGCGACCGGCCGGCGCCGTCGCAGCACGCACGGGTGCGACCGCCGGGTGCAGCGCTGGCTGTGTCGGTGTGGCGGCGACAGCAATGCGGAAGGTGGTCTGGCGCATATCTAGCGGCAGCGACAGCAGTTCTTGCGGATACGTGGTCAGTTGCTGGCTGACTTCATGCTGTGGCGTATCCGGGTCGAGCAACTGCACACCAGCCTGCGGCGCCACCACCATCTCGCGCCAGCCGAGACGGTTGGCGTAGTTTGTATTGTCCAGCGCAATTTCAGCAGCGCGCCCCGGCGCCTGATTGCTCTCGTAATGAACAACGAGTCGCAACGTTGGTAGACCGGCCTGACCAGGCGGAAACACGATCTCGACGTGTTGTACGCGCAACATTTGCCGGCGCCCATCGATCGTCAGTTCCAAGCCGTTCGCTAATTGTTGCGCTAACTGTTGGCTGTAGGCATTGCGCTCGCTTAACGAGAGTTCGTCGTCGCCGTCGGCGTCGATGTGGGTGCGTTCAGCGTGCGCTGGAATCTCGGCCATATCCACCACGTAGATGAGGCGCACCTGCCCCTGGCCCGGTTCGATGCGCACATACTGGCTGACAGTGAAATTGCCGAGCGGATGCGCGTGGGCGCCTGCCGAAAACACCACCAACAACAGCGTGGCAAACACGGGGGCAATGATCAGGCGATAGCTTCGATTGCGGGTCTGCATAATTGGCCTCTTGTCTCTTCAATCACGTTCGCGGTTAAACAATAGACTGGGTTCATGCGCACCCGACAGATCGTCCAGCGTTCACTTTGTGTTCATTTTGTGCTCGAGGTTTCATGCTGATGATTTGAGCCACGTTGTCGCAGACAGAGCGCAATCCACTGTGGGGTGTGGGCAGCGGGCTTCAGTCGCACACGTGAGCAAACCATTGTGTGCGCTGGCGTCTATCCACTTTCGACGCAACGCGACAGCGTTATGCTGCAAATGACGTATGGGGCGGTAATACTGTGCTGCTAGACTTGATACGCAGCGCATCTGGGGGCGCTGTTCGCGACTGATTTGTCCGTTCAGTTTTCAGCAAATGGGGTACAACTATGCACCACGCCCAAAATTCCCAACGAGACCCGTCGCACTGGCCGACGATAATGAGTGTTGCTGGCGCAGAGCTGCTCTGCCTGCTGCTGGCGCTTGTCCTGGCGCCGCTGCCGGTCGCAGCGCAGGGTGCGGTCATCTGTGTCTCCCCGACTGGCAATTATCCGACGATTCAGGCGGCCGTCGCTGCGGCCAACGACGGTGACGAGATTCGCGTCTCTGGCGGTAATTACTTTGAGCGCCTGGTCATTACCCGGAGCCTGCAACTGAGCGGCAATTGGGATGATGAATGCGCCACGCAGGACAAGGATACGCCAACGGTAGTCGACGCTGCGCGCGGAGGGCGGGCCGTAGTGATCTATGCTGATCCGCTCGCGCCAACCGTGGTGATCAGCAGTGTCCGTTTTCTTCACGGAGACGCCAGCGGCCTGGGCGGAGTGATCACGCCCACGGTGCCCAACGCACCAGTGCCGACGATGACGCGGGCGTCAACGGCGCCAGCCTACAACCTGGAGACGCTGCGCGCCAGGTTGGTGGAACTGGCCGCGCAGGGCGCCTACCCAGGCGGCGAGGCGGCGCTGGCGACCGTACTGGCGCGCCACGATAGTCTTCTGGCGACGCGCAGCGAAGCGACGCTGGCTGCATCTGTAGCAGGGGTGGTCGCGGCGGCGGATGACGAGATCGACTGCGGCGGCGGCATCTACGTCCGTGAGGCGCGGCTGCGGCTGTATGACGTGCGTATCTTCGAGAACACGGCGAGCGCCACGCGCAGCGGCGCCGGCGGTGGGCTATGTGTGGTGAACCCTCCAGCGGGCGGCCTGGAGTTGGAGGCAGTGGTGATCGGGCTGAACGTCGCCAGTACGGTAGGCGACGGCTTCGGCGGCGGCCTCTTTGTCGGCGCGACACAGCCCGTCACCGGCGCGCTCAGCCTGCGCGAAGTCTCCCTGCGCGAGAATCAGGCGGCCACCGCCGGCAATGGCTATGGCGGCGGCGCCTTCATCCAGAACGCGCCGGGCGTGCGCGCCAACCTGGCGGTCTTCACCTCTAATACGGCGACTGCGAACGGCCGCATCGGCTTTGGCGGCGGTCTCTATCTCGAAACATCCGCCGGAGTGACGCTGGAGACCGTCGGCTTTCAGTTGAACAATGCCAGCACTAGCCTGACCGTCCCTGATCCGACGGTGGATTGGAATACGGGAATCGGCGGCGGCCTCTACGTCAACAACAGCCCCAGGCTTACGCTGCTGGGCGTTCCGGGCGACGAAGACGCGGCTTCATTGTTGATCGGCAACGTGGCAGCGCTGAAAGGGCTGGGGCGCGGCGGCGGCGCCCACATCGAGAATTCGCCTGACTTGCACGTTGAGGGCGTCACCTTTCTCGGCAACTACGCAGCGCTCTATCCGAAGGGACAGGGCGAGACCATCGCCGGCGGGGCGCTCCACCTGATTGGTTCACCAGGGGCGCGCCTGATCAACAACGATTTCAGTCAGAACATCGCTGGCGTCTTCAGCCTTGAAGATTTCAAGTTGTTGGGTGGCGCCGTCAGCATCGAAGTCTCCGACCATGTGTTGGTGCAAGGCAATCGCTTCCTGGAAAACGCCACCGGCACCTCGGCGGCGCCAGGCAATGGCAACGGCGGTGCAATCGACATCGGCTACAGCGACGCCATTACTGTGAGCGAGAACGTTTTCACCAGCAATGTGGCTGACCTGGGACCCCAGGGCGGGTTGGGTGGCGCTCTCCATGCTCAGGCAAGCAACGACCTGCTGATTCATCACAACACCTTTGAGCGCAATCGCGCGGGCGACACACTTGGCATCGGCGGGGCGCTGGTGGTGGAAGTGGCGAGCGCACAGAAAAGCGATTTCGTTGCCCCGCAGGGCGTCGAAGACAAGCTGAACGAACGCGTCACGATCAGCGCCAACACCTTCCGCGACAACCGCGCGGCGCTGGACTTGAGCGGCGACCAGGCGCTGCTGGGCGGCGCGCTGGCGGTCAACCGCACCAACGGGCTGCTGCTGGAGAACAATCTTTTTGCCAACAACCAGGCGCGCGCCGGCGCCGCGCTGGCGTTGCTGGGGTGGGATGTGGTGAATATTCCGCCGGCTGTCGTGCGCGTCGCCCAGATTGTGAACAACACGTTGGCGGCCAATGCAGGTGAGAACGGCCTATACATGGAAATGTGGCAGACGCCGATCACCCTGACCAACAACATCGTGTTCAGCCACACGCTGGGCATCTTTGCCAACACCAACCAGGCGTTGGGCGGCATGACGGCGCAGGTTGACTACACCGTTTACGACGCCAACGGCGCCGACATCGCCGCAGCCGACGAAAGTACGCTGCTGGAAACCAACGCCATCACTGCGCCGGTTGAATTTGTGAACTTCTTGAGCGGCGACTTCCACCTATTGCCGACCTCCGCTGCGATCAATGCGGGCGACCCGGCTGGCGTGCCCCCCGCGCCGTCGGTGGACATCGAAGGCACGCCGCGACCGTTCGGGGCGGCTGTCGACATCGGCGCATATGAGTGGCATGGACCGCAGCTATTCCTGCCATCGGTTGCCAAGCCCGTTTGTCCGCCGCTTGACTATGTTGGTTGGGCTGCAGGCTTCGTGGAGCAAGAAGGACAGTTCACCGGCATGGTTCTGCATACGACCGACGGCGGCGCTACGTGGCAGGAACAGTTGTCTACGCCCGGCGTCGATTACTTCGGGGTCAAGGCTGTCGACGCCCGCAACGCCTGGGTGACAGGAACGCCTGGGCGTATCCTGCGGACGCGTGACGGTGGGCGCCAGTGGGAGCAGCAGCCACTGCCGCCGGGTGTGCCCGCCGATCTGATGATGGGGGCGATTACTGCGGTCGATGGTCAACACGCCTGGACAAGCGGAATTGCGCCTGATAAGACAGTCTATCGGATGCATACTACTGACGGCTCAACCTGGCAAGTGACGCCAGTGGACAGTTCGCTGCCGATCACCTTACCTTTCCAAGATATGAGCGCTGTTGACGCCACCCATGTTTATGCAGTCGGCACCCTGCAGGCGCCAGGCAACGATAGAGTAGCCGGTGTCGTAGGTTTCTTCGACGGCCAAAAATGGACGCGCCAGGGCGCCGGCGTCTTCAAGAACATCGGCGGTTCGACGGAAATTGCGCTGATCGGTGTGAATGCACTGAATGCTTCGACAGCCTGGGTGGTTGGGGGCGGCGAAACGCCGGTCTACAAAACCACGAATGGCGGGACCACCTGGTTCACTGACAATCAGGCATACATTACCTTTGGGGATTCCAACACCATCGTGATGGCCGAAGCCACGCATGGTTGGCTTGCCGGCGACCACGGCGCGCTCCTGCACACGACCAACGGATGGGCAACCTACGAAGCGCAGACCGCTTCCCCTCAGACCTTTACCTCGATCACGGCGATGGATGCAAACACGGCCTGGGCGGCCACCTATGCACAGAATCTGTTGCAGTCTTCAACTGACAGCGAAGTGCGCGGTGAAATTGTCCGCACTTGCGATGCCGGCAAGAGCTGGGATCGCCATGTGTTGGCTATCAGGCAAGAGATGATCACGATTTCGTTCGTCGGCGCTCGGCGCTAAGGGGGCCAGGCGCCCTATGAGGAGCTAATCAGATATGCCGCTCAGAACTTCCTACCTTGGCCACGATCTCATCAACCCCTTCGTCCTCGCCTCGGCGCCGCCCACCGGCAACCCGGGCATGATCGCGCGCGCCTTCGATGCGGGCTGGGCGGGCGCAGTGATCAAGACGCTGACGCGCGAGCCGGTGCGCAACCTGAGCAACCGCTTCGCCAGCAACCGCATCGCCCACCACGTCTACGGCTTCGAGAATATCGAACTGCTCAGCGAACTCTCGCCAGAGGAATGGTACACGGGTATCCGCCTGCTCAAGCGCGGCTACCCCGACCGACTGGTGATCGGCAGCATCATGGGCGACGCCAGCGACCGCACACAGTGGATCGAGCTGGCGCTCGGCTGCCAGGATGCCGGCGCCGATCTGCTCGAACTCAACTTTTCCTGTCCGCACGGCTACCCGGAGGCGGGGCGCGGCTCCGCCATCGGCCAGCGTGCCGACCTGGCCGCGCAGATCGTGGCGTGGCTGGCGGAAGATGGGCGCGTCACCTTGCCGCTGATCCCCAAACTCACGGCGACCGCAACGGACATTTCACACATCGGCGCGGCAGTGGCGGAGGCGGGCGCGGCCGGGCTTACCGCCATCAACACGATCCCGTCAATGATGGGCTTCGACCTGGAGACGCTGATCCCGCGCCCCAATGTCGGCGGCTACTCGACCTACGGCGGCTACTCCGGGCCGGGGATCAAGCCGATTGCCCTGCGCTGCGTCGGCGAGCTAGTCAGCAGCCCCGGTCTGTCGGTGATGGGCTGCGGCGGGATCAGCAATGGCAAGGACGCCATCGAATTCATGTTGATGGGCGCGCCGGTGGTGCAGGTCTGCACGGCCGTGATGCTCAACGGCTACGGCGTGATCGACCACTGGCTGGCCGAGGTCGAGGCGTTCATGGCGCACCACGGCTTTGCATCGATTGCCGATTTCGTAGGCCTCGGCCATCAGCGCATCCGCAAGCATGGCGAACTGGATCGCAGCTACGCTGTGCGCGCCCAGATCGACCCCAGCCACTGTCACGACTGTGTCTTGTGCATGAACGCCTGTCACGACGGCGGCTACAGCGCCATCGTCGTGCGCGACGGGCACAAGGTGGTCGATCCTGACCTGTGCGTCGGCTGCTCGCTCTGCTCTCAGGTCTGCCCGACCGGGGCGATCCTGATGGTGGCGGTGTGAGGCGGTGTGCGGTATGACCGACAAATTCAGTAACAGGGAGGCAAAGATGCAACCAGGATTTGAACCATCGAGACGTGAGTTTATGAAGCTGGCAGGAATTGGGGCGGGCGCAGCGGCGCTGAGCGCAAACGTCCACCTGGCGGGGGCGGCCGGCGCCGCCACACCCGCCGGCGCCAAGATCGGCCGCACACTGCCCTACCGCGTGGGCAAGTGGCTGCCCTCCGACCAGGCGTTCCTCAACCGCTGGCTGATGCAGCAGATCGCGGCGGTGCACGCAAATCCGCAGCCGCTGCAGCCGGTCGTCCAGGAATTCCAGGAGTTGATCGAAAGCGACGCACAGCTTTTCATGTACTTCCACCAGATGTTCGAGGAGTTGCCGCGGTCAGCGCAGTTTCTCACCACGCCGACCGGCGACGCGCAGGTGCGCGATTACAAGGAGATGCTAGCGCTGATCAGCGCGATCTTGACCACTGCGCCAACCTTCAACAAGACGGGGCTGGTCGGCTTCCCGATCAACGCCATCCTTGATTGGCCGATGGGGACGGAGGGCGGCTTTGCGGCTTTTCTCAACGACAAGGTCAACGCCCAGCTCAAGAAAATCCTGGACACGTGGGCGGTCTTTCTTTCCTCGCCGGCTTCGACCTATGTGCTGAGTGACGACCCAGAGACGGGCTGGTTTGGCCGCGATGCAATGGAGGCGATGCCCGGCTTCGTGGAGACCTTTCAGTGCGAACCGGATCAACCGTACTACGGCTTCACCTCGTGGGACGACTTCTTTACACGCCAGTTCCGCGACGGCCAGCGTCCCATCGCCGCGCCGGAGGACAACGGCGTCATCGTCAACGCCTGCGAGTCGGCGCCCTACAAACTTGCCCACGATGTCAAGCTGACCGATCGCTTCTGGCTCAAGGGACAGTCCTACTCTCTGCGCCACATGTTTGCCGACGACCTGGTCGCCGAACAGTTCGTGGGTGGCACGATCTACCAGGCCTTCCTCAGCGCGCTCAGCTACCACCGCTGGCACAGCCCGGTAAGCGGCACCATCGTCAAGGCCGAGGTGATCGACGGCTCCTATTACTCCGAGCCGCCCGGCGAAGGCTTCGACCCGGCCGCGCCCAACGAGTCGCAGGGCTATATCACTGGCGTGGCCGCGCGCGGGCTGATCCTGATCGAGGCCGACGACCCGCGCATCGGGCTGATGGGCTTCCTGTCTGTGGGCATGGCGGAGGTCTCGACCAACGACATTCGCGTCTATGTCGGTCAGCACGTCAACAAAGGCGACGAGACCGGCATGTTCCACTTCGGCGGCTCGACGCATTGTCTGATCTTCCGCCCCGGTGTGGAACTGGAATTCGATCTGCACGGCCAGGAGCCGGGGCTGGAGTCGAGCAACATCCCGATCAACGCCAGGATTGCGATAGTGAAGGGCTGAATGTAGCGAGGGGGGATGATGAAAAGCGCGGCGCCTAGTCTCATCGAGACCAATGCCCTGCGACTGACCGCAGCGCTGCTCGTGGCGTTTGCGCCCGCCTTCTTTGTCTATTACGGCATCGACACGATGCGCGCTCCGATCTTCGCCATCGACTTCTCGCCGTACTACGTGGCGGGCCAGTTGCTGGCGGAAGGGCGCGCGGCGGAATTGATCCTGCTGCCCACGGACGGCTTGATGACCAGCAGTTCGCCCCCCTTCGTTGCGAATTTTCAACGCTATTTCTTTCCCGACAGCAAGTCGGGCGCCGGCTGGATCTATCTGCCCGGCTATGCGTGGCTCTTTCGCCCGCTGGCCGGGCTGGAGTTCCCCGTCGCTGTCCGGCTCTGGCTGCTCAGCAACGCGTTGCTGAGCGCCGGCGCGGTGGCGCTGCTCGCGTGGGCGCAGCCGTGGCCGGGTGATCAGCGTTATCGCCGGTGGCGGCTGGCGTGGATCGTCTTCTTCGGCTTGACCTTCCAGCCGGTGCTGGACAACATGTGGCATGGCAACACTTCGGCGGTGATTTTGTTCGTCTTCTGCCTCAGCTACCTGCTGCTGCGGAGCGGTCGTAACGGGCTGGCGGGGCTGGCGCTCGGGCTGATCGAGATGCTGAAGTTCTATCCAACTCTCATCGTGTTCTACTACGTCTGGCTCCGCAACTTGGCCTATGTTGCGGGTGTGCTGGCGGGAGCTGCGGCGATGGTTGGGCTGAGCTGGCTGACCGTCGGTGCGGAGAACCTCTTGCGCTACGCCGGGCTGCTTCTGACGGAGCTGGAGGCTGGCGGTGTAGCTGCCTTCAACAACCAGTCGCTGACCGGCTTTCTGATCCACGCGCTGACGCCAGGCGACGTCAACGGCTGGGAGGACATGACCGTGCCGCTGGCAGTCGCCGTGCTGCGCTATGCGGCGATCCTGGCGCTGGTGGACGCGGCGGATCATGGCGCCAGCCACCTAGTATCACTACTATGTCTGGCTGCAGCTGCCGGTGATCATCGTCTTCGACTATCTGTGGCTGCACCCGACGGGCCAGTGGCTTCAGGCGGCGTTTGCTGTCGCCTATGGGCTGATCGTGGTGCAGGGAATTTCCGGGGTGTGCGCCTTTGCGCCTACGGCGATTCAGGACGTCTGGCTGCTGCGCGTGCTGCTGTCCACCAGTTTCTTCGGTGCGCTGCTGCTCTTTGGGCTGACGCTGCAACTGCGCGCCAGGCTGCAAGATTGTGTCACCACTCCGAAAGATGGAGAACGACCTTGACGAGCATATAGAGGCGGAGAACACCCATGAAGACACACACAATTCTATTCCTGTTGGGTTTGACGACAGCGGTCCTGCTGGTCCTGGGCAGCCTGGCTGGCGGCGCGACGGTGTACGGGCAGGCGGCGCCGGTGGCGACGCCCGGCGCAGTCTTCCTGCCCCTGACCGTGAAGGGCATGAACGGCAGCCAGTTTGTGGAACTGGGGCCGCCAGCAGACCTGGCCGTGGTGGGCGAGCCGTACACCAGCACGGCGCCGGTGCTCGTCTACCACGAGGCGTACTCGGTCACCGGCTTCTCGCTGGTAGAGCAGGCCGCGTTTGGCGCCACCGCTCCGCAGATCGATGAGGCTGGCTTAGTCACCTGGCTGCCCACTACGGCCGACGTGGGCATGCATCGCTACGACCTGGCGGCGACGGTCAGCGACGGTTCGCAGGTGCAGGAGTCCGTCACCATTGAGGTGGCGCCGCGTACCTGGATCATCTCCGGCACGGTGGGCAACGAAGGCGGTGTCTTCGCCGCGCCCGGCAACGACTACCTGGTGGCGATCCCCCCCGACGCTGTGGCTGTCGACGCCGATGGCGTGCGCTACGGCGTGAGCGTCGTCAAGCGCGCCGACGGCGCCGTGCAGATGAACCAGGCGTTCGTCGGGCTGCGCCCCAACACGATGCCCACCTTCACCGTCCCGCTCTATGCGGTCACCGCACCAGACTCGCCGCCCGCAGCCGCAGCGGCGTGTGGCGAGCTGTCGTTCATCACGGCCTTCAACCCCGATCCGCTCAAGTGGCGCGGCGGGCTGGTGCATAGCGCCATCTACGACTGGGAACCCTACCCGATCATCGAGCAGAACATGACCAACGTGCGGCTGCGCGGCAACATCTGGCTGAGCTATTATCCGGCCCTGCCGGGCGCGGGCATGACCGAGTTACGCGGCGCCTGCCCGAACCAGTGCCTGGGCAAACAGCCGGTGATCTTCGTCCACGGCTACACACCTTTAGGCGGGTTGGGCGGTGGGACAGGCACCTGGAACTGCGCCTTCGACTATGTGACCGGCCTGGGCGGCGCGCCCTTCGAGTTTCGCTGGCGCACCAACATGCGCTTCGAGGAGGCCGCCTACCAACTGGCGCAGGCGGTTGGCCAGGTCACCCAGCTCACCGGGCGCAAACCTCTCATCGTCGGCCACTCCATGGGCGGCGAACTGATCTCGACTTACCTGGCCGGCCTGGCGCAGATGCCCAGCGCCGACGGACAGTCCTACGTCGCCGTGGGCTACGACAGCGCCGCCGCACGCAACGGGCGGCAGTCGGCGGCCGTTGCCAATGTGGTCACGGTCAGTTCGCCCCTCTCTGGCATCGCCACCGCAGAAGAAGGGGCGACCTACAACCTGCCCCAGGGCCGCGATGTCCATCCCCCGGCGGATACGATGGATCTTTGCAACGACTTCACCTGCGGCGAATCCGGCTATGCTGGCACCACCCACACCTATCCGGGCTGGGGCGTCGCCGCACGCAAGGTCACGGATTTCCAGGTGCTTTTTGGTATCACCCTAGGCGCGCCGGGATCGCTTATTCACAAGCTGTACGACACGTGGCGCGCAGCGGGCATGCCGCCGCTCCACTACGACGTGTTGGTCTCGGCCTGGTACACGCCCAACACGCCTGACTGGGAAGACGCGGACTGGGGCGATGGTCTGATCGCCGTCACGGGGATGCAGGTGCTGCCGAATCATCTCAGCGGGGTCGACGCCCAGGGGCAGGCGTACAACTACATCCGCACCGCCGGCCGGGCGCTGACCGTGGCGGAAAAGCAGCGCGCCCGCATCCCGGCCAACATCGACTACACCTTCATGCTGACGCCGTCGCTCACCGGCGGTTACTTCGGCTATGCCCACGCCAGCCCCTTCCTGGAATATGCGGCGGTCTGGTGGGGCTTCACGCCCAACCCCAACGCCAAAGCGGCGTATTTCCCGCTGCACGGCCAGCTCGACTACTACGGAAACTTCGCCCACTCGCTCAAGCCGGTGCTCGACCGCGCCTATGCTGCGGCTGCAGCGCAGCCGCCGGTCTTCACCGACCTGCCGCCACTGGCGCTGGTGTTGGGTGGCCAGGTGCGGGAAGTTGGCGGCGCGGTCCGTGCCCCTGCGCCACTAGCCAATGCGCCGGTGCTGGTGGTGTTCACCGTCGATGGCGTCTACCGGGGCATGATGCAGACCGCCACCGGCGCAGACGGCGTCTTTGACCTCGACCTCGGTGCGCGGCTGGACGACTACGGCATCACCAACCGGCAGGGGCTGGCGGTGTACGTGCGCGTCGGCAACGACACGACCCATGACGCGGCCACCGTCGTGTTGGGCGAAGCAGAGTTGGACGAAGAGATTGCGCTGGAGGTTATCGATCTGCCAGCGCGGTAGAAAGGGTATGCACTGCGGACAAAAGTTGCCCAGTGTTCGAGAGTTCCCTGCGAGTTGAAAACCTGCCGCTCAACGGAGGCTGTCATGAATGCTGTTCGAGTCTTGCGGCCCTGTAGACGGGTTGGCGGCGTGATGGTGAGCGTCGGTTGGTTGCTGCTGCTGTTGGTTGCGCTCCTCGGCGCCGCTCCGTCCGCACAGGCGGCCGGGGCTATCATCTTCGTCCCCGACGACTACCCGAGCATCCAGCAGGCCATCGATGCCGCACAGCCCGGCGACGAGATTCGCATCGTGGGCGGGCTACTCAAGGAAGCGTTGTTCGTCTCCAAGAACATCACGCTCTCTGGCGGCTGGAACGCGGAGTTCACTGGCCCCAGCGAGTCTACACGGCGCTGGAGCCGCAGGGGCGCGGCATCACCATCAACGGCACAGGAGATGTGTCCGTGACGGTCGACGCCTTTGCCATCCTCGGCAGCGACGCGACCGGGCTGGGTGGCGTTGAGATTGGCGCGGACGAACTCGCCTACGCCGAAGACCTGGCGGCCGCCTCCGCCGCCCTCAATGCAAGGAGCCTGGCTGAGACCGCCCAGGCTGCGCGTATGCAGTTGGCGCAGCTTGCTGCTCAAGGTTATCTGCCCGGCGGTCAGGCGGCGCTGTCTGCCACCCTCGCCCGATTGGACCGTCTCGATGCCCTGGATGGCGTCGCGCTGGCAGCCGGAGCGGGAATTGTCACCGGGGCGGCTGACTGTGGCGGCGCCATCTACGTGCGTGGCGCCAGTCTGCGGCTGACCGGCCGCCTGCTGGACAAGGACACAGAGCCGAATGTCGCCAGCCGCACAGGATTGGGCGCGACGGTGCGCTCTGTACAACGCCAACGGCGTCAATGCCAGCGGCGCGGGGACATCGATGAGCAACACGCCAGCAGTGGCGCGCCAGCTTTCGCCGACGCCGCCAATGCTGACTTCCACCTCCTGCCCGGTTCCGCCGCTCTCGGCGCGGGCGACCCAGTCGGCGTCACACCTGCGCCGCCCGTGGACAGCGAGGGCTTCCCGCGCCCCTTCGACCCGCGCGTGGACATCGGTGCGTACGAGTGGCACGAGCCGCAACTCTTCCTGCCCGTCATCACCCGGTAGACGCCAGTGCGGGCTGGGCGGTAGGCAACGGCGCCAGCGCCACAGACGAACAGACGGCATGTTCTACCCAATATCTGGATCGCCGATGCGTTCCCAGACGGCGCCATTGTCCACAGCGCAGACGGCGGCGCAACCTGGCGGCGCGAACTCATGCTGAACGAGGGGACGGAGGAAAGTCCGCTCACCGTCCATGTGCTGTCAACACAGATGTGGCTTGGGCGTCGGGGACGCGTTCCCTGAGTTTTTTCCGCACGCTAGATGGCGGTGACACCTGGGAGAAAGTGAGCACCATCGGCGGTTTCGACCATCTGGATGATATTTGCGGCAGCAGTGCGGCCAACGTGTGGGGCGCGCAAAACGGTGACGGCGTCAGCGGCGGCATCCACCGCGTCTACGCTCCGGTTGGCGAGACGCCGCAGCACGTCAATGGGACGCCGCCCGCACTGCATGGCTATACACCGGGCGGCGTGACTTGTGTGGACAGCCGCGCGGCGTGGGTGGTGGCGCCCAAAGGCGTCCTGCCTGACCCAACGCAGCCGCGTGCCAAAATTGTCTATACGACCGATGGCCAGAGCTGGACGGAGGCAGACGCGCCCGCCGACATCCGCTACTGGAAGATCAGTATGTTGGGAGAGCGGCGATAGATGCGCCAAAAGGGATGTAGACCTTCATCACGAAATGTGACAAATCAGGCAAGATCGAGTAGGGTTGGCGCATGGATGGCGGTGCTGTGAGATTGTCATAAGGAAAACTTTTTTGAGCCACAGTGACTTCCGTATTGAGTTTGGCGGCGACCATTTGCTGCCAGCGTTCTGCGCTGGCTTCAACACTGGCTTTAGCGACTATAAATATGGCATCCAGATGGATGAGGCGCAGATGGTGCAGTTTCTGGCGCACTCCGGCATCGATCTGGAGCACTCTGCCGTGTTGTTGCAGCAGAATGGGGCGGGTTGGCACGGCGCCGGGGTTGCCCTTGTCGCCGTGATGGATGGCGAGGCATGGTGTAGCGGATTGGCGGTGGCGCCAGCTCTGCGCGGGGCTGGCTTTGGCCGCCGGCTAATGGAAGCGGTGCAGGCAAATGCAACAGCGGCAGGGGCGCACACGTTGCGTTTGGAGGTGTTGGTGAACAACGCACCCGCGCGCCAGCTTTATACAGCGTTGGGCTATCAGCCGCAGCGCGAGCTGATCTTCTGGCGCACCGAAGCGCCTGCTGCGCCGCGCGCCGATGTCGCTGAGTTGCACGCTGCCAATGTCGCAGCGGCGTTGGCCGGCGCCTATGCGTGGCAAGCAGTTTCACCTGCCTGGCAGCGTCGGCAGCGTACCGTCGCCCTCCAGCGCGATGCCTTGTGGGCGTATAGCTTCCAGGATGGCGGTGAGATCGCTGGATGGATTATCAGCCAACCAACTGCGTCGCACTCTCCCGGCGGCCACCTGCGCCAACGCATCGTTGCCCTGGCTGTGCGTCCCGGCGATCAACGTCCTCTGTTGGCGCATCGCTTGCTTGCCAGCCTGCGCGCTCACCAGCCGAACACCGTCTTTTCCGTGATCAACGAGCCGGTGGAGAGTATCTTCACCCCCGCGCTGCGCGACAATGGTTTTGTGGAGATGGATCGCCAGATCGAGATGGTGTTGCCATTATACGACGCCGAGCGTGTGACGAAGGGCAGGTCGAGCAATTCTCCTGATGTGTAACCGCGTATCCCCTGACCGAGCCAAAAATTTTGTCTGCGTAGCTGCTTGACAAACCCTCTAACCCTATGCTACATTGACTCTTGCGTGAGAAGTACTCACGCCACTAACCATGGAAAGGAATGGACGCACAATGGTTATGCTCTTCCACGAAATCCTGAATACATCGATCATCGGTGGTGGATTTCTGCGCCAGAGGAGTGGTGCGTCTGTCACCCATAACTAGACAGTAAAGTCAGTTACGGGCCGCACGCACCACACCGGTGCCTGCGGCCTTTTTTTGTTTGTCTCGATTGTGTCCTGTGGCGGCTGCGCCAGGGATGGATCGCAAGCGAAAGCGCCAAATCATGCAGGCATCGGACGTTGTTCCAGATGCCTGCATTTTTTTGTCGGACACAGTGATTTTGCCAGAGACAGTGATTTTGCACGGACACAATGACTTTGCAAACGGTGAGGGTGAGATGAAACGTCATTACCAGCCAACCGAAGATCAAACGCCGCTTGCATCCGGCGCCGCCCAGTCCGACTTTGCCGGGCGTCGGACGTGCGGCGTCGCCGGCTCAGCGACCAGCGACGCCGGTGTGCCACAGGCGGCGCCTGTTGTCACGCTAGCCGCGCCGGCGGGCGGCGCGTGGTGGGAGGAAGATGAACCCGAAACGCGCACAGGCGGCGTCTGCCTGCTGATCGCGTGACCATACGCATTACGAAGGACGAGGGAAACAATCATGCTCAATATGACAGCGCAACCAACTACACAACCGGAGTTAGACCTGAAAGTGACCATCGGCATCGGCAAGTTGCGCGGCTTCTGGAAGCTGATGACTGGCTATCGCGGCAAATATCTGGCCTCGACGGTGAGCATGGGCATTGCCGCCATCATGAACACTGCCACCTTTCTGCTGCTGGCAGCCTTTATCGACAACTTCATGGAGGCGGGCGACCGCACGATTCCTCTGGCAGCCTATGTCGCCGGCTTTTTGGGGCTGGCCGTGATCCAGGCAGTCGCCACCTTCAACAGCCGCCGGCTGGCGGCCAAGACGGCGGAAGGCATCGCCAGGCGCATACGCGAATATATCTACGACCATATCCAGCGGCTGAGCTTCACCTATCACGACAAGACGCAG
>Ga0114938_1000934_pt1 | contig 21168 bp, 12 predicted proteins | sample AshMeaBigSpring_FD_88675 | JGI IMG/M metagenome (GOLD analysis project Ga0114938, IMG submission 88675) | Groundwater microbial communities from Big Spring, Nevada to study Microbial Dark Matter (Phase II) - Ash Meadows Big Spring | ecosystem: Environmental > Aquatic > Deep subsurface >...
GATTAATGACTGAGGTAGAATTAAATTATCTATTTCCCTGCAATTACAAAAAGCATATTTGTCAATCAAGCGAAGCGAAGTCGAAAAATGTATGTGAAGTAAGTTAACGCAATCGGCAAAAGCCGATTCGTTGATAAACAACACCGAATCAGGCATAGTTACTTCCACTAAGTTTTTACATGACTTAAACGCAAATACACCAATTGTATTAATGTTGTTCGGGAGTTTTATCCGTGTTAATGTATTTTTACCTTTTGTATAATCATAAAATGCATAAGCCGGAAATTGATTAGCCGGATAAAAAGCTTGTTTGCCAAAAGGCAAAGTGCCTGCTGTGCCCTCGTAGGCTACTATTGTACTAGAGCTCAAATCTAAAGCTGATATATTGAGCGAATCATCGCGCAACGATTTGATGTAAGCAGCATCGATAGTGCCCGATACAATATGAGGTTTGGTTGTAATTACTTCGGCTGTAAACATGGTAGGTTGGGGAGATGAAAAAAGGTTTTGAAAGAGACTGAATATAACAATCCCCTTCAAAAACCTTCCACACATTTTATAAACAAATTGAATCAAAAGAACGAATTTTATTAAAATCGTATGCCAAGTTTCATGACCGGTGTCATAAACAATTTAAACTGATGAGAGTCAGCTACATAAGGCTGCATACCGGCAGGTTGAAATTGAATAGACCCAAAATTGTAATTAAAAGGAGCTATTTCGAAACCGATATTTAAGCCTTCGGCAATATTATATTCCAAGCCACTTACTACAGAGCCACTAATGCCAATCATTTGACCTGAGCGATTCGAATAGGAATATATCTCTATCGGGTCGCCGGCAATTTCAATGCCTGTATAAGGTCTGTTAATAGCTAAATAGCCCATCTGATAACCAGCCTTAATGCCGAGATAAGGAAAAATACGGCTATTTTTGGTTGAAAAATAATAATTCGAGCCAATGGTAGCAAACCATTTATTCGACATTTCGGCACTTATGTAGTTATAGTCCGGTATGGGCATTTCGGCAACCGTATTATCTCCTTCGATAAAGTCGCGCTTAGGTGTAAGGCTCATATTCATCGAAAATCCCAGATTCAAGTCAATTTTGTCGGTTATAAAGTATTTAGCTTCAATACCCGCCATGTTGACTAAGCTATTGTTGTTGAGCCCACCTATATTCAGGTAAATTGCCGGATTCTCACTTTCGTTCTGTCCTGCTGCACCAATGCCCACTTGTGCGGCATCGTTGGCAGGGAGAAGTGAATTAAGTGAATTTTCACCCGGAAAGTACAGGCCGTTACCCATAAGTAATGAGGCCTGAAAATTTCCTTTTTTGGGTGCAAACTCCTGAGCAAATACTGCTGCTGTGAAGCCAAACAACATGACAATGATACTATATGATAGTTGTTTCATTACTTACTGTTGTTTTGTTTTGATAGGAGAATTTATTTTGTACCGTTGATATATTCCAACAATGTTGCCAATTGTTTGGTATATACGTCAATTTCTTTACCCAAATCTGTAAGTTCTGTTTGTAAATTAACTACTTCTTTGCGAATTATTTCAACATATTTTCCACCAGTTGTTGGGTATTTTTTATATTCGGCAAGCGCCTCTTCGAGCGCTTTCTTCTGTTGCTCTAAGTTAGTGATACTTTGAGTTAAAGTCGCAATTTGAGTATCGTAACCGGTAACACCAGAGTTAATATTACTTATTAATCCCTGATAGCGAGTTTTATCATCGCTTGCAATGTTTTTCGAAACTACAGTTGAGTTTATTGCTATTACTTTAGCATCATAATTATCCGTAGCTGTTTTAATAGGATCAGAAATTGCCAATACATCAGTTTTAATTTTTGCGAGTGCAGTGGTTGCAGCATCAAACATTTTTTTGATGTCAGTTTGATTAGCAATTACTGTTTGTAGATTTTCGTAATTATGCTTTGCACTAATATAAGCAATATAAGTAGCCGTTGAGTTAGGGTTTAACGAAAAAGTTTTTGAACTGTTTTTATCTTCAAACATAGAAGTTGTCGGATTCCAAACTGCATCAACAGCTACAGTACGACCCAATGCAGGGTTTGTGCGAAGCTGAGAACCCCAAACTGCATCGGATGTATTATTCAGATTTGTAATATTGACAGCAAGAGTAGGATTAGCATTATAAGCAGTTACAGCATCTTGCCAAGCTTTTAAATTGCCATTTGTTGTTCCTTTATATGCATCTTCTTTATCATTCTTTGTTTTAAGCAATGCAGCTAAGTTTGCATTTTGGTCGGCAAGTTCTTGTACACCAAATATTTTATTTTTCCAGTACTCTGGACTATTAGATAAAAGTGCTGCATTCGTTGGTGCCTGATCTTTGTATTCGTAAACTTTGGTATTGAATGAAACAAGTGTAATAGCTCCCGATGTTACATCATATTTATAAATTGTTTTAGGTGTATTACTAAAATAATTTTCACCACTTATAAATGTTACTTCTTTGCCATATTGAGCTTGTAAAGCCGCAGGCACAGCCAATTTGTATGTAAACAAAGTAGCAGCACTATATGCATTGTTTTTGGTGTTTATATCTGTATAAATATCATTTAGCGCATTTGCTTGAGTAGCAATAGAGTTATTAAGTGTAGCTAAAGTTGTAATTGCGGCAGAATACTTCTGTTCGTAATCGGCTAAGAGTATTTTTTGGTCGGCAATCGATTTGTCATTTAGCAACTTATAGTCCGCCAATTCTTTTTGTTTTGCAGTAATTTCTTTTGCCTTGTTTGCAATAGTAGTTTCCTGAGTAAGAATCTGATTGGCATTAGAATAAGAATCAAAATTCATTATAGTTGTTTGATTTGCCAATAAGGTTGCTTGTTTGGTATTAACAGTATTCCAGGCCGTCGTCAATTTGCCATATACTGTATTGTATTGCGCTTTGTATAGATCCGGGATGCCAATGGTTTTCAAAATGTTAAGCTGTGCGGTAGCCTGTAAATATGCTGCTTGAGCATTTTGTGTTGCAGTTTGTGCCTGCAACATTGCTGCTTTTTCAGCTTCCAAGTCTTCTTGCAATTGAGCATCTAACACTTGTTTTTGACGAGCAATTGCTTCAATAGCAGCCTGATCCTGCGCTTTACGAAGTTCAAGGTCCAACTTCTTAATATCTGCATCGTATTGCAACTTGGCAGCGGTTGCTTCTTCTTGTTTTGCCTGAGCGGTTTTTATGGCAACTTCGGCTTTTACCAATTCGGCGTTTGCCTGTTCTACCAATGTTTGCGCTTTAATATACTCACTTTTTGCATTCCGCAAGGCAGAAATACCTGCCGGTTCGGTATTATCCAAACACGATGTAGTTAAAAACATAAACGCCATTGCAGCGATTGCTAAATTTTTAAATGTCTTCATTTTTCTTGTTTTTTAAATTAATAATGTTCTTGTTTTTATTTTAAAATTTGAATTAATTGTTACAAAATTTCGGTGCAAAGTTTATGAAAATTCTATTTTAAAAAAAATGTTAAACTGCGGTTTTATGTGCAAAGTGCAAAATATGTGTTTATGTGGTAAATAATAGGGGTTAGTTTGTACTATTTTATTGATTGTTTTGGCTGTTTATATATCAAATCTCTCCTTAATTTCGGATAAATAGTTACGCGAAATCATAATCTCTTCGTCCTGATAAGGGGCATTTAGTATGCATTTTCGGGTTTTTATCTCGATGGAATTCAGATGATTAATGTTGATAATGCATCGCTGACTTATCTGCACAAAATCAGAAACATGCAATTTTTGCAAAATATCTTTGGAAGTAATATTGAATTTCATGCGAATTTTTTCGGTGTTCGAAAGGTATGCCATCCATATTTCGCGGTCGGAAGTAGTCTTTTTTTCGAAGCTAAACATCACAATTTCGGCTTTGTGAATAAAACGAATACCGGTGTTAGTAGGTAAGCTTATCCAATTGGAAAAGTCTTTTTCGGGCACATAAGGTTCAGCTTTGCTTCTTTGGAGCAGATGTTTTTTCTCTGCAGCCGGCAGTAGCTTTGTATCCAAATTTCGATAACTGTTAAGTAGCTCTTTGAAGTTTTGCAATTTTGATATTAGCACTATATTACTGTCGGTTTGTATATCGTCGAGATACTGTACAACCTGCAAATTGCTACTATCCAAATCCACAAAAATAACATCGGGGTGTATCAGATTCAAGATGGCATTAATATGCACAAAGTCGCTTACACATTCTAAAATCTGATTTTTTGAATAGGGAGCAAAAAGTTGATTGTTAGCTTGTACAAAGCTTTCATCGTTGCGTATCACTAATACGCTTGAAGTAGGTAATAAATTCATATTGTAAACATGTTAGGGGGAATATTATAATGTAAATTGCTGTCAAAAAAAAAATATCTAAAAAAGGCGATACGAAAGCCCGAGCTTAATAATTGGATACACGCCCGACCAACTAATATCGCGCAATGCGTCGTTCAGAGGCTGTATATTAGCAGGGTCGCCATTGGCTTCAAATAGCTTGGTGCCCGACATATTCACCTGATAAGCGCCCATAAAATAAGCGCCCATCTCCAAGCTGAATGCTAAGCGTTTTTTGGAAGCTATATTTCGTCCCAAACCGATAGTAATGCAGGGCGAAAATCGGTGATCGGGCTCTATGCCAACGGTAAGCTCGCCAATATCGTTGGGCGTGAGCGTAATGTCGCCTACCACGATAGGGCTGCCGGATGTAGCAACAGCCGAAAAGTCCATAAACGAATATACAAAGCCTGTAGATAAATAAAGCCACTTAAGGGCATAAAAATCGGCCATTAACGATATACCACCCGATTGAATGTTGGGTGTAATTGCCAAGTCCTGCCCGTTTAAATCAAAATCGAATTCGTTGATGTTAATTTCCATTTTTTCGAATCCTAATCTTAATCCAAACCGATTATTAAATGCGGTACTCACCCATCCACCTATACCATTGGTTGATGCGCTAACGCCAATGGCTAACGGAAGTTTTGACGAAAGCTTAGTTGTAATTGTAGTATCGTTGACAATACTATCTGTTTCGGCCTGAGCAAAAGCCGAGACCGAAACGAATAATAAACCAATGTATAGTATAAATTTTTTAATTGTACGCATATTTCTGTTTATGTAGTTGATTATTAAATGGTATAATTTAGATAAACGGGATTTTAAATTCGTTTTATTTCATCGAATTGAAAACCGAATCGGGTAATTTAAAATTATACTTTACCGGAATTGTATTATCGGCTTGCTTATCCACCATTATTACCTGCTCGTAGGCCGACCCATCGGCTTTCGTAAACATGTTGGGTGTAAATGTTACTTTTACTTTACCAGCGGTGGCATTGTCCAACCGAAGCTTGGCAAAACCCGAAGCAGTGCCAAAGCTGCCATAAAGCATATAATCGGTACCAAGTTTTAACTTTAACGAACCTCGCCCGTTTCGTAACCGGAATATACTACGCGACGAGTAAAACGAAGATACAGGAGCAAAAAAGGCTCCAATATTGGGCTTTATAGCAATATTGGATGCTGATTGTGCTGTTACCACTAAATCGAAATCGACAACAACCACATTCGATTTGTCCTCGGTAACTTTAACTTCAACTGTTTTTGAAGAACATAAATCGGAAACTGAAATTGTAGAAGGACTATAGGTAATATTTCCAATATCAGAACCATAAGGTTCAAATTGAAATGTTACCGGCAAATTGCGTGGTACATTACGGAATGATAATACTTCATTTATAGCAGGATGTATTGTTTGATAAGACGAACGATAATAAGATGATATTCTATTTGACTGAAGATTATCCGTTTTTATAATTGTATTAGCCAGATTCACATCGCCAACGAATTTAATTTTTAAACCACCTGTATTGCATCTACTGCTTTTCCAGTCCCAGTTCCAGGTGCTTAAATGTTTTACATTTTCTTTCAATACTAATTCGCCATTTATTAATTGTACGGTATCCATTTTTTCGAAAACCCATTCGCCGCTGTTTTCGTCTTTACTCCACATTTCAATCACATCGCCCACCTTCACCGGCTCGCCCGTCATTGGATTCAGTAGCTGCGAATTTAGTTTGGTACTAATATTCACACCACCATTTTCGAATTTCGAAACTTCTTTGCCATTGGCACTTAGCGATACACCAAACATACCGGCAGTAGAAAAGCTTACTTCTTCGTTGCTATTGTCGGCAAGCTTAGCCTGCACATCCATACTGCCCGGAATTGCGCTTACAGCTTCGTTCGAAGTGGGGTCGTAAAACACTATTTGCGAACTTACTGTGCCGCTTACAATATTTCCTTCTTTATCTTTCAGAATAGTACCTGCCGGTATTTCCACTTTCTGATTACCGCTGTTAATGGTTTCGGTCGTCGTATTCAGCACTTTACCACTTGCGTCGACCGAAGCAAACGCATTGTTTTGCGAAATGGCTACCCCGCTTGGCGCTTCACTAATTTTTATTAAGGGAATAACTAAATTTTTGACGTCGTTTTCGGTAATATACACTTTTGTGTAGTAGTTCAAATAGCCGATGGCTGTTACAGCCAATTCAATTTCAACCGGCTTGGTTGCTAAATTAGCAGTGTCGATCATATTTGGGTTTACAATTAAATCGAGCATACCATCTACCGAATTATACGAAGTGGCAAAAGTGCCAATATTGCTAAACATACACGTAGCATTTTTGCCCGACACAGCCACCGATGCAATATCGGTTATGTAGTGGTTATTAGCAGCATTTTTGAACTCAATATGAAGTTGAGTTCGGAACTCGGGAGTGCCAATAAAAAACTTAATACTATCGGCCGAACTCTGAATTTTATTCAAATCCTCTGTGATATTACAACGAATCATCGTAAATGATAACAGCAGTAATAGCATAAATCGAAACATAAAAATTTTTGTTGCTTTCATAAGGGTATATTTTTGTTAGAATGAATATGTTAATTGATGATTTTGAAGGTTTCAGCTCCAACTTTTAGAATGTAAACAGCATCCGAGGCTACATTAAATTGCTCTAAATTGCTGATTGCTATTTTGCTGTTGAGTAACACTCCGTTCAGATTGTAAATGGAAATATTTGCTCCAATAGTTGCATTCATTACACTAACAACCCCATCGTTGGCATAAACCTTAACATTTGTTTTTACTGCACTTTTTACACCGGAAATTTGACTAAATACAACCGAAAGAGTGCCGTTTTTAGATACTGCTGGCAAAATATACGCATTGTTTTTGATGGAAGCTGTTACATCATCGCCATTGTATAATACGGTGTGAATATTCCATCCTGTAAGTGCTGAAAAGCTAAACTTTGGAGTTTCGCCAAGCATACAGTGTAAATCAATAGTACCCATTTCGGAAACTTTTATGGCTATTCGATATGTTTTTTTGCGGAAGGTGATACGCAATGTTCCATCGGAAGTAACCGGAGGCAGGATAAGTGTATTTGTGGATGATAACTCTGAATTTATCAATTTTCCGTTATACATCACCGAGTCTATTTCGAATTCGGGAGCAGAAAAGATACTAAAGGATAAACCGTCATTCTGAAGCACTTCTACCACATCGCCCGATTTGATATTTGAATTATTTTGTAAAACCTCTCCACCAGCCGATAGGGTTATTGCTATTTTATGGTAAACGGGGGTACTGGAGTTTGATTCAACAATGTTGGGAAAGTCTTTCCAATAATTGGCCGATTGATATAAACTTTTGGAGCCTATTGGAACATATAAAGTACAGTTTGACTTATCCCACGTAGCAGTATCTTTACTGTTTTCACCAAAAGTATTTAAGTAAATAATTGGAGGTATAGGTTGAAGAATCGTTATTTTCGTTAATCCTTTGCACGAATAAAAGGCATAATTGCCAATTGAAGTTATATTCTTACTTAGATTGAGCTCTTTCAGATTTGAACATTGTGAAAAAGCAGATTCATTTATTGATACAATTGAATTGGGTATATCAATATTTGTTAGTCCTTTACAGTTTGAAAATGCAGAATTTCCAATGCTTGTTACTGAATTTGGGATTACTAAATGGGAAAGAATACTACAATTACTAAATGCTGAATTTCCGATTATAGTTACTGAATTGGGAATTTCCATATAATCCAAATTAATACAATTTGCAAAAGCTGAATTAGCTATTGAATCTACTGTAATCGGAATTCCGTATTTATGGTCAATTTTTGCAGGCGGATACGCAATCAAAATTGTTTTATTTTTATTAAATAATACATCGTCTAAGCTTGAATAAGAAGTGTTATCTGAAGCTACATTAAATGTGGTTATACTTAAGCAATAATTAAAAGCAGATTCACCAATTGAAATAACAGATGATGGAATTTTTACACTTGGAAGCATGCGACAACCTGAAAATGCACTGTTACCTATTGTTGTAACAGAGCTTGGTAAATCTACATTTGTCAATTTACTGCAACTCGAAAATGCACTATTTCCAATTTTTACAATTGAATTTGGAAGCTTTATACTTGTTAATCCACATACAGAAAATGTACCATCACAAATCTCGATAATGCTCGATGGAATAGAAACGCTACTAAGACTACTGCACCATGAAAAAGCTTCCTTTCCAATAGACTTTACTGAAATTGGTAGGGTTATATCGGTTAGTTTACTACAACTTGAAAATGCATTTTCTCCTATTGTCTGTATAGTGTTTCCGAAAGAAACACTTGTTAATCCTGAGCAATTTGAAAATGAATAATTGCCAATAGCTGTAACTGAATTTGGTAATGTTAAGCTTGTTAGACCTTTGCATCCTCTGAATGCATTATAACCAATTGTAGTTACTGCATTTCCAATTGTTAGGTTCGATATTGTACTACAGCTTGAAAATGCATAATCTCCAATAGTAGTAACAGAATTTGGGATATTAATACCCGTTAATTTACTACAACTTGAAAAGCAACTTTCCCCAATCGTATTTAATGAAGTTGATAATGTAACATCAGCAAGTGAATTACAAAATGAAAATGCAGATTCTCCAATAGCTGATACATGTTCAGGTATAATAATCTGTGTTAAGCCATAACATGAATAGAATGCTGATTTTCCAACCGAAGTTAATGTGTTTGGTAGTTTAATGGAAGTTAATGATGTTTTTTGATGGAATGAACTTTCAGGTAGTTCGTTTGCAGGATATGATACAGTCGATGTAGAAGAGGCAGTCCCGCCGGTTCCATTATACGCTTGTATTGAGGCATTGCTTAAATCTATTACCGAGAGCTTTGTCATTTCATCTCTCATACACTTAATATCCTGCGCATTAATATTTCCTGATATTGTTAAATCTTTTATCAAATTTTTTTCGGCTGCAGTTAAAACAGAACTTAAAGTGCCGGAAGTTTTCAAATTTATTGATTTTGTTTCGTAATTTGTACCAATTCCAACAATCGATAAAAAGTCCTTCCAATTATTAGCGTTTTTATACAAGTTTATTGATTCAATTGGGACTTCCAAAACACAGGTGGTCTTATTTACATCATAAAAAGCATAATTATCTATATCTGTTACAGAAATTCGATTATAAGTGATTTTTTTTAATGAACGGCAACCCCAAAATGCACTAGAACCAATTTTTTCTACGGTGGATGGAATAACAATGTCTGTTAACGTAGAACCAGCAAATGCATATCTTCCAATTGAAGTAACGGTACTTGGGATAGAATAGCTGTTCGCATTTTTTTTGGCTGGAAATAAAATTAGAGTGCTTTGATTTTTATTAAATAACACACCATCTACAGTTATGTAACTCGGATTTCCTTCTTCAACTGCTATACTTGTTAAACCATAACAAACTGCAAATGCATCATCGCCAATATTATTTACTGAATTAGGTATTGTAACAGTTACAAGCCCATTGCAATTCCAAAATGCCGAAGTACCAATTGAAGTAACTGTTTTTGGTATTGTAATGCCTGTAAGATTAGCATGGCAATTTGAAAAAGCAGAATTCCCAATTGTTTTAACAGAATTGGGAATTACATACACGCCTGATTTTGCAGATGGATACGCTAATATGCTTGATTGGTCTTTGTTAAACAAAACTCCGTTAAGGCTTGAAAAATTTTGATTCCCTTCCTGTACATTTATTTCAGTCAAATTTCTACATAAAATAAATGAATGCTCGCCAATTTCAGTTACATTATTTGGTATACTAATATTTGTCAAGCTCCTGCAGTCATAAAACGCATAATCTTTAATCGTGGTAACTGCATTCGGAATAATCAAATTAGTCAAGTTACTGCATTCCCAAAATGAACTACTTCCTATTGTTTTAATTGAATTTGGAATAGATACATTCGTTAAACTATTACATTTGTAAAAAGCCTGATCACCTATTGTTGTTACTGAGTAAGTAATACCAGCATTGACTACTGTTGAAGGAATTGTAATACTGCCGGTGTAGGTTATGCCATTTGTAACTGCAACTGTATTGGCAGAGGTTGTGAGGTATTTTATACCATCCACAGTAAATGTTGTTTGAGCAAAAATAAAAGCTACAAACAGTAAAAAAGCGCAAGTTGCAATAATCTTTTTCATAAAAAAAATATTTTGAATGAATTTGTATCACATAAAATTTCGAATATTTCGCTTAAACGGAAAATGAGTTCTTTTGAACGTTAAATTAAAATTTTCTTAAATTTTCGCTTGCAAAAATACCTTTCGCATTCCGAAAAGTGATGTACAATTCGTAAAAGCATGGTACAAATTGTATATAAAAGCTATATTAAATGGTTTATATGGCTTTGATATTAAATTAGAATTGCAAATAGGAAGTAAAACACTATAATTTAGTAATTTACATCCATGTATTATTGTCGGGGTTTTTAAACTATTATGCATTAAAAGTTACAAAAATATTACGCTCGATTACTAATGTTGAGGGCGTTTTCGCGAAACTGTCCGGGTGGAACGCTTTCGAATTCTTTGAAAACGCGTATAAAAGTGTGTGTGTTGGCAAATCCAACGTTGGTAGCTACAAATTCGAGTGTGAAATTCTTATTTTCGCTGTCCGAAAGCAGTTGCTTTGCTGCGGCAATGCGGTATTTGTTTACAAAAGCATTGAAAGTGCAGCCACAATGCGAATTGATGGCTTTCGAAATATAGGTGCGGTTGGAATGAAGAAGAAAGGCTATATCGGTAATTTTCAGGTCGAACTTTTGATATAGTTTTTCGTTTTCCATTAATTGCTTTATCGCCTCTATAAGTTTAGATTGCAATTGCACATCCTGCTTTGTTCGAATACTTTCTATCGTGTTTTTATTTTCAACATCATCGGGCACTGCTTTTTTATCTATATTATAATCCACAATATTGTAGTTTTGCAAATTACCTAAATAGCCGAACAAAAATAATAGTATGGTATACGAAACGGAAGGAACAGACAATGCCAACGCCGACTGACTGAAATAGGCGCGTCCTAAAAAATTGAATGCGATACTAAACACGGAAATACTGGCAAACGAATAAAAAATAAGTTTTGGCCACTCCATTTCTTTGTTTTCGACATTGGAGTAAAATTCGTAAATTCTACTGTTGTACTGGTCGATGTATTTTTTGATTTTGTAGGTAGAAAATACAATTTGGAGGAAATAAATCAGTTGTAGTACATACAATAGGATAAGCTGAAGTTTGATAAGTATATGTGCTTTGCTAAAGCTCTGACTGTCAAAAATATAATTATCAATATAAAATCGCCGAAGCTCGGGCGGCATTGCATAATAAATAAGCGCCGAAGCTCCTACAAGCACTATGGCAGGCACGAACAATCGAATATGTTTTGGTTTCAGTTTTTCGCTGCGGGTGAGAAGCCTGATATACAAAAAATATAAAGGAAAGATGGACAACGAACAGGCTGTAAAAAGCAAATCGAAATACAAATATACCTCTCGAAACCCATTGTAGTAAACAAAATGTGTCAGAAACAACACAAAAGTAACAAACATAAAAACCCCCAACATCTGTTTTGCCCTATTTTTACTGGACGCAAACAAAAGCGCTACTGCCCAAAGCAGCGAAACAAACAGCGGCATTAATGTAAAAAAACTGAAAAGCATAGCGAGTAAAGGAGGACTGTATGAAAGTTAATTTGCTAATTTCTATTTCTTTTTATAATAATACCATGCCGCACTCGGCACAAAAACGATGGCAAACAATAACATCGAAATACCTAAAAGACTTCCGCCAAAGGTTATATGTAGGATTTTAAAAAACCAACCTAATACAAACAACGAAATGGATAAAGCACCTGAAATAAATACAATCTTGCGCATAATTTTAATAGTTTATTTTCCGCCTACTCTCTAAACTTTTCGGCTTCCGTTCCCTACTTGTTTTGTGGATTTTCGGGGGCTGTTCCAGTGTTTTTATTAATTCGTATAATTTGTTTAATTAGTGAGAATTCGTAGTTACCCTCACTCCACCACAAACTTTGCTGATTTTCCATTATATGTATACACATATATCCCTTTTTCGAAGCCCGACACATTCAGCACTATTTTATCAAAAGCTGCATCAATGCGTTTGGTTGCTATTAACTTACCATTTACATCAAATATCTGCATATCTGTTTGCTCACCAGATTTTAGCTGATAAGGGAGGTTAATGGTTTGGGTTGCGGGGTTGGGGTAAGGGGATAATTGAATATTTTGATTTATAAAAAAACTATCAGCAGTTGTCATGTTTTCAATAATCCTTGCACCATCCCCTGCTGTATTAGAGAAATATTGTGCATAGCCTAACATATACAAACTTTTTGTATTTTGAGGAATAAACAATTTTGCATTATTTGAGATATTACTAAAAACCGACAGTTCTAAATCTGGAGGAGTTGTTGATTCAATATGAACTTCATTTAACAATGTACAATTTACAAATGCTGCATTCCTAATCCAATATATAGATTTTGGCAAAAAGATGGTTGTAAGTGTTGAACAGTTTTTAAATGCATTTTGACCAATTCCATAGATTTCAGAACCTAAACTTATTATTTTTAATTTTGTACAGTTACTAAATGAAGAATCATCAATGTATTTTAATTTTGGTGGCAATATCAATGATTCTATACTACTACAATACTCGAAAATCCCTTTGCCTAATACTTTAATTGAATCTCCTAAAATTACAGAAGTTAAACCAGTACAATTTGACAACGCAAAATCACCAATCTGTTGAACCATACCATCTAATCGAATGCTGGCTAATTTATTACAACCTGCAAATGCACTCGCTCCAATTATTTTGATTGAGTCCTTCAAGGAAATATTCGAAAGGCTTATACAATTAGAAAATGCCCCATCTCCTATTGTTTTTAGGGAATTTGATAAGATTATATCTTTCAGATTGAGGCATGAAGAAAAAGATGATTTGCCAATATAATTTGTTAATGCCGGCAATGTAATGCTATTCAAATTTGTGCATTCGTAAAATGAATAATCACCGATATGACTTATCGAGTCTCCTAAATTAATTTCGGTTAAAGCGTAGTTGTTTTGAAAAGCACTATTTCCAATTGTTTTAAGTGAGTTTGGGAAATTGATTGAGGATAATTTTCTACAATCCTTAAATGAACTATTCCCAATATATTCTATTTTACTTCCAAAAATTACATTTTCAATTGCTCTGCAATTATAAAATGCCTGGTCACCTAAGACTTTTAACAGCTTTGGAAGATTAAGAATTGATAAACTGGAGCAACCGGCAAAACAACTTGCTCCAATTTCCTGTATTGAATCGTTAAAAGTAATCGAATTCAGTTTTAAACAGTTAGTAAAAGCTGACGATCCCAGCTTTTTTACAAAACTCGGAATAGTAAGATTGATTAAATTATTACAATTTTCAAATGCACCATCTTCTATTACTTCAACTGATGCTGCAATATTTACAGCAATCAAATTTGCACTATTTGATAAACATCCCTTACTGATTTTTTTTAATTGATTTGGAAATCGTAAGTGGGTAATATATTGTGTGTGTTGAAATGCATAGTCCCCGATTTCGAGAATAGAGCTTGGAAGTGTAATACTGTCTAATTTAGAGGCATAAAATGCAGCATATCCAATATTTAAGACACTATTTGGCACATCATATGTCCCGGTTCTGTTCGCTGGGTAATACAATAAATCTGTTTGAGATTTATTGAACAATACACCATTTAAACTGAAAAAGTTTGGATTTGAATTATCAACAACAACTTCCTGAAGACCAGAACAGGCATTAAACGCATGATTGTTAATAGTAATTACTGAGCTGGGTATAGTAATAGAGCTAATTGAAGAACAACCCCAGAAGGCTCCATATTCGATATTAGTCACCGTATAGTTTTGAGAGTTATATATAACAGTTGATGGTATAAAAACACTTCCAGATGGATATCCATTGGCTTTTACTTTGACTGTACCCGGGACTTCATTTATAATTGTATAGGTTAAGTTACCTTGACTAAATGACTGACTCCAAATTTTTAAATTTATTGAAATAAGGACTAAGAATATAAAATATTTAATTTTGAAACTGTTTACTGTAAAATTATCATTCATAATTATCATATTAATACTTGTTTATTGATTTATTACACGTACAATAATTATATTAATTGCCACTCTCCTTGCATTTTGGCTTCCGCTCCCTACTCGAATAATGGATTTTCGGGGGTTGTTCCATATTGGTTTTTATAACTCAATAACATCTATTGTGTGCCTCTACTACCACACTATTGCATAGTGTGGTAGCTGAGCCCTGTTCAACAGAATAAAAAAATATTTAACATATAGGTTACTAACTTGCTACAGCAAATTGGACTTAATTATTTTTTATAACTCTGAGCCTTTTTCAACTCATTCTCGGCATATCCAATATATTGTTTGTACTTATCCATAGCTTCTTCATACCATTGTTTGTTCAATTTTGCTTTATCCACATTGCCCTCCTTAGAGTAGTATTCAACATTTGATAAATATTCTTTTGCCTGTTTATAGTAATAATCAGCTTCCCTTTTTGATTTCTCAGCTTCTTTTAAATAATACTGATAATAGTATTCGTTGTTTTCTGCTTTAATGTCAGTTAACGTCTTAGTTTGAGCTGAAATGGTTGTAGCACATATCATGAGAAAGAATAAAATGGTTTTGATTTTTGTTTTCATAAGTTGTAAATAATTATTTTTCCGCCTACTCTCTAAACTTTTCGGCTTCCGTTCCATACACTTCCTGTGGATTCTCGGGGGTTGTTTCAGTGTTTTTTTAATTCGTATAATTTGTTTAATTCTTGGCAAGCCAAGCGGCAAAGCCGATTACGTGAAAATTCGTAATTATTTTTTATTCCGTTGCCGTTTCTTTTTTCTTATTCTCTTCGCGGGTGTCAGTAGCTTTTACGGAGCTTAGGGCAGCTGTAATCAGTTCGTTGAGCGAGGCGATAAGGGCAGTTACTTCAGCCGAAGGGGCTGCTATTTCCTGCAAACTGATATACTGAAACATGGCTTTGAGAGCAGCAGTAAGTTCAGGACGGGTTTCGGCTACGGTGGGTTCGTTGCTTTCCGAGTCGCTTTTTACTACCTGCTGTGCAGCTAATTCGAAGTCGGTTTGTGCATCCATAAGTTCGTGTAGCAATTCCGTTCCCCCTATTGTAGCTAATTCAGCAGCGTATTTTGTAGTAATTTCGGATGTAATATTGGTAATTTCGGCTGTACGGGCTTTCAGACCGGAGCGTTTAATGGACCAGTTGTGTTTGCGAATAACTGCCTCAATAACGAGAGCGGCTTCTGACACACCGGGTTTGCGCCGCGTGGTAGCCGACTCGCAATAGTTCCGAAATGTCATAAATGCATCGACCCGTATTTTGTCTTTGTCGGACTGCACTTTAATATACGGGTTTTTCGATTCGCGCTCCAACGCTTGCTGAAATGCACCCGCTTTTGCCTCGGCATTGCTCAGAAACGGCACAAGCGCAGGCAGATTTGTTTTCGTACGGTCGACCACCGTGTTGGCAGCTCTGGCAAAGGTAAATAACTCTTTAGCGGGGAAAAGTGAAAAATTGAGACTTGTAATCATAAACTTTTAAATTTTAAATTGTGAATATGTTTTGTACTTATTAAACTGTCATCCTATAACCTCACCAAAGTTTGGCTTACTCAAAACTGTTTTTTGCTTCCATCACCAAAGTTTGGCTTACTCAAAACTGTTTTTTGCTTCCATCACCAATTTTTCAGGTTTGAAATACCCTCTTTTTGTTTCAAAACCTTGGTTAGGGTTATTATCAGGAAAAAATTTATTATCTCATAGAATTTGTGAATGAATTCAGATTTTTTTCATCACCTTTCGTTCGAAAACACCTTGGTCTGTGATAAGTTTCACGATATACAAACCTTGAGGTAAAAAGCTAATTGACACAGACTCATTATTAATAACTTGTTTACTCAAAACTACTCGTCCATTTAAATCCAACATTTGTAGATTAGCATTGTCTGATAAACCATTTACATGGAATACATCAAGCATAGGATTAGGATAAATTGCTATATTCTGGATTGACGTGTCTGACAAAGCCGAAACACCAGTCGTTGTAAAAGAACCTTGTTTCACACTTACTACATCGTTTGTGCTGTTGTAACCAGTCATAGTATATTGGTAAGTAGTGCCACTATTTAAGCCGCTAACTGTAAATGAAAATTGGGTTTCTTTCGTTGCAGAGACACTCCGAACAAATGCAATTGATGTCAATTGACCTGTCGCGTTAAAAGAAAGAGTACAAATACGAACTGTTCTATTTACATCCCCATATATAATCATTTTGTACGAGGTAGCTTCACTATTCTCACTCCAAGAAATAACTGCCGTATTATCGTCAGGAGTAATTGTGATTGCATCTGTTGAAGCTCCAACCGTAAAGCGGTTTGCAAACTCTTTCCATACTGCTACCATGGAATAAACAGTTGATGAAGTTGATGGTACATACAGTTTTGCTAATCCATAAATAATTGACCGTTCGTAATCAGTTATACCAAAACTATTAGAATTACAATCGGCAGGAACTTCACCCAAGCAAGTTATTTTACGAATTTTCTGACAAGTTCCAAACGAGGCCGCTCCAAGCGAAGATACTGATGTGCCAAGTGTAACATTGGCTAATTTTGTACATTTGCTAAAAGCTGAATCTGCAACAGAAGTTACACCATTACCCAACGAAACATAAGTAAGACCATCGCAGCCGTTAAAAGCTGATAAGCCAACAGAAACGACTTTACCAGGAACAACAATATTTGCAATACTATCACAATTTCTAAAAGCATTAGCAGGTATAGTTGTAACGTTATCACCGATATTTACATTCTTTAAATGCGATTTATTTGCAAAAGTAGATGTGTAGCTTCCTCCGAGTGAAGTACAATTTGTAGCATTAAATGTTACCGTTGAAATTCCATTACAACCACTAAAAGCTTGATTGGGTATTGTACTAACATTTTCTCCAATAACAACATTTTGTAATAATGGCAATGAGAAAAATGCACCTGTTGAAGTACATTTAGTAGCATTGTAATTAATGGTTGTAACACTGTCACAACCAGTAAATGCATTATTTCCAATTGAAGTTACTGATGACGAAATAGTCAATATATCTTTTAATCTTTTACAACCATAAAAAGCATTACTTCCAATAGAGACTACAGAAGTGGGTATATTTAGTGTGCCTTTCAAGTTATTGCAATTGTAAAATGCTGAATTACCAATTGAATCTACTGTTGCAGGAATTAAAACTGATGTTATGCCTTTACAACCATAAAACGAATTGTCTTTGATTTTCTTTATTTTTGTAGGAATGATAAGTTCTTCTGATATCTTGGAACAACCATAAAATGCGCTGCTACCTATTGATGTAATTGAAGAAGGGAGCAACAATTTACCAGATAAGCTACTACAATTATTAAATGCTGAATTACCGATAGAAGTTACAGAAGATGGTATTGATAATGATCTTATACCACTACAGTTATAAAATGTATAATCAGGAATTGATTTAAGAGAAGATGGAATTTCTATCAAACCAGTAAAACCTGAGCAACCATAAAATGCTGCTGAACCAATATAAATAATAGTTGAAGGCAAAATTAGAGTTCCTGTTAAACTACTACAACCATAAAATGCCCCATCTCCAATTGCTTTTGTTGAGGGCGGGATTGTAAGTCCTCCTGATATTTTTGAACAGCCATAGAATGCAGAACTTCCGATCGAAACTAAAGATAATGGTAATGATAAAACTCCTTTTAATGCTGTACAATTATAAAAAGCTCTATCCTCGATTGTAGTTACTGATGTAGGGATGCTCAGTGAAGTTATTCCGCTACATCCATAAAATGCATTATCACTAATCGTATTTATTGATGAAGGAATTGTTAGTTCGCCAGTAAAACCTGAACAACCATAAAATGCAGAGCTTCCAATTGAAGTTATTGTTGTAGGAATTGTCAATACTCCAGATAGACCACTACAATTTTGAAAAGCATAATCATTAATTGTATTTACACTTGATGGTATTGATAACGAAGTTAAACCAATACAGCCATAAAATGTATGATTATTAATAGTTTTAATAGATGATGGAATAGATAAAGCTCCAGAAATTTTTGAGCAACCATAGAAAGCTGAATCTCCTATTGATGTAACAGATGTGGGAATAGTTAATATACCAGATAATCTACAACAATTATAAAAAGCATGATTAGGAATATTTGTCACATTGTTACCTATTTTTAAAGATGAAAGAGTAGTACAATCACTAAATACCGTGGTTGTTAGATTTCCAATTTTCAAACATTTTGTTGCGTTGAAATTTATTGTTGCCAATTTTTCACATCCATAAAAAGCATAGTCAGGGATACTTAATACACCTTCTCCTATATTGAGTGTTGTGAAAGATAAACAGTTGTTGAATAATGGCAAGATAGAACTTCCCATTTTTGTGCAGTTAATAGCGTTAAAGTTTACAGTATCCAAACCGATACAACCATAAAATGAATAATCTGGAATTGATGTAACATCTTCGCCTATTGTTATGGTTGTGAGCGACATACACCCACTAAATACTGGATAAGCTGAGTTTCCCATTTGTGCGCAATTTTTTGCATTATATTGGAGAGTTTTCAATCCAGTACAATTACTAAATGCTGAATGGTCAATCGTTTCTACTAAGCAAGGAATAATTAGAGTTTCCAAACTTTTACAATTATCAAAAGCACCATATCCAATATACTTTAATGAATCAGGCAAATTGATTGTAGTTAAACTTCTACAATTATAAAAAGCATTGTTGTCAATTAAATTAATAGAATTTGGTATTATAGCAGAAGTCAAACCTGTACAGTTATTAAAAGTCATTTGATTTATGCTCTTTACAGTGTTTGGAATGCTAATTGATTTTAAACCACTGCATGAATCAAAAGCCCCAGTTGCAATTCCAACAGTGCCACTATTAACACTTATTGTTGTATTTGTTGGCATTGTGCCTTTATAACCATATAGCCAATCCCCAATATATAAAACTCCATTAGCTTTACTATTATACCATCCTGTATTATGAAATGCAATTCTACCAATATATTTAAGTGAGTTTGGAATAGTAATTGTGTATAAACTTTTGCAGCCAAGGAAAGCAAACCAGCCTATGTTGGTCACAGTTATTGGAATAGTGACAGAATTTAATTCTATTGAACTTTCAAAAGCACTTTCGCCAATACTTGTTACAGAATAATACTTTCCATTATAAAAAACATTTGCTGGAATAGTTACTGAACCTTTATAACTATTCTTATTGTAATTTTTATATGTAACTTCGGCTGTATTGTTAGAAAGCGTATTATAATATATCCCATTATCTGTAAAATCAAATGCCCATGCACTGGATGTAGTACATAAAAGTGTAAATAATAAAATTATTTTTTTCATTGTCGTTATTTTGCATTAACTCTTAAACATTTTGATATTCTCTTGCTGCCACACGATGCAATCGTATGGATATGCTTCGCCATCTTGGTTTCCCTGTCCGTCTGTTACAATTTAGTTTACTCTACCGTTTGGCTTGCCCACGTGAAAGATTCGCGCGGGAGCTGGGTGCACCGACTCTTAAGTTTATCAGAAATCGCTTTATGTATTTTGTTTCGAAATGTTCCGCTTATGAAGAGAAAAATGAAACAACTTATACTTTCATAGATTAATTCAAACTTCCTAAACCTGCTTTTTCGTTATAAAAATGGACTATTATCATCATCCTGTCTATAGAAATTGACGTCGGATATAGTTTTATACAAAGCAATCCATCTTTTGAAGGGAAAAATGATGTAAATACATCTGCCTTTTCAGAACAAATGGCTGAAAACTCGTTTCCATCCCCTTCTTCATAAGGAGTATTAAATTTAAATGAGGAAATATATTCAACACCATAGACAGCTTGTAATTCGTTAGAAATTTTAATCAAATCGTCTTTAAAAATACTCCATGAAGGATAAGATTTATTTCCTTCATATCCTAAAAATACAGTTACCCAGCTAATGAACTTATTTTCCTTGTTGGGTGTTAGCTGTATTACTGCTTTTCTGTTTAAAAACTGTCCTTTAAGAATATGCTGATTATTGTCTCTAATGACAAAACCATTTTGCTCAAATCGTTGCATTGCTATTTCAATAGGACAATTTATATCTACACCCATTACAATACATTTTTCATTGATTTTAGTTTTATGTGATTTTGTATTTTGACCATACAATCCAAAACATAGCAGTGAAATTATTAGCGATGAAAAAATTATCTTATGCATAAATTCATTCCATTATCAATTTTGCCTACTCTTCAAGCTTTTCGGCTTCCGCTCCCTACTCGTTTATGGATTTTCGGGGTTTATCCAGTGTTTTATTAATTAGCTCCGCTGACCGTTGGTTCGTGAAATTCTTGGCAAGCCAAGCGGCAAAGCCGATTAAGTGTTATTAGTCAAAATTTGTAGTAACCTATCTCAATTTCAACCCCACAGTCAGATTTAGTCCGGTGCTATTGGGGTCGAAGCTATCTATTTGTTCGGAAATGGTTTTACCCGGTTGTAGGGTGTAGCGGAGGTCGGTAGTGATAAAGCCGAGCACA
>Ga0114938_1000935_pt1 | contig 21111 bp, 14 predicted proteins | sample AshMeaBigSpring_FD_88675 | JGI IMG/M metagenome (GOLD analysis project Ga0114938, IMG submission 88675) | Groundwater microbial communities from Big Spring, Nevada to study Microbial Dark Matter (Phase II) - Ash Meadows Big Spring | ecosystem: Environmental > Aquatic > Deep subsurface >...
ACCTACCGGTTTTGTGGATCAGCCGCGGGGCGCTAGCCCGCGGTCTTTCGCGGATGAACCGCGGGCTAGCGCCCGGCGGCTGATGAGTGATTTCGGTAACTTATTGTTGAACAGCGCCTTACTCCCAGCCGATCCGCGGGTCGAGCCAGGCGTAGAGCAGGTCGAGCAGCAGGTTCAGCGTGACGAACATCGCGGCGACCACCAGCGCGCCGCCCTGGACCACCGGGAAGTCAGCCTGGCGAACGCCTTCGACCAGGTAGCGGCCGAGTCCGGGCCAGCTGAAAACGGTTTCGGTCAGCACCGCGCCTGAGAGCAGCAGGCCAACCTGGAATCCCGCCATGTTGGCGATCGGCACGGCGGCATTGGGCAGGGCGTGCCGCAGCACAACCCGCCCTGGCGCCGCTCCCTTGGCCCGCGCCGTGCGCACGTAGTCTGCGCCCAGCACATCCAGCATGCTGCTGCGCGTGATCCGGGCGATCATCGCCATCGGGATCGAACTGAGGGCGAGCGCCGGCAGGCACAGGTGCCGCAGGGCGGCGGCGCAGAGATCGATGCGTCCGCGGAGCAGGGATTCGACGACCACGAAACCGCTGGTGGCCGTGAAACCGCTGCCCGGCGGCAGCCGCTGGCCGGTCGGCATTCCCGGGAACAAGCCGATCAGGCAGATTCCCAGGAAGAACACCGGCACGCTCACGCCGAGCAAGGCCCCGGCCATGCAAAGGTAATCAGGCCAGCGGCCGCGCTGCACGGCGGCGACCACTCCGGCGGCGATCCCCGCTGGCAAGGCGATGGCCAGGGCGGCCAAGGTCAGCTCCACGGTCGCGGGAACTCGCCGCAGCAGTTCCCGCCGCACGTTTTCTCCGCTGCGGGCAAACGATTCGCCCAGGTCTCCCTCCCGCAGGATCTGCCGTGCCAGGCTCGCGGCCTGCACGCTCAGCGGCCGGTCCCAGCCCTGCTCGGCCATCAGTTGGGCGATCTGTGCGGGCACTGCGTGCTGGCCAAACCGCGCCAGCAGCGGGCTGCCTGGCAGCACGCGGAGGGCCAGGAAGATCAACGCCAGGGCCGCGAACATCGTGGCCGCGGCGTGCAGCAGGCGGTGCAGCAGGTACCGCGTCACGGGGCCGGCTCCGCGAAATAGGCCAGCCGCAGACGGACCAGGGATGACGGGTGCAGCCGGTACCCGCGCAGCCGCGCTTGCTGGGCAATCCGCACCTCCGTGTGAGCCAGCGGCACCACCGGCACGTCCTGGTGGATCAGTTCCTGGGCTTGCAGGTACATCTGCCGGCGGACCTCCTCGCGCAGCTCGACCTGTGCCGCCAGCAACAAGCGGTGCACCTCGGGATGACGATAGCGGCTGAGATTGTTGCCGATCTCGGCGATATGGTCCTCGTCCAGCAGGGTGTAGAGAAAATTGTCCGGGTCGGCGTTGTCGCTGGACCAGCCGGCCAGTCCCAGCTGGTGCTCGCCGCGCATCAGCCGTTCGAAATGGCGGTTCAGATCGCTGAGCACGATCTCCACCTCGATCCCCAGGGGAGCCAGCGAGTCCTTGATCAGGGCGGCGGTTTGCAGCGGCTGCTGCAGGTAGGGGCGGGGCTGGTCCATGACCAGCAGTTGCAGCCGCAGCGGCAGGCTCCAGCCGCCTTCGGTTGCGGCCTGCGCCAACAGCCGCCGGGCGGCGGCCGGATCGTACGGCCAGTCTTCCAGGCCGTCGTGGTGCCCCCACATCGTGGGCGGCACGAGGGTCACCGCCGGCTGGGCCCGACCTCCGTAAGCCACCTCGACCAGCGCCCGCTTGTCGATCGCCTGGGCAATTGCCTGCCGCACCGCCCGTTGGTCCAGGGGCGGCTTCTCCACCTGCATCGTGAGATAGGCGACGTTCATCCCCGGCTGGGATTGCAGCACGATGCCGCGCGTTTCCGCCAACCGCTCAAGTTCCGAGGAGGGAAGGTTGTCGGCGATGTGAATCTCACCCCGCCGGAGCCGGGCGGCCCGCACCGCATTCTCCGGAATCGGCACGAACACGACCCGCTCCACGCGCGGGCGGCCGCGCCAGTGATCGTCAAAGGCGGCGAGCACCAGCTCCTCGTCGCGCTGCCAGCTTTCCAGGCGAAAGGGCCCCGTGCCGACGGGATGCTGGCCGAACAACTTGCCATACTTCCGCACGGCGGTCGGGCTGACGATGCTGGCGGGGAACATCGCCAGGTTCTTCAGCAACACCGCGCTGCGGGACGACAGTTGCAGCTGGACGACATGCGTCCCCAGCGCGCGGACTTGCTGGATGACGCGATAGCTGGGCGCATAAGGCCGCGCCGCGTCGTGGACGTCGGGATGCGCGTCACGGATCAAGCGCTCAAGGCTGAATACGACCGCCTGGGCATCCAGGGGCGTGCCATCGTGGAAGCGGACGTCGTCGCGCAGGGTGAAGGTCCAGACCAGGCCGTCCTCCGCCGATTCCCACCGCGTGGCCAGGGCCGGGACCAGGTCGAGCGTCTCGTCATCGTACGTGACGAGCGTGTCGTAGATGTTGACCAGGACCTTCACCGCCTCGCCGATGTCGGTGTGGATCGGATCGAGCGTGTTGGCATCCCCCCCGCGACCGTAGATGAGCGTGTTCGCGGGCGGTCCGGGGGTCGCGCCGCAACCGGCCGCGATCAGCGCCGCCAGCAGACCGCCCCAGCCCCAGCAGAGCGCGTCGCGCCCCGCGCGTCTTCCAGGATGGCCCGGCGTGGGCGGGTCCGAGCGCCGGCTGATGGCCGGCCGCTGCCGCGGGGGCTCGAGTCGCACGGTCAACAACGCGGGGCGTCCTTTCGCACGATGGCGCGGGCCGGGGGGCGGCGCCTGGCCGCGCCGCCGTGGCCAGGCCGGCAGCAGGACTACGGCTCAGGCGTGGCGCCCTCCGCCCCAGGGGCGGTGCCGTCGCCTGCAACCGGTGTGTCGAGGTCCTGGGCCGCGTCACGCGCGTCCCCCGCCGGTTCCGCGCCCGGGGCCGGCTGGCCAAGACTGGTCGGCGGCAGCAAGTCCAGCCGGAACCCCACATCGCTCCGGTCGCGGCTGGAGGCCAGCGCGGGGTTGCCCCGCTGCGTTCGGAGCAGGTAGTCCTCGACACGGCGCTGGTGGTGCGGCACCGCGTCGGCCGAGAGCTGCTGCCACTGTACCAGTCCCCACGCGGGCAGCTGCTCCACGCTGGCACCCCAGTGTGCCCGCCACGCGTCGAAGTCCAGTTCGTCCGTCCGCAGGTCGCTGTCCGACTCGATCCGCCAGAAGATATCCATCTGCTCGTAAAAGTTTCGCTCGCCGCTGAACAGAAAGTGATCGCGGCAGGTCCGGATCGACGCCTCGCCACGATGCCCGACGAGCGGGCTGCCGGCGGCCGTCACCAGGATGCTGTTGGTGCAGCGGATGTCCAGCGGCAACAGGAAGGCCGGGGCCCGCTGCGTGGCCACCGCACACAGCCCCTGGTCGACCACGGCCGTGAGGTGGTCCAGATCGACACTGATCCGCTCGCCCCGCGGAGGCGTCAGGCGGGCGCCCCCGACCTCCAGCAGGCGCCCGGAAGCGGCCAGCAAACCGTTGTGCCACGTCAACCGCAGCGGGAGCGAATCGTGCGTCGTCACCAGCGTGCCCGCTCCACGGACCACGCAATCCCGCAGATTGACCTCACTGACCGGGACGGTGTCGGCCGTCTCGTCGTCCGCCGCACCCTCCGTGACCCCGGAGGGGCTGGACGACTCGAGGGCAAGGAACGACGCGCCGCGCGCCTCGCGGCTGGCCGCGGCTGCGCCACGCAACGTCAGCTGGCAGCTCTGCAAAGTCAACTCGCTGGCCGGCTCCAACCGCAGCAGAGCCCAATCGCTGCCTGGATCGACCGGAAGGTCCATCTCGAGCTGCACGCCCTGCAACTGAAGAATCCCCCCAGCCAGGCGGATCAGTTCCCGCGGCTGACGGTCGGGCAGACCGATTTCAGGCTCGAACCTCAGCACCGGAGCAAAGCCATCGGCCGCGCGAATCGTGAGCCGCGGGGCATCCAGCCGCAGCGGCCGCTGGGACTGAGGCCCGTTGAACCGCAATTCGATCGTCTCCACGTGCGGCAGGTCGTGCGCAATGCGACACGCCAGCGTCAGCGTGTCCACGACGTAAACCCCCTCTTCGTCCGGCGGCTCGTCCTGGTCGGTGACGATGATCCGTGGCACGAGCGAACGGGGATCGGCCGCCGCCGATGCCCCCTTGGCAGACCTGGCCGGCGGGCCGCTCGCCCGTTCCTCCTCGCCGGCACCCGTGTCCGGGTCGGACTGCGGTGCGGCGGTCGCGGTTCGTGCCGCCGGCGGATCGGGCGACGCCGCGGGCGGGGCCGGGGGTGGTCCGGCGCCGGGCGCGGACGACCGCCCGGACGGTTCCGCCGCGTGCGGCTGGCCGGTCTCCGCTCCCGCCAAACCCCGCACCGAATCTTCTTCCGCGCCGGCGGTCCCCGGCGTGGGGCGCGGCGCCGGTTCGACGGGCGCTGCGGCCGGAGCCTCGATCCGGGGGGCTGGCAGGGGCGCCGGCGGGACGAATGCAGGAGGCGCCACGTCGCGGCGACGATGCGGCGGAAATCCAGCGTCCACCGCCAGCACGGCCAGGATCAGCACGATCACGGGAACCAGCCAGGGCAGGTGCCGCTCCAGCGCGGCCAGGGCGGTGTTCTCCGTCGAGATCAACAGCGTCCCCGCAGGGGAGATCGAGCGCAGCCCCAGCCGATCGGCCACCAGCAGCAGTGCGGCGATCAATTCGCCCGGATCGCGATAGCGCTGGGCCGGCTGTTTGGCCAGCATCTTCAGCACCACGGCCGATACCTCGTCCGGCAGATCGGGCCGGAAGATCCGCGGATCCGGCGGCTCGTCCGAGGTGTGGCTCAGCAGCTTCTGCAACACCGTCCCCTCGGGAAACGGCGGCCGGGCGGTGAGCATGTAGAAGAACGTGCACCCCAGCGAGTAGATGTCGCTCCGCACGTCGGCCGACCGCGGATCGCGCGCCTGCTCGGGCGAGATGTAATCGAACGTGCCCAGGGTCACGCCGCTGGCGGTCAAATCGCCGTCCGGATCGTGCACCTGGTGCAGCCGCGCCAGGCCCATGTCGACCAGCTTGGCGCGGCCCGTCGGCGTGACCAGCACATTCGACGGCTTGATATCCCGATGCACCACGTTGCGCTCCGCCGCGTGCCCGAGCGCCTCGGAAATCTGGATCACGTAATTGATCGCGTCCTCCAGCGGCAGCGGCCCATCCCGCTGGACGAGATCACGGATGTTCTCCCCCTCGATGAACTCGAAGACGATGAAGTACCACCCCTGGTCCTCGCCCACGAAGTAGACGCGGGCCACGTTTTCGTGGTCCAGCCGCGCGGCGCTCTGGGCCTCGTTGCGGAAACGACGCACCGTTTCCTCGTCGACGCTCTGCTCGCGCGACAGCACCTTGACCGCCACCGTGCGTCCCAGCAGTGTGTCGACGGCGCGAAACACGGCCCCCATGCCGCCTCCGCCGACAAACTCCTCCAGCTGGAAGTGGCCCAGCTTGCAGCCCACCAGCGTCTTGGCAAGCGACTGGGGATGGGAGGCGTCGCGCAGTCCGGACTCGGAGATCGGCGGCCGCTGCGAGATCACCGTCGGGGCCGTGTCGACCGCGGGCAGGCGCTGCGCTGACGAGTCCGCGCGCAGATCTGCCGCGGGGCACGCCTCAGGCGCGGAGCCCGGGCTAAAATGCGCCGCCGCGCCCGCGGCGGAGCTGTCCTCCCCGCGCAGCGGCAATCCCGGCGTAGGCAGTGAGATCTGGCTGGACTTGCCCTCCGCCATCACATCAAGCCTCGTCTTACCGGGTCCCCGGCGAGCGGTAACGCCAGGTCACGAACCGAAGATGAGCCGGGCGTGACGGCGGCTTGAACCAGATGCGTCGTGCGCCGCGAACCGGCCGACCTGGACCCCCATCAGGATGCCCCCATGGTGCTCGGGGGGATTGAGCCCCCATTCTAGTCACGCCCGCCCTTGTGGTCAATGAATAAGCTGCAGCGGCGCAGCGGCTTAACAGCCCGTTGAAAAAACATCCACTACCAGCACGAAGCGCGAGCGAGTGTGCCGGAATCACCGGGACCTTTTTGTCGGTCTACCCGCTCGATTGCGCGGCGCGCTCGTATTTCAACGGGCTGTTAGGCAGTAGTTTCTAGGATTTTCGTTGTTAGCACCGGCATTCGTTTTCCCGGCGTTAGCCCGGATGATTCATGAGCCGCAAGCGCGCTAGCGTCCGGTTTTGGTGGAATTGGGGAGAACCGGACGCTAGCGCGTGCCGGCTGATGTGCGCGGTGTTTTTGGGAAGATGGCCACAACCTGTTTCTCTGTTTCACCTTGCAACTTTACGCGTCAGGTTGATGAATAGTCCGGGTTAGACGCCATGGCAGAGGTTTTCGCAAGTCTGACCGTGACAACACGACTTTGGAAAACCTCTCAATCCTCGGAATTGCCGTACTGACGAGGCAAAAAAGGTCCTGGAAAGCACTGGTTAGGTCCAAGAACGGGCACCTCCTGCCCCGTGACAACCAGCCCCGTGACAACCAGCCCCGTGACAACCAGCCCCGTGACAACCAGCCCCGTGACAACCAGCCCCGTGACAACCAGCCCTCTCGCCCGGCAGCCGGAGGTTCCCCCCCTCCAACGTGTGGGGCCTGCAAGGACTCGTGACCATGCACCGGCCGCGGTCTGGTACATTCGTCAGCCGACAATGCCCGCCCCGCGGACACCCGCCGCCCGCAGGCGGAGTGCATCTTCGACCTTCAGGATCGCGGGCGCCCCTCGCGGATGAACCGAGGGCCGGCATACGTGTCCGCCCTCCGGCCAGTCGGGTGCTGGCACTGGCCGTGCCGAAGAATTGCCAGACCCCAGAATCGTCCAGGATCCTGCAGGTCGACCGCGAACATTCCCCACGGATGCACGCGCCCGCCGTCGTGAGAGATCACGTTCTCCATGTGCCCCCACGACCTGAAGCCCTGGCATCACGACCATACGTTTGGCCAGGAACGCCGCCGGCCAGGCGAGACGCGCACGCTGGTCGTGATCGCGATCACCTTGCTCATGATGGTGATCGAAGTCGCCGCCGGATTCCTGTTTGGCTCCATGGCCCTCCTGGCCGACGGCCTGCACATGGCCTCGCACGCGGCCGCCTTGGGCATCTCGGCACTGGCCTACTGGTACGCCCGGCGGCACGCCCGGGATGAGCGTTACAGTTTCGGCACGGGCAAAGTCAATGCCTTGGGCGGCTTCGCCGGAGCGATTCTGCTGGCCGTCTTCGCCCTGCTGATGGCCGTGCACAGCGTCGAGCGGATGATCCACCCGGTCGACATCTCGTTCAACCAGGCGATCTTCGTGGCGGTGTTGGGCCTGCTGGTCAACGGGGCGTGTGCGCTGATCCTGAACCATCGGCACGAGCCGGGGGACGCACCTGGTCCGGAGCGGCACCTGGCGCATGCCTTCCAGCACGGACACGACGATCTTCACGCCGACACGCACGAGCACAGCCACGCCCACGGCCAGTTCGTGGGCCCTGATCATGCCCTGCGGGCGGCCTATCTGCACGTGCTGGCCGATGCCCTCACATCGCTGCTGGCCATCGGCGCCCTGTTGGCGGGGAAATGGCTGGGCATGACCTGGATGGACCCGCTCATGGGGATCGTGGGTGCGTTGCTGGTCAGCCACTGGTCCCTCGGCCTGCTCCGCTCGACCAGCGCCGTGCTGCTCGATCAGCAGGCCCCGACACCTCTGGTCGAGGCGATTCGCCAGCACCTGGAACGGGACGACGCGACGCGGCTGGCGGACATCCACCTGTGGTCGATCGGCCCCGGGCTCTATGCGCTGGAGCTGGTGATCGTGGCCCGCGACCCGCAAGCGCCCGACTACTACAAGGCGCGGCTGCCGGGCGGTGTGAACCTGGCGCACGTCGCGGTCGAAGTGCACGCGTTGCCCCGGTCCACCGGCAGCTTGCCCGCTGCCGCGGACGACACGGAACCATCCAGCGGCTCCGCGCACCCGCCCGGTCGGGAATGATGCGGGATGCACGCTGGGTCGGTCGCGGGCGCCACCCGACCAGACGGCGCCCCGTGCTCCGTGCCAGATCTCCGCGTCGACCGTCAGGGCCCGGACTGCGGCACGTAGATCCCGTCGGCGGTCACGCGGAACAGGTCCAGTTGCCGCGCGCTCTTGCAGGTCCACTTCAAAGAAAACCTCGGATCGCCGCGGCTTTCCAGCTCGACCAGGCGCTCGAGCGCCGCCGCCCGCGGCCTCCTCCCGGGCGTCGCTGACGCCCTGCCGGCGCCGTCTCGCCGCCAGGCAGTTCCCCAATTCCGCGACAAATGGTCGATTCCGCCAGGCCCGTGGCCGCACTCACGGCCGCGGTCCCACCTCTTCCCCGCGACACGGCCTCGACCGCCGTTCAGCACCGCCGCCCCCGCTCGGTCAAGTCATCCGCCAGGCCTTGAAACTTCCCGGCAATCCATTGCACAATGCGCCCGACCATGATGGTCCGTTTCATCGCTAATCGGGCTCGTCAGGTCCATGCCATTCCCACCATCACGATGATCATCGATGTCGCGACCGGTTTCCGGTCTGGTTCCATCGCCCCGGCCGACGGCCTGCCTCTCGCCTCGCACGCGGCCGCCTTGGGTATCTCGGCGCTCGCCAACCGGTACGCCCGGAGACACGCACAGGATGAGCGCTACCGCTTCGGCCCGGGAAACGTCACTTGCCCTGGGTGGTTTCGCCGGAGCCATCCTGCTGGCCGTCTTCGCACCGCCGATGGCCGTGCACCGCGTCGAGCAGACGATCCACCCAGTCGTCATCTCCTTCCACCAGGCGATCTTCGCGGCTGTACTGGGCCTGGTCGTCGACGGGGCGTGTGCCCTGATCGCGAATCATCGGCACGCGCAAGGGAAGCAGAGCGTGGTGCGAGGGTTCTTCACCTACCATGCCGGGCCGGACAACCGGGAAGCGGTGAAGACCTGCCGTAACCGTTCACAACCCGGTGGAAGATTTTCCCTGATTCCAGGGGGTCAGGTCCATGTTTTCGGCCAGCCCGTATCCGCGAGGTCGAGTTGATCGGCCGAAAAATGGACCAGACCCCGGCCCGTGAATGGTGACACGTCCAACGTCCGAGGGAGGAGCCGTACGCGGTCGTTCCGCACGTCCGGATCTGCGCGGAGCGCCCGGGGAAGCCCGGGTCCCTGCCGCAACCCACGTTCCCGTTTTCGGACAGTTTCCGTAAGCGTCGGAGACGAAGCATGAGCCCGTCACCCTGCGACCGCCTCGTCAACATCCGCCAGGTACTCGTCGTCGGTGGCGGGACCATGGGACAGCAGATCGCCTGCCACTGCCTGGCTCATGGGCTTAACGTCAGAATCCATGACGTCAATCCTGACGCGCTGAAGACGGCCCAAGCCGTCAAATTCTTGAACGCCTCCGTGTTCCAAAGCCGCCTCGCCGATCGCATTGGGGGGCTTATCGCATCGTTGACGGTGGAAACAGATCCCACGCGCGCCGCCCGCGATGTCGATCTGCTTATCGAGGCTGTTCCGGAACGAGCGAGTCTTAAGCGCATCGTTTTCGAGCAGTTTGGCGCCTTGTGCCGTCCCGAGGCCATTTTTACGACCAATACGTCGACCATGCTGCCCTCCATGCTGGCCGCAGCGTCCGGCCGGCCAGCTCAGTTCGCTGCCATGCATTTTGGACTGCAAGGGGAATTGGTCGAAATCATGCCGACTCCGCTGACCAGTTCCGAGACGATCCAGTCCTTGCAGGAATTTGCCCGGTCCATTCACCATTTGCCCATCGTGTGCCGCAAGGAAGTCCCAGGGTACGTGCTGAACACAATGCTGATGTCTCTCAACGCGGCCGCCCTGCGCCTGGTTGTGGACGGTGTCGCGTCGGTTGAGGACATCGATCGTGCCTGGATGAGGACGATGGATGTTGGAATCGGCCCCTTTGGAATCCTGGATGGCGTCGGGCTGGATACGGCCTGGAGCATCACGGAATTCCGCGCAAAGCTTCACAAGGAGCCGGAGACGCAGCGAATCGCGGATTTTCTCAAGACCTTTGTGGACCAGGGCCGGTTGGGAGTCAAAAGCGGTGCGGGCTTTTATACGTATCCCCAGCCGGCTTACAAGGCACAGGATTTCCTGGCGCCGGGCCGGGACTGATTCCTGTCCGGAACTGCGCCGCGGCTCAGGAGATGGGACACCCTGCCTGCGTCAACCAGGTTGCGACGTTCGTGGCAGGCCCACGGGCCCATTGGTGAAAGCCCAGCGCCCCCTTGGGTGCTGACCTGGGTTCCTCCGGCCGCCGTCAGACGCGACCTGCGCAGGCCGCGCACTGTGGCGCCACGTCGTCGTTCGTGAAGGCCACGGACCAGGTCGCGCGGTGGCAGCAACTGCAGACCAGGGGCTCAAGCTGCTTTACGAGTGGGTTCCAGTACAGCGTGTGTTGGCGACGCGCCTGTTTCCGCTGCACCACGATCGACAGCATGCGGGTCATCACTTCGGTGCGAACCAGCGCCACCGGCCGCAGGGTCGCCCGCACGGCGAAGCGTGCGTCGAGTTCCTCCAGCTTGCGGCGCAACTCCAGCTGCACGGCGCGCTTCTTCGCGGCTGCCTTGTCCGGGTCGGGCGGTTCGTACCGCCGGTGTGACGGCTGGTCCGACTGGCGGAGCAGCGCGCCGTAGTACTCCTTCAAGCGTCTCCGGTCGCGCTCCAGGCGCGCGTCCATGCGGGCCAGGAACTCGCCAGCCGCCTGCATGGCACGGGCTTGAGCCAGGTCGGCGGCGATGTCCAGCGTTTCCGGCGCGTCTGCCGCAGCGGGCGCGGGCTGAACTTCCCACAGCGCCAGTGGATCTGGGAACTCCACTTCGGCCCCGGACGCCGCATTGACGGTCAGGTAGAAACACGCTTCCCACCGATCGTCCGATGCCAGGAGCGCGCGGAACCACCACGTGTGGTATTCCACCGCACGCGGTTCGCTCGCACCCACCGCGACCTTGGCGTTGAGCCATTTGAAGGAGCGGGCGACGGCTTCGTCAAAGCCCTGGCTCTTGAGATACGCTTCCGGCAGGCGGAGCCGGGCGACCCGCGGTTGGCTGTCCAGGAGCCGCTGCATCGTTTCGAGAAAGTCGCCCGCCAGGTTCAGGTACAGACCGCCCTCGCCAGGCTGCTCCGAAAGCCGGACGGTGTCGCCGGCCGTGCCCAGCAATTCAGCCGTCGGACCGTCCAGGATGGCCACGCCGGCGCTCTCCCGTTCGGACCACTCGACCAGCCCGCCGCGCCGCTCCAGCACGCCGATCGCCAGGGCCCGCATGTCGGCCGCAATGCCTCCGTTCACTCGAAGTCGTCTCCGAAAAGGGCGTCATCGAATTCCTTGGTCTGCAGGTAGTCTTCTTGTGCTTCCAGCAGCGCATGGCCGAGCTGGGCGAACGAGTGCTGCAGTTCCCCCTCGTCGCGCGAACGCAGCCACAGGTTAAGCACCAGCGTTTCGAACTCCTCGCCCCCCTCCAGGTTTCCCAGGATCGAGCCGACTTCGCCCACGACCAGCTCGAACATCCGGATTTTCTCGTTCAGCACGTCGAGGATCTGGGCCTCCAGCGAACCGGCCGCGCAGAGATTGAAGATGAACACTTCACGGGTCTGGCCGATGCGGTGGATTCGCCCCACGCGCTGTTCGATCCGCATGGGATTCCAGGGCAGATCGTAGTTGACCAGGGTGTTGGCGAACTGCAGGTTGCGCCCCTCGCCCCCCGACTCGGAACATAGCAGTACCGGGACGCGCTCGCGGAACGCATCCACGGCAGCATCCTTCTCCGCCGCCGACTCGGCCCCGGTGAACATCGCGTAGGGGACGTTCACCGACTGCAGCAACTCGGCCAGGTGGTCCAGCGTTTTGCGGAAGTTGGCGAAGATCAGCAGCTTGCCGCCCGGACTCTGCTCGAGAAGTTCCAGCAGCCGTTGATCCTTGGCGCCGCGGTCGATGCTCCGGGCCAACTCGATCAGCGGCCGCGCGCACACATCATCCCCCAGGATGTTCTCCAGCGACTGGGCCAAAGCCCGCGGGTGGCTTCCGGCGGCCGCCAACAGCGTGCTGATCTGCTTCCGGGAAAGCGGCGGCAGCGCGGGCGAGGTGGTCTCCGCCGCGGGGCTCGGGCAGTCCTCCGCCGCTGAGGCGCCCGCGGGATCGTCTTTCGAGGCCTGGGCGACGGACCACGCAGCGGGCAGGGCCATGAGCGGATCGTCCGTCCGATCGCCAACGTCGTCGTCGCCCACATCGGGCTGCGGCCGGCGCATTCGCAGATACGCGGTGAGGTTGCGATGCAGCAGTTCCTCCGCGCCCCGCGGGTGAGCCAGCAGGGTTTGCGCGTAGCGCGGCGGCAGGTTCATCTGCACCAGGCTGCGCGAGTTTTCGCACCATCACCTCGCCCAGCAGGGCCCGCAATCGCTCGCGATTGCGCGGGTCGCGCGGGTTGCCGCGCCGCACGTATTGCTTCTTGAAGTCGGCCTCAGTCTTGAGGTGTCCCGGTTCGAGCAGCGTCAGCAGGTTGTACAGTTCCAGCAGGTTGTTCTGGACAGGCGTGGCGGTCAACAAGAATAGATGCCGTCGCGGGATCGCGTTGATCAACTGCCAGTTCTTCGTGGCCCGGTTCTTGCAGTGGTGGGCCTCGTCGACGATCACCAGGTCCCACGCCGCCGCCGTAATCCACTCGGCCCGTTTACCCTGCTTGGCGAAGGCCAGCGAGGCCAGCACGCGATCCGTGCCTTGCCAGAATTCGGCCCGTTCACATGCCGCGGAGCGGGTGGCCACCGCAAAATCGAGCTGGAACCTCGTCAGCAATTCCTCGTACCACTGGGAAACCAGGGGCGCGGGGACCAGGATCAGGATGCGTTTGACCAGCCCGCGCAGGATGAATTCGCGCAGCAGCAGGCACGCCTCGATGGTCTTGCCCAGCCCTACTTCGTCGGCCAGCAACACGCGCCCCTGGAAATGGCGGAGCACCTTGCGGACCGTTTCGATCTGGTGCGGCAGGTGCTCGACGCGCGTGAGCCCCTCGAGACAGAGCAGCTGGTCGAACCCGCGCAGCAATCCCAGTCGGGCCAGTGCCAGATGCTGGCGTACGAGCTGCAAATCACCGCCAGCCGCTCCCGGGGCAAGCCGTTCGACCTGGAATCGCACGGGAATGCCGCCCGGCGAGGACCAGCACGGGTGCTCCACGCGTCCCGGGTCAGCAACCACGGCCGGCAACTGTCTGCCTCCCTGCGCGCGGACCACTTGCCGCCTCCCTACGGGCCACGGTAACCGTTCACGGGCCGGGGTCTGGTCCGTTTTTCGGCCGATCAACTCGACCTCGCGGATACGCGCTGGCCGAAAACATGGACCTGACCCCCTGGAATCAGGGAAAATCTTCCACCGGGTTGTGAACGGTTACCGAGCCACGTGACAACGTGCGCGCCGCCAGTACAACGCCGCGCATTTTTTCCCTGGGCGTGCGCCTCGTCAAGCTCAAAGGCAGGGGCGTCAGCCCACGCACGCATCAGCGGAGGGCGTTCCCGTGCTGGTCGGGATCGCGCGGCCCGCGGCGGCCGCGATCGCGGGGGCGCGGCGGAGTGGGCGGACCTCCCGGCAGGCCCCGCCAGGAGACCGTCAGGGCCCGGACTGCGGCACGTAGATCCCGTCGGCGGTCACGCGGAACAGGTCCAGTTCCGCAACCAGCTCGCCGCGGCCGCGTACCACGACCGTGTCGCCCGGCTTGATGCCGAACAGCTTCCGCGCGTCCACCGGCACGACCTGCCCGGACGGATCGACAAACTGCACGGCAGCCACCGCTGCCTGGGCCGCCTTGCGCTTGCAGAAGGGGCAGCTGTCCGCGTCGTGACTGGCCCCGTGCCGGTGATCGTTGGGGACGATCTCCGAGACCAGAAAAGCCGCCTTGCCCGCTTCGAATGTCTCGTGCCGGCCGGCACCGACCTGGCCCGTGAACACCACGGCCGGGCGCTTTCCCACCCCGGCTTTTGCCTCGGCAATCGTTGTCGCCCCGGAGGGCGCAGCGTTCAGCACGTATCGCGAGCGCAAGGCGGCCACTCCCACATCCTCGCGGCCGCAACCCGCCAGGCCGATGCTCAGCGCCGACGCCCACAGGCCGGCATGCACCCAGTTGCCCGATCTGTTCATGGCCATGCGTCCCAGTCTCCGCCCCATCCGTGCCGACAAGGCTGGCCACGCGGCCCACGCAAACTCAGCCTGCTCAGGCTCGCGTGGGCAGCGTCCGCGGCGAGGACCATCAAGCGATCACTCGGTCCCAGACACCACGCCCTGGAGGGTCGCCAGGGCGGCACGGACCTGGTCGGACACGTCGGCGTAGGTCCTTCCCGCCGGTTCGCCGTGATGGATCCGTTCGTCAATGGCGCCGAAGCAGTCGAACAGCTCATCCACCGCCTTGTTCACGGTGGCCAGGGCTGCCGCGTCCAGCTGCTGCTTCTCCGCGAGTCCGGGGATCGTTTCCAGCACATCGCCGATCTTATGCACGGGGCCATCGGCTGCGTCCAAGTCGCCGGCCGCCAGCGACTGCTCGATCTCGGCCCGCAGTCGCTCCACCTCGCCGACCGCCTCGGCCAGCGACTGCGAGGTCGCGTCGTCGTGGTCATGGTCGTGATCGTGGTCATGCTCATGATCGTGGTCATGGTCATGATCCTGGGCGTTGCCGTTCGCCGCGGTCGGCTTCGGCGTGTCTTGTGCCGATGGACCGCATCCACCGATCGACGCGACGGACAGGCCCAGCAGTCCGGCGACGGCCGCGCGCAGCAGTTGGTTCATGATGTATCTCCGCCACAAGGATGGGCTCGGGGAAAGCAGACCCACAGAACGGGCCGCGTGCCGCAGCCGGTTCGAATCTTCAATTGGGTTGCGGGATTTCGGGCGGGCGAGGCTCCCGCCGAGCCGAGAACCGGCTGCACGCGCCGGCTCGGCAGGAGCCTCGCCCTCCCAAGATTCTGCAGCTCTGATTGCCGCATCCCGTATCTCCCAGGATCACGCAAGGCGATTTCGCGGGCCAGCGCGGCGAGCATCCTGGCGTGCGGACGCAATCGTCGACTGCCGTTGCTCACCTGCGATCTCCGGCAAGGTGCGGTGGTGTTATAGACGTGACCCCATGGACGGTCAACCTAAGGCGCTGCACGACAATTACCTGCCGGTTTTGTGGATCAGCCGCGGGGCGCTAGCCCGCGGTCTTTCGCGGATGAACCGCGGGCTAGCGCCCGGCGGCTGATGAGTGATTTCGGCAACTTATTGTTGAACAGCGCCTAAAGCACGCCGTCGAGCGGGCCGACTGTTCGCAGGCGGCGATGTGTGGCCGAGCATCGGGCGCGGCGCGGGACCCTGCGCCGGTCAGGCGGCCAGAATTTCCTTCACCAGGTTTCCGTGGACATCGGTCAGCCGGTAGTCGCGGCCTTGAAACCGGTAGGTCAGCCGCTGGTGGTCGATCCCCAGCAGGTGCAGGATGGTGGCGTGCAGGTCGTGGATGTGCACGCCCTGCTGGGCGATGTTGTAGCCGACGTCGTCGGTCTGGCCGTGCGTGATCCCGGGCAGGACGCCCCCGCCGGCGAGCCAGACCGTGAAGCAGCGCGGATGGTGATCGCGGCCGAATACCTTGCCCTGCGGACCCTGGGCGTAGGCCGTGCGGCCAAACTCCCCGCCCCAGATGACCAGCGTGTCGTCCAGCAGGCCGCGCTGCTTCAGATCGCGCAACAGCGCCGCCTGGGGCTGGTCGACGTCCCGGCACTGGGCCGGCAGATCGCGGGGCACATTCGTGTGGGCGTCCCAACCGCGGTGGTACAGCTGGATGCAGCGCACGCCCCGCTCGGCCAGCCGCCGCGCCAGGAGGCAATTGGCGGCAAAGGTGCCGGGTGTGTGCACGTCCGGGCCGTACATCGCCAGCGTGGCGTCGCTCTCGCCCGAGATGTCGGTCAACTCCGGCACGGCCGCCTGCATGCGGTAGGCCATTTCGAACTGGGCGATGCGGGCCAGCACCTCGCGATCGCCAGTACGCTCGGCATCCCGCCGGTTCATCTCGCCCACGAGGTCGAGCATGGTGCGCCGCTGCGCTCGGCTGAGGCCGTCGGGATCCTGCAGGAACAGGACGGCATCCCGACTGCTCCGCAATCGCACGCCTTGATGCTCGCTGGGCAGGAAGGCCGAACCCCAGTAGCGCGAGAGCAGCGCCTGCATCTGGCCGACGCCCTGGCTCACGAGCACCACGAAGGCGGGCAGGTCCTGGTTCTCGCTGCCCAGCCCATAGCTGAGCCACGCGCCGATCGACGGCCGGCCGGCCAGTTGCGAGCCGGTCTGCATCAGCGTCACACCCGGGCCGTGGTTGATCGCCTCGGTGTAGACCGCGCGCAGCACGCACAACTCGTGTGCCAGGCTGCCGGTCTGCGGCAGCAATTCGCAGACGGCCAGTCCGTCCTGCTGATTGGCATACTTCTTGAACGCGAAGGGCGAGGCCCGCAGGGGCAGGCTGGCCTGACCCGCTGTCATGCCGGTCAGCCGCTGGCCGCGGTGGATCTCGGGCATCTTGCGGAGGTCCTGGCCGTCGAGCTTTTCCAGGAGCGGCTTGTAGTCAAACGTGTCCAGCTGCGAGGGGGCTCCCTCCTGGAACAGGTAGATGACTCGCTTGGCCTTGGCGGGGAAATGCGCCAGACCGCGCGGACCGGACGGTGTCGCCGCTGCCAACTCGGCCAGGGCGGCAACCCCCAGGGCCCCCATGGCACCGCTCGCGGTACGACCGAAGAACTGCCGCCGCGTCAGGTTCAAGAGGTGGTCTTCCAGCGGGCAGGTCATGTGGGAGCTCCCTCGGGTTCATTCGACGACCAGGGTGGCGTCCAGATTCAACACGGCGGCGGCCACCAGCATCCAGGCCGCATGTTCCGCCGGATCGAGCCCCGGATCACGCGGCTTCTCGCCGCTGGATTGGAGCAACCTTTCCGCCGCCTCCGGCCGGGACTGAAAATCGTCGCGCCAGCCGGCCAGCGCGCGGAGCAGCGCCTGCTGGTCCGCCGCCGGCAGTCTTCGCCCGGTACAGCGACGATACATCTGTTGCAGGCGGGAGGGGTCGTCGCCCGCCGTCGCATCGTGCAGCGTTCGCTGGGCCAGAAACCGCGCCGCCTCGACGAACTGCGGATCGTTCAGCGTCACCAGGGCCTGCAACGGCGTGTTGGTGGTCGTGCGCGCCACCACCGCGAAACTGCGTTCGGGGGCATCGAAGAGCAGCATCTGGGGTGGCGGCGCATTGCGGTTCCAGAAGGTGTACAGGCTGCGGCGATAGAGCTCATCACCGGAACTCTGCTCGTAGACTCCCGTCTGAATCAGCTTTCCCTTGCCATAGCCCGGATTGTTCGCCCCCTCGGTCCAGAGGCCCTCCGGCTGGTACGGCAGCACCGGATGCCCGCCCCGATGCTCCTGGAGCAATCCGGAGACGAAGAGCGCCTGGTCCCGCACCGCCTCGGCCGGCAGCCGGCGCCGGCTCATCCGTCCCCACAGCCGATGGGTGGGGTCCTTCTCCAGCTGCTGCGGCGTGACCACGCTGGACTGCCGGTACGTGGCGCTGGTCACCAGTTGCCGGATCAGGGCCTTGCGGTCCCAGCCGCCCTCGCGGAACGTGAGCGCGAGATAGTCCAGCAGTTCCGGGTGCGTGGGGTAGCTGCCCTGCAGACCGAAGTTCTCCTGCGTGTCGACGATGCCCCGACCAAAACAGATCGTCCCAAGGCGGTTCACCTCGACGCGCGCGGTCAGCGGGTTCTTGTCATCGGTCAACCAGGCGGCCAGTCCCAGGCGATTCCGCGGCAGGCCGTCGTGCCACGGGAATACCGAGTCGATCGCACCCCGCTCGACCGGTCGATCCTTGTCGGGGGCATCGTAGGCGCCGCGTGCCAGCACGAAGTTGGGCCGCGGCCTGGGGTTCTCGGCCATCACCATCACCGGCAGACCGCCCTGGAGCATCTGGCGCTGCAGCCCGAGCCGCTCCTGCCAGTCGCGGTTGCCCGCGGCGGCCGCCTGAGCCAGGGCGCCGTCCAACCGCTCCGCCTCGGCCGCATACCGCGCGCTTTTCAGCCGCAACACCGGCGGAAACGCCGGATCACGGCTGTGGTCGATCACCGGGTCCTCTCCCAGCGGATCCGCCAGCATGGCGAACAGCTGAAAGTACTCCCGCTGGCTGAGAGGATCGAACTTGTGATCGTGGCAGCGGCAACAGTTCACGGTCATTCCCAGGAAGACGGCGCCCACGGTCTCCGCCCGGTCGGCGGCGTATTCGACGCGGAACTCCTCGTCCAGCGATCCGCCCTCGGACGTGATCATGTGCAGCCGCAGGAAGGCCGTCGCCAGCCGCGTATCCTCGTCGGCGTCCGGCAACAGGTCTCCCGCCAGCAGTTCGGTGATAAAGCGGTCGTAAGGCTTGTTTTCGTTCCAAGCCCGCACCAGCCAGTCGCGCCAGGGCCACGAGACGCGATACGGATTCTGCAAATAGCCGTTGCTGTCGGCATAGCGGGCGGCGTCCAGCCAGATGCGGGCCATTTGCTCGCCGAATCGCGGGCTGGCCAGCAGCCGATCGACGGCCCGCTCGTACGCGTCCGGCGCCTGGTCCTGCTCCAGCGCATCCAACTCCTCGGGCGTGGGCGGCAGCCCGGTCAGGTCGAAGCTGACGCGCCGCAGGAGCGTGGCCCCGTCCGCCGGCGGGCTGGGCGACAGTCCGGCCTGCTCAAGCTTGGCGAGCACAAAGCGATCCATCGCACCGCGGGGCCAGTCCTGCTGGCGGACCGCTGGCGGCGCCTGCGGGAGGGGAGGCACAAATGCCCAGTGGGCCTCGTAGTTGGCGCCCTCGTCGATCCAGCGGCGCACGCGAGCTATCTCCTCGGCCGTCAGCGGGGGTTTGCCCGAGTCGACCGGCGGCATCCGCTCGTCGGGGTCCGACGCCCCAAGCCGCCGCAGCAGTTCGCTCGCCTCCGGCTGGCCTGGAACGATCGGCGTCTCGCCCGAATCGGCCTCCGCCCGGGCGCTCTCCGGCAGATCCAGGCGAAAGCCGCCTTCGCGCGCGTTCTCGTCGGGACCATGGCAAAAGAAACAGCGATCGCTCAACAGCGGCAGAATGTCGCGGGCAAACTGCACCGGCGAGCCGTCGGCGGGCGGTGCCTCCGCGGCCCAGCTGCCCTGCTCCGCCCCAAGCTGGGCCGCCACGCCGACCGCCAACACCCACAGCGCAGCCTGTGCCCATCTGTACATCATCAGGCCCTGAATCCGGGTCGAATGTCGCCGAGCTTCAGCGCCAGGAGAGACGAACCTCCCCCGGCGGAAAGAACAGCGATCCTGGCCGCAGTCGACGATCGTCAGACTCCAACGGCGAGCGGGACCGCTGCCGGAACAGCGGTAGGCCTCTGCAAACGCCGTGATAATACCCGGTTGATAATACCCGGCGCCGGGCCATGTCTGCAAGCAACTCGGAGTGAACCATCAGTCGCGACGGCCTCGCCGCGCGGGGAGGGAACGGCGGCCAGGCGGCCGATCCACCAGGTCTTCTTTCCACCCCGGCCGGTGAAAGTCCAGGGGCGGGCTGCGCGGTAGAATTACCCCGCAGTGCCAAATCCATCCCCAGATTGTATGGTGGGCCATGCTGGTGACCCCGGTCTTCATGGACAACCATTCGACGACCCGCGTCGATCCGCGGGTGGTCGCGGCGATGCTGCCCTACTTCGACCAGATGTATGGCAACCCGGGCAGCAGCAGCCACGTCTACGGCTGGGATGCGCGGGACGCGGTCGACGCCGCGCGGCAAACCATCGCCGCGGCCGTGGGCGCCAGCTCGCGGGAAATCGTGTTCACCAGCGGGGCCACCGAGTCAAATAACCTGGCGCTGCGCGGGGCCGCGGAACGGCTTGCCCACCAGGGACGGCACATCGTCAGTGTGACCACGGAGCACAAGGCGGTCCTCGATCCGCTGCGGCGGCTGGAACGGAGCGGCTACGAGGTCAGCTGGCTGCCGGTCGAGCCGGCGGGCAGCCCGCGGGCCGGGCTCCTGGACGTCGGACGGCTGGTCGAGGCCCTGCGGGTCGATACGACCCTCGTCTCGGTCATGCTGGCCAACAACGAGATCGGCGCGATCCAGCCGCTGGCGGAGATCGGCCAGGTCTGCCGCGAGCGGGGCGTGCTGTTGCATTGCGACGCCACGCAAGCGGTGGGGAAAATCCCGGTGGATGTCGCGGCCTTGCAGCTGGACCTGATGAGTTTCTCCGCGCACAAGATGTACGGTCCTAAGGGCGTGGGGGCGCTCTACGTGCGGCGGAGCAGTCCCCCGGTGCGGCTGTGGCCGCTGCTGGAGGGCGGCGGGCAGGAGTTCGGGCTGCGCGGCGGCACGCTTAACGTACCCGGTATTGTCGGGTTCGCCGCCGCCCTGCGGTTGTGCCTCGAGACGATGGCCGACGAGTCCCAGCGGCTGCGGGCCATGCGCCAGCGGTTGTTCGACGGTTTGACCGAGCGGGCGGAAAACGTTCAGCTCAACGGCCCGGGGCTCGACCAGCCTGCGTGGCGTCTGGCGGGCAACCTGAACCTCAGCTTTGCCTACGTCGAAGGCGAGGCCCTGATGTTGAGCATGCGGGAGCTGGCCCTCTCCAGCGGCAGCGCCTGCACGTCGGCCAGCCCGGAGCCGAGCCATGTCCTGCGGGCCCTGGGATTGACCGACGACCAGGTCCGCGGGGCCCTGCGGTTCGGACTCGGTCGCTTCAATACCCCCGAGGAGGTGGAGTTCGCCATCGAAACGATCGCGGAGGCCGCCACGCGGCTGCGGCGGCTGAGCAGCCTGGCCTGACGAGTGCCTGGTCGAAGTTGAAGATAACATTCGGATCAGCCGCCGGGCGCTAGCCCGCGGTTCATCCGGGCGAGACCGGGGGCTAGCGCCCTGCGGGACGAGTGCCTGGTCGAAGTTGAAGATAATATTCGGATCAGCCGCCGGGCGCTAGCCCGCGGTTCATCCGGGCGAGACCGGGGGCTAGCGCCCTGCGGGACGAGTGCCTGGTCGAAGTTGAAG
>Ga0114938_1000936_pt1 | contig 21103 bp, 23 predicted proteins | sample AshMeaBigSpring_FD_88675 | JGI IMG/M metagenome (GOLD analysis project Ga0114938, IMG submission 88675) | Groundwater microbial communities from Big Spring, Nevada to study Microbial Dark Matter (Phase II) - Ash Meadows Big Spring | ecosystem: Environmental > Aquatic > Deep subsurface >...
GTTGGGGTCAGGCAATCGGAAGATGTATTAAATGTAATAACAGTTTGCCAAAAAGCCGTTAAATAACCGGGCTTTGTCGTTTTAATCCCTGCCGCCGCCCATTTCCACACCCGATTATGCCGCGGTCATACCGAATCGATCCTTCTAAAAAATCTGTAATTTGTGGTATGCATAAGAAGTTGGTAGAATTCATCCTGGAAAGACAGCGAAGCCTGGAGAAAGTACCGCCCAATAAAGCGATTGCCGCGTGGGCGGAGCGATTGATCTGCGTCCTCTACCCGGAACACGCGGAATGCCTGCCGGAAAGCCCGGAAAAAGTGGCGGAAGCACTCCAGGCGCTGGAATTGGAACTCTGTTCCATGCTGGAAGACACCCGCGCCTGTCATGATTGCAACCGGCAGGGCATCGCCCATGATTTTTTCAAACAACTCCCGGAACTGTACCGCTTGCTGAATACGGATGTACAAGCCATCCTCGACGGGGACCCGGCCGCTAAAAGCGAATTTGAAGTGATCCGGGCATACCCCGGCTTCCAGGCCCTGTGCTTTTACCGCATCGCCCACGCCTTGTTCAAGCTGGATGTACCCCTGATTCCCCGCATATTGACGGAACAGGCCCATTCCCAGACCGGAATCGATATCCATCCGGCCGCGGAGATCGGTGAATACTGCATGATCGACCATGGCACCGGTGTTGTCATTGGTGAAACCACGCATATCGGCAAGCGGGTGAAAATCTACCAGGGGGTGACCCTGGGCGCACTCAGCGTGGACAAAAATATGGCTTCCGTTAAAAGGCATCCCACCATCGAGGATCACGTGATCCTCTATTCCGGGGCCACCATCCTCGGCGGCGATACCGTGGTGGGCCATCACAGCATCATCGGCGGCAATGTCTGGCTCACCAATTCCGTACCACCCGGATCCCTGGTATTCCACAATCCTGAAATCACCGTCCTTGAGGGCAAAACACTCAATTATACCTGATGGCTGGCGTAGCAGATCTGATTGGCAACACACCGCAGGTGGAAATCCTGCATATCGGCGTTAACCCGAACGTGAAAATATTTGCAAAGCTAGAAGGCAACAATCCGGGCGGCAGCGTGAAGGACGGGCCGGCATATAATATGATCAAATCCGCAATAGAACGGGGCGATCTCAAGCCGGGCATGAAGCTGATCGAAGCCACGAGCGGCAATACAGGCATCGGCATGGCCCTGGTAGCCAATCGCTTCGGCGTGGAGATCGAGCTGGCGCTGCCTTCCACGTCCACGAAAGAACGTACGCTTACGATGGAAGCATACGGCGCAAAAGTGGTCCTCCTGGACTCCATCGAAGCCTGCCGGGATTACGCGGAACAGAAAGCGGCCACGGGCGAATACTACCTGCTGAACCAGTTTGCCAACCCGGACAATTTTATCGCCCACTACAAAACCACCGGTCCGGAGATCTGGCGCGATACGGACGGAAAGATCACCCACTTTGTCAGCTCGATGGGCACTACGGGTACCATCATGGGTGTGTCCCAGTACTTAAAGGAAAAAAATCCGGCGATACAGATTGTCGGCTGCCAGCCCACGGAAGAATCGTCTATCCCGGGTATCCGGCGCTGGGCCCCGGAATACCTTCCTAAAATCTATGAACCTTCGCGGGTGGACCGGATCCTCGATATTTCCCAGACGGAAGCCACGGCGATGACGCGCAGGCTGGCGAAGGAAGAAGGCATCTTCGCGGGCATGAGCAGCGGCGGCGCGGCAGCGGCGGCTATCCGGCTTTCGCAGGAACTCAGCGAAGGACTGATCGTATTCATCGCCTGTGACCGCGGCGACCGTTACCTGAGTAGCAACCTTTTTGGCTGAACCGTGCATCGCCTGCGATGGCGGCGACCGATGCCATTGCCAGTTTACCCGTCCGTCATGACAATGATCAAACCCATGGGCGATATTGGTCATTTAATCCCGGGGTTACGGCACGTAGCTTCCGGACAAATTCACTGGGCATGAAAAATATCCTGGTTCCCGTAGATTTTTCAGACGCTTCCGCGAACGCGCTGCGATTCAGTTTTGCCCTTAACCGCCATTTCTTCGCGAGGGTAAATATCCTCCACCTCTTTGACGTGCCGATTACCACCGGCGACGATTCAGAGCTGTATTTGAGGAATTACCAGGCATACCGGAAGAGTTATGACGATGACCTTTGGGACTTTGTAAAAAGCAACCGGGGCGATTATCACTATGAAACAGATGTATTCTCCACCTCAGGCGGGCATTACCAGGGCATCGTGGATTTTGCCCGGAAACATCCTACGGACCTTACCATTATCGGCAACAAGGGCGCGGGAGGCCTGCGGCGATGGATGTTCGGTTCCGTGGCCCGCTACCTGCTGACCCATCCCCCCGTGCCCGTACTGGCCATACCGGAACATTTCGATAAAAGCGATATCAAGCGGATCGTACTGGCAACCGACCTGAGCGGACTGATGCCGGAACCGCGACTCAATTTCATGAAAACTTTCGCTGAAAACTGCAAGGCTGAACTGAAGGTTATTCATGTACGGGACCGTAACGAAATCAAACTGCCGGGAGAAGAAAAAGTGCTGGATCAGATTAAGGATTGCCTGGGTATTCCCTGCGAGACCATCGCCGTCCTGCCCGGCGAAACCATCAGCATCGTGATCAACCGATACCTGAACGATCATGGATGCGACCTTCTGGTAACGATTCCACATACCCATACCTGGCTGGACAGGCTCCTCATCGGCAGTGAAACCCGGGAACTGGCTTCATTGATCCAGATACCCATCATGAGCCTGCCGGGAAAATAATTTTCGGTTGATGCGATGCGCCAGGTACTGACTACTTGCTCCCGGAGTGGGAACCGCCGCCGCGTTTCGCATTGCGGGAAAGCATGCGAGGTACGAGCGTGTCAAATTTCTGCTGTTGTTCAGGCGTGCATACGTTGCGCAATTCCCTGAAGTGCTTGAACATCATTTCATCCGCGATCCTGTTCTTTTCGGCGATACCGGCGGTCAGCGCTTCGATCTCCGCCTCAGTGACGGAACTGTTCCTGATCTGTCTGTAAAAACTGTCTTTAGCCTTGCGGATATCCTCCCAAACGGGATCCATTTCACGGAAAAAATTTTCTTTCATTTCCCTGAACTGCTTTTCCTGCGCTTCGTCCAGGTTCAGTTCGCGGGCAAGATACCCCTTGCTCTGGTCGGGGCTTTTTTTCTGCGCTGATTCCTGCTTCTCGCCGAAAACAAAGAAAGACAGGAGCAGGGCGATATTACCGATGAGCAGTATGCCAAGCAGGGCAAGGAACCATTTGTTTTTCGTAATCACTTTCATGGGTTTTCCTGGTTCACTTCGTAAAAGGGAGAATTCATTTCTGAATACTCAACGGCCAATGCCTGGTAGGTTTCTTCCGATGGGGGCGGTTGCTGGCCAAATTTGTTGAACAGGAAGTACCCGTTCATCAGCAGGAACAACACCACCGCGCTGAAGGCCACTGCCGGCCTGGAAACCAGGGAAATGGTCCTGCCCCAAGCGCTGTTATCGGCCTCTTTGGCCATTCTTGCCTGGAGACGGGTATAGAAAAACGGCCTGGGTTCCGCCTTCTCCATTCCGGAGAGACTGTCCAGGATTTCTTCTACCTGCTGATCCGTGAGTTGTTTCTTTGGCATATACACTATTATAGATGCGATAAATTTAAAAAAATTGCGCTAGATATCTTGTTTATAGTAATCCTGCAGGATTTTTTTCAAATTCTGACGGGCCCGGTGGATCAGGGACTCCACGGCAGCCACCGTGGTGGGCATCACATCGGCCACTTCCTGGTAACTGAGGCCCTCCACCTTGTGCAGGGTGAATGCAATTCGCTGGTTTTCAGGAAGTTTCTGGATGGCCTGGAACAGTACTTTGGCTTTTTCCCGGTTGTCCAGCTGCACCCCGGGGTGGACAAAATCAGGGGGGTCATGCAGGGGGCTCTGGTCCTCCCCGAAAAGGCTGGTCAGGAAGGCGAAGCGTTTTTTCCTCTTTTTCTTGCGAAGGAATTCCAGGGCGGTGGTGACGGCAACCCTGTAAAGCCAGGTGGTGAAGGCAGATTCGCCCTTGAACTGGCGGACGGACTCAAACACCTTGATGAACACTTCCTGGGACACGTCCTCCGCGTCCTCTGCGTTCTGCACCAGGCCCAGCACGGTATTGTACACCAATCCCTGCCGGGTTTCCACCAACACCCGGAAAGCCGATTCTTCGCCCGCTTTCAGGGCTTCTACCAACTGCTGATCCGTCAAGTAAACCTGTTTACGATTGCAAACTAAACAAATTATCAACGGATCAGGCAACCATGTTACTGGCGGTTTATCCGGATGTTTTCGTCAATGAGATCGCCCCTGGAGGTCATGCCCACCACACGCACGGTGTACGTGCCTTTCAGGTCGGCCGTATAAAAACTGAAAGGTGCCTTGCCGGTTTTGTCAGTGGTAAGCTCACCGATCCAGTGGATCGTACTCCGGTTATCCGTGAAGGTGGCCTCGCGCACGCCGGGTGTTTCGTAGGGCGGCGCGTAAAAAGCCGGCTTCACATGGTAGCCGCGGGGGAAGATGTATTGCATCCCGCGGTCATCTGTAGACGCTTCAGGACGCATCTGGTTGGCTGTTTTAACAACAATGACCCCGTTGGCGGCGCGGGTGCCGTAGCGGGCCGCTTCGCCCCCGGTGATCACTTCAATCGATTCAATGAGCTTGGGGTTGATGGCATTCAGCTGGCTGGTGATGCTGCCTCCGCCCGAAGGCACGCCGTCGATCAGGAGCAGGGGTTCCAGGGTGCCGCCCGATCCGCCCACGCCCTGCGTACCCCCGCGGATGGTGAGCTGGGTGCCTACCATGATCACGCCCGGCATCATCATCACGGCCTGCACCGTGGTACCCAGCCCGAGCTTATCGAGCTGCTCGCCGGTGATGACCCTTGTGGATGCGCTTCGGGTGGATTCCTCCGCCTTGCCTTTATTGCTTTTGGTACCCTTGATGACGATGGTTTCCAGCGTGGTGCGGGTTGTGCCGGTGATAACGGAGTCGGCTTCCTGGAGACGGAAACTCTTGAGCGCCGCTGCTTCGGCCATCCAGGACGCGTCTGCCGTTACAGGCGTCCGAAAGGCGGGTGTGAGCGAATGTTCGGTGGTCACGGCCACTCCTTTTTGGATACCCTGGGGGTCTTTTACCTGTGCCAGGAAGGGTGTGGCGTCTGAAAATTCCATCGACGGGAATTCAAACCTTCCGTCCGGCCCAGAAGTGTCTGAAAGCACCAGGCTGGTTCCTTCGGCGAGGATGGTGATCACCTGCCCGAAAGCCGGGTTACCGCTGCGGTCCAGCAGCCGGCCGCTGATCCGCAGGGACGTATCGCCCAAGGTAACGCCGCTTTTGCCAGCCAGTTCCGTGGTTGCCGCGGAAGCCCGCAGAAGTGCCGCGTCCCCGGTGTTCGCGTACCAACCCCTGCTCCCGGTGGCATGGTCAACCAAACGATCATCCGTAACCGAAACGCTAAGCAGTGCGGACACCGGCTTCCCTTCCGCGTCGTTCACTTCTACGGTCACGGAAACCTTTTGCCGGGAAGCGTAGTTATCCTTATCAGGGATGATTTTAACCTGCAATTTTTTAGTGGGGATAAAGATCATGCGACGGCTCACTTCTTCCTGTTTCGCATTATAGAGATGAAAGGTTGCCGGGCCCTCGGGGAACTTGTCCAGGGGCACGTCGATCTCGAACATGCCGCTGCCCATGGCGGCAAACAGGATATTACCCCTTGAAGAACCCAGCAGGTAGGCGGCCGGCTTCTCCGCGTAAATGGAATCGCCCAGGGCTACCCGAAGTTTTACGGATTTCTCTGAACGCGATACCAGCATCAGCTGGGCAGCCCGGTAATTGATCTTCGGGAGGTTGAAAGAACGGGCTTGTCCGTCCGGACCTTTAATCTCCGCGCGATAGGATCGGTTTTTATAGGGGGCGAAGGTAAACAGGCCCATGCCGCGGGCATCTGTTTTAAAGTCGGTCATTTTTCGGTTGTTATCGTCCAGCACGGCGCCTTCCACCGCAATCGGGTACCCGTCATCGGTAGTGGCAAGGACGGAAACCGGGTTGTCCAGGCCGTTCACCATGTTGCCGCCCTCGGGGAAAAACTGCAACTGTGGCTGCCCCTTACCCTGGCGACTGGCCCCGGTGACGGTATTGGTTCCGCCGGTTTTATCGGACACTACGAAAATGCGTTCCGCATGGATCCGTTCCGGGTGTTGTTGGGCGATGTCCAGGGTATAGGCCCGGAGGGTGTAATATCCTTCCGGCAGTCTCGGGGGCAGTTGCAGGCCGCCATCCCATTCCCGGCTGACCGAGTTCAGTACCAACTGTTTGATGGTACTGTCGCCCGAGAGCAGGTCCACGTATACTTTGTCCCGCACCGATGCCGCCTGCTGGCTGACTGGGTTGTAGAGGTAGACCCGGAACCAGACCGTGGAACCGGACAGGTACCAGGGCTTGTCGTGGTGCAGGTAAATAGTATAACCTTTATTCTCCTGCAGGGACCTTCCCAGCTTGCCTGCAATCTGGTCCAGCGACTGACGGGCATCGTCCTGCGCAGACACCATCTTTGGGCTCAGGAACAAAAAGCCTGTAAGGGCGAGCAATCGTACAAACATCGTCATGGGATGAAATTATTGGGTTATTGGACGGCAAATCGGGTGGCAATCCTGTGGGGAGGTTAAATATAGTGGATGTCAGTTGACGGTTGACAGTTGACGGTTGTCAGTTGACGGTTGTCGGTTGACAGTTGACGGAAACAGCCGGGATTCTACTCCAGTGACTACCTTAGACGGATTAATTATAACCGACAACGGTCAACCGTCAACCGTCAACCGACAACCTGTGTTTCCGTCAACCGTCAACCAACAACCGTCAACTATCTATACTTTCCTTAGCTTCGCAAAAACCCAAAAAACATGCCCATTCCCTGGAAAGGTGTATACCCGGCCCTCTTAACCCCGTTTACCGCAGACGATACCATTGATTTCGACCTATTCGCCAAAAATCTCCGCGCGCAGGAAGACGCCGGCGTGGACGGCATCATCCTGGGGGGAACCCTGGGCGAGGCCAGCGTGTTAACCACCGACGAGAAAGAAAAGCTGGTGAAATTCGCGGTAGAGAAAGTAGATGGCAGGATCCCTGTCATCATCAATATCGCCGAAGGCTCCACCCGCGAAGCCCTGCAGCAGGCCGCATACGCCAGGGCATGGGGTGCAGCGGGCCTGATGATCCTGCCGCCGATGCGCTACAAGAGCGACCATCGCGAGACGGTGACTTATTTCAAGACCGTAGCCAAATCAACGGACCTGCCCATGATGATCTATAACAACCCGGTGGATTATAAGATTGAAGTAACGCTGGACATGTTCGCAGAGTTGGCAGAATTGTCCAATATCCAGGCCGTGAAAGAATCCACCCGCGACGTCACCAACGTAACGCGGATGCGTAACCGATTTGGCGACCGCTTCAAACTCCTCTGCGGCGTGGACACCCTGGCGCTGGAGGAACTGCTGCTCGGAGCCGATGGCTGGGTAGCCGGGCTGGTAGACGCATTCCCGCGGGAAACCGTGGCCATCTATCGCCTTGCCAAAGCGGGCCGCATCGCCGAAGCCACGGCCATCTACCGCTGGTTCATGCCCCTGCTGGAACTGGACATCCATCCCAAACTCGTGCAATACATCAAGCTCGCCGCCGCCGAAGCCAGCATTGGGTCGGAATATGTCCGTGCGCCGCGACTGACACTCGAAGGCACCGAACGAAATCGCGTCCTCAAGATTATCCGCGACGGGCTGGATGCAAGGCCGGTGTTGCCGGAATATCTTTCATTATAGTTCATGGTTCATGGTTCATGGTTAACGTTTCCGAAATCCTACATCGCATGTATACAGATACTTCCCTCCCCGTGATCCAGGAAACCATGGAAGATTCCTGGAACGCGTTCCTCCGCTACCGGCAGGTGCCCGTTCTCGAGCGCGTAGCCTTCCTCCACGCCATCGCCGAAGAGCTTGAGGAAGCGTCGGCAGCCCTCGTGGTGGCGGCCATGGAAGAGACGCATCTCCCCGAAGCGCGGTTGAAGAATGAACTGGCGCGCACCTGCTTCCAGCTACGTAGCTATGCGGACGCCTGCCTCAACGGCTACTGGTTTGACATCCGGATCGATCATGCCGATCCCAACCGCATCCCGCCCAAGCCCGATCTCCGCAAAATGAATATACCCATCGGTCCCGTGGTGGTCTTTGGGTCCAGCAATTTCCCCTTCGCCTATTCCACCGCCGGGGGCGATACCGCCAGCGCGCTGGCGGCGGGATGTACCGTGGTGGTCAAAGCCCATCCCGCACACCCCCATACTTGTACCCTTGCGGCCGAATGTATCCGGCGGGCAATACAACGTTGCGGGTTACCCGAAGATCTGTTCCTGCATGTGTACGGCGCTTCCCCTGAAACCGGCAAGGCATTGGTGACCGATCCGCATACGAAGGCCGTTGGATTTACCGGTTCTTATAGCGGGGGCAGGGCCCTGTTCGATTGGGCCAATCAACGCCCCGATCCCATCCCTGTTTTTGCCGAAATGGGCAGTGTAAATCCCGTCTTTTTGCTGCCCGGCAAACTGGCCAGCAACGAAGCCGCCATCGCCACGCAATATGCAGGGTCCATCACACTGGGGGTGGGACAGTTCTGCACCAACCCAGGGCTGATCCTCGGCCTGGCCGGGGAATCACTGGATCGATTTGTGTCCTCGCTTGGATCGGAGATTGCCGCCATTGCACCCGGGACCATGTTGCACGAGGGCATCGCCAATGGATATGCCACGAAGCGCGCCGATGCCTTAACCAGCGCGCAATTGGTGGCCGAGAGCACGGAGCCCACAGGGCCCTTGCAGGGACGGCCCACGATTGCACGCGCCAGCGGCGCTCAATTTATCGCGAACCCCATGTTACACCAGGAAGTCTTTGGCCCCTATTCACTGGTGGTAGCCTGTACCGATTTGAACGAACTAAGGGCGATCGTAGACCAACTCGAGGGCCAGCTCACCTGTACCCTGATGGCCACCGAAGAAGACCTCCGCGCTAATGCCGACCTGGTCTCTTCGATTGAACTTATTTGCGGTCGCCTCATCCTCAACGGCGTTCCCACCGGTGTAGAAGTCTGTGCAGCCATGCAACACGGCGGCCCCTTCCCCGCTTCCACCGATGCCCGCTTTGGCTCCGTAGGCGCCGATGCCATCAAACGATTTGTCCGGCCCATGTCTTACCAGGGATGGACGGATGCCCTGCTGCCAGCCGCTTTACAAGAGGCTAACCCATTGGGGTATTGGCGGGTGGTGGATGGGGAAATGAAGAAAAGCCTGAGCACCGGTTAAAAAAGCATCCACAGCGCCAGTATTCGAAGGAAAATCTTTACCTTAAATACTTCAATTAAATCTTACCCAGGGTGCCTCGTTAATCCACCCCACCTTTCTTCGTTGTCAACAGGATCCGGAACGCTTTGGGAAAAACGACGCAACAGTTCGACATCCTGGCTGCGTTTTTTTCGAGCATCTTTTGTTAACCTTTCAATTTCATTCACATGAAGATGAAAAAAGAGGACATTCCTGTCACCATGCAGGGTCCCGGGACAACCATGCGCGGTCTTTCAGGTTATGGAGGAATGACCGTTGCTTTCAATGAAATCCCCGCCGGCACAGATTTCTCTCCCCTGCTACAGGGACTAAAAAACGACAGTTGCCAGTGCCCGCACTGGGGATACATCGTCGAAGGTGAGATGATGGTCAATTATACGGATGGTTCGGCGGAAACCTTAAGCACCGGCGATGTTTTCTACCTGCCTCCAGGCCATACGGCCCGCGTAGAAAAAGATCTGAAATTTCTTGATTTCAGTCCTGAAAAAGAATTAAAAGAAGTGATGGATCATATTGCCCGCAAGATGGCGGCGATGACGTCCTAAATACCTGATTCATCTCTTTCCTGGAATTCTTTCTGGCCCAGACGAACCGGCCATCCCGGAACAGGATTTTTATGCCCGCCAATTGGCCTATACGGCTGATTAAAAAACATTGTATAAATTGACTGGGCCATGAACATGAATTCCATCCTCATCGGGCTGCTGATCTTCACCGCCTGCGGGCGGGAGATGAAAAACACCATCACCATTTCCGGTGCAGCGCAGGGTACCACCTACACCATCACCTACCTCGCCGGAGCCTATTCCAACTACCGGGAAGAGATCGATTCCATCTTCAGGGCCATCGACCGATCCGTATCAACCTATCAAAAGGAATCCGTGATTTCCAGGGTCAACCACAATGAGACCCATGCGGTGGATGCGCATTTCATCGCCGTATTCAACAAGGCAATGGAAGTTTCCAATCAGACCGAAGGGTTCTTTGATGTAACGGTGGCGCCGCTGATCAATGCGTATGGCTTTGGGTTCACCAAGAAGGAGAAGGTCACGCCAAACAAGATTGACAGCCTGCTGAAACAAATTGGTTATAAAAAAATCTCCCTGGAAAACAACACCGTGGCCAAAGCTTCACCAGAGGTTATGATCGATTTCAATGCCATCGCCCAGGGGTATACGGTGGACATACTCGCCGAATTTTTAGCCCATCAAGGCATCCGTGATTACCTGATCGAACTGGGCGGCGAAGTGCGCGCCAAAGGGAAAAAACTCGATGGCCAGCCCTGGACCGTAGGCATCGAGGAGCCAGAGGAAACGAATGCGGAAGGCGGCACGCTGAACCGCACCATTCCGCTGCAAGACAGAGCACTTGCTACTTCGGGCAATTATAAGAAGTTCTACGTGGAAGGAGGGATGAAATATACCCATATCATCGATCCCCATACGGGTCGTCCCGCCAAAAATAACTTACTTAGTGCCACCGTCATCGCACCAGATTGCATGACCGCAGATGCCTATGCCACGGCATTTATGGTCATGGGCCTGGACAGGGCAAAATCCTTCCTGGCAGCGCATCGAAACCTGGAGCTATCGGTTTTTTTCATGTACGACGAGCAGGGTGACATTAAAACGTATATTTCCCCCGATTTTCCGACCCTCGCGCGGTAATTTAACAGGAATACGCTATATTTTTAAGCATCGCAACCGGGCCTGCCTCAGGCATGCGCCCGCGCTTGCACCAACCTTTAAAATCTTCCATCAATATGAACACACACACACTGACTGCTGCCCAGCGCAATACCCTGGTATTCCTAAGGGTACTCATCGGCTGGCATTTTCTCTACGAAGGCGTGATCAAAGCCTACAACCCTTCCTGGACCTCGAAGGGTTACCTGCTCAGCGCCTCCATCCTGAAACCCTTTTTCGCCTGGCTGGCCGGGGAGTCCATGGTGGGAGCGATCGACATGCTCAACATCGCGGGCCTTATTTTTGTAGGCATCAGCCTGCTCATCGGCATCAAAGTACGCTGGGGCTGCATCGCCGGTATCGCCCTGCTTGCGCTTTACTACCTCGCCCATCCGCCTTTCCCGGGACTGCCACAGGGACCAACCGAAGGCAGCTATTGGATCGTGAACAAAAACCTGTTTGAAATGGCTGCGCTGCTCGTGGTCTACCAGTTCCCGCTGACTTCCGCATTCGGGCTTGAATCCATGTTTTCCAAACCCAAAGCATCCACCGCATTAAAATAAACGCCATGGCAAACGACAACAATTTCAATAAATGGAACCGCCGGGATCTCCTCAAAACCCTGGGTGGCATTCCCCTTTTTGGCGCCGTATGGTATGCAGGCGCCAGTCTTACGGGATCGGCTAAACGAGAAAAGCAGTTCCTCCTGGAAACCCTGAACATTAAAGCCTCTCCCCCACCCGCTTCCGGCCCCATGAGCGGAAAACCGCTGCGCATCGGCATCATTGGCTTCGGCATCCGCGGCGAACAGCTTTGTCGCGCGCTGGGTTTCGCCACCAACGACTGGATTAAGGAGATGCAGGATGCTGCAGAAAAGAATCCCAAGGATACGCGATTGAAGGACTTCAAGGCACAGGAAAACCTCAATATTCAACTGGCAGGTATCTGCGACATCTTCGACGTACGGGCAGAAGATGCGCTGGCCTCTTTCAACAAGGACGGTAACAAGATCAAACGCTACCGCACGCATACCGAGATGTTCAATAGCGGAGAAATCGATGCCGTCATCATCGCAACCCCGGACCACTGGCATGCGCCGATGGCCATTGAAGCGATGAATGCTGGCGTGCACGTGTACGTGGAAAAGCCCATGACACACAATGTCTCCGAAACCTATGCGCTGCGCGATGCGGTGCTGAAAAATCCCAAAACGGTCTTTGCCGTGGGGCACCAGCACCGGCAGACACAGAGTTTTCTCACCGCTCAGGACGTTATCCAGAAGAACATCCTGGGGCATGTGTCCCTGGTGACCACCAATACCAACCGTAACGACGATAACGGCGCGTGGCAGTATGATATCCACGAGAAAGCCAGTCCCAAAACCATCGACTGGAACATGTTCCTCGGCAGCGCGCCGAAGACGGATTTTAACCTTGAGCATTTCTTCCGCTGGCGCAAATGGTGGGCCTATGGTTCCGGCCTTTCCGGCGACCTGCTCACCCACGACTACGACCGGATCAACTGTATCCTCAAGATGGGCATCCCCCATTCGGTCACTGCATCGGGCGGTATCTACACCCACCGGGACGGGCGCAATGTGCCGGATGTGCTGCAGGTGAACATGGAGTTCCCGGATTTCAGCACCGGCGGCAGCCAGGATAAAGGCAAGGAAAAAGGCATGACTTTCGTGTATAGTGCTACGCTAGGTAACCAGTTCGACCGCGGTACCGTGCTGATGGGACATGATGGCAGTATGGAATTGGGCAACCGGATCACCGTGTACGCCGATCCGCGTTCCACCAAGTACGCCGAACTGATCAAGGAAGAACGCATCGAACCCGGCGTTCCGATCTACCAGTATGATCCGGCCGTCAGCGGTACTGATGCAGTTACCTCGGCAACGGCGAAATACTTTGCAAATAAAGGGTTGCTGTGGACCTATCGCGACGGCAAGCGGGTGGACACCACCTACCTGCACCTGCGTGAATGGCTGAGCTGCATCCGCAACGGCGGCACGCCCAGCTGCTCCATCAAGGAAGGATTTGACGAAGCGATCTCTGCGCATATGGCCGGGTTGTCATTTAAACTCGGGCGAAGGATCGATTGGGATCCCATCGCCCAAAAAATCATCGCCAAACCGGGAGAAGACCTGGATGCGGTGTTGCTGTCCAACGCATAGTTCCCAGGTTCAAGCAGGACGTAAAGCCAATTCTCGGTCTCAAGCCGGTGATTGGCTTTTCTTTACACAATCTGCGGATGTTTGTGTGTAGCAAAATGAGTTACCGGTGCATGGTTTTTCCAACATGTTTCCAGATGCCCATACCGAGGTTCACGATAAATAGGCATTGCGAAAACACAAAAGCCAGGGATGTCCACTGGATGAGATTTCCCAACAACAGATGCTGATCAGCAATCAGTGGAGATGCCTGGATTCCAGTTAATATAAGCAGAAGGATCAATAGGGCCAGCAGCCCGGTGACCCATATGTGCACACGCAGGAGCGACGGTGCGTAAAGCCATGTGCGCGTGAGGCGATAGATCATCCACAACCCTAGAAGGAGGGCCGGGAACACCAATGCCAACAAGGATAGCGACAAACCAAATACGCTGACATCATGCATATTGGACCAATTCTCATTTAAGATAGGGAAAAATGCACAATTATCTCGTCACCGCGATGATCTTCTCCCACAGTGCATTGTCAAATCCGGAGACCGCAAAATTTGGGTCGCCGGGATTAGACGCATCGCCCGTACGTATCACAACCATTTTGCGTGAAGGGACCACGTAGATCCGCTGGTCGTTGGCACCCATGGCAGCGTACATGTCGGCCGGCGCATTGGGGACCAGCATGCCCGTATATAGGGTCTGACCGCCGGGGACCCAATAGGTGGACTTCCCATTCAGCCACCACATATAACCATATCAAGGATTGATCGTCTGTGAAGTTTGAATGCTTTCCCGGAAAAAATCCGCGGGAACCACTTGCGTGCCGTTCCAGTTAACCTGGTTCAGGGCCAGCAGACCAAAGCGCGCCATGCCGCGGGTGGTGCTATGATAGACGGTGAAGATCAACCCTTTGTTCCAGAATCCATCCATGCCAATTTTATCGCCAATCTTATTTTTCACGTAGGCGTCAAAGGTTCCACCACTCACCGCCGCCACTACATCCATCTGCTTCTGGAAAACATTGTGGTAGGACCAGCGCGCACCGGCATCGGCCAGGTAAGTCAGGTTCGCGGCGGTCACCAATTCTTTGTCATCATTCAATCCCGAAGTCATGGTCAGGAGGTGGCTCGGTGTTATCAATCGCTCTTTTTCCAAAGGCGCGCTGGTCCATCCATTGCCAAGATAGTTTGAAACGGGGGTGTTGATAACGAGCAATCCCTCCTGTTGCGCGATGCCGGTGGCAGCGGTCACCAGGGTCTTACCTGCGCTGTTCCAGGGCCAGGTGGTGGTTGGCGTATGGCCATCGAAATATTGCTCCATAACGATGCGCCCATTGACGAGGATCATGAAGGATCTACTGTTCGTTGACTGCAAATAGTCCAGCAGGGGCTGAACAGCTGCTTCATTCCAGCCCAGGCTGGCCACGGAACGGCTTTCCCAGGCGGTGCCGGTGAGCAGCGGGAAGTACATGCTGTCCGATGGATCGGGCCCATCGGCGTCATTGTCCTTGGAACAGCGAATGGCAGATACGCAGATCAGCAACAAAAAAAAGTAAGCAGCAGGCGGTTCACGAAACATTGATTTGGCATTTGACGGGATTTCTGGCAAAAAGTTTAAAGACTCACATAGCATTTTTTGATGTTCACATGAAACATCAGTCATTTCACCAAAAAAAGACATACCCAGTAACCTGACCCCCATTTGATCATCATCCAGCCCCTGTTTTCTCTCTAGATTTGACCCCAAGTAGCATCTGACATGAACAATCGTTTTCTTTCCACCGCCGTACTTGTCTGCGCCAGCCTGTTGCTGACCTCCTCCCTGCACGCCCAAGAACGTCAAACCAAACGCCTGAGCATACCCACGGGAAAGACAAGCGTTTCCGGAGCGTATTCCAGAAAGTGTGTCAATTTGATGTCCGTACATCCTTAACAGACATACCATGGAAAAAAGGGATTCGATTTTGAATCAATATTACGATTGATATTACCGGGATCGCAGGCACAGCTCACGGTGGCGGAAATCTTCGCAAGCTATTGATTCGACAACGGTCATTTGTCCATCCCCGATAAAACGAGAAATGTCTTAGATGACCACCCCAAACTGTCCAAAAAACAAGGGGTCAACACAGAACCAGTTAAATTGGATTCCGGGACAATTTTAACACTCCAATCAAAGTCCTGATTCATACATTCAAAAGAATAATTCAACCCAAAATATCCCCGATTCAAATAATTTGTGATTAAAATCCAGGCCAGTCACATAACAATGGGCTAGGCAAACCTCATTTTTGGTAATTTGTCACCCTGATTAGGTTGGATATCTCCTGATCAATGTATTTGATCACCAGAAAAATAGTAAAAATGAAAAAAGCAATCACGTTGAGCGGTCTTTTAATATTGACCGCCTGCATGTTTACATTCGACAGTTTTGCTCAAATTGAAACCCGGAGAGTGTCTATTCCGAGCGGCAAAACCAGTACCACTATCAAGAGTACCCTCAAAGGCGATAAGACGATCGATTATCTAATAAATGCTCAGCAAGGGCAGACCCTTTCTGTAAATTTGACTACCACTAATGGCGCCAATTATTTCAATATCCTGCCTCCCGGCTCTAACGATGTAGCTGATTTTGTCGGGTCCTCAGATGGCAAGAGTTACAAGGCGGTACTTACCGCTTCGGGCGACTGGAAAATCAGGGTATATCTGATGCGCTCTGCCGCTCGTCGTAACGAGTCTGCCAATTTCACCCTGCAAATTAGTGTGACTGGCAGTAGCGGCGCACCAAACAGTGATGCGAAAGTACCAGGCACCAAATATAATGCCACCGGGCTGGTCAAAGCCTATCAGGGAAACAGCACTTCGCCAGTGGATGCGGATTTTGGCGTGATTCGAAAAGGCTATGGAAATGCGGAAATTCACCTAACTGTACCTAATTCATTGACACACAAGATTCAGTTTGCTGATAATAAATGGTCTTGCCTGGATGGTTGCTCCATTAAAGCCCAACGTATCAATCCCGACGAATGGCGGGTGACCGTGGATGACTACACATCGTATATTATTTTTAATGCCATCATATACGGAGGGTAGGTCCATGTAGGAGCATGCAACGCAGGTATTTTCTTACTTTGTATAATCCTCCTCTTCTAAAGGGGAGGATTTTTGCTTAGTTTGCAGGCAATCGCCCTGCCGTAATCTCCCCTGTAATTCACCAAAAGGAAAGGCTGGTGTGGAAACCAGTGATGTCAAGCGGCCGAAGGAACTGGGAGAAGAGCAAATCAGGTTAAAACGATGTATGCCAACCTGAGTTTGGTCCATAAAGCCTTAGAGGATGCCGTTGAAGAAAAGCGCTGACGCCTTATGAAAAGAGCAGCCTGGTTAAATACGTAATCGCTGAGCATAGGGATAGCCATCGTCAGGCATGTAAGGCTGTGCATAACAGTTCCGGCACCCAGCGGTACAAGAAGAAGCGGGGCTTGACGACTACAGACTATACAACCAAATCCAGTACAACAAGGAGATCCGCAGGATCATGAATAAGTCCAATATCATCGAGGGGTTCCACCAGAGCTTCGGAAGGTCATCAAATCAAAGGGCGCCTTCCAGAGCGAGGCAGCCTTGATGAAGCTGCTATTCCTGGCCCAGGATCATAAAACGGCCCCTAAATGGAACCAGACGGTTTTCAACGGGAACAGACCCTGGCACTACTAATGATTATCTTTGGAGACCGGCTTAAACTGAATCTTTAATCCTCGTTACCGAACGATGCTTTTTGCAGCACTATATCTTTACCATACAGTAATCAGAAAAAACATCATTCGTCAAGGAGTTCAAAGAACTGACACACTTTGTGAAATACTACCCGTTTCCGCTACCAGTTCTATCACCGGCTACCAGGACATCGACTATATCGTTAACGCTGCAGCCGGTCAGACCATGACCGTAAAGATGAAATCGAATATCAACAGTAATTATTTCCTGGTATACGGCCCGGGCAATACGGAAACGGCCCTTTACAGCAGTGAAACTGGTGAGCAAACCTGGACGACTACGTTGACCCAAAGCGGGGACCATACCATCCGGGTATACCTGATGTGCAGTGCCGTCCGTAATAATGTCAAACCGAACTTCACGGTAACCGTGACGGTGAAAGGCGGAGCCGCTGCGAAGCAGGGTGACGCTTTGGTGCCCGGAACTAAATTCAATGCGACCAGCATTATCGACGCCGCCCTGACCCCGGATGTTGCGATCGGCAGTACAAAAGCCGCTGTCGGGGCTATCCGCTATGCGAATGGAGACGCGGAACTCCACATCACGAATGCCAAAAAACAGGAGCGGATATTCAGGTATAACAAATTCACCGGGAAATTCACCTCTGTTTTCCCTGAAGGTTGGAAACTCGAAACCACACGTTCCGGTGAGTATGATTGGATTGTAAGCGTAAACGACCAGGAATATTATAAAATTCCCGAAGCCGTTATCGTAGGCGGATAAGCCTACAAAAAACGTAGAAAAAAAGGGACAGACGGCCTTTTTTTTTGCCCAAGAGGCATCGATACGCTCTGGAAAGGGAAGTAAGTCCGCCACTCATCATTTCCCGTGGTGCAGTTTGGGGTAACCGTTCTATTTTGCCAGGACAGTCAAAAACTATAGGCCGTTTGACGCCAATTCAATACTGGCATATGAACACCATGAAAGCAGCCGTTCACTACCGGTACGGCCCCCCGGAAGTGATCAATATCCGCCAAGTCTCCAGGCCGAATCCAAAAGACCATGAACTCATGGTGAAGGTGCATTGTTCTACCGTTAACCGGACCGATTGTGGTTTCCGGAGCGCCGAGTACTTTGTGTCGCGTTTCTGGAGCGGACTGTTCAAGCCAAATCGCCCGATCCTCGGCTGCGAATTTGCAGGGGTAGTGGTGGAAACAGGACCATCGGTCACCGATTTTAAAAAAGGCGATCGGGTATTTGGATATGACGACCAGCGATTCGGCGGTCATGCGGAGTACCTGGTCATTGGAGAGCAAGGAATGATCGCCCATATCCCGGAGGGACTCAGCTTCGAGGAAGCCGCCCCGATTACCGAAGGCGCGCATTATGCACTAAACATCATCCGGGCGTCGAAAATCAAAGCAGGAGAACAGGCCCTTGTTTACGGCGCCACGGGCGCGATCGGTTCAGCGGCCGTGCAACTCCTCAAGCAGATGAGTGTACGGGTAACGGCTGTCTGTAATACGAAAAACGTTTCGCTGGTGTCTTCCCTGGGCGCAGAAAAAGTGATCGATTACCAGACAGAGGATTTCACCAAAACCCCGGATCGTTTTCCCTTCATTTTTGACGCCGTGGGTAAAAGTTCCTTCGGGCGGTGCAAGCGACTGCTTACAGCGGATGGCGTCTATGTTTCCACTGAACTCGGCAAAGGCGGAGAGAACGTATTCCTGGCGATCATCGGTAAGCTCCGGGGCAGAAAGCGGGTATTGTTCCCGATTCCGGAAAACAAGCGCGAAGACATTGTATACCTGAAAGAACTCGTTGAAGCAGGCGCTTTCAAACCCGTTATCGACCGAAATTACTCCCTGGACCAAATCGTGGAAGCTTACACATTCGTGGAAACCGCGCAGAAAACGGGAAATGTCGTGCTATTGGTGGCTGACTGAAAGGAGCACTCCCATCGGCGTGTAAATCCCAGCTTTAAAAAATGCTTACCTTGCGTTCTTGCTAATGAAAGGTCCACCTTCAAAGCAATCATCACTCCTCGCAATAAAACACATGCTAGCATCTTTTTTTTCAGGCCAGGGACTCACTGTAGATGAAGCCGAACAGGTAGCGGAAAAATTCGTGCTGAAAAAAATTTCGAAAGGAGATTTCTTTGTCCAGGAAGGCAAAACCAGCAGGCACCTTGGTTTTGTCCAAAAGGGATTTCTTCAATACTACGTGAACATTGATGGCGAAGAAAAGACAACTTACTCCGCGGGTGAGCACCAGTTCGTGGCATCCCTGGTCAGCTTCCTCAAAGAAGTTCCCGCCCGGGAAAATATCAGGGCTGTCATAGATACAGAATTATGGGTCATCGAAAAGGGTGATTTTGGTCTTTTGCAGGAGAACTTACCTTCCTTGAAGAGGTTTTATATCGGCCTCCTGGAATGGCAAATCTGCTGCATCGACGAAAGCCGCCTTGACGCCATCATGCTTACCGCACAAGAGCGATATTTGAAAATGTTGGAAAAAGAACCTTCACTGATCCGGCAAATCCCACTGCAATACCTCTCTTCCATTCTTGGCATTACGCCACGTCATCTGAGCAGGATCAGGAGCAATATCCGGTAGCCAATTAGTAGACATATGTCCGGTGCCAGGGACAGTGGTTCCAGCAACTTTGCCTTGTAAAAAAACACAAGTCAAATGAAAAAATGTATCGCCGCTGCACTCTTACTCATGGCAGCCACCGGAATCAAAGCACAAAACAGGTTTGCAACAAATGAAATCAGCATTAACGGCTTTCGAAACCCATCCATTGGTCTGGAATACCGCTACAGACAGGTATCGTTTCACGGAGGATTATACCTGACCAATTTCACCGAAAACACTACCACGAAATTCATTAAAGCCGGGGCAACCTTCTGGTTTCTCCCTGTAGATAAAAAGGAAATTCCTTCTTCTTTCTATGCGGGCATCTCCTACTTGCGGGGTTTGAATCGCGACTATGACGGGAAGAATGCCTTTGCGGCAGAGGCCGGTTTCCGATGGATGATCTGGAAAGGCATTAACGTTCGCATGGGTGTCATCGCCCTGGCGGCAAAAGGCGAGGACCTGAAATTCAATCCCACGCCCGGAATCAGCTATTCATTTAAACTCTAAGCGATTAACAGATGACCAGCGAAAAATCCATCGGCATCCTACTGATGCTTGGGGCGATTGGTGTGCTCGTTCCCTACACAATCCTGACCGCAACCTTCAACTATCCGGATATTCTAAGACAAGACCCGGGAATGATCCTGGCACAGTTTCACCAGGGCGGAAATACGCTCATCTTCACCTGGCTGGCCTTCGCCACCATGGGATCGCCCCTGCTGATCGCCTATATCATGCTGGGCAGAAAATTAGAGACCAAACTACCCTTCGTACGATGGATCACCACGATTGGCGTGATTTCCACGATTGTCCAGATGATCGGGCTGTTACGTTGGGTTTTTGTAGTGCCGGTCCTCGCCAGGGAATATGTGGGTGCCACAAATGAAGCAACACAACAGTCGCTTATCACCGCATTCACCCTGATACACCAGTTCGCCGGCGTACTCATGGGAGAGCATCTCGGGCAATTATTTACCGTGGTATGGACGATAGGGATGTCATATGCGCTTCGGAAAATTGGGATTATACCTGCATGGATTGCGTGGCTGGGATTTATCGCTTCAGGCATATACATCACAGCCCAGGCGGAACTGCTTGCTACCATTATACCAGGATTTCCAGCCTGGGAAGCGGCCGGATTCCTTGGCAGTAGCCTTTGGCTCATCTGGCTAGTGCTTGTTGGTATTCAACTCTGCAAACCAAATACTTCACAAAAATTCATCTAAAACATGTCTTTAAGAAATAAATTACTTCGCCCCTGGTTCAGATTCATGGCGAGTCAGCTTGGCAAGCCACATGGGCTACTCGCTCCGCTCACGGGTAAAAAAATGAACGAAAGCAATCATGCGCTATATCAACTCACGTTTGCCACGATGAATCCAGAAGACAAGGATCAAATTCTGGAAATTGGCTTTGGAAATGGAAAA
>Ga0114938_1000937_pt1 | contig 21091 bp, 11 predicted proteins | sample AshMeaBigSpring_FD_88675 | JGI IMG/M metagenome (GOLD analysis project Ga0114938, IMG submission 88675) | Groundwater microbial communities from Big Spring, Nevada to study Microbial Dark Matter (Phase II) - Ash Meadows Big Spring | ecosystem: Environmental > Aquatic > Deep subsurface >...
AAATTGTAAAAATTTCAAGTAAAGAGTCAGAAGCGGTTAAGGATGCCATAATTAGGTCAATAAATTCCTGGAAACCATTTCTAAAGACAATCACATCAGATAATGGAAAGGAATTTGCCTGCCATGAAAGGATAAGCGAAGAACTTGGAATTCCTTACTATTTTGCACATCCATATTGTAGTTGGGAGAGAGGATCCAATGAAAATATTAATGGCCTAATAAGACAATATTTTCCTAAAAAAACTAATTTTGAAAATGTAGTAATAAAGAAATAAAATTGGTGGAAAAAAAATTGAATGACAGACCAAGAAAAAGATTTAATTTTGCAACACCAAATGAAAAATTTATTCAGGAAGTTGCATTTATGACTTGAATCCACCAAATATTAATGGCCTAATAAGACAATATTTTCCTAAAAAAACTAATTTGGAAAATGTAGTAACGAAGAAATAAAATTGGTGGAAAAAAAATTGAATGAAAGACCAAGAAAAAGATTTAATTATGCAACACCAAATGAAAAATTTATTCAGGAAGTTGCATTTATGACTTGAATCCACCAAATTATAAAGTCGCGAATTTGCGATTTTTCTGTCGGTTTAGGACATTCGGTTATAATGAATATTTTGATTGTGTACCCGTAGTGTGGTGTATATAAAACAAGCTTAATAGAGCGGTGTGCTGTAAATTATTCGCTCGCATTTGTTGAGGATGTTCGATGTACGTAGGGCGATTGTAAGAATGAGAGCTTACTGAATTTTCTTCACATTAAAAAAGCGATCTGACTAGAAAGCAGAAAATTTATTATCAGGTAGCTTGGTTGCGAATAAATTTATATGGCTATGTTTATGATTTTACCCGGAACGAAAACAAATTTTTTCACTGATTTACCTCCTAGCCATTTGGTTACCAATGGATCATTCATAGCCAGAATTTCTGCATCATTAGCAGAAATATCCTTTGGTAATCTGATTTTAGATCTCACCTTACCGTTAATAGAAATAGGATATTCCTTTTCATTTTCCACAAGCCAGATTTCTTCTACTTCGGGGAAATCCGCTGTATGTACAGAATTTGTATGACCTAATCTATACCATATCTCTTCGGTGATATAGGGAGCATAAGGGGATAAGATAATAGCCAGTTTTTCTACTATCTCGCGTTTATTACATTTAAGATCGGAAAGCTCATTTATACAAACCATAAAACTACTTACGGAGGTATTAAAAGCCAGCCTATCCATATCATCATTTATCTTTTTTACTGTTTTAAAGAGGATTTTCCATTCCTCACTAGTGGGCTCTTCTTCGCTTACTTCAAAGGATTCATTTCGTATATGCAAGCGCCAGTATTTTTTTAAGAACTTACTCACTCCTTCTATACCTTTGGTATCCCAGGGTTTGGATGCTTCGATGGGCCCCAGAAACATTTCAAACATACGGAAACAATCGGCACCATACTCATTTATTACTCTATCCGGATTTACGGTATTAAATTTTGATTTAGACATTTTTTCTACCTCCACGCCACATCTGTATTTTCCATTTTCCAGAATAAAATCGGCATTTGCATATTCTGCTCTCCAGTCTATAAATTGTTTTATATCCAGAAAATCATCTCTATCTACAAATGACACATCTACTTTTATTTCTGTGGTATCATAAGCATCTTTAAGACCGGCAGATATATATGTATTCGTATCTTTTATTCGAAAGGCAATATTAGATCTGCCCTGAATCATTCCTTGGTTTACTATCTTTTTAAAAGGCTCATCAGTGCCTACCCATCCGCGATCAAATAAAAACTTATGCCACATTCTAGAATAGAGCAAATGGCCCACTGCGTGTTCGGCGCCGCCGATATAGAAATCTACATCCCTCCAATAATCTAATGCCTCTTTGCCGGCGAAGGATTCAGTTTGATTTGGATCCATATAGCGCAGGAAATACCAGCTAGAGCCGGCATATCCGGGCATGGTATCCGTTTCCCTATAATGACCTGGGGCATATTCTACCCAATCCCTCAGGTCTGACAAGGGTGATTTAGTGCCTCCTTTAGCCGGCTGGTATGAGGATACTTCTGGAAGGGTAATGGGAAGGCTTTCCGGCGGTAAAGCCAAAGGTATGGCATCTTCCGTATCTTCCATGTAATAAATAGGGAATGGCTCTCCCCAGTATCGCTGCCGGCTAAAACCGGCATCCCGGAGCTTATAATTTATCTTAGCATGGCCTATTCCCATTTCCTCTATCTTAGTGTTAATGAGGTCTATGGCTTCCCATACCTCCATTCCATCGAGAAAGGAGGAATGGATGAGCTTACCCAGCTTATCTCCTCGTCCGGCACCTAGGTACATAGATTTATCTAATATTTCTATGATGGGGAGATTAAATTTTTGGGCAAAAGCCTCATCTCTGTCGTCATCTGCAGGAACAGCCATAATAGCTCCGGTCCCATAAGAGGCCAGGACATATTCGGATATCCAGATAGGCAAGGGTTTGCGGGTAAAAGGATGTATGGCATAGGATCCTGTAAAGGCCCCCGTTACGGTTTTTACTTCGGAGAGACGGTCTCTTTCCGACCGGCGAATTACGTAAGCGAGATAGGCGTCTATGTCCTCCTGGTATTGAGAGGTGGTGATTACTTTTACCATCGGATGCTCCGGTGCAAGAACCATAAAGGTAACCCCAAAAATAGTATCCGGACGGGTGGTGTAGATTTCAAAAGATTTATCAGTACCTAGAATAGAAAAATGCATACTGGCACCGGTACTGCGCCCAATCCAATGGCGTTGCATTTCCTTTAATGATTCAGGGAAATCTACCCTTTCTAGTCCACTGAGCAATCGCTCGGCAAATGCGGTGATGCGCAAAAACCATTGTCGCAGCTTTTGCTTATGAACGGGATGGCCACCTCGTTCACTAAGACCGTCTTTTACTTCATCATTGGCTAGCACAGTTCCCAGTTCCGGACAATACCACACTTCTGAATAGGATTGATAGGCCAGGCGATATTCCATTAATATTTTTTTCTTTTGGTATTCCTCCATTGCCTTCCATTCTGCTGCGGTAAAGCTTCCCTGATAGGTGGTAGCTGCTGTTAAGCCTTCATTTCCATTATCTACAAAATAGCGAACTAAACTAATGAGGTCTTTGGCCTTGCCTGCAGTGGTATCATACCAGCTATCATATAGCTGTAAAAATATCCACTGGGTCCATTTATAGTACCCTGGATCGCAGGTTTTTACCTCACGACTCCAATCATAGGAAAGCCCTATTTTTCTAAGCTGCTGTTTAAAATTGTCTATATTTTCTTGGGTAGTGATAGCCGGATGCTTGCCGGATTGTATAGCATATTGCTCAGCCGGAAGACCAAAGGCATCAAAACCCATGGGGTGCAAAACATTAAATCCTTTGAGGCGCTTGTAGCGCGAATATATATCTGAGGTTATATATCCCAGGGGATGACCCACGTGAAGACCCGCACCGGAAGGATAGGGAAACATATCTAAGACATAGTACTTAGGCTTACTACTGTCATGGATGACCTCATATAGCTTTTCATCTTCCCATTTTTTTTGCCAGTATGGCTCTTTTTCTTTAAAATCAAACTCCATTACTCCTGCTTAATAATCTTTTTCGACTGCACCATTTTGTTATTATCATCTAGGATACTTATCAAATAAATGCCATTGCTCAACTTTGAAAAATCCAAATAGCCCTGTGGGGCTAGGAGTTTTATTTCTTTTCTCAGACACCCATTCATATCGGTTAATTGCATTCTAAATGACTGCTGGTGAGCCATATCTTCTAAATCCCATCGCAATAAGTTTTTTACCGGATTTGGGCTTAACTTAAGGACATGATTATTTAAGGTATGCAAGGCAGAAATAGTATCTATAGGATCATCATAGATACTGTCTCTTACATAAAATACATCAATGCCGGCATCTACTAAATGTCCTAAGCTTTGTTGTTGCTGATCTGCTGTATAAACAGTTAGCTGCATGGCTGAGGTGGATGTTATAAAATCATCAAGAAAAATCTCCTTTTCTATCCATTGTGAGAGGTCCGTTCCCGCATTTCCCAGTACCTGATCTACTACTACCGTAGTATCCCCATTACTAAGCGAGATGATAAGCGAATCATTAGGAGAATTATCGCCGCCCATATTGCTAAACCACCTATCATAACTCATTATAGGATGATTATATGAAGTGAGATCGAATAGCGGGGATGTAAGAATGGTACTACCCTCATCTACATCCTCTTCGCTGGCACTGGCACCACTATTACCGGTCACAAAAGCATTTAAGCCTAGGTCTGAGTCATTATCGGAGGCTGGATTAGAGGGAATACCATTTAATGCATTACCTAGAGGTGCATCTCTTACCCATATCCCTTTGCTCGCATCCCCACTTACCTGCCAGGCATAGTCAAAATAAAAATCATCATAATATCCTTTAGCCAGTGTAAGGATGATGGTAGGATTACTGCCATCGATATGTATATGGTACTGGGTAGTAATATAGCCCCATTTTCCCACTACTATCTGATAATCGGCTTCAAAAAAAGTATCATATCCAAATTCTCCCTCATCATTGCTCATACTATTAAACAGTCCGTTTGTAGTGGTCATTTCTATTATTGCATCAGGGATAGCATTGCCAGATTCATCTATTACCTGTCCATTAAATGCAAAGGATTGAAGCGGGAATAGGCTAAAATCATAATTAGTTTCGCTTTCTGGTTTAAAACTAAGGTTTGTGATAGTAAGATCCTGATAACCTAGTGATTGTATAGTTATATCTATTTCGCTATCACTATAAAATCCCAATTGAAAATTTCCGGTCATATCGGTTATAGTAGATACGCCATTGCTTAGGGTTATCTGGGCTCCGGCTATAGGATTACCATTGCTAATATCTGATATAGTGCCGTAAAATAAACTTGCGTGAAGATAATGCGGCTGCAGCACAAAAAGCCCGGTGCTCATATCACTCGCTATAATAATACCGGAAGGGAAATAGGGATATACCCCCCAGCATCCTACAAAATCTGCTCCACCACTCTGTGGATAGGTATCATATTGGGTCATTTGTACTAAGGATTGCGGATGAGTAGCATCGTGTATGCGCAGGCCATCCTCATACCAGGAGGTTATAATAAACCCATCCTTATAATACGTATTATGTGGTATGCTGCCGGAGGAGGGATCGTCTGCCACTTGGCTTATAAGTTTTATATCATTGATATCCGATACATCATAACATGCCACTTTTGCATAAGCTACTTCATCCGTAGTAAAAATATATTTACTATCATCGGATAGCCAAGTATTATGCGTAACAGTATCTGGTGTCTGCTGGGTAGCCATTACTATCGGATTTGATTTATCTGCTACATTAATCACTGAAAACCAACCATTATAAATTTCTCCAGCCCAAAGGGTATCTCCTCGCACAAATCCATCGTGAATATAATTCTCATCATATACGCCTAGCAATTGTGGATTTATGGGGTCGGTATTGAGGTCGAGCATAATGGCTCCTCCTTCGCCATAGTTTGCCCCGAATATATAGGCAATGCCATTTTCATCTATAAAAATAGTATGACCGGTATCGAAAGTGACACCGGCTTGTGTATCACCATAATATTGATATAAGGAAAAATTATCTGGTGCGCCATTCATATCTACTATGACTAATCCATCGCCAATGCCCCCATTTCCAAAAGTTTCCATCACCATATATAAAAAGCCATTATACTCCTTAATTTCCCGCCAGATGGTGACTTGACCTTGCCAGTGAAATACCTCAACAGGATTTGTAGGATCAGAAATATCCACGATGCCTAATCCCAGATTCAATCCCACTAGTGCATACTCTTTGCCATCCGGTGCGGTATATCCCCAGAGATTGGAAGCGCCATATCCCCAATCATAATGACTCATTAAATCTAAACTCTGGGCAGATAAGCATAGAAATGTGCACCAGACCATGAGAGGTAAGAAATATTTTTTCATTTATTTAAAAAGATCGTAAAGATACTTATTTTTGAAATCCTAAAAGACAATTTTTCAAATTTTGAAAACATTACCCCTTTCATATCAGGAAATTTTGAAAAGAGCGGCAGGCCGGGTAGCTATAAATAAGCTGACATTGCAGAAATATAGTCGCAGCAAGAAAATTCTTCCGCTTCAGGAATATACCCAAAAGGCCTTCGAAACCGTTAAATGTTTAGACTGTGCAAACTGTTGTAAAAATCTGGGACCGGCCTTACTACCCACAGATTTACCGAGGATGGCGGCCGGCCTGCAAATAAGTGTTACAGCACTTCTCAAGAAGTACATCCTCATGGATGAAGATGGTGATTTTACGGTAAACGCATTGCCCTGTCCTTTTTTAGGGGAAGATTTATATTGTAAGATCTATGAATTTCGTCCTCGTTCTTGTCGAGAATATCCACATACAGCAGACCGCAATTTTAAAAAGCTAACGAATCTGCACTTAAATAATGCGGAAACCTGCCCGGCGGTGCAATTAGTGCTGGATAAAATAGATACGGCACTTGCTATAAAGGATTAGTTCCAGCCGTGCAGATCTGATGATTGAAACTGCCAATCGGGTGTATAGAAATCGGGTACTCTAGGGTCGTAGGTAAACCATGGTGAGCCATCTTCCTGATTTTTTAATATATGTATTTCCTGTGCCGGCATATAGCTTTGAGCCAGCATTAATTTTGTTTGTCCATTGCGCTGTTGGGCTACACGCAATACGATAATAGCATGACCGGGATAGCCACTTTGTAAAAAAATATCGCCAGGCTGAATATCATAACCGGATTTTTTTGGGAGAGATTGCTGGAGTGCCACTGTATTAGCGTATGCATATACAAATTCCAAATAATGTAACCTTGTGACATTATTATCGGCAGGTGCAGATGAAGTTTTCCAAGAGAATCTGTCATTAGCTTCCAGTTTGGGGCGAGCTCCATCTCGCCAGTCTATCCAAGCAGCACTTTGCCCATTAGCTAAGCGAAAATTAATTTTCTCGGCCGCTCCCACATTCCACAAATAGTCTGCCCGCAGCCGAATTACCGCATCGGCACATTGCAAGAGGTTTTTATGGCCTATATCGAGTTTTAAGACCCGGTAATTTGCTGCCTGGGAAGTTTTTTCTTGACCATTATATAGATGGATAGGATAGGAGGGAGGCTGCAAGGGAAGATTTGTTAAAAAGAAACCAAAGCTGTTTGGATTAGGGGCATTTTCTTTACAATCTTTGCATAGAGATAACTCGCCTACAGTATGGGCCGTAAAAACAGCAGGGGATCCACTATTTCGAGCCAGCGCCAAATCATCTATAGATTCGGATTTACAGCACCAGATAAATATGGCTAAAAGCGAAATTATAAGTGGGTATTTTATCAATGATGCAGACATTACTACGTATAACGAAAAAATATATAAAATATTTTGTTTTCCACTGTGTAATGGGTATCTTCAAGCCATAAGCACTGGCAGCAATTCTTATGTGTAGCGCAACTGCATAATAATTGCGATATTGGAGCTAAAATGGAAGTATGTATGTAAAAATGCTCACCTTCGGTAGTTCTGAATGGAATGATATGGTAGCACTTCGGGATGAAGTATTGCGGAGGCCATTAGGACTGCAGTTTACGGCAGAATATCTTCAAAAAGAAAAGTATGATTTTCTTTTTGGATTGTATGATGGAGAGTCGCTGATGGCCTGTCTAATATTGAGTCCTGGCGAAGAGAGAAGCATACAAATGAGGCAGGTAGCTGTATCATTTCTGATGCAGGGGAAAGGGCTGGGCAAGCAGCTTGTAACAGCTTCAGAGCGATGGGCAATAAATAACGGATATACAAAAATGTTTTGCCATGCCAGAGCTACTGCCGCTCCTTTCTATCTGCTCTTAGGATACCATATCGTGGGTGAACCCTTTACCGAAGTAAGCATTGAGCATTTTTATATGGAAAAAGAGCTGGTGCATTAGCTGTAATGAAAGATTTTTGTTACTATCCGCTATCATATTTATAATTGTATGGTCATATCATCCTTCAAACAAATAAACAATGCTATTAGCCAACTAAATGCTTGATACAGCATATTATTCGACGGTGATGCAGTCCTCTATCCTACTATGGCTGTGGGAGACGGATTCTCTCAAGCATCTATACGATAAGAGATCAAAAAGGCAAAAGTTATAATTTATAAAAATCATAACGAGGAAAGCTAATAGGAATGGCTAGCCCATTATTTAGGTTTGCTAGGAGCGGTGGGTTTCGCACCGGTAGAAGGTTGTTTATTGCCGGTATTTTTTCCTGTAGTGTTTTTATCGGCAGGTTTATTGGAATTTGCAGGGGGGTTATTGGCTTTATCTTTATTAGTAGAAGAACTACCGGATCCTGTATTTACGGGGGTATGCCCTATAGAAGAGGGTTTATTATTCTTATTGGCATTTTTATTATAATACCTCATAGCGGTAGTCAGGTAAGCTTTGATGTCTTTTATGCGTGTTTCATCACTGGGGTGGGTACTTAATATTTGGGGAGGCTTAGGGCCGCCTACCTTTGCCATTCGCTGCCAAAAAGGGATGGCTTCTTTAGGATCGTATCCGGCCATAGCCATGGCTATAAGCCCTATTCTATCAGCTTCTGATTCTTGTTTTCTTCCATAAGCCAATAGTCCTAGGGTAGTACCTACACCATAAGATTGAAGAAAGATATCCCTGGTTTGCTGTGGTTTATTTTGCATAGAGATGGCCAAACTTATACCACCTAATTGGGTGAGCAATCCCTGACTCATTCTTTCATTTCCGTGCTGAGCGATGGCGTGGGCTATTTCGTGACCCATAACTACCGCTAGCGCTGTTTCATTTTGGGTTACGGGCAGTAGTCCGTCATACACCACCACTTTACCTCCAGGCATACACCAGGCATTTACTTCTTTGCTATCTACCAGATTAAATTCCCACTTATAATCCTGAATTAATTTGCGGAGCTTTTTACTTTTAGCTCTTCCAAAATAAGATTCTATCGCTGCGGCAAGATTATTACCGGTTCTTTTTACCATTTCTGCATTAGTACCAGAGCTGATCACTTTATTTTCGCCCAGAAATTGTTTATAATTATCCAGGCTGAGGCTCATCATCATAGATTCAGGGAGCAGTTTCATTTGTTTGCGGCCAGATATAGGCACTTTAGAGCAAGCGCTCACTAATAAAACTATGAGAAAGATGGCTAAAAACTTTCGATTGTTATTCATAATGGGTATAAGATTAAACACCTTCAAAAATAGTTTAAAATTATGAAAAAAAAAAAAGTATTATGGCGGACTCACCGGAAGCACATTAGGATCTGCGGGTGGAGCATTGTCTAGGGGGTTTGTGAGGGATTCGGTGGCAGGTGCTTCGGTACTTGTAGGAGGGTTTAAAAATCCGGCTTGATTTTCTGGTGCAAAAGGATTAAAAGGTTTTTCCTGGGCCTCAGGCGGGGCTGGTAATTCATCCATTGGTATTCCTGCGGGCTTATCTTTTAAAAATTCCGGCTGATTTTCTGGTGCAAAGGGATTAAATGGTTTTTCCTGTACTTTGGGAACAGCTTCGGTTCCTGCGGGATCCTGGCTACTAGGGGGATTAGTGGGAGATATGGACAAGCTATCGGGTGTAGAGAGACTGCCTTGCTGGAAACCAGGCTTGTTTTCTGGTGAGAAGGGATTAAAAGCGGGTTCGATAACTTGTAGCTCAGGCAGTTCGCGTATGATCTTTGGTCGGCCAGTGGGAGGGGGTGTACCTTCTTTCATTGCTTTGGCATAGGCTATATCCATCGCTTCGGCTTTTTCCATACGATATACAAAATATTCTTTAGTACTCACGGTACCCAATCCATATTCAAAAACTTGCACGGGCTTATCTTTTTCCTTTACTATTTTCTGTCTCTTTTTGAGTGGTAAGGATGATACAGCATTCGTTATAGGAGCGATAGAGGTGAGCAAGGCTACGGTATTATTCTTTACCTCCATGAAAAACCAGTTTTCTTCTGTACTATCCGTGTCCTTAAATTTAAAATAGATATTGAGCACATCGGCATTCATACGCGGCACAAATTCCACATATCCATCTACCATACGATTAAAATAGCTGTCGCCCACATTGCATATACCTATTTTTCCACGGCTGCGAAAGGAATTATCTAGTGTATCCCATATAAAATTCATATTCGATAAAACGAACTGATAATTCATATCTTTAGGCTTTTCGAAATAATTATTTCGCTCTATAAATTCAAGGGTTTCGGTTACATTTTTTTCGCTTACGATATTAGCAATTGCCGATTTAAAACCCTCATTATTTGTTTTAATATCGGGATTGTCTGCGGCCATTGATTTCAGGCCTAAAGACATCGCTTCGGTGACTTTTTTATCACAGAAAAAATCGAGGGCCATCATCACATCATTTAAATAAAAGGTGGCGGAGTCCAGCACATTAGTGAGATTGCCGGCTGCACGTAGGCTAATGAGGTTATAATTTTTACCAAAATCGAGAACGCCCTTTGTTTCTACCCGATTTATCTCATCAAATAATGTAAAGACCGTACCTCTTAGCGATTCGCCACTAACCGCTTTTTCGGGACCCACCTTATAGGTTTTAGTTTTGGGATCATAGTTTAGTAACCCGCTGGTTTCTACGATAGAATTGTCTGAATTATACCGTTTGCTATCTAAGAATACAGAATAGAGCTGGAGGTCTTCATTAGAATAATTTACGCCTATGTTTAGCGGGAGCTTTTCTTCATTTTGTGCATCGGCAAGTAAAATTTTAATAGCGTTAGGATCTATCTGATCTTTAAACCCAAACCATTGGGTATTCAATTTATCGGTTCTAAGATCTACTCTAGAAAATCCATCGAAAGTGAGGAATCTGTTTTTAGAATCCAGCGATGCTTTTCCTTTAAACAGAATGCGTTCATCTAGTTTAAAACCATTTTCTATGGGAATTTCTGTAGCCGCCATTGTATAATACAGTTCGCGGGTTTCGCCTTTTTTATTTTTTTCAATTTCTTCTTTTACAGAGATGATTTCATCCAGATGCAGGACCTGATCTGGCAGGGTAGTAGATTTATATAGATAATCTCCGGAAGCTTTGAAGGTATTCTTCGTATAGATATCTACTACTGCATTATTTATGTGATGATATTCATTAAGGGTATCTATCAAAATAGTAGCATCGTGTAAGGTTTCAATGGTAGCATTGGGCTGAATGGTGAGTTGAAAATTTTTTGGAACTACTCTTACATCCGCTACATTAATGGCAGGCACACCGGAAACTTCGATGGTATTCTTATTGAGGTCTAGGACACCTTGGTTATAAGTAAATTTTAATCTTCCGTGCTTAGGATGGCTGGAGATGAATTCTTTATGAGCATCATTATTACTAAGGGTGAGAATTTTCTTAGATGCATTCCAGAATATCTCATCTGCTCTGGTTACATACTGGTGAGAAGGTAGCTTAAACAGGGCGGTATCTACTGCAGGGAAGAGATGACCTATGCCCTTATAGGGCATAAACTCGCCTGCCACTTGGTCACATACTAGTACAAACTTATTATCTTCTCCGGGAATTTTTATTTTCACACCGGCGCTATCTGTTTTTACGGCATCTTCTTTATAGGCATAAAGTTTAGAAACCAGGCTTACTTCATTTAAATTTAAGATACCGGAGCCAAAAAAGCCTTTAGAAGTGACCGAGGCATTTCCTTTCATATTGCCCTGGTTTTCGAACACAGCAAATCCGTTATTATTATCCGCTATACGCAGCGAATCTTTATAGGGATACCAATTAGCTTTCACATTGCTATGAAACACATCCGGAAAAGAAATCCCTTTGGTGAGGCCTTTGGTTAATAAAAAAGTATCGGCCAGTCCGAAGGTAGAATCGGGAAGAAATACGAGGTCATTAGAGAAGGTTTTGGAGGCCATAAAGTCTATAATCCCATTGCCGTTGAGTCCGATCTTGCTCAGGGTTATATTTCCATCATAGGCACCTATTCCTCCATACATAGGTGTTCCTTTCTGTGTAGCATGCTCTGCAAATCCTAGGGATAAATCCGGCTGAAGGGTAATGGACATTCTCAGCTCAGGAAAAATATTTCCATACACCATAAGGCCATCAAATCGCATGCGCTCTTCGGGGATATCATCCATACCTTCGAGGGTAAAGGGATCCAGTTCAAAATAAAATCGCTCACGATCATAGGCACCCCCATAGAGATTTTTATTATCATAATAGATGTATGAACTGCCTAGGCTTTTAAAACTGGGATATTGGCCATATTGTTTTTTGCCGGACTTATTATCGGCCTGATCTATGTACAGTGTTCCCTTTAAATTTTGAATTTTAGTAGCTAAAGGTATGATCTTATTATTATCCGGACCGGCATTTTCCATAGTCGGTCTTTTTACATAAAGCAAGGCTCCTTTTATACTGTCCATTTCTATAATAAAGGGATCATAATTAAAGAGAAATTTGCTATCTATAAAGTCTGCCTTGCCTGCTATTACATCGCCGTGCGCACGAATATTTCTATTTTGTTCTACTCTAAATTCACGTTGATAGGGAAATATTCTCACAGACTGTGAATCGGAAGCTGAGAAACTCTCTACTCCCTTAATGAGGAGGTCATAATCCTTTAAATCCAGTCTTATATTTTCTTTGCGGGTAACGGATTTAAAATGGAGATTATCATAATCTAAGTTTCCTTTTTCAGCGTCTATATAATCGCGAGTTTTTCCGCGAATAGTAATCATTTCTGCATCGGTATCATAGTATATGAATCCATCTTTTACAAGATCAAAAATAGTATTAAGTATGGTGGTTACGTTATAATTTCCATTTATCATTTTAGCAAAATCGATGGCAAGAAGCTGGGTTCCACCACCACTTTCCAGTACCTGAGCCAGCAGACTCACAGCATCTATGGGAGAAGCCAGGCGATATTTTTCCAGTCTTCGCTGGGAGTAATAGTTATAAGATTCAAATTCTACCGGCTTATCATCTATCTGGCTCAATGATTTGAGATTGAGTATAGTACTATCAAGATTCCATTCTAATGCATCCACACCCAGTTCCATTTTATGATAAGAATCCATAAAATTTATCTTACTAGTGGCTTTATCATCTCTTACCAGTTTTAACAATTTAGTCGGCACATCATAATTGAGATTCAGGGAAGGGTGATAGATACTATCAGTGGCAAAAAAAAGAGAAACTTCCGTATCTACAGAATTTATACTTACATTTTTCTTAATAGCTACATAGCGCGAAGAAGCTTTTAAAATTACGTTTCCAGAAGCACTAAAATATTTTATCCTCGCTTTTTCGTCTATCGTACCAGTGACCACCGCTTTACTGCCATGCTGTCCGTAGCCACCCACTAGTTCCACATTTGGGGTTACTCTTTTTATCTTCAGGTCTTTGGTATAGGTATCGAACTGAGGAAATTTATATTCGCCATTTACGGGTGCGGATATTCTATCGGTTAATTCTCCTTTTAATGGCACATCGAATAATTCATTATTATAAAACAAAACGTTTTCGGCTTTATATTCCAGCTGGGTTACATCTATTTTATACTCATTAATTTCGCAATATAGATTTGCAAATTTATCCCCAGCTTTGAGCCAGTCTGTCTTACCACCATTGCCCTCCCATAAATGGGTTATAGGGTTATATGTGCCTTTAGTGCCATAGATAGAAATACCATCTTTTTTGGTGGCTCCCATCAAGGAAGTTTTATCAAATTTAACATAGAAACTGGGACTGGAATTATGCAGTGAAAAATTAGTACTGTCCACTTTCCATTGTCGTCCCCCTTCATCAAAAAGTATCCAATCACTAAAAAAATTTTTTGAAAAATCTACAAAGGAAATAAAGTCTTTGGTTTGGTTAATTTCTAACTGATCTATAATACTGTAAGCGATAGCAATCCAATCCTTGTACACAGCAGGACTGCCCAGCTGCTCCCAATAGGCCAGGTGTGCCTGCATAAAATCGCGGAAATGAGGTACAGCTTTCATTTTTTTAGAAAGCATCAAATTAAAAATAGGTGCGAGTTCGCGAATATTATCGGGAGTTATTTTACCTTCATTATACCCTTTATTCCATTTTTCTAACACTTCCAGTGTAGATTTTTCGTTTTTATTTTCAAAGAGAAGGGCGAGCTGAGACATAAAAACGGTGGGATCTTCTTCGAACTTTACTTTCTGTGCCTGGGCGGGTATCCCCATCATCTGAATTGTGATGAGAAATAAAAAATAACTTTTCAAATTCTTCATATTATTTTTGATATTGCAGAAAAAGCCATCCTTCTCTTTCCTGTTTTATTATTAATTTTAATGAATGATCATGCGCCAAAGTGGTCAAGTCAGATAAGTCCGATGAAAGAATACCACTAAACAATATCATACCCTTATTATCTAAAAGATCATATAACGCAGAAAAATACTTGGTTATGATAACACGGTTTATATTTGCAAAAATAAAGTTAAATCTACTGGCTGCTAAATCAGCTAGGTTATCGGCGTGTATGAGTTTAATGTTTTGCAGGTCATTTAACGCAATATTTTCCAGGGTATTTTTTAGGGCATTTGCATCATTATCAATACCTATTAAAACGGATGCCTTCTTAAGAGCGGCTAAGATGATCAATATACCTGTGCCGGTTCCAAAATCTAAGACAGATTTTTTTTCCAGATCGAGAGAGGCGATAGCGGCCAGCATCATATAGGTGGTGGCGTGATGTCCGGTGACGAAGGCCATCGCCGGAAGGATGGTGAGATTATAGGTCAAATCTTTGCGCACAGGATGTTGAGGACTTCTCACCCAAAGATGAGGAGGAATCAAGACTGGTTCAAAATTACTTTCCCATACCTCATTCCAGTTTTTATCTTCCATTTCTAAGATTGATATTACATAAATTTCCTCATTTAAAAAGGGAGCTAATACTTCCAGAAAGCGGGATTCATCATAGTCTTTAGCAGGCACATAGGCAGTGAGCAATGCATCATTTTCTTCAAAGCCATCAAATCCTATATCAGAAAGCAAGGCTATAAATATTTCACGCAGTTCTAGCTGAGGACAATGAATACGAGCGATTAGGTAGGCTGGATTAAACATCGGATAAGAGAAGAAAAATCATCGAATAGTAGTGATGCACCACCTATGAGGCCTCCCTGCACATCGAGCAGAGAAAAAAGTTGAGCGGCGTTTTCCGGTTTTACGCTTCCGCCATAAAGCAGGGGTATATCGGCTCCTGCCTGGCCCCATCTCTCTACACAAAGCTGACGAATAAAACAGTGCATTTCCTGCACTTGATCGGGATTTGCGGTTATACCTGTACCGATCGCCCAAACCGGCTCATAAGCAATGACTAGGCCATCGGGATTGGGTAGATGAAAAATGCTTTCTTGTAATTGATATTTTATAAGTTCCCGGTGCCTGGCCTCCTGGCGAGCCATTAAATTTTCGCCTATACAGAAAATTACTTTTAATCCTGCCTCGAGTGCAGCATTCGTTTTTTGAAGGAGTAGGGTTTCGGATTCATTATAATAGATTCTTCGTTCAGAATGTCCTATGATCACATAAAGTGCACCAGAGGATTTAATCATTTCGGCACTCACTTCGCCGGTATAGGCACCCTTTTTTTCTTGATGACAATTCTGTGCTCCCAGCAGAAGCTGAGAACTTTGTTTATGGGCTGCAATGTAGGCGATATAGGGAAAGGGCGGACAAATGATTACGTCTGTATCATCGTTTGGATGGGCTTCCATCCAGTGCGTAATTTTATCCGTGAGCGCAATGGATTCTATCAAGCTCAAGTTCATTTTCCAATTTCCGACTAATAATTTTTTTGGCATATCAGGCGATGCGATCTGGAGAGGTTAGGGAAAAAACCTGATTTAATATTTGCTTTTCATTATGGTGCAATACAATATTCCTGCGAAGCATCATGCGGTGTATGGCTTCCATTGCTTTTTCAAAATCATGTTCTTCGGTGTAGTTTATGCCACCCCATGTGAAGGCAGGTATATGTTTTGGGGTAAATCCGGCACCAAAAATATTGGAGCAGGGGCCTATAACCGTACCCGTATTAAACATCGTATTTATTCCGCATTTATTATGGTCACTCATTAAAATTCCGCAAAATTGTTTGTGTGAATTGATCATTTCGCGATGTTTATAACTATATACCTCTACTTCACCATAGTTATTTTTTAGATTAGAATTATTTGTATCGGCCCCTAGGTTACACCAGGAACCTATTACACTATTTCCTAAAAAGCCATCGTGGGCTTTATTCGTATAAGAATGAATGATGCTGTTATTTATTTCGCCACCTATCTTACAAAAAGGGCCAATGGTAGTGCCCGGATAGATTTTGGCACCCATTTTAATTACGGCCTCATTGCCTATGGAAATAGGTCCTCGAAGAAGTGAGCCCTCCATAATTTCGGCATTTTGACCTACATATATGGGACCATCCATCATATTAAAAACAGAGGCATGTACACGTGCTCCTTCTTCTAAAAATAGAAGGGCCGGATTTCCCAACAGGGTATTGCCGATGGTAAGGTTTTGAGATTTCCGATTTACGGTTATTTTAAAGAAATCTTTTTTAATTTCACGAGCATTATAATCAAAGATATCCCACCAATTATGAATGAGGTGTACCGTCTCTGAATAGAGGATTTTATTGAAAACACTAGGATCGGAAAATTTTCCACCGGCGTACCAGGCGATGGTATGCTCGCCATCGTGAATCATTTCTCCGGGTTGTAATCCCTGAATGCTTTCCGCTAGTGATTCATCGGGTAGTACAGCGGCATTAATATGGATGCCGGCACCATTGTGATCTAGGATTCCCAGACCCGATTGTAAATATGGCTGTGTGTGCGCATAAGAGTTTACACCCAAGTGCAGATCCCATTTTTCCTTGATCGTGAAAATTCCTATGCGAATGTCCGAAACGGGGCGAGTATAAGTAAAAGGGAGCAACTTTTCCCAAGCCAACTCATCAGATAATATGACAGGAGGTAAATGCACGCTCCAAAGGTAATACTAATTCTGAAAACAAATAGACCAAACAAATAAACCAATAGAAATGTTGAAGGTGAATGAACTAATTTATTGAAAAATAGACAAATCTTTTAGCCTTATAGAAAAGTATTTCATAAGGCAAAAGGATTATAGATGCCTCAAAAATTATCGGATAAGGGTGATGTTTCCCTTGTATATCCTAGATTGCTGACCCTGAATTTGCACATTCATCCAATAGACATAAACACCTATTTCACAGTTATTTCCAGAGAGGGTGCCATCCCAGCCGCTCAAAGGATCCGTAGATGATAGATAGTGTTTTCCCCAGCGATCATAGATATGCATTTCAAATTCGAGAATGGGGCCGCCCACAGGCCTAAATACATCATTTATGCCATCCCCATTAGGCGAAAATGCCGAAGGAATATAAAGCAATGGATATAGACAGGAACCATCCTCGCACATAGCGTTTGGATTGAAGTTTAATGCTTGGGAATCGGTACATCCGGCCAATATAGGCTGCACATTACATACACAGCTGAGGGGATCCCAGGATTCCAGACCATTGAGGCAATTTTGATCGTCGCAGCCGGGATCCAGGCAAGGACTCACGCAGGAATTATCGCCGCAATTTGCATTGGGATCATAGTTTTCGGAATCGGGATTCATACATCCAAAGATCGGCGGTGTAATGGTGCATGTACAGGTATTGCTATTCCATACTTCAAAACCATTGGTACAATCATTATCATCTGCACAAGGTATGGGAGCTAGGCCATCTACACATATACAATTGTTTCCATCCCAAGTCTCTACACCATTGCTGCATACACCATCATTACAATTCAAAGGATCAATATCAATATATATACAGGCGCATAATTCCGTATCTAGAATATCAAAGGTATTACAATTATTATCATCACAGATAAGACAGCAAAAAATAGGGACATCATAATTTGTATAGATGGTACAACCTTCTGGAAGTCCGGGCTGGGTGAGTACTAAAGTATAATTTCCCGAGGTAGGGGTAGTTAAGCCAGGGCTATTTTCCCCAGGGATATCTATGCTATTGTGTCGCCATTGAAGACCATAAGTTCCAGATGGTGATATACTTGCAGAAAGGCTTACAACGTCCGGAGATTCTGCACAATCTGTGATGGCGGTAATGGTTACCTCTGGAGTAAGATAAACAGGAACGCTTAAAGGATAGCAAATAGTTGTGGGGAAATCCTGACAAGCCTGAGATTCAATTGTAGGAGCACCACAGATGGTATATTCAAAAATCGTATTTTGCGTAATGGAAGGGGTAGTGTAAGTGTAAGCATCTGTGAGTGCATCATAAGTGATGTCTCCTGTTGAGGCACCCGCTGTAACTGCGGTAACGGTCACCGGATCTAAAAAGCCAAGTATCGTTAGAAATATCGCCTGATTGCTGCAAGTGCCATCGGATTCTATAAGGTCGGGCTTCGGAATGGATGTAGCCCCAATACTATTAGCATTTCCTCCTGGCTTGCAGAAATTTATGGTATAAGGACCCAAGTTATTTGGGTCGTTTACTGGGGGAAGACAGATTTGGGAGTAAGGATCCAATTTTGGCCCACAATCTACTTGTATATATGCAGACCCACCTGGTGCCGCTCCTCCATCTACCGTCCATACTAATCCCACTGTATTAGGATCCAGCGTAACAATGAAAGTAGCACAACGGGCCTGGCTTTCCAAAGGTCCGGCACAGCAGGTCCCCTCTCTTGTGAAGGACGGAGTGACGATGGTTCCATTTGGATTTCCCGTAAAGTCAAAAAGGAAAATGGGGGTGTCACCAATGCAACCAGCAGCTACTAATTCTGCACAAGTTAGTGGACAGGATCCCCCACAGTCTACACCCGTCTCAGTTCCATTTTGTACATCATCGGAACAAGTTTGTCCAATAATTTGAAAACTATAGAAAAATAAGAGGAGCCGCCAACACAAAATGCGCTGAAATCTGGAATTTTGGGGGAGTTTAATCACCATAGGGCTATGCGTACGTTTATTGTCCTAAAATAATATTGTTTGGATGATCTGAGTCAATGACATTTTGCTCCGAGACGGTTGTAGAACCCTGCTAAATGAGTTAGGTATATCGTTTTGTAAAATCAAGATACAAAACTACGATTTATTGAAAATAAATTGTTGCATCAGTATTGATAATGAACGGTAGTTAATGTCCAATTCATCTGTTTACGGTGGATCGGCCTCCTATAATTCGGACATTTTTACTTGGTTAATAAATTATTTACAAATATACGGTAATTTTGCATTGCGTGAGTCGTTCTCCTGTGATTTTTATACTGGCGAATGGGGAAGTGCCTGATGTAATGTTAGGGGATCCCATTTTTTTTGCCTGCCGAGGTGCGAGAGATCATTCTCTGTTTCTTAATAATGAAGAAATCCTATTTATCTATCCCAGTCAATGGAAGGATGTCTTGATATGGAATGGTTAATTTGAATACTTGTTTTTGAGACCTTGGGCTTTGTAGATTTATCTTCCCCAGCTCATACAATATCCAAAATTTAGATGGTGGAATTCCTACAGTACTTCCATGACTCCTACAATTTTTATAACTACTGTAAAACCAGTTCAGTTTTTGGGTGAGCTCTTCCAGATTATTAAAGCTGCCTCTGGATAGCGATTTTCCAAGTGTTTCAATAAAATTTTCAATATGACGATATTTTCATTGACATAATTACGAAAATATTTTTGTAATTCTGTACGAAGGATTAGGGGGCTAAACTAAGACCAAGAAATAGATTTAATTTTGTAACACCAAATGAAAAATTTATTCAGGAGGTTACATTTATTTCTTGAAGATACGAAATCTTTTAGCCTTATAGAAAAGTATTTCCTATGGCAAAAGGATTATAGATGCCTCAAAAATTATCGGATAAGGGTGATATTTCCCTTGTATATCCTAGATTGCTGACCCTGAATTTGCACATTCATCCAATAGACATAAACACCTATTTCACAGTTACTTCCAGAGAGCGTGCCATCCCAGCCGCTCACGGGATCAGAAGAGGATATATAGTGTTTTCCCCAGCGATCATAGATATGCATTTCAAATTCGATAATGGGGCCGCCCACAGGCCTGAAAACATCATTTATCTCATCACCATTAGGCGAAAATGCCGAAGGAATATAAAGCAATGGATATATACAGGAACCATCCTCGCACATAGCGTTTGGATTGAAGTTTAAAGCTTGGGAATCGGTACATCCGGCCAATATAGGCTGCACATTACATACACAGCTGAGGGGATCCCAGGATTCCAGACCATTGAGGCAGTTTTGATCGTCGCAGCCGGGATCTGGACAAGGACTCACGCAGGAATTATCACCGCAATTTGCATTGGGATCATAGTTTTCGGAATCGGGATTCATACATCCAAAGATTGGCGGTGTAATGGTGCATGTACAGGTATTGCTGTTCCATACTTCAAAACCATTGGTACAATCATTGTCATCTGCACAAGGTATGGGAGCCAGGCCATCTACACATATACAGTTGTTTCCATCCCAGGTTTCCAGGCCATTGGTACAATTATTATCACTACAGTTTCCCGGATCAGGACAATTATACATGCAGCTGCCATCATCACAAGTAGCTAGGGGATTATAATTAAGCGCCGTAGCATTCGTACAGCCTAATACAGAGGCCACATTAGTACAAGTACAAGTAGTGGCATCCCAAGTTTCTACTCCATTTGTACAGTTACCATCACTTACGCAGGGTGTAGGTGCTGTGTCCGCCTGGCATGCACAGGTAGTACCATTCCAGGTCTCTACACCATTGCTGCACACCCCATCATCACAAGTACCCGGATCGGGGCAAGTAAAGGTACAGCTGCCATCATCACAAGTAGCCAGCGGATTATAATTAGTAGCCGTAGGATTCGTACAGCCTAAAACAGATGCCACATTGTTACAAGTACAGGTA
>Ga0114938_1000938_pt1 | contig 21078 bp, 22 predicted proteins | sample AshMeaBigSpring_FD_88675 | JGI IMG/M metagenome (GOLD analysis project Ga0114938, IMG submission 88675) | Groundwater microbial communities from Big Spring, Nevada to study Microbial Dark Matter (Phase II) - Ash Meadows Big Spring | ecosystem: Environmental > Aquatic > Deep subsurface >...
ACGTGATCCGCCAGGAGCGGGGAACCAGCTAGGCCGCGGCGGCGGACTAACTAGCCGGTTCGGGCGCGGGAGCCCCGGGTGCCGGGTGATAGGTGGCTACCTCTAGACCGATGGCGAGGGCTGTCTCCATGAACGCGAGGGGGACCTCGGAAACCCAGTGAGGCCCGCCGGGGAGTTCGCCGCGTCCAACCAGAGCGGCGGCGGTGGCAAGCGCGATGGCGTCCAAGTGGGTGGCATCGTCGGCGACTCCCAGCATGTCGGTGCGAAGTCCGTCGATATCAGCCTCGGCCACTCTGGTCATGGCGGCTGCCCAGCTCCCGTCGACCGGCGCCTCGAAGCGGCGGGTGACCACCCCGGGGTCTGGCCATTGACTCTCTCGATCGGGCCGGGCCCAACGAGCGTTGACCGGGGCCGGGAACGGAATCGACTCTCCGCTGCGATGCGGGTTCCCGGGGCGGGTCCAGGCCACCATGATCTCGAGCGGTTCTCCAGCACGGCCGGCGCGATGGCCGGCCAGGGCGGCCGCGATTCCGGCGCTCAGGTTGGCTCCCAGCAGGAGGGGAAGGCCCGCTTGTCGGAACTCGTCCTCGAGACCTCTGGTCGTCAGCAGCTCGGCGGTGATGACGCAACCGACCCGGGCGGCGAGGGCGGCCTCGAGTACTTCGGTTGGCTCGGGGGCATCGGTGACGAGCACAGTCACATCATCCAACTGGTCGAGGACCCGGACTCGCGGATCTGCCGGCTTGATGCCTGGTGTTTTCCACAGAGCCAGCACCTCCAGTGACCGCTCGCCGAGGGTCAGCCGGGCCGCCCGGTCGGCAACCGCCCCGGTGATGTGAAAGCCGACCCTCACCGCTCCAGCGGCTCCCAGCTTCCCTGCGAGGGGGGCGACTTGACCGGACGGCGACGGAAGGCGAGCAAGCCGGCCAGCACTGCTGCCGCGGCCGCAATCAGGACCGCAGTCGGACCGCCTTGCATTCGGCTGGATCTGACAGGCGGACGCCGCACCGCCGGGTAACGAGGCATGGCCGAGAGTGTAGAGTGCCAGAGCCGGGAGGAATCTCTCGGCAACCGTGCCGACAGCGAAGTCCGGTCGAACCGGCGCTGTCCCGCAACTGTGAGGCCCCCAAGGCCGAGCCAGGTCGCCTGTCGGCGCGGAACCAAGCAAGCTCTCGAGGGAAGAGCGGTTCTCGGTCTCCCCTCGACTGATGAGAAAGGTTGAGCGCGTGAGACGCTTTGCAGTCTGTATTCCCCTGTTGATGGTTGCCGCCTGCGGCAGCCCTACCTCTGACCTCCCAACCACCACCGCCACCCCGACCACCGATCCAGCTGTCTCAACTACCGCCGTCGCGCCGCCGCCGGCGTTTCCGTTGCAGATAGCCACTGACAACGGACCGGTTACTATCCCTGCCCCCCCCCAGCGGATCGTGTCGCTTTCACCAACCCACACCGAAATGCTCTACGTGCTGGGAGTGGGGGATCGAGTGGTGGGAACCGATCTGTATTCGAACTTCCCGGCCGAGGCCGGCGATACGCCCAAGGTCGACGCCTTCAACTTCTCGGCGGAGGCGGTGGCTGCGCTGCGGCCGGACCTGGTTGTGCTCGCTTTCGACTTCCAGGGCGAACTGGAAACACTCGCCAGTCTCGGGATCACCGCCATCCTCCTGGGCCCGGCCACCACTCTGGAGGACAGTTACCGCCAGCTAGAAGTACTGGGGGCGGCGGTTGGCGAGCCCGCCGAAGGTGCCCGCCAGGCCGGGATCATGCAGGCCGAGATCGATCGACTGCTGGGGGGGGTCGGCCAGACCACGGGACTGTCGGTGTATCACGAAGTGGACGCTTCCCTGTACGCGGCCAGCTCGACCAGTTTGGTTGGCGACATCTATCGGCGGCTCGGACTCAAGAACATCGCAGACGGAGTAGACCCGGGGTCGGGCTTTCCCCAGCTCAACCCCGAGTACATCATCGGTGAGGATCCCGATCTCATCTTCTTGGATGGGGGGGGGAAAGAAACGCTGGCTTCGGTCGCCGCTCGCCCCGGCTGGCAATCCATCACGGCAGTGGAACGGGGCGCGGTGACGGTGCTGGATGAGGATCTGGCCGGACGCTGGGGACCCCGCACTCCGCAACTGGTGGAGGCGGTGGTGCGCGCCCTCCAGGAGTCAGTCACTGTCTAGCGAGCGTTTACCCCGCCCCGGGCGGTGGATGTTGTTGGCCGGGGGGGCGGTACTGGCGGCGATCGGGGTCGCATCCGTGGTTAGCGGTCCGGTCGGGATCAGCCCCGGCGCCGCGCTGGCCGAGATAGCCGACCACCTGCCTCTGCTGGAGGTGGACTCAGGGTTGACGGCATCCGAGGCCGCCATCGTGTGGGAGCTGCGGGCGCCTCGCTTCGTCACTGCCGCGCTGGTGGGGGCGATGCTGGCCATGGCCGGGGCTGCCTTCCAAGGAGTGTTCCGCAATCCGCTGGTGGATCCGTACTTGCTGGGGGCGGCGGCGGGGGCGGGCTTGGGAGCGACGCTAGCCATCGCCTATGCCGAGTGGCTCCCCTCGGTGGGGGTCCCGCCGGCTGCCTTCGTGGGAGCGCTGGCGGCAGTCGGGATTACTTACACCGTCGGGCGTCTGGCGGGGGGGGGGAACCGGGCCGGCATGCTGCTGGCGGGAGTGGCGATCGCCTCTTTCTTCACGGCCGTCCAGACTTTCCTCCAGCAGCGCAGGTCAGACAGTGTGCGCCAGGTATTCGGGTGGATCCTGGGGCGGCTGAACACGGTGGGCTGGGCCGAAGCCCGACTCTTGCTTCCCTATGTAATGGCGACCGCAGTGGTGGTGTTGTTACACCGGCGCCAACTGGATGTGTTGGCAGTCGGAGAAGACGAGGCAGAGGCGCTGGGATTGCGCAGCGGCCGCACTCGGGTGTGGGTGGTGATTGCTGCCAGCCTTGGCACCGCCGCCGCAGTGGCGGTCAGCGGACTGATCGGGTTTGTTGGGATCGTGGTGCCGCATGCGATTCGGCTGCTGGCCGGTGCCAGCTACCGGGTGATCCTCCCCCTCTCCCTGCTGGGTGGCGCCGCCTTCCTGGCAGTCTGTGACCTAACCGCCCGTTCCTTGATCCAAGGGGGAGAGTTACCGATCGGAGTGGTGACCGCCTTCGTCGGGGCTCCATTCTTCGCGTCGCTGCTAGCCAGGACACCAGGATGATCCGCGCCAGCCAACTTTCGGTTTTCTACGGCAGCCGTCCGGCCCTGCGCGAAGTGGAGGTGGCGGTGGAGGCTGGGGAGTGGGTAGCTGTGATCGGTCCCAACGGGGCCGGCAAGAGTTCATTGTTGCGCGCTCTGGCTGGTCTGGTGGAGTTCACCGGCGAAGTGATCCTCAACGGTGATGCTCTGCGGGAGCTGTCGCGTCGGGAGATCGCCCGCCGGGTAGCGGTGGTTCCCCAGAACCCGATCATCCCAGAAGGAATGTTGGTGTTCGAGTACGTGTTGTTGGGCCGGACGCCGTACATCGGGACGTTCGGAGTCGAGGGATCCAGGGATCTGCGAAGAGTGCGGGCAGTTCTTTCGGACTTGGAGCTTGACTCCCTGGCCAGGCGACCCATCCAAGAACTCTCGGGTGGTGAGAGGCAGCGGGTGGTGTTGGCGCGGGCCCTGGTGCAGGACCCGTCGGTGTTGCTGGCAGACGAACCAGTGGCGGCGCTGGATATCGGCCATGTCCAGGGCGTGCTCGAGCTGATCGACCGCCTGCGCCGCCAGCGCCAGCTAGCAGTGCTGTCGGCACTTCACGATCTCACGCTGGCGGGGCGCTACGCCGATCGGCTTGTGCTGCTGGACGGGGGACGGGTGGTGGCAGCCGGCACCCCATCCCAAGTGCTCACCACCGACATCATCACCGCCCATTACCACGCCAGGGTCGGAGTCCACCAACACGACGGGGGGGTGGTGGTGGTGCCGCTTCGTTAGTGCGCTGGTAGTCTTACTCTGACCCGAAGAGAGGAGTTGCATGCGGGGTATCGATGGTCCGTGCGGTCATTTTGTGGAAGCAGAGGATGACGACGCTTTGGTAGGGGCAATCAAGAGCCACGCCGCCGAGGTTCATCCCGAGCTCGACATGACTGAAGACCAGATTCGCGAGGCAGTCGCCAGCGGCGCTCGCGAGGTATAGCTGCCTTTCACCTCCGGCATTGCTTGCCGCTCAATGCGTCAGAGGTCTGCCAGAAGACATCGCCCAAAGTAGCTCCGCCGGGATGGCTGGGTGTTGAGGTGATTTTGACCAGGGTACGAGTGAGACACTGTGCCATACTCTTCCAAATTCAACCGAGAGTGCTTGGTGGGCCCACGTGGACTCGAACCACGGACCTCGTCCTTATCAGGGACGCGCTCTAACCGGGCTGAGCTATGGGCCCCGGGCCGCCGAGTGTACCCCGGGGGTAAGTTGCCCACAACGACGTAGAATGATGCAGACGGGGATGTAGCTCAGCCTGGAAGAGCACCTGCTTTGCAAGCAGGGGGTCGTCGGTTCGAGTCCGATCATCTCCACCCCCTAAGTAACAGGAGCAAGTGATGCGACAAGCCGTGATCGTCGATGCAGTGCGTACGCCTATCGGGAAGCGAGACGGGAAACTCAAAGACATCCATCCCGTCGACCTAGCTGCCCACGTTTTGCGGGAATTGGCCAAGCGCAACCGGTTGGATCCCTCCAAGATCGATGACGTGATCATGGGTTGTGTTACCCAGACCGGCGAGCAGGGGTTGAACATCGCCCGCAGTGCGGTGCTGGCGGCCGGCTGGCCGGAGTCGGTGCCTGCCACCACCATCGACCGCCAGTGCGGGTCGAGCCAGCAGGCTGCCCACTTCGCCGCCCAGGGAGTAATGGCCGGCAGTTATGACGTTGTGATCGCGGCCGGGGTCGAGTCCATGACCCGAATCCCGATGCGCACTACAGCTCAGCAGGGTCCCGGCTTTCCGTTCGGTCCCACCGTGATGGCTCGCTACGACAACGTGATCTTCAACCAGGGGATTTCGGCCGAGATGATTGCCGAGCAATGGGAAATCCCCCGCACCGAGCTGGACCAGCTCGCCTACGAATCTCACATGCGGGCGCACCGCGCCACTCAGGAAGGGCGCTTCAACGCCGAGATCGTTCCGATCGAGGTAGCCGGAGAAAACGGGGTCGAGCTGATGACGGTCGACGAGGGGATCCGTCCGACTACCTCGCTCGAGAAGCTGGCGAATCTGGCTCCCGCCTTCAAGCCGGATGGACTTGTGACCGCAGGCAACTCCTCGCAGATTTCGGACGGGGCGGCTGCGGTCCTGATCATGAGCGAAGAGGCCGCTCAGCGGTTCGGGCTACGTTCCAAGGCCCGCTTCCATGCGTTCGCTCTGGCGGGAGTCGACCCGGTGATCATGCTGACCGGCGTAATCCCGGCCACCTCCAAGGTGCTGGAGCGAGCCGGTCTCGGCATCGATGACATCGATCGTTTCGAGGTGAACGAGGCGTTTGCCTCGGTGGTCGGCGCCTGGCTGCGCGAGCACAAGGCGGACCCCGACAAGGTCAACGTGAATGGAGGCGCCATGGCGCTGGGCCATCCGCTGGGAGCCTCGGGTGCCAAGTTGCTCACCACTCTGGTCCACGAGCTGGAGCGTTCGGGCGGCCGTTACGGCCTTCAGGTCATGTGCGAGGGGGGGGGAATGGCTAACGCCCTCATCATCAAGCGCCAGGGTTAGCCACGCTCGAGCTGGGTATCGCGATCGGGATCGGGGTCGCCATCATGGCGATCGGGGTGTGGGCGGTGCGGATGTTGGCAACCCCACCTCAGCCCGAGCCGGACCCCGAAGAGCTGGTGGCGGTTGATCTGGCCTACACCTGCGGTGTTTGCGGGCTTGCCCTGACCGTGCACTCGGCCCGCTCGACCCAGCCCAAAGCTCCCCGCCACTGCGGGGAAGAGATGGGGTTCTCGCCATAGAACTCACGAAATTGGTGCCATTGCGGACAGTAGTTGTCGTATTCCACACCTTCCGGAGCCGGAAATGGGACAACTATCGTGCGATTGGGCACCAATTTCGGGATAGGGCCATTGGGCGAGAGCGGGAGCGGAGACTCGTGAGATCGGTCAGCCTCAGATGCTGGCAGGCCTTGCGGAGTGGAGGATGTGACAGATGTGGTACTGGCGGCGGTGCGCCATTGACCCGGCTTCCACACATGTGGACAACCTTGGGTAGAACTACAAGCGTGTAACTATCGGTATCCGAGCGTCATCGCGAAGCCGCTGCCAATGCAAAGCAGACCGGCCACGAATGGCCACCGTCCCCAGCCGCCCGGTAGCACGTCTATGTAGTTGAGGATGAGCGAAAGCAGGCCGAAAACACCTAGACCGATCATGAGTCCCACATACCAAGTCGGAGAGGGTCCCTTGATATCTTTGGCGGGTGTTGCGAGGTTATGACCGGGCCGTCCTCGTCTTCCGGTTGGTCGTGCCATGATGTTTTCACAATAGTGGACAGCTTTGCAAATAATCGTGGGGTCTTGCCGGCCCACGACGCCCCTGGAGGCGTCCTCCTCCTTGCCGCAGCGCCTAGGTTTCGCCTTCGTCGTGCGTCCTGGCCAGGGACGCCGTGGCCTCGCCAATACCCTCACGCTATCTACGAAGCAGAGCACTAGTCGGAGGTTCCCCAAGTGTCCCCCGGATTTCTCAGTTTTGTTCGCAGGTTGGGCTGGGTCTTGGTATGGGCCGGCCTGTACCTACTCGGGTTCGTCGCCTACGAGTTGTGGGGCACCGACCTGCTGGCCGATCGCTCCCAGCACCGCTTGGACCAACAGCTAGCCGAAATACTCCCGCTTCAGCAAGAAAAGGTCGAGGAACGTTTCTACGACGCCAGCACCGGCCGCATCCTCGCCGAGAAGCCGAGCGGCCAAGTCGAGACCAAGCCGATCCAATGGGAACCGACGCCAGCAGAAGCAGAAGGATTTGGAAAGATCCGCATCGCCAAGATCGGTTTGGACGCAGTCATGGTCGAGGGAGTGCAGAGGGAAACCCTGAAGCTGGGACCCGGCCACATGTCCTCGACCCCGATGCCGGGCCAGCCAGGCAACGCGGTGCTGAGCGGACACCGCACCACCTACGGAGCGCCCTTCGCCGATTTGGAAGACCTGGCAGTCGGGGACCTGATCGAGGTGGAGACCGCCACCGGCTTGCACACCTACCAGCTGCGGGAACCCCCACTGGTGGTGAAACCCACCGACATCTGGGTGACTGACCCCCGGGAGGGTGCCTGGCTCACGCTTACTACCTGCCATCCCAAGTTCTCTGCTCGCCAACGCTTGGTGGTTTTCGCCGAGCTGGTGTCCGGCCCCAATGCAGCCAGTATCTTGGAGAGCTGATGGGTCGATTATTTGCCGCCTTGCCCGGTCCGTACCTGCTTCGGTTGCTGCTGATGGTGGTGCTGGTGGTTGCGGTGGCGGTGGCGGTTCTGTCTAGTTACGAGTGGTTGGGAAACCTGCTCGACAGCGGAGGCGGGATCGAATGAAGGTGGTGGTGATCGACAACTACGACTCCTTCACTTACAACTTGGTGCAATACCTAGGCGAACTGGGAGCCGAACCGGTGGTGATGACCAACGACATCGCCACTCTTGAAGAAGTGCAAGCCGCCGCCCCCGACCGGATCGTGATCTCTCCCGGCCCCGGAGGTCCGGCTCGCGCTGGCCACTCATCCGAGCTGGTGCGGCGCCTGGGGGAGGAAATCCCGGTGCTGGGCGTCTGCCTCGGGATGCAAGTGATCGTCACGGTTTTCGGAGGAACTGTCGGACGCGCCCCCGAGCCCCGCCACGGACGGGTCTCGAGCATCGACCACGACGGGCTAGGCGTGTTTCGAGGTCTTCCCAAGCCGTTCCCAGCCACTCGCTATCACTCGTTGGCGGCCACCGATGTCGGCAAGCAGCTGGTGGTGAGCGCAACCAGCGAGGATGGGGTTGTGCAGGGAGTCCGTCATCGCGAGCTTTCGATCGAGGGCGTGCAGTTTCACCCCGAGAGCGTGATGACAACCGAAGGTAAACGCCTGCTTGCCAACTTCCTAGCCGGCTAAAGCTGGGATAGGGACATTGGTTGGCTTGCGTGGCGGGCGTTAAGAGCGCCGGAGGGATTCGCCGAACCGGGACGGGTCGGCCGATTCAAGCCCCGCAGAGCGGGGTGCCGCGTGGGGCGGCCACCCCCGGCGCCATCCGCGTGTTCGATCCAACGGTGCAGCTAGAAGCGAATGCGACCGTGGTGGGGGATGGCTTGGCAGCCCAGCTCGGGCTTCGCAGTGGTGGGCCGCTGGCTTTCACCGACGATCTCCGAGTCAGGCGGATCGGCATCGGCGACTTCTCAGTGCGGCTGCCCCTGTTCTCTCGCTGGGCGATTGACTTGGTGGCTCCGGTAGGCGATGTCGACAGCTGTTTGATCGAGTTCGAGCCAGGCGCTTTCGACGCCGGACTCACCGTTCTCCCGGCGATGTTGGGTGACACTCAAAGTCAACTGGACGTGGCCCGACTGGCTGGGTCCGGCCGCTTCACGCGCTCCTTTGCGGAGGAGGTCGGCCGGCGGACGACTCGGCTGGGGTGGATGGTAGGTGGACTACTCATCACCATGGCGGCTGGTATCAGGGCCTGGACCCGGAAACCAGAGATCGGGCTGTACCTGGCGACGGGGGGGTCACGGGCCACGGTGCTCTTCATGCACCAGGTCGAGCTCTTCGTTGTGGTGACGCTGGCGGCCTTGTCGGTGGTGGGTTGGACGCTGGCCCTAAATGCTGCCTCCCACCCTCTCAGTCTGCCCGAGGTGAGTTTCGCGCTCCGCGGTCCGCTGCTCGCCTACGCATTGGCGCTGGGGACTGGCTGGCTGGGAACTTTGGCGGTTTCACGCGGCAGTGTGGCCGGCATGCTGCGAGATCGATGAACACCAGCTTGGGCGGGGCAGTGGCCAGAGCAGTAGGTCCCGGTCAAGTAGGAGCGATGGTGGTGGTCGTGATCAGTGCTGCTTGACCTTCGGATTCCAAGTGGCTCCTCTGGTGGGAGCGCTGGTTGGTCTGCTGGCGGGGCTCTATCCGGCCGCCAAGGCCGCCCGCCTGGAACCGGTCGAAGCTCTGCGAGGGCGGACCTGAGGGGTGTCAGGCGGTGGTACTCGGGAGGCTTCCGTCGTCGGTGGCGTGGCACTTGTTGGCGCTGTCGTGTATCAGTTTGCCAGTGGCAAGGCGTTGTGGTGATTGCCGAGCGGATAGCGCTCTCGAACAGCATCGAACTCGCGAGTGGAAGCACAGCATTCAGCAACAACCCACAGCGCACGGCTAAGTGAGCGAACTCCCCGCCGGTCCCGAAGCCTCAGGCCAGTGTCAAGCGGGGGCGCTGGTGGTGGTAGCCGGGACGGTGGTGGTTGTGGTGGCGGTGGGTGGCACCACCCCGATGCGGACTGTGACGATAGTGTCGCGGGGGACCAGGGTCAGACCGGCTGGGGTCTGTTCCACCACTGTTTCCTCCAGGCCCGAGTCGGGATCCACCTGGATGGGGAGGCCGACCTGGAACTGGAGGCCGGCCGCCAGCACCGCGGTGCGCGCCTCCTCCTCGTTGTTGCCGAGCACGTCGGGCACCGTCACCGGAGTCGGACCGCTTGAGACGATCAGCAGGATCCTGCCACCCTTTTGGATCTCGGTTCCGGCGGGGGGGTCGGTCCGGATCACGACGCCGTCCGGGAACGTCTCAGAGAACTCCTCGGCGGAATCCACTTCGAGACCCAATCGGGTGAGGGCGATCAGCGCACCTCGCTCTTCGAAGTTGGCGTACTCGGCCAGGATGATCTTGGCCGGCCCGGTGGAGATGACCAAGCGGACGATGGATCCAGGAGCGATGTCCTCGCCTCCCGCTGGCGCCTGTGAGATCACGAAGCCGGCGGGAACCTGGTCGTGCGGTTCCTCGGTCGTCTCCACCACGAAGCCGGCTGCCTCTAAGGCGGAACGAGCGGAAACCTGCTCCCTTCCCACCACGCCCGGCACCGAGAAAAGCTCGGGCCCGGTGGAGACGTAGAGCTTTACAGTTGCCCCCTCTTTCAGCACGGAACCAGCTGGGGGATCGGAGCGGATGACCAAGCCCTCGGCGACCTCGCGGCTGGGCTCGGTGATGATCTCACTGAGGATCCCTTCGTCGGCGAGGGCCTTTTCTGCCACCGCCTGACTTTGGTCGCGGAGATTCGGCAGTTGAAATGTCTTAACCGGATCAGGACGGTTCAGAAGTCGGGAAAGACCGAAGAGGCCCGCCGCCAAGAGCAAAAGGAGGCCGACAACACTGAGCAACAGCGGCCATTGCGAACGTGCTTCGTACTCGGGTGGCACCGCAATATGGCGGTAGGTCTCATCGGGCGGGACGCTGGGGGGGGGCGCAGCCGGCATCAATCGAGTGCTGGCGGCAGGATCGATTCGTGGACGGATCGGCGATCCAGACAGAAAGCTGAGCAGGTCGGCTCGCATCGCTTCCGCCTTGGGGTAGCGGCGGAGTGGCTCTTTGTCGAGGGCTCGCATCACAATCGCGTCGAGGTCGGCTGGCACATCCGGGTTGTGGACGGAAGGCCGGATCGGGTTCTGGGAGACGTGCTGATAGGCGATCGAAACCGGGTTCTCTCCGCTGAAGGGAGGCAGGCCGGCCAGCATCTCGTACAGCACCACCCCCAGCGCGTAGATGTCAGAGCGCTCGTCGGCCGGGCGTCCTTGGGCCTGTTCGGGGCTGAAGTAGGTGGCGGTGCCGATCACCGCTCCGGTCCGGGTTAGCTGTTCGGAATCGTCCCAGGCCCGAGCGATCCCAAAGTCGGTGACTTTCACGCTGCCGTCCGGGGTGAGGAGGACGTTGCCCGGCTTGATGTCTCGGTGCACCAGCCCGGCCCGATGGGCAACCGAGAGCGCGGCCGCCACCTCGGCTGCGATTTCTGCCGCCCGCCTTGGCAACAGCTGGCTTTCCCGCTTGAGCACGTCTCGCAGCGAACGACCCTCCACCAACTCCATCACGATGAAGTGGGTGCCGTTGTCCTCGCCGGTGTCGTAGATGCTGACGATGTTGGGGTGCGACAAGTTGGCGGCGGCCTGGGCTTCGCGACGAAAACGTTGAACAAAAGCGGCGTCGCGGGAGTAACTGGAGTTGAGCACTTTGACCGCCACCCGCCGCCCGAGCAGTTCGTCATGAGCATCAAAGACCTCGGCCATTCCGCCCCGGGCAAGATGTGAGTGCAGGTGGTAGCGACCACCCACCACGGCTCCAATCATTCCGGCGATGATAGGTGGAGGGGCGTGATTTGCGACCAGGCGGAAATAATCGCGCCTGCAATCGGGGCGGCGACGGATCCGCCAGTAGCTTCTTCGCCGAGTGCACCGCCCGACTCCACCAATACTGCCAGCGCCAGGCTTTCGTCGTCGATGGTGGCGAAACCGACGAACCAGGCATGGGGTGCCCCCCCCGGTACTTCGGCGGTCCCGGTCTTGCCGCCGACGCTGACGCCATCAACCTGAGCTCGGGTCCCGGTGCCACTCGCCACTGCTCCCAACATCAGCTCACGCAGGGCGGCGGCAGTCCCAGGGCTCATGGCTCGTTTCCACACCCGCGGTTCGGCCCGTTCCCGCACCTGGAGGCTGGCGGTGAAGACCTCCTCGACCAGGTAGGGGTTCATGATCGACCCATCGGTGGCAACTGCTGCCGCCACCAGGGCCATCTGCAGCGGCGTTGCCCGCAGATCGCGCTGGCCGATCCCGGTCTGGCCGAGTCCAGGGCGGTCATTGGCGAAGCTTTCTGCGGAAGGGATCGCCGAATCCAGAACCGCGAGTTCGAAGGGAATGGCTTGGTTGAACCCAGCCGCTTCCGCCCGGGCCACCAGCTCCTCGGCACCCAGCTCCATCGCCACCTGGGCGAACACCGTGTTGCACGACAGTCGAAAGGCGTCGGCAACAGTTGCGGTGTCAGCCGGCCCGCAGCGACCGCCCCCGAAGTTAGAGATGGTTGCACTCGATCCGGGCAGGGCGAGCTGTTCCGGATTGGGAAACTCCGAGCCGGAATTGATCGATCCGGCTTCGAGTCCGGCCGCGGCAGTGATGATCTTGAAAGCCGAGCCGGGAGCGTAGGTGGCATACCCAGCCCGGTCGAGAAGCGGCTGAGTGGGGTCGGCCTCCAGTGCGTCGCCGGGAGCGGAGGCTTCCCCCAGTAAGAGGGCCGGGTCGAACATCGGCGAGGAGTAGTAGGCAAGCACTTCGCCGGTGGTGGGATCCAATGCAACCACCGCTCCTGTCTGGTTGCCGAGGGCGACCGCGGCCGCGGTTTGCAGAGTGTGACTGAGCGTAAGGCGCAACCCGAGGGCGGCGCGGGCGCGTCCCAGCAGGGAGTCGATGATGGCGGAGATGGTTCCGGAGGGGGAAGCCGCGAGTTGTTGAGCGCGGGTTCGCTCCAGTCCACGGTCGCCAAACAGCAACGAAGAGAAACCGACGGTGTGGGCGTAGAGACTTCCCTCTGGATAGACGCGCAGGAAACTGCCGTCGCTTTGAATCCGTGACTGGGCGAGCACGACGCCCTCCCGACTGAGGATGGGCCCTCGCTCGGTCTCGGCTCGCGCCACTTGCACCCTGCGGTTACGGAGATCGTCTCGGTAGCGGGGTCCGGCGATGGCTTGCAAGTAGGTGAGGTTCAGCACCAGCAGCAGGAAGCCAACCAAGAGGCCGGCGGCAGTGCGTCGGATCGATGTGTTCATCGCGCTTCCTCATGCGAGAGACGGGCGAGCAGCACCAGCAACACCATGTTGGCAACCAGCGCCGAACCCCCATAGCTCATCCACGGCAATGAGATCCCGGTAACTGGAAGCAGCCGGGTCACTCCACCCAGGATGAGCAGGGATTGCACCCCGATCACCAAGGAGAGTCCGGTTGCCAACAGCTTGCGGAATGGATCGCGGGCCCGCAAGGCGATCCCGATCCCAGCCGCCACCAGTAGCGCATAGCTGACCACGATCCCGATCGCCCCCGCCAGGCCGATCTCTTCAGCAACTGCCGAGAAAATGAAATCAGTTGAGGCGACCGGGATCAGATCCGGTCGACCCAAGCCCAGTCCCGAGCCGGACAAGCTGCCGCTGCCGAGTGCGAACAGGCTTTGCGCAAGCTGGTAGCCGGATCCCTCGAAGTCGGACCACGGATCCAACCAGGCATCGATCCTGGCGGCAGCATGGCCGAACATCTGATAGGCAGCCAAAGTTCCACCCATGAACAGCAGTCCACCCAGCGCCAGGTGGGCAGCCCGCCCGGATGCCACATACAAGAGGAGTAGGAACACCGTGAACAACAGCAACGATGCGCCCAGATCGCGCTGATACACCATCACTCCCATGCTGGCCAGCCATGCCAGCGCAACCGGAAGCAGTTGACGCGGTTGCGGAAGGCGGAGACGACCCCAACTCTTAGCCGAAGAGAGCAGCTCGGGTTGGCGGTCGGACAGATACCCAGCCAGAAAAATAACCAGCAGCAGCTTGGCAATCTCGCCCGGTTGAAACTGCACCAGGTCGCGGCCGAACAGATGCAGCCGCAGCCACAAGCGGGAGCCATTCAGCTCTACTCCCCGCAGCGGAAGAGTTGAAGGCAACAGGGGCGCCGCCAGCAGAATCAGAGCCGCGGTGAGAAACAGATAGCGGTACCGGCGCAGGACCGCGGTGCCATTCGAGCGTAATCCCAAGCTGACCAACAACGCCAGCCCGGACGCCACCAGCAGCCACCAACGCTGGAGCGTGGCTTGGTGAAAATCCAGCCGGTAGATCTCGACCAAACCAACTGCGCAGATCAGCGCCGCCAGCGGGAGCAAGTAGGGGACCGCCCGCGGCACCAGGCGGCGGAGAGCCAGGTGAAGCCCACCCCATGCGATCACCAAGACGAGGCCGGTGAGGGCAGCCTGGGCATCGAGGGAACCTCCTCGGGCTTGGTTGACCATCCCCACCCCGATTGTCGCAAGGGCTGCCGCACCTGCCAGCAGTGATGCCTCAGCCGATCTGGTCACGAGTCCTCAGCTTGGCTGCTCTGTGCTCTGTGGATCCCGCCCGGGTGAAGCAAACCATCAAGCAGAGATGTCGATGACTGCGACGGTGACGTTGTCGTCGCCCCCTGCCAGGTTGGCGGCTTCGATCAACGCCCACGCCGCCTCTTGTGGGAGACGGTTCTCGTCAAGTAAGTCGGCGATCCCCTCATCTGTCACCATGGTGGTGAGTCCATCTGTGCACAGCAGGTAGCGATCCCCGGCTCGCAGGTGTTCGACCAGCTCATCCACCGGCATTCGCCACTCCAGCCCCAGCGCTCGGGTGAGGATGTTGCGCTGGGGATGGTCGAGAGCTTCTTCCTCGGTGATCCGTCCTGCCGCCAGGTACTCCATCACCAGCGAGTGGTCCCGGGTGAGCTGCACCAGCTCACCATCACGCCACCGGTAGGCGCGACTGTCTCCAACATGGCCGATCGAAACTGTGTCACCGGCGAACAGCGCCAGCGTGAGAGTGGTTCCCATGCCGGATAGGTGCCGCTTGCGGAGAGCCTCGCTCATGATGGCTTCGTTGGCGACTCGCACTCGGTCGGCGGCGTCGCGGTCGGCTGCCGCGATAGCGGCTCGGACTGCCAACTGCGAGGCCACTTCACCCCCGATATGGCCTCCCATCCCATCCGCCACCGCGATCACGACTTCTTGCGCGCTTCCATCTGCTACTGGAAAGGCGGAGTCCTCATTGCGATTGCGTACCCTCCCGGGGTTGCTGGCAATCGACCAGGTGATGGTCATCTCACCTCCATTACCGTCTTGCCCACCTGCACCGCATCACCCCGCCGCAGCGTAAGCGGAGTGACCACCCGGCGCCCGTTGACGTAGGTCCCGTTGGTACTCCCCAGATCCGAGAGTACGACTTGACCTTCAGTCAGCCCCAGTCGCAAATGGAAATCGGAGGCGTACGGATCGTCCAGCAAGACGTCAGCCTCGGGGCTGCGGCCCAGCACCAGCGGGCTGCGAACTGTGATGTGAAGCCCGGGGGAGGTGTCGCTCTTCACCACCACCAGCTCTCCGCTGGCGGTTCGTTGGTGGCGGGCGGGGGAACCTCCCAGATGGGAGGCGATGGCTCGCGCCACCTGCCACACGAAAAGGTAGATGAGCCCAATGAAGATGAGCTTGAGTAGGTTGGCGGCGAAGTCGGGCATCTGTCACAAGCTCCGGTAAGCGCAAGTAATCGAGCCGAAGCCGAGCAGGTCACCTTCACCGAATGGCTGCGGGTCCGCAACCGACTGGTGATTGAGGAGGGTGCCGTTGGCGGACCCCAGGTCGGCAATCCAGGTTCCCCCCCCCTCCCGCCATACCAAGGCGTGCCGGCGAGAGACCTCCTGGGCTGCCAGCTGAACGTCGCTGTCGGTGCCGCGTCCCACCACTGCCCGATTGACCCGCAGCGGATAGCGACGGCCGCGGGTGGTCTCCTCCAGCTGGCCCCAAGCTTGGCGAGTGCCGGGTTCCACCCGGACCGCCACCGAGAGCTGGCCAGGCGCAACAGCTTCGGATCGTTCCAAGAGAACCGTGGCCGGCCCCTGCAAGCGCCAGCCGCGCTCGAACGCTTCCTCTTCGATCAGGAGTGCCAACCGATGCTTCACTTCATGGGTGGCAGCCACGATGTCGCGCGGGTTGAGGGCGAGGTGGAAATAGTTGGGGGCAAGCGGTCCGTTCTCGCTGTTGGCAATCGCCAGGTCGGCTTCTCGTACCAACCTGGCTGCCAGTTCGAGAGGGTGGATACGGCCCCGGAAAACTTTGGCGGCGAAGCCCTCGACGGCCTGCTCGAGCCGGCGTTCCAGATTCCGGGCGAGCTTCACGACGGTGAGTCTAGGAACCCTGTGAATGTGAGTCTGAGGCCCAATCCTTAGGCCAGGACTGCTGGCGGGCCTCGTGCACCGTCTCGAAAATAATCGTGGCGCCCCGCCGGCCCACGACGCCCCGAGTGCACTGTCTGGAAGGATATCGTGGGTCTCCCTGGGCGCCAACCGACACCCCTGGCGGCGTCCTTCTCCTCGACGCGAGCGCACGGCTGCGCCTTCGTTGTGGGTTTGGTGCTTCGTCTCAAAAGACTCTTCGGGGGTCGGCGGGTTTTTCTTCGGGGGGTCGGCGGGGCTTCCCTGCACGTCACTACGATGGCGGGCGGGCGAGTGGCGGAATGGCAGACGCGCAGGCTTCAGGTGCCTGTGAGCGCAAGCTCGTGGGGGTTCAAGTCCCCCCTCGCCCACGATTGTGCTGTTCGATTCTCGACTCCGGCGGACCAGATCCCGCCGGCGCTTGCTGGTTTGGTTAATCCTGCTCACGGTGGTGACCGGGACGGTGCTGGCTATCGACGCGCTGCGAAGCGAGCGACGCCGTCTGCGGGAGTACTTCGCCAACGCGTTACGAGTGGCGGAGACCCAGGCGGATGTTGCGGGTGATCTGAATCGTTTGTTGGTTGGGATTGGGACCACCCAGCGAGCCAGCCTGCGGGCGGTGTTTGTCGAGGGTCGATCCAAGCTGGCAGAGGCGGGAGAATTGTTGACGGGCTTGGCGGTGCCGGCTCCGGCTGGCGTCGCCAACGGCTATCTGCGAGTCGCGCATGAGAGCTGGACCAGAGGCCTGGATGGGATCGAGACCTCGCTGCTGGAGCTGGCAGACCAGGGTGCCACTCCTGTCACCAGCGTGGCGCTGGAGGCAGCACTCCTGGAGCTGAAGGTGGGCGATCACGCATACGCCGCTTTTCGCAGCGCGGCTCCGGCGGCTAACCCGGACCGGGTCGAGTTTGCCTCGATAAGTTTCTTGCCAGACGGCATCGAACTAGACCGGTTGACTGCCTCGGCGGTGGCAGCAACCGGACTCAAGTTGGTGCACGATCCCGCCCTCGCCCCGCTTCGCATCGAACCCCGCCCGGTGCAAGAGCCAGACGGGACCGCGGTGATCCCGAATGCGGAAGAGGTGCTGGTGCAAGTCACCATCTCCAACCAGGGCAACGAATCCGAAGACGGGCTAACGGTTCGCCTTGATATCCAAGCCGGAGTCGAGCTCTCTTCCCAAGAACGAAGGGTGGACTCTTTGGCTCCAGGAATCTCTCAGGTTCTCGACTTCAAGCTGGCGGTTAGACCCGGCACCGACTACCGGCTCGTGGCACTGCTGGTGAGCCCGAGTGGGGATGAGAGACTCGACAACAACAGCCAGACCGCGACATTCGCGGTCCGGAGCACCTGACAGGCTGCCGGTACCATGTTCGCCCGGTGATTGACATCACGCTGCTCCGACGAGACAAAGACCAACTGACTGCCGCTTTGCTGCGCCGAGGGCGCGCTGACATCGACGTCGAGGGGCTGGCGGCGTTGGATGAAGAGCGGCGTCGACGCCGATCGCAAGCGGAGGCGCAGCGGGCAGAGCAGAAAGAGCTCGGCAGCAAGATCGCCCGCCTGTCCGGATCCGAGAAGGAGACCGCGCTGGCCGAGGCTGCCCGCTTGGCGGCGGCAGTCAAGCGAGAGACCGCCGAGGCGGATCGCCTGGATGCGGCGTTCGAGGCCAGCTGGATTCGAGTCCCAAACCCTCCTCACTCATCAGTCCCAGATGGGGCCGGCGAGGCTGACAACCAGGAAATGCGTCGCTGGGGCGAGCCGCCGACTTTTGCCTACCCCCCGCTTGACCATCTGGCGCTGGGCGAAGCGCTGGGACTGATCGATACCGGCAAGGCCGCCGCTCTTTCCGGCAGCCGCTTCGCCTATCTGAAAGGCAAGGCGGTTGAGTTGGAGTTCGCCCTGGTTCGCTGGGCGCTCGATCGCCTCGGCGGGGCAGGCTTCACGCCAGTTGCGCCGCCGGTGCTGGTGCGGGAGGAAGCCTTGTTCGGGACTGGCTTCTTCCCGGACGACGCCGAGCAGGTTTACCGCATCGAAGCCGACGACCTCTATCTGGTCGGAACCTCCGAGGTTTCGCTGGCAGCCCTGCATGCCGACGAGATCCTGGAAGCGGCGTCGCTTCCGATTCGCTATGTCGGTTTCTCGACCTGCTTTCGGCGGGAGGCCGGCACTTATGGCAAGGACACCCGCGGCATCTTTCGGGTGCACCAATTCGACAAGTTGGAGATGTTCTCCTTCGCCCACCCGCAGGGCTCGTGGGATGAACACGAGTTCCTGCTTTCACAAGAAGAGAAACTGGTGCAGGAGTTGGGCATCCCTTACCGGGTGATCAACGTGTGTTCGGCGGACTTGGGGGCTTCGGCTGCCAAGAAGTACGACCTCGAGGCCTGGATCCCCTCCCAGGCCGCCTACCGCGAGATCACCTCCTGCTCCAACACCACCGACTTCCAGGCGCGGCGTCTCAAGATCCGGTTTCGGGGCGAGCGCGGTCCCGAGTTGGCTCACACCCTCAACGGAACTGCAGTTGCGATCGGGCGCATGCTGATCGCCCTACTCGAAAACAACCAGCAGCCGGATGGGTCGGTGCGGGTACCCGAGGCTCTGGTGCCGTATGTAAGCTTCGATCGCATCGGTGGCTGAAGCGGATCGCTTCGCCGGGATCGCCTGCGCTTACGATCGCATCAACCGAATCCTCTCACTCGGACAAGAACAGGCGTGGCGTCGGCGGGGGATCGCCTGGCTCCCCGCCGGGAAAGTGCTCGATCTGGGTTCGGGAACCGGGGCTGCCAATCCGGCGCTTGCACCCCGGGAGATCGTGGCGCTGGACCCTTCTTTTCCGATGCTGGCCCTCAATCAGACTCCTGGCCGGGTGTCTGGGTTGGGTGAGCGCCTGCCGTTCGCAGACGGGAGCTTCGATGGGGTGTTCTCTGCGTATGTCTTTCGCAACCTCGACTCGGTGCCAGCCACCCTCTCCGAGATCCACCGGGTGTTGCGGCCGGGGGGGGTGGCGGTAGTCATCGATCTGGCGCGGCCTCGGCGTCCGTGGCTAGCAAGGTTGCACCGGGCGGCGACGCGGGTGCTGGTTCCAGCGGTCGGTGCCACGGTGGGGGCGAGAGCGGAATACACCTACCTGCACAACAGCCTCGACAAGTTCCCTGATCCCAAAACTCTTTTCGAGGCTGGCCGGCTGCGACTCGAACACTTTTGGCGAATGGGAGCGCTCGGCTTTGTCTATGGAGTCGTTCTCCGCAAGCAGGATTAACAATCGGCCAGGTCGCTCGATGCTTGGCGGCTCGGCAACGGGCCGGGCGTTGTGCCGCCAGGCCTGTCGAGCGAGGTGGAAGCGAAGCGGAGACCGAGGGAGACCATGGATAATGTCGTGCACCCCGTCTTCGAACGGACGCGACTGGCGCCAAACGAACAGTCGGCTCTGGACGAGCTCCCCGAGAGCACCCAGGGCGTACCGCTTAGGGCTGCTTCCTTCCGGACCTGACCCGTTTCACCGCCGACCCGCCGCTTCGGACCCGTCCATCAACGCCGTCCCGTTCGCTGCTTGTCCCAACCACACTCGCCCTCGGACGGGGTATCGGTCCCGCATGAAGGGGATTTCGGGCTACAGGGCACCCCTGGCGCCCCACCGTGCACGACGCCGTCATGGTAGTCACAGGGGTACGCCAAATCCGAAACCCAGGGTTGCTACCGACCGCCACGGTACATTTTCATTCAACGGTTCGGTGGGGCGGCCGTCGAAAAGGCCGTCCGATTCCTTTCCAGACAGGGAGGAAACGTGGCTGGCAGGGCGCAAACGTAGAATCTGCCACCGGAGGGATCGCATAGTCCGGCCGAGTGCGCACGCTTGGAAAGCGTGTAAACGGTGCAAGCCGTTTCGAGGGTTCAAATCCCTCTCCCTCCGCTTCGAATTTCAAGGTGCACAATGCCGGGCATGGAGACGCCGTACCACCAGGCGATGGGGCTGGCGCTGGCCGCCGCTCGGGAGGCGGTCGCCCATGGCGATGTTCCCGTCGGCGCGGTGTTGTTGGACTCGGCCGGCACGGTCGTCGCCATCGATCACAACCGCCGTCATCAGCACAACGATCCCACCAGCCATGCCGAGATCCTGGTGCTGCGGGAAGGAGCAGCCAAGGCAGGGAGCTGGCGGCTGGATGGGCACACGCTGGTGGTGAGCCTGGAGCCGTGTGCAATGTGCGCCGGCGCCAGCGTGGCAGCCCGCCTAGGTCGCATCGTCTACGGCCCCGCCGACCCCAAGGCGGGGGCGGCGCTGAGTCTCTACAACATTCCGCAGGATCCCCGCCTGAACCACTGGATCGAAGTGGTAACGGGGGTGCGGGAGGCGGAGAGTCGCCGCTTGCTCGAAGAGTTCTTCGCCGCCCGCAGGTAAGAGCTGTGGGCCTCGGCGTTACACTCTCGCCAGGAGGGATCGCATAGGCCGGCCGAGTGCGCGGCACTCGAAATGCCGTAAGCCCGCAAGGGCTTCGTGGGTTCAAATCCCACTCCCTCCGCGAGACCGGCAGCGACCGGTAGGCGAGAGGAGGGATGGCCGAGTGGACGAAGGCGGCAGTCTTGAAAACTGCTGGGCCCGGTTTCGGGTCCCGTGGGTTCGAATCCCACTCCCTCCGCCGGTCGGCTCGGTGCCCAGCCGGTGCCGGCCGGATTAGGAAAACTGAATACGCCGGAGAGGTGGCCGAGTGGTCGAAGGCACTCGCCTGCTAAGCGAGTAGGGGGTGTAAAGCCCCCTCGAGGGTTCAAATCCCTCCCTCTCCGCTCCCGACTATGTTTGTCAGGCCCACGCGCCCGTAGCTCAATCTGGACAGAGTGCTTGACTACGGATCAAGAGGTTGGGGGTTCGAGTCCCTCCGGGCGCGCTAGACAATATCCGCCTCAGATAGAGGTTTCGTACCACGAGCCAGCCCGGGTGGATCGTCTGAGTTCCAATCTGGGGGGAACCGAATCTGTCGTCCAAAACGTCAAAACAGCATGCGGCGAGTCATCGTTGTTGTCCTAGCCACAGTCGCGGGTTTGGTGTCGTGCAGTCCGGAAAACCGTTCGGTCGTCCGGTCGGCGCCGGCACCATCGGCATCAGCGTCACTGTTGACGCCGCAGCCTGACGATGTGCTGTTCCTCCGCTACGGCGCCTTGATCGAGCGGACGATCGACGTCGACGC
>Ga0114938_1000939_pt1 | contig 21051 bp, 10 predicted proteins | sample AshMeaBigSpring_FD_88675 | JGI IMG/M metagenome (GOLD analysis project Ga0114938, IMG submission 88675) | Groundwater microbial communities from Big Spring, Nevada to study Microbial Dark Matter (Phase II) - Ash Meadows Big Spring | ecosystem: Environmental > Aquatic > Deep subsurface >...
CAGGGCGTCCTCGCTCGGCCGGTCCTCGGGGATGGTCGTGACGAGGTGGGTGATGTTGACGAACTGGCGCCAGTTGAGATTGTCGGAGAAGCTGTTCGCCTGCCAGGTGCCGCAGCCCATGGTGAGGGTGAACGGCAGACCGTTGTCGTAGCCGCCGCCGTTGCCGAAGGTGTGCGCCTGATTGACCAGCACGCGCACAACGTCTGTCTCCTCGGCGAGCATGCGGGCATGCGCCATGTCTCGGGTGTGGATGCCGCAGGAGTGGCCGCGGCCCTGGTAGTCGAGGATCGCTTTCGTGATGCGCTTGGCGTCGGCGAAGTCCCTGGCGCGATAGACGGTCAGCACCAGCGACAGCTTTTCGCCGGAGAGCGGATAATCTCTGCCGATGCCGGTCTCCGCGGCGAGCACGAACTTACAGCCTCTGGATTCCGCCCCGAGCTCGAACGTCTCGATCAGCGCCTCGGGCCCCTGCGCGATGACGGCGCGGTTGAGCTTGCCGTCGACCCACAACCGCTCGACGATGCGGGCGCGCTCCGCGGGCGAGGCCATGTAGCCGCCTTCCGCCGCGAGCGCTTCGACGACCTTGTCATACACCGCATCGACGATGACGAGCGCGTTTTCGCTCGAGCAGCTCGTCGCATGGTCGAAGCACTTCGAAGCCGCGATCTTGCGCGCCGCGCCGGCGAGATCGGCGCTCGCGTCGATGATCACCGGCACGTTGCCGAGGCCGACGCCGAGCGCGGGCTTACCCGACCTGTAGGCGGACTTGACGTTCGCCTGGCTGCCGGTCGCGACGACGAGATCCGAAAGCTCCATCAGCCGCAGCGTCGCCTCGCGCGTCACCGGGCCCGGGAGGATCTGCACGAGGTCCTCGGGCAGGCCGATCTTCTTCAACTCCGCGCGCATGCCGTCGACCGCGGGCTTGGAGGCGGCCCAGGCGGCGGGTGGCGGCGCGATGATGATCGCGTTGCCGCCCTTCAAGGCCATCATCGCCTTGTTGACGGGCGTGGCGCTCGGATTGGTCGAGGGCGTGATGGCGGCGACGACGCCGACCGGCTTCGCCCACTTGACGAGGCCCTTCTCGGGCAACTCCTCGATGATTCCAGTCGACTTGACGCGCAGAAGATCGCGCAGGGTTCCAAACGTCTTGCGCTGGTTCTTGACGACCTTGCTCTCGACCTCGCCGATGCCCGTCACCTCGACCGCGATCTCGGCGAGGCGGCGCGCGCGAGCGGGCTCGTAGATCGACCAGGCGAGCGCCGTCACCGCCTCGTCGATGCGCGCCTGACCGCCCCTGGCGATCTCGGCGACGTAGGCGACCATGGCGGCGCGCGCGCGCGCGGTCAGGTCGGCAACGGGATCGGCGCCGGCGGCGGGCGGCCGCGCCTTGCTCACGGGCTCGTCCTGCATGCGGTCACCTCCCGGGAGGCGCACGCGAAGGTGCCGCGCGCGCGTCGCGAATTGACAGTGAAAGGGAGCTCATGTCAAATCGCGAGACGAAACGTCCTGCCGTGCGAGACGGCAGTGCACCCTGCGCGGCGGCCCTGCGTCCCCTCGGCCGCGCGCATGCGATCCATCGATCGACCGCACCCGGGAGCCCGCCCATGCCGAAGATGACGACCGAGGAAGCCTTCGTGAAGGTGCTGCAGATGCACGGCATCGAGCACGCGTTCGGCATCATCGGCTCGGCGTTCATGCCGATCTCGGATCTTTTCCCCAAGGCCGGCATCACTTTCTGGGACGTGGCGCAGGAAACCAACGGCGGCCTGATCTGCGACGGCTACACACGCTCGACCGGCAATATCGCCATGGCGATCGCGCAGAACGGGCCGGGCGTCACCGGCTTCGTCACCGCCGTCAAGACCGCCTACTGGAACCACACGCCGATGCTGCTGGTCACCCCGCAGGCCGCCAACCGCACGATCGGCCAGGGCGGCTTCCAGGAGGTCGAGCAGATGGCGCTTTTCCGCGACATGGTGTGCTACCAGGAGGAGGTGCGCGATCCCGTCCGCATTGCCGAGGTGCTGAACCGCGTCATCTCGAAGGCCAAGCGGCTCTCAGCCCCCGCGCAGATCAACATTCCGCGCGACTACTGGTGCCAGGTCATCGACATCGTCCTGCCGGCGATCATCGAGTTCGAGCGTCCGGCGGGCGGAGCTTCGGCGATCAAGGAGGCGGCGCACCTGCTCTCGCAGGCGCGGTTCCCCGCGATCCTGTCCGGCGCCGGCGTCGTGCTCGGCAGTGCGATCCCGGACGTTGCGCTCCTCGCTGAGAAGCTCGATGCGCCGGTGTGCAACAACTACCAGCACAACGACAGCTTTCCGGGCTCGCACCGGCTGGCCTGCGGGCCGCTCGGCTACAACGGCTCGAAGGCGGCGATGGAGCTGATCGCCAAGGCCGACGTCGTGCTGGCGCTTGGCACGCGGCTCAACCCGTTCTCGACGCTGCCCGGCTACGGCATCGACTACTGGCCGAAGCAGGCGAAGATCATCCAGGTCGATATCAACGCCGACCGCATCGGGCTGACCAAGCCGGTCGCCGTCGGCATCTGCGGCGATGCCAAGCTCGTCGCCCGCCAGATCCTGGCGCAACTGGCGCCGACCGCCGGCAACGCCGGCCGCGAGGAGCGCAAGGCGCTCGTCCACAAGTCCAAGTCGGCATGGCTGCAGACGCTCTCGAGCATGGACCACGAGGACGACGACCCCGGCACCACCTGGAACGCACGGGCGAGAAAGCGCGATCCCGAGCGCATGTCACCGCGGCAGGCCTGGCGCGCGATCCAGGCCGGTCTGCCGAAGGATGCGATCATCTCATCCGATATCGGCAACAACTGCGCGATCGGCAATGCCTACCCGACGTTTGAGCAGGGGCGGAAATACCTGGCTCCCGGCCTCTTCGGTCCGTGCGGCTACGGCTTCCCCTCGATCATCGGCGCCAAGATCGGCAACCCCGACACGCCGGTCGTGGGCTTCGCGGGCGACGGCGCCTTCGGCATCTCGATGAGCGAGATGAGCTCGATCGGACGCAAGGAGTGGCCGGGCATCACCATGGTCGTCTTCCGCAACTACCAGTGGGGTGCGGAGAAGCGCAACACGACGCTCTGGTACGACGACAACTTCGTCGGCACCGAGCTCGACCCGAACCTCTCCTTCGCCAAGGTTGCGGAAGGCTGCGGGCTGAAGGGCGTCACGGTGAAGACTCCGGCCGAGCTGACCGCGGCCTTGAAGCAGTCGTGCGAAGACCAGAAGAAGCGCAAGACCACCTTCATCGAGGTGCTGCTCAACCAGGAGCTCGGCGAGCCGTTCCGCCGCGACGCGATGAAGAAGCCGGTGGTGGTGGCAGGCATCGACAGGAAGGACATGCGGCAGCAGAAAGGGGCGTGAGGCGCACTCGAACCTGCCAGCTCGAGGTCCCTCGAAGCCGGTGACGGGCGCAAGGGCTCGACCGCGTAGTGCGATCCGGCGTCGCGACCCGGCGTCGCGGTCCGGCGGATGGTGCGGCATCGGGTCAAGGCCGCCTGCCGGCGCTCGCCACGGATGCGCGCTTGTGCTACCCCGCCGGCCAATCTCCCCGAGCCCCAATCCAGCGCCTGCAGCGGAACCCCATGGACCTCCGGAACATCGCCATCATCGCCCACGTCGATCATGGCAAGACCACGCTCGTCGACGGCCTGCTCAAGCAGTCCGGCGCCTTCCGCGAGAACCAGAAGGTCGAGTCGCAGGCGATGGACAGCAACGACCTCGAGCGCGAGCGCGGCATCACGATCCTGGCGAAATGCACATCGATCGTCTGGAAGGGAACGCGCATCAACATTGTCGACACGCCGGGCCATGCCGACTTCGGCGGCGAGGTCGAGCGCATCTTGAACATGGTCGATGGCGTGATTGTGCTGGTCGATGCCTCCGAGGGTCCGCTGCCGCAGACCAAGTTCGTGGTCTCCAAGGCGCTGCGCCAGGGCCTCCGCCCGATTGTCGCGATCAACAAGATCGACCGGCCGGACGAGCGCCACGACCAGGTGCTGAACGAGATCTTCGATCTCTTCGCCGGCCTCGATGCGACGGACGAGCAGCTCGACTTCCCCGTGCTCTACGGGTCGGGCCGCGACGGCTGGATGGCGGCCGACTCCGCGGGCCCGCGCACCGATCTTGCGCCGCTGTTCGAGCTCGTGCTCGCGCACGTGCCACCGCCGGCCGTCGAGCCGGGCCCATTCCGCCTGCTCGCGACGACGCTCGAGGCCGACCCCTATCTGGGGCGCATCCTGACCGGGCGCATTCTGTCGGGCAGCATCAAGCCGAACCAGACGATCAAGGCGCTCGGCCGCGACGGCAAGCTGATCGAGTCCGCTCGCGTGACCAAGGTGCTGGCCTTCCGCGGCCTCGAGCGCACGGCCGTCGACCAAGCCGACGCCGGCGACATCGTCGCCATCGCCGGCATCACCGAGGCGACCGTCGCCGACACGCTGTGCGATCCGGTCGTCGAGCAGGCGGTCGCCGCCCAGCCGATCGACCCGCCGACGCTGTCGATGACCTTCCGCATCAATGACGGGCCGTTCGCCGGCCAGGAAGGCGACAAGGTGCAGAGCCGCGTCATCCGTGACCGGCTGCTCAAGGAGGCTGAACGCAACATCGCGATCCGCATCAGCGAGGCGAGCGACCGCGACAGCTTCGACGTTTCCGGCCGCGGCGAGCTACAGCTCGGCATCCTCATCGAGACGATGCGGCGCGAGGGTTTCGAGCTGACGGTCTCGCGGCCCCGTGTCGTCTATACGACCGAGGCGGCGACCGGGCAGCGCCAAGAGCCGGTCGAGGAGGTGATCGTCGACGTCGACGAGGCCCACTCGGGCGTGGTCGTGCAGAAGCTCTCCGAGAGGAAGGGCGAGCTGATGGAGATGCGGCCCTCGGGCGGCGGCCGGCAGCGGCTGGTATTCGTCGTGCCGACACGCGGCCTGATCGGCTATCAGAGCGAGCTGCTGACCGACACGCGCGGGACGGCGGTGATGAACCGGCTGTTCCATTCCTACGTGCCGTTCAAGGGTGATATTCCGGGGCGGCGGACGGGCGTGCTGATCTCGAACGCGGCTGGCGAGGCGACGGCCTACTCGCTGTTCTACCTCGAGGAGCGCGGACCGCTGATGATCGACCCGCAGACCCGCGTCTACGAGGGCATGATCGTCGGCGAGCACACCCGCGACAACGATCTGGTCGTCAACGTGATTCAGGGCAAGAAGCTGACCAACGTCCGCGCCGCCGGAAAAGACGAGAACCTGATCCTGACACCGCCGCTACGCATGAGCCTCGAGAAATCGATGAGCTACATCTCCGATGACGAGCTCGTCGAGATCACGCCGAGGTCGATCCGTCTGCGCAAGCGCTGGCTCGATCCGCACATGCGCAAGAAGATGGAGCGGGCCCGCGAGGCCGATGTTGCCTAGATCGCGCCGGCTGTAAAACGACAAGGGCGCCACGAGGGCGCCCTTGCTGCATTTCGTCTCTGTCTCGACGGCTCAGCGGCTGATGCGGAGCGTCGCGATCTTCAGCGCGATGTCGCGGAAGGCGGTGCGCAGCTCCTCACCGGTGGAAGAGGGATAGAAGTGCGCCGTCGAGGTCGCGCAGTCGCGCAGCGTGTTCGTCGCCGTCGGATTGTCGAGCATGAAGCCGATCGTGTAGACCGTGATGCCGGCCGCCTTCATGTTCGTGCAGATCTGCAGAGCATTGCTCGACACACTCGATACGCAGCTGCTGCCGCAGTTCGAGCCGTAGCGCGTGTTGTACTCGCCGTCCGTCATCAGCACGGCAATCTTCTGCAGCCGCGGCTGGCCCGCCGACCCGTAGGTGGTCAGGTCGGCGTAGCTGCCGGGCGTGCTGGTGCCGGTCCACACGGCGTTCCACTTCGGCGACAGCATGTACCAGGCCCAGGCGTGACCGAGCCAGCCGGCGGTCGCACCGTAGGTGTTGAACGTGTCGATGCGGGCCTTGAGCGCAGTCTTGTCAGCTGACAATGCCATCATCGAAGGCGCGGGATCCGAGCTCGAGCAGTTGCCCGAGCTGCTGTACTGATAGGAGCTCGATTTGTTCGTGCCGTCCGAGTTCCTTGCGTACTGGCCGAGATAGCGGCCAGCCGCAGGCGCCTCATCGGTGAAGGCATCGGCGCCGGTGCGCTCGGTGACGCAACTGCGCAAATTGTTCGAGCCCGACGTCGCAGGCAGGCCGGTCAGGGCCGACGCCATCTCCTTCGAGCCGACATTGATGCGCGGCGCGAACGGCGTCAGCGCGACCCGCGAGGTGTACTGGCTCTGGTCGGCCCACACGACGATGTCGATCAGGTCCTTCGCCGCCGTGCGCAGGTCGGCGATCTTCGAGCCGGCCATCGACCCGGTAACGTCGAGCATCATCGAGACCTCGATGTTGGTCTCGGAGTTGCCGCCGACAGCGAGCTCGGCCTTGCCGACAGCATTGATCTCGAGCGAGATCACGCCAGCGGTTGCGAGGAACGGCGTCGAGACGACCGCGGTCGTCGATCCGACCACCGAGACGCCGCCGTCGACGATCTGGAAGTCGATCGAGTCGGAGGTCGTCAACAGCGACTTCATCTGCGCGTAGGACCTGCGTGCGGCCTCGAGCGCCTGCGCCTGGTTGCCGTTGGTCGTCTGCAGCACACGACCGGCAGCGAGGACCGCCGCGTCGATGGCGTTCTGCGTCTGGTTCTTCGCGTTGAGCCAGCGGCCATAGTCGACCGCGCCGCCCACCAGCGCCACCGCGATCATCGCGGTGAATGCAAACATGATGGCAATTGCGCCCTTCTCGTCGCGGCCGAAGCGCCCGATGGCGCCGGCGGCGGTGCGAGCGGCCTCGTCCGGCGCGAGCCGGCCCGACGCAGCACGCGCGGGCAGCTTCACAAGTCCAGACATGATACGCCTCCTGAAAGTTTTTCGTTCAGTGCGACCATGCGATAGTAATACTTGCAAAGGTCTTAATAAAACCAAAGTCGATCAGTTTTATTTCGCCAGGAAATTCAAATGCTTATTGGATTTGATTCTAATTTGAATTGTATTTTATCTTGGGTCTTTACCAGATGGAAACCGGGTAATCTTGAGCGTTGCAGCACTTGCCAGCAAGCATCGTTCCAGCACGGCGGACGTTGATACTGCCAGACCGAAGCGATCCGACACATAAGGACTTCTTTATATGCGATTGCGTTGATGTCATCGAGGCGCTATAGACCCAGCCGACCGCCGCCAGGCGCGCGCCACCCCACGGATCAAGGACGAGGCCCATGCCCACTGCCAACGATTACGTCGTCAAGGACATCAAGCTCGCCGACTGGGGCCGCAAGGAGCTCGCCATCGCCGAGACCGAGATGCCGGGGCTGATGGCCACCCGCGCCGAGTACGGCCAGAAGCAGCCCCTCAAGGGCGCTCGCATTGCCGGCTCGCTGCACATGACGATCCAGACGGCGGTGCTGATCGAGACGCTGGCCGCCCTCGGCGCCGATATCCGCTGGGCCTCATGCAACATCTACTCGACGCAGGATCATGCTGCGGCCGCCATCGCTGCTCGCGGCATACCGGTGTTCGCGGTCAAGGGTGAGACCCTTACAGAATACTGGGACTACACCCGCAGGATCCTCGAATGGGGTGACGGCGGCACCGCCAACATGATCCTCGACGACGGCGGCGATGCGACGTTGCTTGTGCATCTCGGCGTACGCGCCGAGCAGGGCGATACCAAGTTCCTCGACAAGCCGGGCTCTGAGGAAGAGGAGATCCTGTTTGCGCTCATCAAGCGCACATTGAAGGAGAATAAGGGCTGGTTCGCCAAGCTCGCCCGCAACATCAAGGGCGTCTCGGAGGAGACGACCACGGGCGTGCATCGGCTCTATCAGATGCAGAAGGAGGGCAGGCTGCTCTTCCCGGCGATCAACGTCAACGACTCGGTCACCAAGTCGAAGTTCGACAATCTCTACGGCTGCCGCGAGAGCCTGGTCGACGGCATCCGCCGCGGCACCGACGTGATGATGGCCGGCAAGATCGCCTTCGTCGCCGGCTATGGCGATGTCGGCAAGGGCTCGGCCGCCTCGCTGCGCCAGGCCGGCTGCCGGGTCATGGTAGCGGAGATCGACCCGATCTGCGCGCTGCAGGCCGCCATGGAGGGCTACGAGGTCACCACGATGGAGGACGCCGCGCCGCGCGCCGACATCTTCGTCACCGCGACCGGCAACAAGGACGTCATCACCATCGACCACATGCGCGCCATGAAGGACCGGGCGATCGTGTGCAACATCGGCCACTTCGACAACGAGATCCAGGTGGCGGGCCTCAAGAACTTCAAGTGGGTCAACGTCAAGCCGCAGGTCGACGAGGTCGAGTTCCCGACGGGCCGGCGCATCATCCTGCTGTCGGAGGGCCGGCTCGTGAACCTCGGCAATGCGATGGGCCACCCCTCGTTCGTGATGTCGGCCTCGTTCACCAACCAGACGCTCGCCCAGATCGAGCTGTTCGCCAACCCGGGCAAGTACGAGCGGAAGGTCTACACGTTGCCGAAGCACCTCGATGAGAAGGTCGCCATGCTGCACCTCGCCAAGGTCGGTGCCAAGCTGACGAAGCTCCGCCCCGACCAGGCCGAGTACATCGGCGTGAAGCCGCAAGGCCCGTTCAAGTCGGATCACTACCGCTACTGAGTGAGCGGCGACGCCAGGTGCGCCCTATGGGCAACAGACCGGCGGTCTCGCCGCCGGCCCATGCGAGCGCGTCGATTTTGGCCGTGCGGCATGCCTGGCGCGATCTGGCCAGCGGCCGGGAAGCGCCTCATACTGTTCGCTGATTCGTCCCTGAGGGGGCGCATTCCTTCAGGCTCGGCCAATCGTCTTCCGCGTTCCGCGGCCGGTGCCCCACTCGCCGATCACGGAACGCGATGCCGCCCGAACGCCTGACAGCTCCGACCGAGAACACACAGCGCGAGCTGCTGCTGTTCCTGTTGGCCGCGATCTCGGTCGTCACCGTGCTCACGATCGTGCTCGCCGAGCGCAGCGCCGTCGAGGCGGCGAGCTTCACCTACAGCCAGCTTCTGCTGACGGCGCTCGTTGCCGGGAGTGCGGTCGCCGCGGTCGTGGTCGTTGCAACCGCCATCAACCGCGCCCGCCGCACCGTCAAGGCGAGCCAGCAGGAAGCCTCGCGCCTGCGCCGCGATCTGGCGACCGCCCAGGCGATCACCCAGGCCGAGCCGCAGGCGCTCATCCTGTGGGAGCACGGCGAGCCGCTGCGGCTCATCGCGCACAGCCTGAGCTCGGTGCCGGGCATGCCGCAGGCGAGCGCCGATCTGCTGCGGTTCGGCACCTGGCTCGATACGCGATCCGCCGAGGAACTGAAGGCCGCACTCGATGCGCTGTTCGCCGACGGGCGGCCCTTCAACCTGCTGCTGAAGACCGGCGCCGGCGGCCACGTCGAGGCCGATGGCCGGGCGGCCGGCACCCGCGCCGTGCTGCGCCTGCGCGATGTGGCGGGCTACAAGACCGACCTGGTCAAGATCCTCGATCAGCACCGGCAACTCGCGAGCGACATCCGCACATCGCGGCAGCTGCTCGACGCGCTGCCCATGCCCGTCTGGGTTCGCTCCAGCGATGGCCGCCTCGAATGGGCCAATGGCGCCTATGCCCGCGCGGTCGAGGCGAAGAGCCCGGCAGACGCCGTGGAGCGCCAGCTCGAGCTGCTCGAGTCGCGCCAGCGCGTCGCCGCGGGCCTGGTGCTCGAGGCGGGCAAGCCGTTCATCGAGCGCATGCCGCTGATCGTCGGCGGCGAGCGCCGCCCGCACGACGTGATCATCCTGCCACTCGATGGCGCCGCAACCGCCGTCGCCATGGATGTGACCGCGGTCGAGATCGCACGCGGCGACCGTGACCGCGAGGCCGCCGCCTTCGACCGCACGCTGCGGCGCGTTGCGACCCCGCTCGCCATCTTCGGCCCCGACCAGTGCCTCACCTTCTTCAACGATGCCTACGCCAAGATCTGGCAGCTCGATCCCTCCTGGCTCGCGACCGGCCCGACCGACAGCCAGATCCTCGACCGCCTGCGCCAGACCTCGCGGCTGCCGGCGGTCGTCGACTACCGCCAGTGGAAGGCCAAGCTGCTCGCCTGCTACGAGTCGGGCGCCGAGCACGAGGACTGGTGGCACCTGCCGGACGGGCAGATCATACACGTCTTCGCCGAGCAGCGCCCCGATGGCGGCGTCACCTATCTCTACGACGACGCGACCGAGCGGTTCGCGCTCGAAAGCCGCTACAATGCGCTGATCGACGTGCAGCGGGAGACGCTCGACAGCCTCAAGGAGGCGGTGGCCGTGCTCGGCACCGACGGACGGCTCAAGCTCTTCAACACGGCGTTCGTGTCGATCTGGAAGCTCGCGCGCAGCGGCCTCTCGGAGGCCCCGCACATCGACGAGATCATCCGCCAGGCGCGGGTGCTGCACGACGACGCGGAATGCTGGGCGCGGATCAGCGACGCCGTGACGTCGATCCTCGACAAGCGCGAGGCGCTCGAGGGCCAGATGGTGCGGCACGACCAGAGCGTGATCGATTTCGCGGTGACGCCGCTCCCGGACGGCGCGACGCTCGTCACGTTCGCCGACGTCACCGACAACAAGCGCTACGAGCGGGCGCTGATCGAGCGCAACGAGGCGCTGGTCGCCGCCGACCGGCTGAAGAGCCAGTTCATCAGCCATGTGTCCTACGAGCTGCGCACGCCGCTGACCAACATCATCGGCTTCAGCGAGCTGCTCAACAGTCCGCGCACCGGCGGTCTCAACGACAAGCAGAAGGAGTATCTCGGCGACATCACCGGCTCGTCGCGCACGCTGCTCGCGATCATCGACGATATTCTCGATCTGGCAACGATCGATGCGGGCGCGCTCGAGCTCAAGGTCGCGCCGGTCAAGGTGCGCGCGATCGTGGACGCGGCCGTGCTGGCGGTCCGCGACCGGGCGGCGCGTGCCCGCCTCGCGATCGAGGTCTCCATCGAGCCCGACGCCGTCGAGTTGATTGCCGACCAGAGCCGCGTCCGCCAGATCCTCTACAATCTCCTGTCCAACGCGATCGGCTTCTCGCGGCCGGGTGACAAGATCGAGATGTCGTGCTGGAGTGACGGTCCCTACATGGGCTTTGCGGTCCGCGACCAGGGTGTCGGCATCCCCAAGGACCAGCAGCAGCGCATCTTCGACCGCTTCGAGAGCCGCAGTCACGGATCGAAGCATCGCGGTGCCGGCCTCGGTCTCTCGATCGTCAAGAGCCTCGTCGAGCTGCATGGCGGCGACATGTCGCTCGACTCCGAGCCCGGCCGCGGCACGCGCGTGATCGTTCGGCTGCCGAAGTCGGGCGTGCGCATCGCCGCGCCGGCGGCGGCGCATGTGGACGCGGCCGAATAGCGGGCTTGACGTCCGGCGGCCGCGCCGTGTCATGTCCGGCGCGATGACCGGACCGATCACCCACTCGAATTCCGCGACCTGGCGGCTCAGGTCCGTGACGGAGCTGCAGCTCCGCTTCGTGGCTGAGGTCCTGGCGCTCGACCTCCGGCCGGGTGATGTCATCGGGCTGCGTGGCGAGCTCGGCGCCGGCAAGACGACGTTCGCGCGTGCGCTGTTGCAGGCGTTGCTCGGCGACGAAGATCTGGAGATCCCGAGCCCGACCTTCGCGCTGGCCCAGAGCTATGAGGCGCCGCGCTTCCCAATCGCGCATTTCGATCTTTACCGGATCGGCGGGCCGGGCGACCTCGCCGAGCTCGGGTTCGAGGACGCGTTCGCGAACGGTGTCGCGCTGATCGAGTGGCCGGAGCGGGCGGGCGCGGCAGTGCCGGCCGACCGGCTCGACGTGACGTTGACCGAGACCGCCGATCCCGCGCTCCGGGACGTCGCGTTGGCCGGCCACGGCAGTTGGGCGGCAAGAGCGGCGCGGCTCGGCACAATCGCGCGGTTTCTCGAGCAGGCGGGGTGGGGCGCGGCCCGGGTGCACTTCCTCCAGGGTGATGCCTCGACCCGCCGCTATGCGCGGCTCGCGCGCGACGGCGGACGCGCGATCCTCATGGACGCTCCGCGTCAGGGGGATGGCCCGATCGTGCGCGACGGCAAGTCCTACAGCCGCATCGCCCACCTCGCCGAGGACGTGCGGCCGTTCATCGCCATCGACCGCGCCCTGCGCACGGCGGGCTTCAGCGCGCCGGACATATATGCCCAGAATGTGCCGGCCGGCCTGCTGCTGATCGAGGATCTGGGCGACCGCGTCTTCGGCGCCGAGATGCGGTCGTCGACGCCGCAGGCGACGCTGTGGCGGGCGGCGGTCGATGCGCTGATCGAGATGCGGCGGATGCCGCCGGGCCATGACCTCCCGCTCGGCGACGGCACCACACACACGCTGCCGCGCTTCGATCGTGCAGCGCTCGAGATCGAGATCGACATGCTGCTCGAATGGTACTGGCCGGAAGTGAAGGGAGCCCCGGCGCCGGAGGCTATGCGTGCCGAGTTTCATGCGCTCTGGTCGCCGGTGCTCGACCGGCTGATGGCGTTGGAGCCCGGCTGGTTCCTGCGCGATGTGCACTCGCCCAATCTGATCTGGCTGCCGGAGCGCCACGGTGTGCGGCGCATCGGCCTCATCGATTTCCAGGATGCGCTTGCCGAGCATTTCGCGTTCGACCTCGCCTCGCTGCTGCAGGACGCACGCGTCGACGTGCCTGCCACGCTCGAGGCCGAGCTCCTCGACTACTACTGCGCGACCGTGGCGGCGCGTGAGCCGGGGTTCGAGCGAGCCGATTTTGCAGCGGTCTATGCCGCCTTCGGCGCCCAGCGCAACACGCGGCTGATCGGCCTCTGGGTGCGGCTGCTCCGCCGCGACGGCAAGCCCGGCTACCTGCAGCACATGGCCCGGACCTGGGGCTATCTCGAGCGCAACCTGAAGCATCCGGCCCTCGCCGGGCTCCGCGGATGGTACGATGCGAACCTCGGCGCGGACGTGCGTGCGCGAAAGATCGTCGCGTGAGCGATACCAGTGATCGGAGTGCGACCATGCCTCTGAAGCCGAGCGTCGCAATGGTGCTGGCCGCCGGCCTCGGCACACGCATGCGCCCGCTCACCGACCACCTGCCGAAGCCGCTGGTGCCGCTGAAAGGCCGGCCATTGATCGATCACGTGCTCGACCGGATCGCGGCTGCAGGAATTGCGAGCGCGGTCGTCAATGTGCACCACCACGCCAACCTTCTGATCGAGCATCTCGCCCGCCGGACTGCGCCGCGGATCACGATCAGCGACGAGCGCGACGCGCTGCTCGACACCGGCGGCGGAGTACGCCGGGCGATGCCGCTGCTCGGCGCGGGCCCGTTTTTCGTGCACAACTCAGACTCGGTGTGGATCGAGACCGCAACGGACAATCTGTCTCGCCACGCGGCGCACTGGCGCCAGGCCGACATGGACGGCCTGCTCCTGCTCGCCCCGACCGCGACGAGCATCGGCTATGGCGGACGCGGAGATTTCGCACTCGCTTCCGACGGGCGCATTGCGCGGCGAGCCGCCGGAGCCTCCGCTCCCTTCGTGTTCGCCGGCGTCTCGATCCTGCATCCGCGGATCATGGACGGTGCACCCGAGGGCCGGTTCTCCCTCAATGCGTCCTTCGACCAGGCGATCGCCCGCCGCCGGCTCTTCGGCTTGCCGCTCGAAGGCCTCTGGATGCACGTCGGCACGCCAGAGGCGATCGTCGCGGCCGAGCGCGCCATGGATGGAGCGGCCGTTGGTTGATGTGACCCACGCTGCCGTGGTGCTCGGCAAGGCCCGTCCGGAGGCCGTGACCACCATTCCGCCGGGCCGGGCCTTCCTCGATTGCCTGGCCGGTGCGATCCTCGCCGGCAATCTGCCGCGTCCGGGCGGCGCTCCCCCGCGCCTGATCGATCTGCCGCGCATCACCATCCTGCTGCCGACGCGGCGATCGGCGCGCGCGCTGCAGGAGGCGTTCCTGAAGCGCGGCGGCGGCAAGGCGATGCTGCTGCCGCGCATCCGCCCGATTGCCGAGGCCGACGAGACCGCGACGCTGCTCAGCGGCATTGTCTCGCTCGGTACGCTCGGTGTTGCGGCCGATCTCCCGCCCGCGATCAGCGAGATCGAGCGGCGACTGGTGTTGACCGAGCTCGTCATGCGCTGGTCGGCGGCGATGCGCGCGCACGAGGACGCTATCGCTCCCGTCACTGCTGCGGGCGCCGGCACGCCAGCCCAGGCCGCGGCGCTGGCCCGCGACCTCGCAGCGCTGATGGACACCGTCGAGACCGAGAACGTGCGCCTCGATCGGCTCGCCGAGCAGGTCCCCGAGGGGTTCTCGGCCCACTGGCAGAAGACGATGACCTTTCTCGAGATCGCACTCGCGATGTGGCCTCGGCATCTCGCGGAGCGTGGCATGCTGTCGCCGGCGGACCGCCGCAATCGGGTGATCCTGGACGAGGCTCAGCGACTTTCCGCGTCACCGCCGGCGGGCCCGGTCATCGTCGCAGGCGTGACTGGTGGCATACCGGCCGCGGCCGAGCTGATGCGCACGATTGCGACACTCGACGAGGGCGCCATCGTGCTTCCGGGGCTCGACCAGGGCATGGACGATGCGAGCTGGTCGGCCGTCCTTGGCGAGCATCCCGAGCATCCCCAGCACGGACTTGCTGCATTGCTTGGCGCGCTCGGCATCGGGCGGCACGCCGTCACGGTGCTGTCGGGCGCCGCGCCGTCACCGGCCGCCGCAGCCCGCGCACGCGTGGTCGGCGAGGCCATGCGGCCGGCGTCCACCACCGAGGCCTGGCGGTCTTATATCGATGACGAAAGTCCGGACGTGGTGCGTTCGGCCTTCGCTGGTGTCAGCCGGATCGACGCACCGAGTGCACCGGACGAGGCGGAAGCCGTCGCCCTCATTCTTCGGGAAGCGGCCGAACGGACCAAGGTCACCGCGGCGCTCGTCACGCCGGACCGGCTGCTCGCGCGGCGGGTCGCGGTCCGGCTCGAGTCGTGGGGCATTCGTGTCGACGATTCCGCTGGTCGCCCGTTCGCCAAGACGGTGCCGGGCGCGTTTCTGGATCTCCTGATCGAGGCGGTTCGCACCGAGCTCGCCCCGGCGCCGCTCATGGCGCTGCTGAAGCACCCGCTGACGCGGCTCGGCCTTTCGGCGTTCGACGTACGCAAGGCGGCACGCACGCTCGAGATCGCCGCATTCCGCGCGACGTATCTCGGCCGCGGCCTCGGCGGCGTCCGTGCGGCGCTCGAGCGGGCCGAGACCGATCGGCTGGAGGGCCGGCGCCAAAACCGCGCTGCGGAGCGGCTGTGGGAGAAGGATCTCGCTCTCGCCCACGACCTCGTGCGGCGGCTCGAGCGCGCGCTCGAGCCACTCGCCGGCCATTTCGCGAGCCAAGCGCGCTGCTCGCTGCGGTCGCTCGCCACTGCGCACGTCGCCGCCGCGGAAGCCCTTTCGCGGATGCCCGACGCCGGCACGCCGCCGACACTCTGGGATGGCGAGGCCGGCACAGCCGCCGCCACGTTCTTCGCTGGCCTGCTCGATCCGGCGCTGCCGAGCCTCGAGATCAGCGCCGTCGACTACCCCGACCTCTACCGCAACCTCGTTGCCGGCGAGAGCGTGCGCGCCCGCATCCCGGCGCACCCGCGCCTTTTCATCTGGGGTCCGCTGGAGGCGCGTCTGCAGCAGCCCGACATCATCGTCCTGGGCTCGCTCAATGAAGGCACCTGGCCCGAGGCCGCCGATCCGGGACCATGGCTCAACCGGCCGATGCGCTCCGCGCTCGGCCTGCCGCAACCGGAGACGAGGATCGGCCATGCGGCCCACGACGTCACGCAATTGCTCGGGGCTGAGCGCGTCTACCTGACTCGCGCCCTCAAGGTCGATGGCGTGCCGACGGTCGCCTCGCGCTGGCTGTTGCGGCTCGATGCGCTGCTCTCGGGCCTCGGTGTGGCCGACGTGCTGACGCCCGACCGACCCTGGCTCGGCTGGACGCGCGGGCGCGACGCCATATCTCGCCACCGCCGCATCCCCGAGCCGCGGCCATGCCCGGCGCTCGGCCTGCGACCGCGCCGCCTGTCGGTCAGCGACATCGAGCGCTGGATTGCCAGCCCCTATGAGCTCTACGCGAAGAGGATCCTCGGGCTCGAGCCGCTTGCGTTGCTCGGCGCGGAGCCCGATGCGAGCCTGCGCGGCAGCCTGCTGCACGCCGTCCTCGGCCGTTTCGCCACCGCCTATCCCGAGGCGCTGCCTGCTGATCCGCACCGGGAGCTGATGCGGCTCGCCGCCACGGTTCTCGGCGATTTTGCCGCGCACCCCCGCGTTGCCGCATTCTGGATGCCGCGGCTCGATCGGTTCGCCCGATGGTTCGCCGCAACCGAGGCAGCGCGCCGGACCGGCATCGCGCGGACGCACGCGGAGGTCGACGGCCGGGAGGTCATCGATGCGCCGGGCGGGCCGTTCACACTCACTGCGCGAGCCGACCGGATCGATGCCGGCGAGGGCGGCATCGTCATCACCGACTACAAGACAGGTGCCGGGCTCGGACTTCTGGCCAGCCGCGCACTCAAAGGCGAGGCGCCGCAACTGCCGCTCGAGGCATCGATCGCCGTCGCGGGCGGCTTTGCCCAAATCGCCCCGCGCACGGTGACTGCGTTGCGATATATCTCGGTCTCCGGCGGCGAGCCGCCCGGCGACGAGGTGACGCTGAAGGTCGCCGACGCTGCAGCCCTTGCGACGACGGCGCGAGGCCGGCTCGCCGTGCTCGTCGCCGCATTCGACGATCCCCGCACGCCCTATCGCGCCGTGCGCCGCTCCCGCTTCGACTACGACCACGACGACTATGCGCACCTCGCGCGGATCGCCGAGTGGTCGGCGGAGGGCGCCGAGCCGGGTGGCGAGGAGTGATCGCCATGGCTCGAGCAACACCACCGGCCAAGCCCGCCGCGCTGCGCGAGACCGAGCGGGCGCAGGCCACCGCGTCGGATCCGGCGGCCTCGGCCTGGGTCAGCGCAAATGCCGGAGCAGGCAAGACGCATGTCCTCAAGATGCGGGTGCTCCGGCTGCTGCTGGCGGACGCCAAGCCCGAGCGCATCCTCTGCCTCACCTACACGAAGGCAGCCGCTGCAGAGATGTCGGCACGCGTGTTCGCCGACCTTTCGGCATGGGCGACGCTGGACGAGACGTCCCTGGCCGCCGAGCTCACGACCCTGCTCGGCCGTACGCCCACCGTCGACGAGATGCCACGGGCTCGCCAGCTCTTTGCTCGTGCCATCGAGACCCCGGGCGGCCTCAAGGTGCAGACCATCCACGCGTTCTGCGAGCGCCTGCTGCAGCGCTTTCCGCTGGAGGCGCAAGTGCCACCTGGCTTCACGATCCTCGACGACGCGACCGCGGCGCAGCTGAGGCGCGAGGCGATCGACGCGGTGCTCGTCGCCGCCACGCGCCGGCCCGGCTCGTCGCTCGGCGCGGCGCTCAGCCGCGCGGTTGCGTTCGCGGCGGGCGACGATTTCGACGCCGTGCTGGCGCGGGCGCTCGCCGAACGCAAGTGGATCGCGGAGATGTCGCGGCTCGAGATGCGATCCGGCAGCGCAACCGGTGAAATGCAGGGACTCTATCGCCGCTGTCTCGGCGTACGGCCACACATTACCGAGGCGCGCATCGTCGACGAGTTGGCGGGCGTGCTCGCGGATACCCAGCTCGGCCGCGCACGCGCCGCCCTCGAGGGCGGCACGGCCTCCGACATCAAGCTGGCGGCAGCGCTCGGTGCGACCCTGGGCGCCGCGACGCTGGAGGAGCGTGCGGCCGCGCTCGCCGAATTCTTCCTGACGGGTGAGGGCGGCAAGCGCGCCCGCCTTCTGACCAAGGCACTGAAGGAGGCTCATCCCGACGTCGACGTCATGCTCACGCGGGCACAGGATGCGTTCCACGCGCTTGCCGAGGAGCGCATTGCGCTGACGGTCGCCGAGGCGACGGCCGCGTTGATCGAGCTCGCCGACGCCGTGATGCAACGCTATTCGGAGGCGAAGGCACGCCGTGCGGCCCTCGATTTCGACGACCTCATCGTCAAGTCCGCCGCGCTGCTGGCCGCCTCCGAGCAGGCCGAGTGGGTGCTCTACAAGCTCGATGGCGGGCTCGACCACGTCCTCGTCGACGAGGCGCAGGACACGAGCGGCCCGCAGTGGGCGGTGATCGGCGCGCTGGCGAGTGAATTCTACACCGGCACCGGCGCGCGCGACATCGCGCGCACGCTGTTCGCGGTCGGTGACGAGAAGCAGTCGATCTACAGCTTCCAGGGCGCCGAGCCCCGCCTGTTCGCCGCGACCGGAGCGCGGTTCCAGGCGCTCGCGCGCGATGCGCGACAGCCCTGGAAGGCCGTGCCGCTCGACCTCTCGTTCCGCACCGTTGCGCCCGTGCTCGCCACGGTCGACCGGACGTTCGCCGATCCGGTGCGGACGCCGGGCCTCACCGCGCAGACGACGAATGTCAGCCATCGCGCCATGCGGCAGGGCCACGCCGGTCTCGTCGAGGTGTGGCCGACCGAGGTGTGGCAGGAGCAGGCTGGCACCGATGCGTTCGATCCGCTGGCAGAGTCCGCCGTCCGCTCGCCGGCCGTGCGGCTCGCAGCGCGGATCGCCGATACGATCGCCGGCTGGCTCAACGCGGGTGAGACGCTCGTCTCCGAAGGCCGCCCGGTGACCGCCGGTGACATCCTCATCCTGGTGCGGCGGCGCTATCCGTTCGCCGCGCCGATGATCGCGGCGCTGAAGGCGCGCAAAATCCCCGTCGCCGGCGCGGACCGCATCAGGCTGACCGAGCAGATCGCGGTGCAGGATCTCATGGCGCTCGGCGAGTTCCTGGTGCTGCCGGAGGATGATCTGTCGCTTGCAGCCGTCCTCAAGTCACCGCTGATCGATCTCGACGATGACGACCTGATCGCCATGGCGCCCGGGCGCAAGGGCACGCTGTGGAAGGCGCTGCTCGATTCGGCGGCCGGCTCGGCGCGGATCGCGGCGGCGGCTGCGACGCTCAAGGCCTGGCGCGCCGCCGCCGACTTCACGCCACCGTTCGAGTTCTTCGCGAGCCTGCTCGACCGCCAAGGCATGCGGTCGCGGATGCTCGAGCGACTGGGTCCCGACGCGGCCGATCCGCTCGACGAGCTGCTCAACCTCGCTCTCGCCTATGACGAGCAGGCGCCGCCATCCCTGCAGGGTTTCCTCGCATGGCTGCGCAGCGACGCCCGCGAGATCAAGCGCGACATGGAGCACGGCCGCAATGCCGTCCGCGTGATGACCGTGCACGGCGCCAAGGGGCTCGAGGCGCCGATCGTATTCCTGCCCGACACCTGCGCGGCGCCGTCGGCGCAGCGTCGAGGCGGGCTGATCGAGCTGATCGATGCCCCGACGCCCTCCGGCATCTCGCCGCCATTGGTCTGGCCGGTGAAGGGTTCGGTCAGGATCACCGCCGTGCAGGCGGGCAAGGCCGCGGCGGCGGCGGACGAGCTCGCCGAGAACAACCGGCTGCTCTATGTGGCGATGACCCGCGCCCGCGATCGCCTTTACGTCGCGGGTTTCGAAGGCAAGCGCGGTCGCGGCGCACGGTGCTGGTACGATACGATCTTGGCGGGTCTCGGGAGCGAGGCGACCGCCGTCCGCGGTTCGGATGGCCGCGAGCTGCGTCGGCTCGCGTGCAGCCAGACGGTCGCGACGGTGGCCAAGGTATCCGACGCCATGGCCGATGCGGCACCTGCCCCACTGCCGGCCTGGGCGCGGCAATCGGCGCGCAGCGAGCCGCAGCTGACGATGCCGCTCGCCCCGTCGCGGCTCGCGCCTTACGAGATCGATGCGGAGGGCGAGCCGGCGGACCGTCACAGCGCGCCGGACGCGGCTTGCGACCCGCCCCATCCCTCGCCGGCCCTGCTCACGGGCGATCATCGCTTTCTCCGCGGCACGCTCACGCACGCCCTGCTCGAGCATGTGCCGAACATTGCGCCGGGCTTGCGGGACGAGGCGGCGGCGCGGTTCGTCGAGTTGCGTGGCCGGTCGCTACCTCCCCGCACGCGCGCGAGCATCGCGACGGAGGCCCTGGCCGTGCTGCGTGACGAGCGATTCGCCGGCGTGTTCGGTCCCGACAGCCGCGCCGAAGTGCCAATCGTCGCCGAGCTCGACCCGCCCCACGGCCGCGGTCCGCGCCTGCGGGTCGTCGGCCAGATCGACCGCCTCGCCGTTCTCGACGATCACATTCTGCTGATCGACTACAAGACCAACCGGCCGCCACCCGCCGATGCGGCCGGCATTGCTCCTGCCTACCTCTATCAGCTCGCCGCCTACCGGCTGGCGCTCGGCCAGATCTTCCCGGGCCGGCCGGTGCGCGCCGCGATCCTGTGGACCGATGGCCCGCGCCTGATGCCGGTGCCCGACGCCGACCTTGCGGCACACGAGAAGAGGCTCTGGACACTCGAGGCCACGCGCCTTGACGGTTGATCGCCCGCTTCCTACGTTCCGCTGCGACCGAGTTGCAATCGATCACCATCGACGCCGGCCATCCCGCCGCAACCATCCCACCAAAGGAGACTTCCTTGACGCAGATCGTGACGGACAAGGACTGGGACGCCGAGGTCCTGAAATCGAAACAGCCGGTCATCGTCGATTTCTTTGCCGAATGGTGCCAGCCCTGCAAGGCGATGGCGCCGACGCTCGACCAGGTCGCGACCGAGATGGCGGGCAAGGTGAAGATCGTCAAGATCGACGTCGACCAGAACCCGGTGACGTCGTCGAAGTACGGCATCCGCGCGATGCCGACGCTGATGGCCTTCAAGGACGGCAAGAAGGTCAATGAGAACGTCGGCGCGCTGGTGCAGAAGACCAAGCTCGAGGCCTGGATCAAGTCCGCGATCTAGCCCGTCCTTCTCACAGGCTTGCGGATCGGCATCGCGCGGGGCGGAGCGGAACCGGCAGGAGCGCGCCGAAAAGCGTAGCATGCGCTTACGGTTGAGGCGCGCGACGAACCGGGCCGCCCGCGCCCCGCGCGACCCTCCGCGTC
>Ga0114938_1000942_pt1 | contig 21005 bp, 17 predicted proteins | sample AshMeaBigSpring_FD_88675 | JGI IMG/M metagenome (GOLD analysis project Ga0114938, IMG submission 88675) | Groundwater microbial communities from Big Spring, Nevada to study Microbial Dark Matter (Phase II) - Ash Meadows Big Spring | ecosystem: Environmental > Aquatic > Deep subsurface >...
GGTGCACGCGAGCACAACCTGAAGAACGTCGACCTGGAGTTGCCCCGCGATCGGCTGATCGTGTTCACCGGGTTGTCCGGGTCCGGCAAGTCCTCCCTTGCGTTCGACACGATCTATGCCGAGGGTCAACGCCGCTACGTCGAGAGCCTCTCCGCCTACGCCAGGCAGTTCCTCGGCCAGATGGACAAACCACACGTCGACTTCATCGAAGGTCTGTCACCTGCGATCTCCATCGACCAGAAGACGGCAAGCCGCAACCCGCGCTCGACCGTTGGCACCGTCACCGAGGTCCACGACTACCTGCGGCTGCTCTACGCCAGGATCGGGGTCCCGCACTGCCCAAACGACGGGGCGCCGGTTGCCCGCCAGACCCCCCAGCAGATCGTCGACCAGATCCTGGAGCTGGAGGAGGGGACACGGTTCATGGTGCTCGCCCCTGTGGTGCGTGGCCGCAAGGGTGAGTACGAGGCGCTGCTCAAGGACCTGGCCAAGGATGGCTTCGCCAGGGCCCGCATTGACGGCGAGGTGCGCGACCTGGTGGACGACATCAAGCTCGACCGCTACTTCCAGCACAGCATCGAGGTCGTGGTCGACCGGCTGGTGCGCAAAGCCGGGATCGAGCGCCGGCTCGCCGACTCGCTGGAGACCGCCCTCGAGCTCGCCGACGGCGTAGCCCTCATCGACATCGTCGATGGACCGACACTCACCTTCAGCCAGCACTACGCCTGTGCGCAGTGCGGGTTGTCATTCGAGGAGCTGCAGCCCCGCAATTTCTCTTTCAACAGTCCGTATGGCGCCTGCCAGGAGTGCAGCGGCATCGGCACCCGCTACACCGTCGACGCCACCCTGGTCGTGCCCCATCCGGACAGATCGCTTGCCGATGGTGCCGTTGCCCCGTGGGCTGGACGGCACCGGATGCGGTACTACCAGCGGCTTCTGGCTGCGGTTGCCGAGACCGAAGGCATCGACATCGACGCTCCGTTCAGCCAGCTCAGCGAGGCGCACCAACACCTCATCCTCCACGGCGGCGGCGATCGGCCATACACCATCACCTACGAGAACCGCTTTGGGCGAAAGCGGCGGTACCAGGCGTCGTACGAAGGTGCGGTGACGTGGCTGGCTCGCCGCTACAAGGACGCCGAGAGCGAGACGGCGCGGGACGGCTATGCCGAGTTCATGCGGGAGGTGCCATGCGATGGCTGCGGTGGGGCGCGCCTCAATGCCGTGGCGCGGGCGGTGACCGTCGGCGGGACCGCCATCTTCCAGCTGTCCAGCATGTCGCTTGGCGACACGGTGGCCTTCTTCGACCGGCTCGCCCTCGACGAGCGTGACGCCAAGATCGCCGATCTTGTCATCAAGGAGATCAAGGCCAGACTCCAGTTCCTCGTCGACGTCGGTCTGGAGTACCTGACCCTGATGCGCTCGGCGGCGACCCTCGCCGGGGGAGAGGCGCAGCGCATCCGGCTCGCCACCCAGATCGGGTCAGGTCTGGTCGGAGTGCTCTACATCCTCGACGAGCCGTCGATCGGTCTCCACCAGCGCGACAACCGCAGGCTGATCGAAACCTTGCTGCGGCTGCGCAACCTCGGCAACACGCTCATCGTTGTCGAGCACGACGAGGAGACGATCCGCATCGCCGACCACATCGTCGACATCGGCCCAGGTGCAGGGGAGCACGGCGGGCGCATCGTCGCCGAGGGCGCTCTTGCCGCCATCACCAGCGAGCCGAGCTCGATCACGGGCGACTACCTGGCGGGACGGCGATCGATCCCGGTCCCGGCGACCCGCCGCCCCGGAAGCGGCGCCGCCATCACGGTGATCGGTGCAACGGAGAACAACCTGCGCAACATCGACGTGCGGTTCCCGCTCGGCGCTCTCGTCGCCGTCACCGGGGTGTCCGGCTCCGGTAAGTCGTCACTGGTCCAGGACGTCCTCTCCAAGACGCTGCATGGCTCGCTGCATGGCGCCCGCAGCCCGGCGGGGGCCCATCGCCGCATCGAGGGGCTCGAGCACATCGACAAGGTCATCAACATCGACCAGTCGCCGATCGGGCGCACCCCGCGGTCGAACCCGGCCACCTACACCAAGGCGTTCGACCGGATTAGGGCGCTGTTTGCTTCCACCCCGGACGCCAGGATGCGGGGCTACCAGCCGGGCCGCTTCTCCTTCAACGTTGCCGGGGGAAGGTGCGAGACCTGCCACGGGGACGGGACGCTGCGTATCGAGATGCACTTCCTCCCTGACGTGTACATCCCGTGCGAGACGTGCAAGGGGCGGCGGTACAACCGGGACACGCTCCAGGTGCAGTTCAAGGGCCACTCCATCGCAGACGTGCTCGACATGTCGATCGAGGCGGCGCTGCAGTTCTTTGAGAACCAGCCACCGATCGCCAGGGTGCTGCAGACGCTGTTCGATGTCGGGCTTGGCTACGTCAGGCTCGGGCAACCGGCGCCAACGCTGTCGGGAGGAGAGGCGCAGCGGGTCAAGCTGTCGTCCGAGCTGGGGAAGCGGGCGACGGGGCGGACGTTCTACATCCTCGACGAGCCGACCACGGGGCTCCACTTCGAGGACGTGCGCAAGCTACTCGGGGTTCTGCACCGGCTGGTGGATTCTGGGAACACGGTCGTGGTCATCGAGCACAACCTCGACATCGTCAAGACGGCTGACTGGATCATCGATCTTGGGCCAGAGGGTGGTGACGAGGGCGGCCGCATCGTCGCCACCGGGTCACCCGAGGCGGTGGCCGCCACCCCGGAGTCCTACACAGGCAAGTTCCTCAGGGAGATGCTCGACCTCACATGAGCGACGACTGGACCGGCGCTGCCGACTGGTGGCGGACCGAGGTCGCCGGCGACGACGTGTTCGCCACGGACGTGATGCCGCTTGTCGATGAGTTGGTCACCGTTGGTCAAGGACCTTGGCTCGACCTCGGGTGCGGTGAGGGAAGGGTGATGCGGCGGCTTGGCGGCGATGTCGTCGGCTGTGACGTGTCCGGTGCCCTGCTGCGCACCGCGGCCGCGTGGGGGCCGGTGGTGGAGTGCCGGCTGCCCCAGCTCGGCTGGATCCGCACCGCGGCGCTGGCAGGCGCATACGCCGTGCTCGTCCTCGAGCACATCGCAGACCTGGACGAGCTGCTGGCGCAGACCCACCGGGTGGTTCGTCCCGGAGGATGGCTCGTCTCGGTGGCAAACCACCCGGCCTTTACCGCTGCCGGTTCCGGGCCCGTTGTCGACGTCGACGATGGCGAGCTGTCGTGGCGGTGGGGTCCGTATCTCGAGGCGGCGGAGACACCGACGGAGGTCGGGGGGAGGGTGGTCACATTCCATCACCGCCCCGTCGGGGTGGTGCTCACGGCGGCGGCCCGCACAGGGTGGGTGCTCGACACGATGGTCGAACGGGGGCTTGGCGCCGAAGCCGTCGCGGCCAACCCGGGGTACGGCGGCCAGGAACAGCTGCCGCGACTGGTCGGATGGCGCTGGCGGCGGGCTTGATCGGTCGGTTTTTGGTGCGCCCGACCCATATACGTACAGGGGTCGCGGCCGCACAGTTGCCTCGTGGTAGGCGGCCACGTCGGGGGGCGTGGTTGATATCCATGGGGGGCGATGCGGTAAGTCCCTACCTACCTCGGTAGGTAGGGACCTACCTTGGTGTGAGGGGGCTGACCGGTGCACGAGACGCTCGGTCGATGGTCGCAGCCAACCGCACGGCTTGCGTCGCTCGCGCACTCCCGGCCCGCGGGTCGGGGGATGGCGCAGCCGGCCTGCGACTACACGCCACGATCGTGTGGGTCACAGTCTTCAACCGACTGCTGCTGACCCCGGCGCTCCGCACAAGGAAGCTCCCTCACGGGGTGGTCGGGCCTTCACGGCCCGGCCACCTCGCGTGAAACCCCCTCCTATCATCCGACTCTCATGGTCATGCGCCCGCCAAGCGCCTCCGTCCCCGACTCTTCTGGCGTGTACCTGTTCCGCGATGCTGCCGACGCCGTGCTGTACGTCGGCAAGGCGAAATCGCTGCGCAAGCGGGTGGCCCAGTACTTCAGTCGCGACCTGGCGGTGCGGACCGAGGCGATGGTCGCCGCCGCAGCCTCGGTCGAGTGGATCGTCACCGAGAGCGAGGTGGCGGCGCTGATGCTCGAGTACTCGCTGATCAAGGAGCATCGGCCCCGCTTCAACATCCGGTTGCGAGACGACAAGAGCTTCCCTTACCTGGCGATCACCCGCTCCGAGGAGTGGCCCCGTGCCTCGGTGATGCGGGGGAGGCGTCGCAAGGGCGTCGAGTACTTCGGGCCGTACGCCCACGCCCATGCCATCCGCCAGACCCTCGACCTGCTGCTGCGCACCTACCCGGTGCGCACGTGCACCGACAGCAAGTACCGCACCCACGAGGCGCTTGGTCGGCCGTGTCTCCTGTTCCACATCGAGCGATGCGCAGGGCCGTGTGTCGGCGAGGTGAGCCACGAGGACTACGCCGCCAACGTCGACGGGCTGGCCCGCTTCCTCAGCGGCGATGGCGACGAGACGCTCACCTCGCTGCGCACCTCCATGCAGGAGGCGGCGAGGCGTCAGGAGTACGAGATGGCGGCGCGCTTCCGTGACCAGGCCGCGGCGGTGGAGAAAGCGCTGGCGCGTCAGGAGCTGGTCACGCAGCGGACGGAGAGCTTCGACCTCATCGCACTCGAGGAAGACGACCTCGAGGCGGTCCTGGTCGTGCTCACCATCGTGAAGGGAAGAGTGACAGGACGTAAGACGACCGTCATCGACAAGGTCGAGGACGTAACAGGCGGCGAGCTGGTCGGCGTCCTTCTCGCTCAACTCTACGGCTCGGAACGCCCACCCCGCGAGGTGCTCGTGCAGGCCCTCCCCTTCGACGTCGAGGTGTGGACGCAGTGGCTCTCATTGCGGCGGGGTGCCGCAGTGTCGTTGCGGGTGCCGCAGCGAGGCGCCAAACGGCTCCTCATGGAGACTGCGGTCGCCAACGCCGCCGAGGAGTTCCGACGCCACAGGCTGAAGCGCAGCAGCGACCACAACGCACGCGCCCATGCCATGCGCAACCTGCAGCAGTATCTCGGCATGTCGTCGCCACCGCTGCGCATCGAGTGTTACGACATCTCCACGATCCAAGGGCGGGACACCGTTGGCTCGATGGTGGTGTTCGAGGACGCACTGCCAAAGAAGTCCGACTACCGCCGCTTCAAGGTGAGGACGATTGTGGGCCAGGATGACTTCGCCGCCATGGAGGAGGTGCTGCGGCGGCGCTTCACCGCCTATCTCGTCGACAGACGTCTCCCGGCGCCGGAGCGGGGCAGGTTTGCCTACCCACCGTCTCTGGTGGTGATCGACGGCGGCGCCGGCCAGCTGGGACGGGCGGTGCGGGTGCTCGACGAGCTCGGGCTGGCCACTCCGGTCGTGGGTCTGGCGAAACGCCTCGAGGAGGTGTACTTCCCCGACCGGGCCGAGCCGCTGGTGATACCCCGCGGCGACGAGGCGCTCTACCTCCTGCAGCGGGTGCGCGACGAGGCCCACCGCTTCGCCGTGACCTACCATCGGACGCTACGGGGACGGCGGATGGTGGACTCGGTGCTCGACGGCATCCCAGGTGTCGGGCCGATCAGGAAGCGGGCGCTGCTGCGGCGCTTTGGTTCGCTGAAGCGCATCCGCGACGCCGCCAAGGAGGAGCTTGCCGAGGTGGTGCCGGAAACGGTGGCGTCCGACGTCTATCGGGCCCTACACGCGGCGGGGGTGGGGGAGCGGTGAGCGAGCACGAAAAGCCAGAACCACGGGTGATAGTTGTCACCGGGATGTCTGGGGCGGGACGGTCGCAGGCAGCGGCGGTGCTCGAGGATCTCGGCTACTTCGTCGTCGACAATCTCCCCCCGACGTTGATCGGCGACGTCGTCGACCGGGTTGGGGTGGTCGAGGGCGACCACGCCAAGATGGCGGCCGTCGTCGACACCAGGGGTGGGGTGACCCCCCACGACCTCGACGAGGCGATGCGGGGCTTGCTTGGTCGTGGCATCCGCACCACGGTCCTGTTCCTCGACGCAGACGACGCCACCCTCGTCAGGCGATTTGCCGAGACGCGGCGCTCGCACCCGATCAATGCCGGCTCGCTCGCCGACTCCATCGCCGAGGAGCGAAGGGGGTTCGTCGAGATCCGCGGCATGGCCGACGTCATCATCGACACCACCGAGCTGAGTGTCCATGCCCTGCGCCGCCGGATCGAGGCGGCGTTTGCCGCCGACCGTGACGACCGGAGGATGCGGGTCGACGTGACGTCTTTTGGCTTCAAGCACGGTGTGCCAAGCATCGTCGATCTGCTCTTCGACGTCCGCTTCCTTCCCAACCCGCATTGGGTGCCGGAACTGCGGCCGCTGACAGGGCTCGACCCCGAGGTGCGCGACTACGTGCTCTCCTCGGAGGACGCCGCCCAGTTCACCGACCAGATGGTGGCCCTTCTCGAGTTCCTGCTGCCTCGCTACGAGGCCGAAGGGAAGAAGTTCCTGACCATCGGCATCGGATGCACCGGGGGCCAGCACCGTTCGGTGGCGCTCGCAGAGGAGGTGGCCTCACGGCTTGCCGGCGGAGACGCCGACGTCGCGGTTCGCCATCGCGACCTCCCAGAGCCGGGGGCGGACGAGTGATCCCGGCCCGCGGCGCCGCGACGCCGGGGCCACGTATCGTCTGCATCGGCGGGGGTCACGGCATGGCCCAGGTGCTGCGCGCCGTGCGCGGGTACGCCGGCTCCATCGACGCCGTGGTCACGGTGTCCGATGATGGCGGTTCCTCAGGCAGGCTTGCCCCCGAGCTCGACATCCCACCCCCGGGCGACATCCGCCGCTGTCTCCTCGCACTCACCCCGGCAGACTCGCCGTGGCGCCGCCTTTTCGAGTACCGCTTCGCCGGCGCCGACGTCAGCGGCCACTCGCTTGGCAACCTGATCATCGCCGCCCTCGCCGACATCGAGGCCGACTTTGAGGGGGGGCTGGCCAGGGCCGCCCGGCTTCTCGAGTCGATTGGTTCTGTCATCCCCGCCGCACCCGTCCACCTGCGCCTGGCGGCAACGATCGATGGGAGACGGGTGGACGGTCAGCACAGCATCACAACGTCGCGGGGTCGGATCAGTGCGCTGGCCGTCAGCCCCTCCGGGATCGAGGCGTCGCCGCGAGCCCTTGCCGCCATCGGGGCCGCCGACCAGATCGTGCTCGGTCCCGGCAGCCTGTACACGTCGCTGATCGCCACCCTGATCGTCCCAGGGATTGCGGCGGCGATCACGGCGTCGCCTGCCACGTTTGTGTACGTCGCCAACCTCATCACCCAGGACGGGGAGACGATTGGGGTGGATGCGGCGGCGCACCTGGCGGCCTTGCGCCAACTGGCCGGGGTGCGGGCCCCCGATGCTATCGTCGCCGCATCCGGGGCGGTGTACGCCGCTCCGCCGCTCGAGCCCTTGCGGTGGGACGCGGCGGCGCTCGAGGCGCAAGGCATCGAATTCGTGCTCGCCGACGTCGCCGACCCGGATGCGCCGTGGCCCCAGCACGACCCGGTGCGGCTTGGCAGGGTGCTGGCCGGACTCGCCATCGGCAGATCTGAGCAACCGATCCACACCACGGGAGGCACACCCCCATGAAGGTAGCCATCAACGGCTTTGGTCGCATCGGGCGGAACTTCTTCCGCGCCGCCAAGCGCACCAACGCCAGTTTCGACATGGTGGCCGTGAACGACCTCACAGACGCCGCCACGCTCGCCCATCTGCTCGCATACGACAGCGTCCACGGCCGCTACCCGGGAACCATCGAGGTGGATGGCGGCGACCTCGTTGTCGACGGCGACCGCTTCACTGTCTTCGCCGAGCGCGACCCGGCGGTGTTGCCATGGGGCGATCTCGGTGTCGACGTCGTAGTCGAGTCGACCGGGATCTTCACCTCACACGAGGCGGCCTCCAAGCACCGCACCGCCGGGGCCGAGTGGGTGCTGATCAGCGCCCCGTCCAAGGACCCCGACTTCTCGGTCGTGCTCGGTGTCAACGACGACAAGCTCGACCCGAGCGTCCACAAGGTCATCTCGAACGCCTCCTGCACTACGAACTGCATCGCCCCGATGGCCAAGGTGCTCGACGACGCCTTCGGCATCGTGCGCGGGATGTTCACAACGGTCCATGCCTACACCAACGACCAGCGCATCCTCGACCTGCCGCACCAGGACCTGCGCCGAGCCCGCTCGGCGGCGACGAACATCATCCCGACCTCGACGGGGGCCGGCAGCGCTGTCGGCAAGGTGCTGCCACGGCTCGATGGCAAGCTCCAGGCCATCGCCTTGCGGGTGCCGGTCCAGGACGGCTCGGTAACCGATCTCGTCGCCACCCTCGGTCGCAACGTAACGCTTGCAGAGGTGAACGGGGCGTTCGAGACGGCAGCCAAGGGGGAGCTCGCCGGGATCCTGAGGTACACCGAGGACCCCATCGTATCGAGCGACATCGTCGGCGATCCCCACTCCTGTATCTACGACGCCACCGCCGCCATCGTCCCGGGTGACAACATGATCAAGGTGTTCGGCTGGTACGACAACGAGTGGGGGTACTCGTCGCGCATGCTTGACCTCGTCAACCGGCTTGGCTGAGGTGGGGCGGCTCCCGACACTCGACGCCCTCGACCTCGACGGCGCTACAGCGCTGCTGCGGGCGGACCTGAACGTGCCCCTCGACGGGGCCACGGTCGGTGACGACTTCCGGATAGTGGCCAGCCTGCCAACCATTCACCAGCTCCGCACCCGCGGCGCCAAGGTGGTGGTGTGCAGCCACCTTGGTCGCCCGAAAGGGCCCGATCCTGCGTTCAGCATGGCCCCGGTGACCATGCGTCTCGGGGAGCTCGGCGGTTTCCCGGTACGCCAGATGGATGGTGTTGCCGGCCAAGAGGTGGCAGCGGCCGTGGCCACCGCCCCCGTCGACACGGTCGTTGTGCTGGAGAACACCCGCTTCGCACCGGGCGAGACCACAAACGACCCGGCGCTGGCAGACGCCCTGGCCGCCCTCGCCGACGTCTTTGTGCTCGATGCCTTCGGCTCGGCGCACCGCGCCCATGCCTCAACCGTAGGGGTGGCGGAGCGGCTCCCCTCCGCTGCGGGGCCGCTGCTCACCGCCGAGGTCACCGCCTTGTCGCACCTCCTCGACAACCCCGCCCGCCCATACGTGGTCGTGCTCGGCGGGGCCAAGGTGTCCGACAAGCTTGGCGTGATGCGACACCTCCTGCCAAGGGTCGACGCCATGCTGGTGGGTGGCGGGATGTGCTTCACGTTGCTGGCGGCGCAGGGCTACGAGGTGGGGAGCTCGCTTGTCGACGACGAACAGCGCGGCGAGGTGGCGGCGCTGCTCGACGAGTACGGGGACAGGATCCGCCTTCCGGTCGATATCGTTGTCGCCGAGGGTTTCGCCGCCGCCTCGCCGCACCACACAACGGCGGCGGATGCCATCCCGCATGGTGGGATGGGGCTCGACATCGGTCCGGAGACCGTTGCCCGGTTCGCGGCGGAGATCGAGGAAGCCGGCAGCCTGTTCTGGAACGGGCCGATGGGGGTGTTCGAGTGGGAGGCGTTCCGCTCCGGCACCGCCGGTGTGGCGGCGGCCGTGGCGGCGTGCCGGGGCTTCAGCGTCGTTGGTGGCGGTGACAGCGTCGCCGCCATCCGCCTCCTCGGGCGTGAGGGCGACGTGAGCCACGTCTCGACCGGCGGCGGCGCCGGGCTCGAGATGCTTGAGGGCAAGGTGCTGCCAGGGGTTGCCGCCCTGGAGCGGTGGAGCCGGCAGTGAGCCGGGCCGGTTGGCGGCGGTGCTCCACCCGGGGCCGATGGATGAGAGGTGACCGATGCGCAAGGACCTGATCGTCGGCAACTGGAAGATGAACGCCAGCCATCTCGACGCTATCCAGATGGTGCAGAAGCTCAGTTACCGGCTCGACCCTGGTGACTACGACCGGGTCGATGTCGTGGTGTGCCCTCCGTTCACCGCCCTGCGCTCGGCGCAGACCGTCATCGAGAGCGACAACCTCGCCATCGCCCTCGGCGCCCAGAGTTGTCACTGGGAGACGAGCGGGGCCTACACCGGCGAGGTGTCACCAGACATGCTCCGCAGGCTGTCGGTGCGCTACGTCGTTGCGGGGCACTCAGAGCGCCGCCAGCTCCTCGGCGAGAGCGACGACATGGTCAACCGCAAGGTGAAGGCCATCCTGGGGGCCGGCATGACCCCGATCATGTGTGTCGGCGAGACGCTCGAGCAGCGTGATCAGGGTCTTGCGCAGGAGTGGGTCGCCGGCCAGATCCGCAGCGGGCTCGTTGGGATCGGCGTCGAGCAGATGGCGGGTGTCGTTGTCGCCTACGAGCCGATCTGGGCGATCGGTACCGGGAGGACGGCATCGGCGGAGGATGCAGAGGCGATGTGCGCCTTGGTCAGGACCACCATCGCCGAGCGCCACGGCGATGCCGCCGAGACGGTGCGGGTGCTCTACGGGGGCTCGGTGAACCCTGGGAACATCGCCGGGCTGATGGCGAAGCCCAACATCGACGGGGCGCTCGTTGGGGGCGCCTCGCTCGACCCGGACACCTTCGCTGCCGTGGTGCGCTACTGGGTGTGACGCACCCTGTTCCTGTGGCCGGGACGATCTGGTCCCAATGACCCATTGCCCGGCCGGGTAGTCTTCGCCATAGTCGGTGCCAGGCAATGCGTCTCGCCGGGGGGCGCCCGGAGAAGGTCGGGTAGGGCCATGGAGTTTGCGGTCTGCTTCGAGTTTGCGATAAGTCGTCGCATTCCGTGGGAGGGCGACGAGGAGACCTTACGCAACCACGTCCGTGATGTCCGGCGGCGGCTTGCTGAGACGGCATCGGTCGAGGATGTCAAGGCGGTGTCGAACCTGTCGACCGGCAACGTGAGCTTCGAGTTCTCCATCCTCGGGGCGACCCGCACCGCCATCGAGCGCATCGTCCATGAGTCGCTCGGGACGGCGATCCGCGACACCGGCGCCTACCACAGCGGGCTGTTCCCTGCCGTCGTCGAGATGAAGATGCGTCCCCGGCTCAACCCATGGTCAGGGCTGCGCACCCCGACGTGGCGGTTACGGCGCTCGACGATCGAGCCGAGGCGCTCGGTGAACGCCTCCGCCGCCAGCTGAGCGCCGATCGGAGCTCATCCGCGGGTCGCACCTTGGTCACCTAGGCTCAGGCCGCATGACCGCCACCCTCGTGCTGCTCCGCCACGGCGAGAGCGTCTGGAACCTCGAGAACATCTTCACCGGCTGGACCGACGTCTCCCTGTCCGCCCGGGGCATGGAGGAGGCGACCGGGGCCGGACGGTTGATGGCGGGGGCGGGGCTCGTGTTCGACGTGGCCCACACCTCGGTGCTGCGGCGGGCGATCGACACGCTCAACCTGGCGCTTGCTGAGATGGATCTCGGCTGGATCGAGGTCAAGAAGCACTGGCGGCTCAACGAGCGCCACTACGGGGCGCTGCAAGGGCTCAACAAGCGCCAGACTACGGAGCGCCACGGGGTGGACCAGGTGCACACCTGGCGCCGGTCGTACGACGTGCCACCACCCCCGCTCGACATAGACGACGAGCGACACCCGCGCCACGATCCCCGCTATGCGTGGATGCCCCCTGAGCTGCTCCCGGCGACGGAGCGTCTCGCCGACGTCGTGGCCAGGATGCTCCCGTACTGGTACGACGCCATCGTCCCCGATCTGCGGACGGGACGGCGGGTGCTCGTCGCCGCCCACGGCAACAGCCTGCGGGCGCTTGTGAAGCACCTCGACGGCATCTCGGACGAGGCCATCCCCGATCTCAACATCCCCACCGGCATCCCGCTCGTGTACGAGCTCGATGGCAACCTCGCCCCGGTGACCCGCCGGTATCTCGGGGACCAGGCCGCGATGGAGGCGGCTACGCAGGCCGTCGCCGATCAGGCCGGTCGGCGTCCTTCCTGAACCTGGCGGGCCGGGAGCGACCCGCCATCCGATCGACTTGCACCCGATTCCCCCAGCCTGCATACTTCTCGCATCGGGCGTGCCTTCGGGTACGTCTGGTATGAGAAAGGGCTGTCTGTTGCTGGCTGGAATCGTCGCTGCGCTGCACGCGCTTGTCTCCCTCGTCCTCATCTTCCTCATCCTGCTGCACGCGGGCCGAGGCGGAGGTCTGTCCGACATGTTCGGCGGGGGGTTCAGTGCGGGTGGGTTCTCAGGGTCGACCGTCGTCGAGCGCAACCTCGACCGGATCACCGTGATTGCGGCGATCGTCTTCGCCACCACCACGTTTCTGTTGAGCTGGCTCTGGCGCTGACCCTCCGGGGTCGGTCCGGCGACAGGCAGTCCACACACAAACCAAGGAGGCACACCTTGACTCGATTGTGGCGTAGCCGCAAGGTCGTTTGGCTGGCCGCTCTCCTCGCCTTCGCTCTCATCGCCGCCGCATGCGGCGGCGACGACGATGGTGCGGCGGACGAGACCACCACGACGGAAGCGACACCTGCAACCACGACCGCAGCTCCTGTGGAAGCGACGACAACTGCCGCACCCGCCACCACAACGACGGCCGCCGACACCGGCAAGCCGTACGGTGGTGAGGTGATCTTTGCGTCCGACCAGGAGCCGCCCACCCTGAACGGCTTCGTTCCCGGTGGTGACAACTTCATCGTCTCGATCATCGGTCAGGCCTACTTCGCCGGTGTCTACGAGATCGACGGCTTCACGCTCGAGCTCATCCCCGATCTCGTGACCGAGCTGCCGACGCTCGACAACGGTGGCGTCGTCGTCAACGACGATGGCACCATGACGGTGAGCTACACCATCCGTGACGAGGCAGTCTGGTCAGATGGGACCCCGATCTCCGGAGACGACTTCCAGTTCACCCTTGACACGATCCTCAACCCGGATCTGCCGGTGGACAAGGCCGTTTACGACACGATCACGGCCACAGAGGTCGGCCCGAAGACCTTCACGTACACGCTTTCGGCTCCGACCCCGCTGTTCGAGCTGATCTTCCCCAGGATCATCCCGAAGCACGCCGTCGAGGGCTCCGACTTCCTCACCGCCTGGAACGAGACGATGTGGCCGTCCGCGGGCCCGTTTGTCTTCGACAGCTGGCAGAAGGGCGAGTTCCTCAAGGTCGTCCGCAACGACAACTACTGGGCAGTCGACCCGGAGACCGGTGCGGAGCTGCCGTATCTCGACAGCGTCACCTTCCGGTTCATCCCGGAGACCGAGTCGTTGATCACCGCATTCCGCGGTCGTGAGATCGACGTCTTCAACCCGCCGCCGTCCACGGACGCCATCGAGGCCCTCCAGGCTCTCGAGGGCGAAGGGGCCGTTGTGGAGGTGCTGAGCGGCCCGATCTGGGAGCACATCAACTTCCAGTTCGGCCCGAACAACCGTAACGAGGCGTCGCCAAACGCCAACCTCAATTACCGCAAGTGCGTCGCTCACCTGCTCGACAAGCAAACCATCGTCGATGAGATCTTGGCGGGTCAGGTCGAGCCGATGGACTCGTTTGTCGAGGCGTTCAACCCGGCGTTGTCGCAGGGGGCGTGGGCGCAGTACGACTACAACGTCGAGACGGCGCAGGGCTTCTGCGACGCCGCCAAGGAGGAGCTGGGCGTCGACACGCTGACGACCGTCTTCTCGACGACGTCGAACAACGACGCCAGGGTGAAGCTGTCCGAGCTGTTCGTCGACATGTTTGGTGCGGTCGGGATCGACTACTCCAACGACCTCGAGGACTCGCAGCTGTTCTTCGGCGAGACGCTGGACAACGGCACGTTCGACCTCGGGGAGTGGGCGTGGGTCGGTACGCCGGGGCTGTCGGGTCTTGTGTCCATCATGGACGTGTGGGACCCGGAGAACCCGTGCCCAGAAGGCTCCAACTGCTACCAGTGGGGCACCGAGGGCTCGTCGCTCATCGACGAGAACACGGCCCGGTTTGCCGAGATCCGTGACGAGCTGAACTCGTCCGTGGATGTGGCCGTGCTCGAGCCGCTGATCAACGAGGCCGAGAACATCCTCGCCGACCAGGTCGTGCTCGTCCCGCTCTACTCGCGCCTCGATCCCGGTGTGTACTGGGGCGACGAGGTGGGTGGCGTCAAGCACAACCCGTCGAGCGCCGCCATCACCTGGAACATGGAGGTCTGGTACCGCCTCGACCTCTAAGGTCGGACGAAACCACCGAGACGTATGGAGGGGCCCTTCGGGGCCCCTCCATCGCGTGTGATCCACTGCGTCCGCCGGTGCGGTGCGCTGGGATGGGGCCGTTGGTACACTCCGCATCCGACCCGCCGGAGGCAGGAGAGGGAGATGCTGGCCTACATCGTTCGCCGCCTGGTGTACGGCGCCGTCACCCTGCTGGCGCTCAGCCTCGTGGTGTTCTTCCTCATCCAGGCGGGCGGTGGCTCGCCCCTTGACCGGTTGCGGGGCAACCCCCGCCTGACGCCATTGATCCCGGTGCTCACCGAGCACTTCGGGCTCGACAAGCCGGCGTTGCAGCAGTACTTGACCTGGCTACGCAACTTCGTGTCGGTCGACACCTTCAGCATCGACGACGCAAGCGCCGTGCTTGCCATCGGCGGTGCGATCGCCTTCACCGCCGTCCTCTGGGTGGTCGTCGTCGAGAGGTCGTGGTGGCGGAGCGCCCGAGCGTTCACGATCCTCCTGATATGGGTCGGCGCACTCTGGTACGCCAAGGGAAGGATCACATTCGCCCTCAACTGGAGCCAGTCCTTCCGGGGTGACGGTCCTGTGTGGGATCTGATCTTTGGCGCGGTGGGCGCCACGTTCCGTCTCGGGGCCGCGGCCCTGCTGCTGGCCCTCATCATCGGCATCCCCCTCGGGATCTACCAGGCGATCCGCCAGTACTCGTTCTTCGATCAGCTCGGCACCACCTTCTCCTTCGCCACGTTCTCAACCCCGATCTTCATCATCGGGGTGGGGCTGCAGCTGATCATGGCCCTGTACCTGGAGCGGTGGACGGGGGTGAAGGTCTTCTACGTCGCCGGGATGACAAGCACCGACTACACGGACTTGGGAGCGGCGGCGCAGATCGGGGACGTCTTCCAGCATCTCACGCTGCCGGCGATCTCCATCGCCCTCATCTCCATCGCCCAGTACTCGCGGTTCCAGCGCGCCTCCATGCTCGAGGTGATGCACTCCGACTACCTGCGCACCGCAAAGGCGAAGGGGCTGCCACGACGTCGGGTGATCGTGAAGCACGCCCTGCGCAATGCGCTCATCCCCATCGTGACGCTCGTGTCGCTCGACATCGCAGGGATCATCGGCGGCGCCATCATCACGGAATCGATCTTCGGCTGGCCAGGGATCGGCCGCCTCTACATCGGTGCCATCGGCGCGGTGGACTACCCGGTGATCATGGCGGTGGTGATGTCGATCGGTATCGCCATCGTGGTGATGAACATCGTGGCCGACATCTTGTACGGCGTGCTCGATCCCCGGGTAAGGTATGAGTAACACCCGGGAGCCGTTCGAGCCGGACGACGCCACCCTCGGTCTGCTCGAAGCCGAGGAGGTCGAGGGCATCAGCGTCGAGCCGGTGACGCAATGGGACCTGTTCTGGACCAGGTTGCGCCGTCACCGGCTGGCGATGCTCTCTGCGGGCTTCCTCGTCGCCGTCGCGTTCGTCGTCCTGATTGCCCCCTGGATCACCTGTCCCGCCGGGGACCAATACCAGTTCTGCGGACGGCCGCTCGAGCACTTTGCCGAGCAGCTCAAGGACGACGGCGGCCGGCTGTACGTGAACATCGCCCCGCGTGGCGACTTCCTCTTCGGTACGGACGAGCTGGCCCGCGACGTGATGTCGCGGGTCATCCACGGTGGTCGGGCCAGCCTCCTCGTCGGGCTGCTCACCGGCGCCATCGTTGCCGGCCTGGGCACCGTGGTGGGTGCGCTCGCCGGCTACTACCCGGGGCCCATCGATCAGTCGCTCATGCGGTTCACCGACCTTGTCCTCGGGCTGCCGCTGATCCCCGTCGCCATCGTCGTCGGGCGCCTGCTCCCCGAGCTCGTGTTCCTCCCCGAATGGATGCGGCGCGGGGTGTGGGGGATCTCGTTCCTCCTCGGCTTCCTGCTGTGGGGCACGCTTGCCAGGATCGTGCGCGCCGAGTTCCTCTCGCTGCGAGAGAAGGAGTTCGTCGAGGCGGCGCGGGCGGCTGGGGCAAACGACCGCCGCATCATCTTCCGCCACATCCTCCCCAACGCCATCAGCCCGATCATCGTGCAGACGACCCTCATCGTCGGCACCGCCATCATCGTCGAGGCGGCGTTGTCCTTCCTGGGCTTTGGGGTGCGTCCCCCGATCCCCACCTGGGGCGGTATGGCGGCCGAGGGTGCCGGCGTCGCCCCCCGCGGCTATTGGTGGGAGCTCGTGTTCGCCGCATCGTCGTTGATCATGACGGTGCTCGCCGTCAACTACATCGGCGACGGGTTGCGCGATGCGCTCGACCCGACACAGACGATCGAGCGGAAGTAGAGGATCGGAGTGACGCCACCTCTGCTCGAGGTCAACGATCTGCGCACCTACTTCGCCACAGAGGAAGGGGTGGTGCGCGCCGTCGAGAACGTCTCGTTTACCATGGAACGCGGCGAGCGGCGCGGGGTGGTTGGCGAGTCCGGCTCGGGGAAGTCGGTCACCGCCATGTCCGTAATGCGGCTCATCGAGCCACCGGCCGGTGAGATCGTCACCGGTGAGATCCTGTTCAACGGCGTCAACCTGCTCGCCATGTCAGAGGACCAGATGCAGGAGGTCAGGGGCGGCCAGATCGCGATGATCTTCCAGGACCCGATGACGGCGCTCAACCCGGTGTACACGATCGGGGACCAGCTGGTTGAGACGATCCTGCTCCACCAGCCGGTGAGACGGCGCGAAGCCAGGGAGATCGCAACCCAGGCCCTTGTCGACGTCCAGATCCCAAGCGCCACACAGCGTCTCGACGACTACCCGCACCAGTTCTCAGGCGGGATGCGGCAACGCGTCATGATCGCCATGGGTCTTTCCTGCAACCCCGAGCTGCTCATCGCCGACGAGCCGACGACGGCACTCGACGTGACAACGCAGGCCCAGATCCTCGACCTCATGCTCAAGCTCGCCGAGGAGCGCGGCACCGCCGTCATGCTGATCACCCACGATCTCGGGGTCGTGGCCGGCTTCTGTGACACGGTGCAGGTGATGTACGCAGGCACCATCGTCGAGCGAGGCTCGGCGAACGAGATCTACTACGACCCGCAGCACCCGTACACCTGGGGGCTGCTCTCGTCGATGACCCGGCTCGACCAGGCGCAGCGGCAGCGGCTCCACTCGGTCAAGGGAGCGCCACCCTCGCTGATCAACCTCCCCAGAGGCTGCCGGTTCAGGCCCCGCTGCGACTTCGCCATCGACATCTGCGGCAAGGCGCTGCCGGCGCTGCGCCAGAGCGGGGGAGCGCTCCAAGAGTCGGCATGTCACCGCGCCGCCGAGTTGGACCTGGCCTCGCTTGATGCTGCGAAGCTTGCCGAGGAGCGGGTGCGATGACAGACACCATGCACGAAGGCGGCGCCTCGACACAGGCGATCGCCGAGGATGTCCTTCTCGAGGTGCGCAACCTCGTGAAGGAGTTCCCCATCAGCCGCGGGATCTTCTTCAAGCGGAAGGTGGGGGCGGTGCACGCGGTGTCTGGCGTCTCGTTCAAGGTCCGCCGCGGCGAGACGCTCGGTCTTGTGGGTGAGTCTGGGTGCGGCAAGTCGACGACGGCGCGCTGTGTGATCCGGCTGCTCGAGCCAACCTCGGGCGAGCTGCTCTACCGCGCCGTGGCCGAGGGCGCCGTCGGCGGCTCAGAGATGATCGATATCGCAACGGCCGACAAGGACACGCTCAACCGGCTGCGCCGCGACATCCAGATCGTGTTCCAGGACCCTTATGCCTCGCTCAACCCGAGGATGACGGTGGCGAGCATCATCGCCGAGCCGCTTGTCGTCCACGGTGTCGGCACGGCACAGGACCGGCTCGACCGGGTCAAGGAGCTGTTGAGGGTCGTCGGGCTCAGCCCTGAGCACACCAACCGCTACCCGCACGAGTTCTCCGGCGGTCAGCGGCAACGCATCGGTGTCGCCAGGGCACTCGCCCTCAACCCGAGCTTCATGGTGCTCGACGAGCCGGTGTCGGCGCTCGACGTTTCGATCCAGGCGCAGGTCCTCAACCTCCTCGACGATCTGCAGGAGGAGTTCGGGCTCACCTACCTGTTCATCGCCCACGACCTGTCCGTCGTGCGCCACATCTCCGACAGGGTCGCCGTGATGTACCTCGGTCGCATCGCCGAGATGGCCGATCGCGACGCCCTCTACGACCGGCCGATGCACCCGTACACCCACGCCCTGCTTTCGGCGGTCCCCATCCCGGACCCAAGGCTCGAGCTTGGCCGGGAGCGGATCATCCTCGAGGGCGACATCCCATCGCCGGCCAACCCGCCCCCTGGGTGCCGGTTCAACACCCGGTGCCCAAAGGCGCAGGACGGTGTGTGCGACGTCGAGGTGCCAGAGCTGCGCGAGCTCGAGCAGAACCACTGGGTGGCGTGCCACTTCCCTGAGGTGCTCAAGGTCGTGTAGCCCGATGCGGTGTTGGGCCTAGCCGCATCTAAGTGGCCGCATCCGTGCCCGCCACCGACGTTCCGGCCATACTTGCGCCCATGCCGAAGAACGTTCTGATCCTCGGGGCCGCCGGCCGCGACTTCCACAACTTCAACGTCCTCTACCGGGACGATCCAGACACACGGGTGGTGGCATTCACCGCCACCCAGATCCCAGACATCGCCGGTCGTCGCTATCCGCCGGCGCTGTCCGGTGACCGCTACCCAAACGGCATCCCCATCTTCGAGGAGAGGGAGCTGGAGTCCCTTGTCGAGCGGCTCGGCGTTGATGTGGTCCTGTTCGCCTACTCGGACGTCACACACGAGCATGTGATGCACTTGGCGGCCCGCACCCTGGCGGCCGGTGCCTCGTTCATGGTGGCCGGTGCCAGCACGATGCTGCAGGCCTCTGTCCCCGTGGTGGCGATCACCGCCACCCGCACCGGATCGGGGAAGAGCCAGACCAGCCGGTTTGTCCGGCGAGTGATGGCCGAGGCGGGCAGGGCGGTGGTGGCGATCCGCCATCCCATGCCGTACGGCGACCTGACCCGGCAGCGGTTGCAGCGCTTTGCCACGACGGAGGATCTCGATGAGGCGCAGGTCACCATCGAGGAGCGTGAGGAGTACGAGCCGTACCTGCGGGAGGGCGCCGTTGTGTTTGCGGGCGTCGACTACGCCGCCATCCTCGAGGAGGCGCAACGGCAGGCCGAGGTGATCATCTGGGACGGGGGCAACAACGACTTGCCCTTTGTCCGTCCCGACCTGTGGATCTGCGTGGTCGACCCGCACCGCCCCGGTCACGAGGTGCGGTACTGGCCTGGCGAGGCCAACCTGCGCAGCGCCGACGTCGTTGTGATCAACAAGGTGGACACCGCACCGCAGGACGGTCTCGAACAGGTGCGACGCAACGTTGCCCTCGTTGCCCCAAACGCCATCGTTGTCGAGGCGGCGTCACCGATCACCGTCGACGACCCCTCGGTCATCGCCGATCGCCGGGTCCTCGTCATCGAAGACGGGCCCACCATCACTCACGGCGAGATGGCCTTTGGCGCCGGTGCCGTTGCGGCGCAGCGGCACGGTGCGTCAGAGTTGCTCGACCCGAGAGCGAGCGCGGTTGGGTCGATCCGCAAGGTGTTCGCCGCGTTTCCGCACATCGGACCCGTGCTCCCGGCGATGGGATACAGCGACGCCCAGCGAGCCGAGCTCGAGGCAACGATCCGCAACCTGGCGCCTGAGGGTGTTGTGATCGGGACGCCGATCGACCTCGCCAGGGTCATCGACCTCGACGGCATCCCGCACACCCGGGTCAGCTACGAACTCGAGCAGGTAGCAGGACCTTCGCTCGAGTCGTTGCTGCAGGGCGTCACCCACCAGGCGTGACCGTCGGCTGGTCCAGGCTACGCTGCCGCCCACCCGGCGCATAGGGAGGATGACGTGAGCCTCGTCGCGGATCTGTCGAGTCGGATCGGCGCCGAGATAGGCGTCGGCGACTGGGTGACGATCACCCAGGACCGCATCGACCGTTTCGCCGACGCCACCGGCGACCACCAGTGGATCCATGTCGATGTCGAGCGGGCGGCGAGCGGGCCTTTCGGATCGACGATCGCCCACGGGTTCCTCACGTTGGGGCTCATCCCGGCGATCGCCCCGAGCGTCGACGTCCCCGGTACGAAGATGGCGATCAACTACGGGCTCGACCGGGTGCGGTTCATCGCTCCAGTTCCCGTCGGGTCGCGGGTCAGGGCGCGGTCGGTGTTGCAGGAGGTGAGCGAGGTCGCCGGGGGCGTCCAGGTGAAGAGCGAGGTCACCATCGAGATCGAGGGTGCGGCTAAGCCCGCCTGTGTCGCCGAAACCCTGGCGCGGTTCTACGTCTGAGGGTCATCACCGGTCGGGGGGAGCGCCGGCTCGGTATACTTCCCGGCCCACGTCGGAGTGGCGGAATAGGTAGACGCGCTAGGTTGAGGGCCTAGTGGGCGAAAGCCCGTGGAGGTTCGAGTCCTCTCTCCGACACCATGAGGAGCCCTTGATACACAAGGGCTCCTCAGCCTCTGTCCAACGAGCGGCTCGAGGTCGCTCTGAAGCCTTCTACCCAAACTTCTACCCAACTTGCTCCCGGAGGCCCGATGGGACCACCCGCCGGGCGGTGGCGGTATGGGCTCAGACGAGGATCATGACGTGCTCGCGGGGATGCACTGTGGGTTACGGGCGCTTCGGAAATGAGCGGGGAGTAGGGGTCCTCGGCAGGTGACAGGTGAACAGCACCCGGTTCGTTGGACAGCGGTCGTGTCTGTTTCATGCTGCCACCTCGCTGGTGGCGGAGGCGAATGCCTCTCGTGGGGTCATGTGCCCGTGGCGTCCGATGAGCCAC
>Ga0114938_1000943_pt1 | contig 20997 bp, 11 predicted proteins | sample AshMeaBigSpring_FD_88675 | JGI IMG/M metagenome (GOLD analysis project Ga0114938, IMG submission 88675) | Groundwater microbial communities from Big Spring, Nevada to study Microbial Dark Matter (Phase II) - Ash Meadows Big Spring | ecosystem: Environmental > Aquatic > Deep subsurface >...
AACACGAGTGGATCAGCCTTTCAGTGAAGCGGACTTATTGGCTTGCCATCTGGAACGGGGCTTTCGGACGATAGGGTATCACCTGTATATCACGACCGATGGGGTGGTTCATCACACTCGTCCGTTCAGTGAGATTGGTGCACATGCTCGTGGGTTCAATCTCAACAGCATCGGCGTGTGTTACGAAGGCGGACTGGATTGCGATGGGCAACCGAAAGATACGAGGACTGCGAAGCAAAGGGAAACCTTGAAACTAGTGATCGATGAACTCAAAAGTTTGTTCCCAGATGCAAAGGTGGTGGGACATTATCAGCTCTCGGCCAACATTCACAAGGCTTGCCCTTGCTTTGATGCACAGAAAGAATATGAATGACGTACAGTAAGAGTGTGAATGACGTACAGTAAGAGTATGAATGACGTACAGTAAGAGTATGAATGATGCACGAAAAAAAGTAATATTGTGAATAAATTAAAAAAATATGGCTAAAAATAGAACATACAAGTAATTGATAATTTGACGGATAGTTTTCGTGGTTATGCAGCACTACTTCGTAAAATCAAGCAAAGAGTCCCTATTGCAAAGAAAGCAGTCGGAATTTTTCACTTTTAATATGATTTTTCAATTATCATAGTAGAGTTCGTGCTGTTATAGTTAAACTTAATTAGCTTTGCGTTGATACTGTTGAAGTCTATCGCTGTTTCTGTGTATTGGTGATTATTGCCAAATGTAGCTAAGACGTTTATGATACTTTTAAAGTTAGACTCAATCGCTCGCAATATAGATAAGAATGTAATAATTCACCTAAAAATAGCATAATTTGGGATATAGACGCTGTGTTTAAATTGCAAATTTGGGTAGAATTAGAAATAAAGATTATCTTTGCAAAGCAAATATTGTAAACGTAATTAATATGGCTAATTCAGACCAAGTATTATCTCTGATTCGGAATCATCTTAACAACGATGATGCTCAGTTCAGAAAAGTGGCTCTACAGATTTCAGCTATAGAGGCCAAGAATGGTCATGTTATCTTAGCTCGGACCATACAAGATTTGTTAAGTAAGAAAAACACCTCATTCAGCCCACTTCATTTATCTACAAAATCCAAACCTGTTGAAGACTTACTGTTGCAGCTCGATTGTTTTGACGATTTGAAATGTCTTATAGCCTCTGATGAAATCATTGAAAAGATAAAGCGAGTAATCAAGGAATATGAGAAGCGGGATGATTTACGGAAATATGGTCTTGCAAACAGACGTAAACTGATGCTCTTCGGAGAATCTGGTACTGGCAAAACGATGACAGCAAATGTTCTTGCCAAAGAGCTAAATCTTCCTTTCTTTGTGGTCAGAACCGAAAAGGTTGTAACCAAGTTTATGGGTGAAACAGGACTTAAACTGAGTAATATCTTTGATTTTATATCAGAAGTTCCTGCTGTTTATCTCTTTGACGAGTTTGATGCGATTGGAGCTCAAAGAGGTATGGATAACGAAGTTGGAGAACAACGGCGGATATTGAATACATTCCTTCAACTGTTGGAAAGAGATGCTTCGGATAGCTTCATTATTGCAGCGACAAATAGTGTAGAATCCATCGACAAGGCTCTATTTCGCAGATTTGATGATGTGATAGAATATCAATTACCTGATGCGCAGCAACGTCTGAGCCTTTTAAAAGAATATCTTTATACAGCTAAAGACTTAGATTTCGCTATGGTTGAACCCAAATTTGACGGAATGAGTCATGCCGAGATTAAAATGATATGTGCAGATATTTTCAAGGATGCTCTTTTAAACGATGTTGCTATCACTGAGAAACTTGTAAATAATGTAATAGCCATGCGCAATGCTCGATGCCGTAATATTGGATAAAGTTTGTTATGCCGAAGAATCATTTCTACTTAGGAAACCAAATAGCAGTAGCAAAAGAGTTTACACCACAATCTCATCTAATACCGCCTAATGCAATGCCCCAACGTAATCGAGGGGAACATGCACAATTGCTCAAAGAACAATATCAGATATTCTTCCATGAAGCTATTGCTTTGCAAGATCAATTAGCAGCAAGTGGTAAGCCTGTTGCTGATGGTGTGTATTTAGATATTGAGGTTAAAAAGAAGCTGATTTCAGATGGTTTTGATACCAAGAGTGGTGCCAAAATTATGAAAGTGTCAGATGAAGGCGAAGAAAACGCCAATGTTACAGTCTTTATCGAGAAAAAAGACAAAGATTGGTTAAGCAAAAAGGCGGACGAATACGCCACGAAAAATACAGAAAAAGGAATAGCCAAAAATGAAAAACTTATTGCTCCTATTGAAGAAATAAAACTTTCAGGTATTCATTCTCTTTATGAATCTTCGGAATCTTTTGACGGATTGGCTGAAAACGAAGCTCTTCTGTTTGAATTATGGATAAACAAAAAAGAGGATTATTCTATTGAAGATGTATCAAAAACACTAGATACTCTTGGCATAGAATATAATATTGACAATAGACTTCAATTTGCAGACGTTGATGTGTTTTTGATTAAAACAACAAAGAACGTACTCGGAAGTCTTCCAAATCATTTGGGTTACATAGCAGAAATCCGCCGTTATCGCCAGCCGTCCATTCTGACAGAAACACATGAAACAAATCGGGAATGGAATGATTTGTTCAGTGATGATATAAATTTTAATATCACGGATGATTCTGTTTGTATAGGCATTTTAGATACAGGGGTTAATAACGCACACAAATTATTAGCACCTGCGTTACCTGATGCAAGTATGGGTTCTGCTATCAACGTTCAAGATAACATTGACAATAGCTTTCATGGTACTGATATGGCAGGATTGGCATTACTCGGCGATTTAACTAAATTAGCTTATCAAAGAGGTGGCTCATCTGATATAGAACATTCACTTGTCTCAGTCAAAATATACGAAGATGGACATCTAACACAATCGGATTTTTATGGTGCTGTAATTGAAGACGCTATTGATCAAGCTCAATCTATGGGAGCTACATTAAACTGCATGGCTATTACAGATGACGTTTCTCTTGATGGTCATCCAACATCAAGCTCTGCTGCATTAGACGAAAGTATCTACCACGGTGGACGTTGCGACCGCTTAGTTATGGTGTCTGCTGGGAACATACAAACAGCAGATGTTGATAAAACCGACTATTTGAAATCTTGTAGAGCTAATGCTATTTTAAGTCCATCACAGGCTTGGAACGCATTGACAGTCGGTGCATTTACAGAAAAAACGATTATTGCCAACAGACAAGGGCATAAACCGCTTGCTGCCCCCGGTTCAATATCTCCAGTTTCCAGAACCACAGACTGTTGGAGCAACGGACGGATAAAGCCCGAAATAGTTATGGAAGGTGGTAATCTTGCATTGCATAAAATGCTTGGTATCACAACTAATGAAGATTTAAGCCTGATAACTACATCTCAGGATTTACAGAAACCACTTGAAGCTTTTAATGCCACAAGTGCGGCAACAGCACTTGCATCCAGATTGGCGGCCAAAATTAAGACTGCAAATCCTACACTAAGTATGTTGTCTGTAAGAGCTTTGATGGTTCATTCAGCAGAATGGACTCCAGAAATGACTCGTATAGGGCAGCCAAAGGACATTATGCCTTTATGTGGATATGGAGTTCCAAACGAAGATATAGCCCTTTTTAGCAACGAGAAATGTGCAACTTTTGTTTTTGAAAACGAGATCGTACCTTTTGTCAAAAGTGACGCATCAAGCAATAATAATTATAACGAGATGCACTACTACGATTTGCCTTGGCCAACCGAACTATTAGAATCCATGCTCAATGAAAGTGTCACTATGCGAGTAACACTTTCCTATTATGTTAAACCAACTCCAGGAACAGGAGGTAAAAATTATAAGTATCGTTATCCATCTGCAACACTTCACTTTGATGTAAAAACTGCTACTGAAAGCGAAGATGAGTTTCTACGTCGCAGGAATAAGAAGGAGGGAGAATCTTCTCCTACGAATGATTCATCTCGATGGAAGATTGGTCAACAACGTAGAGAAAATGGAACGGTACAATCGGATTGGTTTACTTGTACGGCACAAGAATTAGCCGAATGTGGCAAAATTATTGTATACCCAAGTTCAGGTTGGTGGAAAGAACGCAAACTTGAAAATATTGACAATGTGATTAAATATTCGCTTGTAATATCAATTAAATCAAAAGAAACAGAAGTGTATCAAGCTATAGAAACGGCTATCAATAACAAAATCGGTATTCAGATTGCAAATATGATATAATTAAAATGAGGCTATTAGAGAATGACTAAATAATAAAGTGAACCCTTTGGTAAAATTAAATATGTGCTAATTTAATTCCACCAACGGGTATCGCTATTTTAATAACTGTTTATGTTTATGGATTCTTCTTCAACGAAGATCTCATACTCCCCAGTGTAAGATTCTCAGCATACATCACCCCACCATTCATTGTTTATTTGTACATGAATAAGAACAAGAATAAGAATGAGAACAAGAATGAGAATGAGTAGCACTGAGAAAGTTTAAGGTTTCACCTGCTTTATTGAATATTGATAGCTACCTTTCAATACTTTCTGGTCAGCTTTCAACATTGGTTGCCCTGCTTTCTGAGAGCCTGCTTTCGATGAATCTCCCATCTGTTGATTAGCCTTCAAACCAATGCGATAGATCTCTTTACCCCACACACTGGAGAGGCGTGGATCATCGAGCTTAACGGTCTCAATTTCGGCTTTCAACTCTTTGGGATAAGTCAGTTCCACGGTTTGTCCCTGTACTGTGATCTTAATTTTACCCGGATGCTCTACACTCACTTTGCCCCAAGTTAGAAAATTGATCTGATTCGTGCCTGATGACTGAAGGAGTGAGAAGTCGTCGGTTATCTGTAATTCATCACCTTTCAAACGGTAGGAGCGCACCCAACTTTTCACATTTGCGTTTGCGGGATAAGCAGCAGAAATATCTGTTGAGAAGGTCTGCTTGGAAGCGTTGCAAACGGTGTGTTGGGCTTTATACTGCGCACCATCTTTTTGAGGGACTCCGTTTATCATCGGGAGATTATGGTAATTGCTTTGCATCGTCCAGATGTTGTAACGTTCGCTGCTGAAGGTCTGACGGGTATAGGTCCCTACTCCTGCATCAATCAGCATGGGATGGGTATGGACATAGAGCGAGAAGGTTCCTACATCGTTGTGGTTATGACTCTCATTATTGAAGCCTCCTTTGGCTGCAACGAACATGCCGTTCTTATTCTGCATGTAACAAAATTCAGTCTCCGGATACCAGGTTACCGATAGTGATTGATGTTTGGGAGCGATCTGCGAGAGTTCTTCGCAGTAACGTAGTGATTCGAGCGAACGGTAGGCATCGTTTCCACTTGAGACCGACGGTTTCTTACCATCCAACAGATAGGAAGCAAAGCCCATCATCTCATCACTCGCTACGGCTTTTCCAAAACGATAGATCAGCATGGGGTCGCCACCGCCTTTAGCCGAAGCATCTGCGAAATTCACCACCCATCCGTTGCCTACATACGAACGGGACATGTACTCTCCCATCCGTCGGATCATTGGTTCGTTGAACAGGGTGATCTGTCCGCCGGTTCCTTGCGAAAGGATCTGTAGATAATCGTATAGTTTGCCGGCTGCATGCCCCCAATAGGAAGGTCCTTCCTCACACGCTCCATCGGATTTTACGAAATTAAGGAAACGGTCGACTGACTTCATGGAGCGATAAACAGCTTTGGAAAGTCGATCGGCATCGTTTTCCATCAAAAGGAAACATTGCAGGACATTGGTGTTACACCAGGGATTCCAATTATTAATCAGATCACCGGGCTTCCAGTTGAACGCCATCCACCACATGTTATCATTGTTCATATAGGGATCGAGTATGCGTTCTCTGATCGCTTTTTCAATCTGCAAAGAGATCACGGGATCGACCTGATCGAACGTCGAATGGAAGAAGTAATACACCCAAGCCATTAATGATCCGTAGCCGCCGGAACCTAGATCGATGGTCTGCTCACGGAAATCGGGCAAAGAACGACGAGTGCTCTGTCGGGGAAGATGCGCCGATAAGACCCAGGAGTTCATCTCGCAGCTCATGAAAACACCGTTAATCAACTGATCGATGAAACGACCTTTCCCCTCGGCAAGTTCGGCAAGCATTAGGGCATTAAGGGCTTCGCGATTGTCATCGTAAGGGTTTTCCATGATCTTTCGCTCGCCTGTTCGCTCGTATGCCAAGTATGCTGTAGCGGGAATCAATTGCCACTTATAGTTCAGCAGTTTCTCCCCATTCTTAATCAACTTCTCTTTATTGGCGCCCAACAGTGTGTCCCATGCGGAACGATTCGTATACAATGGGTAGGGTACCCAACCTTGATTCAAGACCAAGCTCTTTCTTACTTTTACCTCGTCGGCCACTTTTTGAAGCAAATTGCGCTCGGTATAAGCATATGCCTTAAACGAGAAGGCTAGATAACATGCTAATAAGAGGGTACAAATAAGAGGTTTTCTTATGTTCATAGTAGTTATTTATTAAATGGTTGTTAGTTACGTATTATAGTTTGGTAAATATCCATTGTAGTTGGGTAGATATCCATTGTAGTTGGATAGCTACCAATTAAATGGTTATTCGTTTTCAATTAAAGATCGATACAAAAATAAGAAGTTTGAACGACTTTAACTGAGAAAATCGTCCGATACATGCGGCAAAATAGTACAAAATCGGAATCATTGGGTATAGAGCAAAAACTGCTCCTACAAGAAGATTCTTGTAAGAGCAGTTTTTATCGACTAAGTGTACACGTGAAATATGTATACATCAGTCACCGTGGAGCTGGAGGGAATCGAACCCTCGTCCAAACGAGGAAACCATACGCTTTCTACATGCTTATCTTTGCCTAAATTTTCGAGTATGAGCAAGACCAAAGCCACCAACTCATACCTTATCCTCTAAATTTTCGTAAGAGTCCCGAGAAAAGACTCTAACTATTCCCGATTTTACTGCACCGTTGAACCAAACGCTTCGGAACAAGAGCTTTTGAACGATGTCTCGTTTCTACCACTATGGTAGAAATAAAGCTAATCTACTATGATTCGATTAAGCAGCAAGAGCGTAATTTTCGTTGCCAGATAAAATTTTGAAGACTGAGATTTAAGTGCCAATCAACGACGCACTGCATGCTTACATACCATTTCTACCCGCTGTCAAATCCAGTCAACCCCAGAGTTACATCAGATAAAAGTGTATTGTTCAGAACACTTTCTGTGGATGCAAAGATAAGAATTCTTTTCTTATTCCGAATCATCATTAGCAAATATTATTCGAAACACCTATCTTTACCAGCCTAAAGAATAAAATTAAAAAGACTAGAAACATGATACTAGAATTTAGAATCTTGAAACAAGAATCTAGTTACAAGAATCAAAAAAACAGCTAACATTTTAGATGTATGAACAAGACACTCGCAACCATTTGTATCTTAGGGCTGACCGCGGGCAGCTGTACTCAAAAGAAAACATCGGCTACGGAATCGACCGAGCAGCAACAGACTGAACTGACGATGCTGGTAGGTACTTACACCACCGGTGAAAGTAAAGGTATCTACTCTTACCGCTTCAATCAGGAAACGGGTGAAAGTCAAGCACTCAGTTTAGCAGAGATAGGAAACCCTTCTTATCTGATCCCTTCATCCGACGGGAAGTTTGTATATGCTGTGAGCGAATTCGGTGAAGATCGTGCAGCAGTAAATGCATTTGCATTCGACCGCACGAAAGGAACTTTTCGTTTCTTAAACAGTCAGAAGACTCTTGGTGCCGATCCTTGTTATTTGCTGACGGACGGAAAGCATGTGGTCACTGCTAATTATAGCGGAGGTAGTATTTCTATCTTTTCAATTGCCAAGGATGGTACGCTCTTACCGGTCGACAGCGTGATTGCTTTTAAAGGAAACGGAGCGGACAAGGTACGACAGGAGAAACCACACTTGCATTGTGTTCAGATCTCTCCGGAAGGAAACTATTTATTTGCCAATGATCTGGGAACTGATCAGATCCACAAGTTTAGCATTAATCCCGCTGCAAACAAGGACGATCTGATCTGTCAAAACAATCAAAACAGTTTGGAGAATCAGCACAAGCAGAAAGAGCTGAACGATCAAAACAGCCAGAAGGGACTAAAGGATCAAAAGAATTTGGAAGTTCAAAAAGATCTGGACAATGAAAAGAATATGGACGATCAAAAGGTGCAGAAGAATCTGAACGATCAGAAGGGGGCGTTTATACAGAAAGGATCGACGGCTGCCTTCAAACTCAAACCGGGATCAGGACCACGTCATCTGACCTTTTCACCCAATGGACACTTTGCATATATCATCAACGAACTTTCGGGAACTGTTGTGGCATTTAGTTATAACGAGGGTGATCTGAAAGAGATACAAACCATAGCGGCAGATACCGTTGGCGGAAGGGGTAGTGCAGATATTCATATCAGCCCCGACGGCAAATTCCTTTATGCAAGCAACCGCTTGAAAGCGGATGGGATCGCTATTTTCAGTATCGATCCGGCAAGCGGACAGCTGACTAAAGCGGGGTATCAGTTAACAGGCATTCATCCACGTAACTTTATCATCACTCCCAACGGCAAATATTTATTGGTGGCATGTCGCGACAGTAATAGCATACAAGTGTACAAACGCGATCTGTCGACCGGATTACTTACTAATATGAATCAAGATATAAAACTGGATAAACCGGTATGCATCAAGTTTATCGGTAATGAATAAACGGCTGTATTGCAGATTAAAAAAACGGCACCTCGATTCACATCGCAGCACCGTCACAACACAAACACAAAATAAAACACGACAAAACTACTATGCAAATCGCAATACATATCAGGGCGATATGTATACTGACTGGATATATTCGCATACTTACAATCAGTTTCAAGTGACTTGCATATATAGAACACTACCCATTAGGTTTTGTTCACTAGAAAATGCACTTTTACTGTCGGAAAAAACTATTTTTCGAAGAAAAGTCCAATAAGTTTATTTTAATTCTTTATAGTCTTTGAGGAAACCCTCTAACAGCCAACTGGCAAGAACCCTACGATTGGAACTCATGATGAGCCGTTTTTGATCGAAAGTGTTTTGGATATTTCCCAATTCAACAAACACAGCCGCAGGAGAAGCATGTGAAAGCACAAATAGATCGCGAGCACTGACCGTACCCGTAAAGCCGCGGTTGGGTTGGTGACGATCGTATCTCGACTCGAACGTTGCTTTCATATTATTTGCCAGACGTTTGCTTTCGGCTTTCTTACTCGAATGATAAAAGAACACATCGGTCTGTTTGCCTTTACTACGACTGTCTACATGTATAAAGATCGATCTGCAATATTTATACTTTCTACGATCTTTTCGATAAGAAGCATTAATCTTATCACATCTCTGACGAAGACGTTCCACCTGATTCAAAGGGATTGGATCGCCCATACAAACCTCTCGTTTGCTGTTATTAAGATAGGCCTCGTTGCGTATACCATCTTCTTCATCTTGAATAATGATCCGAACTTCCGCTCCTTCTTCCATCAGATTACGTGCCAACCGAAGAGCAATATCGTATGCATACTCATCCTCATGAAGTTCCTGATCGCCTATCTGTCCGATAGCTCCGGGATCGGGACCGCCATGACCGCTCACCACATAAAAGCAAGCACCGGACAACCGACTGGATTTCACTTTTACATTGGCCAGACTCTTACCAAAGAGGGGTTCATAGACTGATCCTTTCTTCTTCGAGCGGGTTGATTTTTTATCTGTATGGGAGCTCTCTTTCTCGGATGTATCATTCTCTTTCGAGGAGTCGACCGTTCTTCTTCTTTTCGACCGAGAAGTTTTATGAGCTACATTGGAACTTTCTGTATCAGAAGCCTCATCCTCCGATGAAGAGCCATCCGATTTTCGCGAACTTTTAGCAGGGGGAATGATGTAAGAAACGCCCAACTGTAACGAGTTGTTCTTACCTAATTTATCTTTATTCAGTCGGATAAAATCATCATAATACTTTTTCATTCCACGATTATGCCGCAAAAGAAATGTAGAAATACCTTCGCCTGATTTTGGAGTTGCCTTCTCTTGGGCTTGCACGCTTGTTAGCGAAAAGAGAAAGCATAACAACAAAAGGAAATAGAACTTATGTTTCATATTTGTCATTTACTATCACCACACTTATTGTATTTGTTTAAGTTTGGGAGGACAAAAATACAATTATTTTCCTTTTTTTCCCTTATACGTAAACCTATTTTTGATTAGCAAAGATGAAACAAAATCATTATGACAGAAAGATGGCAACAAACCAACGAATCAACTATCTAAAAACCAATACATAAACTTATTCTAAATCCGATTTACTTACTTTTTGTTATTAATTAAATAGAATTTACTCGTTTTAAACATCAATATATAACTTTTATTCCTACATTTGCGGATGGTTGATCATTTTTTTAAATTATAAAAACTATGGCTAAAATATCCAAAGAAGCCGCTTTGCTTTATCATTCACAAGGCAAACCAGGCAAAATAGAAGTAGTGCCTACCAAACCCTACAGGACACAAACCGATTTATCACTAGCATACTCTCCGGGCGTTGCAGAACCTTGCTTGGAGATTGAAAAGAATCCGCAGGACGCATACAAATATACAGCCAAAGGAAATCTTGTTGCAGTAATATCCAACGGTACCGCCGTACTTGGATTGGGCGATATAGGAGCTCTAAGTGGCAAGCCGGTAATGGAAGGCAAAGGCTTGCTTTTTAAGATATACGCTGGGATCGACGTATTCGACATTGAAATAGAAGAAAAGGACCCTGATAAGTTTATTGAAGCTGTCAAGGCAATCGCACCTACTTTCGGTGGTATTAACTTGGAAGATATTAAAGCTCCCGAATGTTTTGAAATCGAACGTCGACTGAAAGAGGAACTCGATATTCCCGTGATGCACGATGACCAGCACGGTACAGCTATCATCTCGAGTGCCGGTCTACTCAATGCATTAGAGGTTGCAGGAAAGAAAATCGAAGATGTACATATTGTAGTGAATGGTGCCGGTGCTTCCGCTGTTTCGTGTACCAAACTATATGTTTCGTTAGGTGCACGTCTGGAAAACATTGTAATGGTGGACAGTAAAGGTGTAATCAGCAAATCACGCACGAATCTGAATGAGCAAAAACAGTATTTTGCAACTTCACGCACCGATATACATACATTGGAAGATGCGATTAAAGGAGCAGATGTTTTCTTAGGTTTATCGAAAGGCAATGTACTTACACAAGATATGGTACGTAGCATGGCTGCCTCTCCAATTGTCTTCGCCTTGGCAAACCCTACTCCTGAGATCTCGTATGAAGATGCAATGGAAGCTCGCCCTGATGTGTTAATGTCGACCGGACGTTCGGATTATCCCAATCAGATTAATAATGTGATCGGTTTCCCTTATATCTTCCGTGGGGCGTTGGATACTCAAGCCAAAGCCATCAACGAAGAGATGAAGATAGCTGCCGTACATGCGATTGCTAATCTGGCTCACCAACCGGTTCCTGATGTGGTGAACGAAACTTATCATGTGAATAACTTCACCTTCGGTCCCGAATACTTTATTCCCAAACCGGTAGACCCCCGTTTGATTACAGAAGTTGCCTGTGCTGTTGCCAAAGCTGCCATGGAGAGTGGTGTAGCCCGTAAAAACATTGAAGATTGGGATGCATATAGGTTACAACTCCGCGAATTGATGGGATACGAATCGAAGATGACTCGTCAGTTGTACGATACAGCTAGAAGAAAGCCTCAACGAGTGGTATATGCTGAAGGCGGTCACCCGAATATGCTTAAAGCAGCAGTTGAAGCTAAAGCCGAAGGTATTTGCCACCCTATCTTATTAGGGAATAAAGAGAAGATCATGAGCCTGGCCAAAGAGTTGGATCTATCTTTAAACGGTATCGAGATTGTCAGTCTGCGCCACGACAGTCAAGCAGAGCGTCGCGAACGTTATGCACAAATTCTGGCAAAGAAAAGAGAAAGAGAAGGCGCTACCTACGATGAAGCATTGGATAAGATGTTTGAGCGCAACTATTTCGGAATGATGATGGTTGAAACGGGAGAAGCAGATGCTTTCATTACCGGTTTGTATACTAAATACAGCAATACCATTAAAGTTGCCAAAGAGGTGATTGGCATTCGTCCGGAATATCAAAACTTCGGTACGATGCATATTTTGAACTCTAAAAAAGGTACATACTTCTTAGCAGATACGCTGATCAATAGACATCCGGATACTGCCACTCTAACAGATATTGCCAAATTAAGTGCACAGACTGTAAGATTCTTCAATCACACCCCTGTCATGGCAATGATCAGTTATTCTAACTTTGGATCAGATCAGACCGGAAGTCCTCAAAAAGTACACGACGCTGTTAGTTTGATACAAAACGAGTACCCTGAACTAGCTATTGATGGTGAAATGCAAGTTAACTTTGCGATGAACCGTAACTTGCGCGATACAAAATACCCGTTCACACGCCTTTACGGAAAGGATGTGAACACGTTGATATTCCCGAACTTAAGCTCTGCTAACTCAGGATATAAACTCGTGCAAGCAATGAACCCGGATATGGAACTTATCGGCCCGATCCAGATGGGATTGAACAAACCTATCCATTTCACCGATTTCGAAAGTTCGGTACACGATATCGTAAATATTACAGCAGTAGCAGCAATTGATGCTATTGTATACAAGAAAAAAGCAGGTATTGAATGAAACGTCCACTTTCAAAATCACAAATAGTTTGTATCAGTCTGCTTTGGCTGGCACTATGCTATCTTGTCCTTACCAAAGCTGAACGTATTGACGGGATGACTATCCTAATGTTGCTCATTTCTGCAGCTTTAGTATTTATTCCTGTATACAAATCGATGAAAAAGAATAAATAATATCTTTTTATTCTTTTAAAGCGCGATAAAATATCATTTTATATATTTTATCGCGCTTTTCTTTATATAATGCTTTGATTTCTGTTTTTTATATATAAATTTGCAATACCACAAAAGAATTATAATCAAATTTACAACAACCAATAAAAGAAAGAAACAGATTATGAATGCAGCTAAGGTATTAGACGATTTAAAGAGAAAGTTTCCTTATGAACCAGAGTATCATCAAGCCGTAGAAGAAGTACTTTCTACCATTGAAGAGGAGTACAACAAACACCCCGAATTCGACAAAGCCAATTTGATTGAACGTTTGTGTATCCCCGACCGGGTTTTCCAGTTTCGGGTAACTTGGACCGATGATAAAGGATTTGTGCATACAAACATGGGCTACCGTGTTCAGCACAACAATGCGATTGGTCCTTATAAAGGGGGTATCAGATTTCACTCGTCGGTGAATCTTTCCATTCTGAAATTCTTAGCTTTTGAGCAGACATTTAAAAACTCTCTTACCACTCTCCCCATGGGAGGTGGAAAAGGAGGATCTGACTTCTCACCACGTGGAAAGTCGAATAGCGAGGTGATGCGTTTTGTGCAAGCTTTTATGCTGGAGCTTTGGCGTCACATCGGTCCGGAAACGGATGTACCGGCAGGAGATATCGGAGTAGGTGGTCGCGAGATTGGTTACATGTTTGGCATGTACAAGAAACTGACTCGTGAGTTTACCGGAACATTAACCGGCAAAGGACGTGAGTTTGGCGGTTCGTTGATTCGCCCCGAAGCAACCGGTTATGGAAATATTTATTTCCTTCAGGAGATGCTTAAGACCAAAGGCTTGGATATTAAAGATAAGGTTTGTGTGATTTCCGGTTCGGGAAATGTAGCCCAATATACCGCTGAGAAAGTGATTGAACTAGGGGGTAAAGTGGTTACCATGTCCGACTCCGACGGTTATATTTACGATCCTGCAGGAATCGACCGTCAGAAACTCGACTACATCATGGAACTAAAGAACCTTTATCGCGGTAGGATCCGTGAATATGCCGAGACTTATGGATGCAAATATGTAGAAGGAGCCAAACCTTGGGGCGAGAAGTGCGACATTGCCCTACCCTCTGCCACACAGAACGAGTTGAATGGCGATCATGCCCGCCAACTGATTGCCAACGGATGCATCGCTGTTTCCGAAGGCGCGAATATGCCATCGACACCCGAAGCAATCAAAGTATTCCAAGATGCGAAGATCCTTTATGCACCAGGCAAAGCAGCCAATGCAGGCGGAGTATCGGTATCCGGTTTGGAAATGACACAAAACTCCATCAAACTGAGTTGGAGCGCCGAAGAAGTGGATGAAAAGCTGAAAAGCATCATGCAAAACATTCACGAAGCCTGCGTACAATACGGTACAGAGCCTGACGGAACGGTGAACTACGTGAAAGGAGCAAACGTTGCCGGATTCATGAAAGTAGCCAAAGCCATGATGGCACAAGGCATTCTGTAATCAGCAAGACTTACAACATATAGAGTATATTCAATACATAAAGAAAATGAAAAAGGAGTTGCCCAAGATTGAGCAACTCCTTTTTTATAGAAACTAAATTCAAGTAATGCGATACTCATATGATCATAATAGAATGATAGTATGATGATAAGATATCATGTGACGATAATAGAAGACCATCTGATGATGATAGAATATCGTGTGATCATCCTATTGCAATCACAGGAGTTGAGATTTAAAAGACAACCTCATCAAATATCTTCTTCACAGTTGGGACAACCTCTTTTTGAGGAGTAGAAGGATAGCTGTTGTGAGCTTTCGTCCAAGGTTCCTCTAAACCATAATAATCGAGTTTCGCAGGTTGTTTGTCGTTCATCTTTTCATTTAAATACTCGAAGTATTTTTCCCATCTCATCTTATAGAAATCTTTCAAAATACCGCTCCATTCTCTATGAGCATAGTCACGCAATCCACCTTGATCGGCCGCAGTGCGATTACCCCAAGTAGTGATTTGAGTACGGGCATTCCATTCATAAAGATCCTTTTCCTCTGTTGATTGTCCCAGATCACGAGCGGACTTGATCCAAGTGCCGACCATAAATTCCGGACGGGTAGAAAGAAGATCATCTTGAAGATCCATCAAGTGTAAGAATTTGCGTGTTACTCGATCGAACGCATAGCGATCTTTCACGTTGAAAGCAGCAGTCACCTCCAAATGAGTACGACGTCCTTTCTCAGCAAGAGCCTGACGAACCACATCCACCAGGTCGTATTCGAAGTTATTGTTTCCGGCATACGCATCAGCAACCGAATACATCAAGCGTGCAGCTCTGATCACATCATCCGCATCATAGTAAACGTTCGATTCAGCCCAACTAGAAGTTTGAGCGATCACTTCGGCCGGACGAGCACAGAAAACCGATTCAGTAGTACCTTGTTGTGTACTCTCTGTCGGACAGTTGTAGATGGTATTTGAAAGAATGTTCCAAGCTTCTTGCAGTTCAGGGCACGATTTGCCATAACGGGCAGTAACATAGCCATTCAACCAACTATCCTTATCGAATCGTTGAGCACGCCAAGGAAGTTCACAAAGCAGTTCGTACATCACCGGATTGTTCTCAATACCTTCCATCGTCATACCCACACCTTTCATTGTCTTACCAAATGAACTCTCTTTCGCTTTAAAAAAGCCGTCGATCACATGACTCATTTTGCCATGCAAACCCACATTTCCTCCGTAGTTCAACAGCATACAGAACAACCAGTCATGTTTACCAAAACCATCTTTTCTGCTCCAAGTAGAAGCAGGGTCCCCCCACTGCGGACGACTTTCAGCAAAAAGGTCGAGAACGATCAGATCGCCTTGATTCAGATTCTCGATCATCTTTTGACGAGGATTAGCTTGCCAAGCTTGAGCCACCCAAACTGCTTTAGGATTATTCTTTTTCATGGCTTTCATGATTGCTTTTCCCGCAGCATCGAGATCTACGCCTGCCACATTTCCCCCTTCATGGAAAGGGTCCATACTATAAAAGTTAGCCTTGCCATAAAGTTTGTTCATCTCCTTATAATAAAGATCGGCAATCTTTTGGAAGTTTTTATCGGTCGGTTGTAAGAAAGCCGGACGACGGTAACTACACCACAATCCAGGATCCGCAACATCCAAGCCTAGTTTCTGTTTGGCATTATTCGGCACCATGCCTGAGTAACCGGGGAACACAGGTTCAATACCGTATTCGTGCATCCGTTTCACAATGTTACGTTGCAGAGCAGCCTGCTGCTTATACCAGTTATCCGGATTAGGACCACCCCATCCTTCGAGGTTATTCATCAGCCACCATGCCATGAAGCCGGGACCGGAGATAAAGTCATTGATCTCTTTCTTGCTATATCCCAATTTATCGAGAACGTTGTACCAAACTGTTTCGGCACCGGTCACCAGCAACGGGAGATTGATTCCGTGCAGAGCCATCCAGTCGATCTCCTTTTCCCAACGGTTCCAATCCCAGAAAGCCATCGAGTATGAGAAAGTACAGTAGTTAAAGTCGAAACGATACTTTTGATCCGTTTCCCGACGTTCTTTCTTTGTCACCGCCGGAAGAACAGCAGGCAGTTTGGCACTCATGCCGTTCCAAGAAAGATGAACACCTGCATAATACTTCAAGTACCAGTTGATACCCGTTGCAATACTCACATAATTGTTACCACGAACCACGACCTTATCACCGGCCTGATCCAATTCGAAAAAGTCGGTTGGCGACTTTACCTGTTCAATCATAAATTTATCAGAAGCGCCCGGATCAATTCGTTCCAGCAGCCCCTTAATGGGAGAAGAAGCGTGCATCGTTATAGCGAAAACCAGCACCGTTAAAAAAGAAAATAGCCTCATCATGTTTATTCATTTATAGATTAGTAAAATGTTATTTATCTGGTATTAGAACCACTCCGATCTTTTTCTTGCCATCCATTTTCACGACAATCGGTTTTTCGAACCGTACATGTCGTAAGAATGTTGTTTCTTCAACAGCCTGTTGTTTTTGAAGAAAATCTACATTGTAGACCCCATCGTTTATATAATCGTTGATCGTGAAGTAACCCACTCCAAAAGAAGTTAAGTTCTGGAAGAAATGCGTTCCCTGACTCGGATCGACCCTATAGTTAGTCAGTCCCGCCTCCACGATGACTCTTGCAGCAGAGATGTGCGGCCATTTCACAGGAATGCCCAACCAACTATCGCTACTACCCCATCGTCCCGGTCCCACCAAGACATAGTTCCGACCTTCATCCAAGAACCGCTGGTTCATCTTTTCAATTTCCCAAGCGATCTTTTGGTTGTTCGAAGCGCTATAACCATCGGTTTTCACATAGACAATATCTTGAATATCGTTCATCACTCCATGTCCCAAAGAATTATTAGAGCGTAAAATAACTTGTTGATCGGGAATCACCGCAAGATCCTCATCGAGCATCTCCTTGCTATCCACGATCGGTCGTACCTGCAGCAGATAGAACGTTCCCGTACGACTCTGATCGTGACTCAGTGTTGCTGCAAACTCAATCTCAACCGGTCGGCGCATCTCCTCTTGACCATATTTCAGAACCAGTTGTAAGATCCGTGCTAACGGGAAAACATCATGTTGTAGAATATTCGCGAACGTAATCACCTTCCGTCCGCCGGGATAGAGTCCGTCGCGTATCACCTGATCGTAAGGATCGTAAGTAGAAGCGATATAACGGAGCGCACCATCCACTTCCGCCTCTTTGACATGAAGTTTGAGTAAATTGAAGCCATCATCAATGGAGAACTCTTCACCACCATTCTTCAAGTCGAGTGCATAAAAGGATGTTTGCGTCTCTTTCAGTGCAAGTTCCATCTCGCTCGTCTGAAGAATCCGGTTCGGATGATAAGGAGAAAAACGCAAAGTCATCCCCCCATCCACGATATACTTGCCTAGCCCCAAAGCCAAGTTGACGGTACCCTCTTCCGCTTTCTCATCCCCTAAAGGATAATAATTCAGCGAGCGAGCAACCCCCGACATAGAAGGATAGAAGCGATCGCCGTATTGATTACCGACCACCTCTTGCAAGATGACCGCCATCTTTTCCTGATCGATCACATTCGAAGTAGCCTGCATATAAGCCTTGCTATCTTTAAAATAGACAGAGGCGTACACCCCTTTGATAGCATCCGACAACATCCGAAGCATCTCGTATCGATCGTCCAGATAAGGAATCATATACGTATTATAGATCCCGGCAAAAGGTTGGTAGTGCGAATCTTCCAATAAAGAAGAAGAACGGATAGCGATGGGCGACTTCACCACATCAAAGAAAGTAAAGAAGTCCTCGACCAACTGATCGGGTAGTTTAGCTTTTAAGAAATATTTCAAGATCGTATCATCATCGGCATCCGAAAGAGCGATCTGGTAAAGATTGTTCGAGTTCATGAACTCGTCGAAGACATCCGTACAGAGCACCACCGTTTTAGGGATCGCAACAGAAGCGTTCTCGAACTCTTCAAACTCCTGATGCCGTTTCACCATATTATCGATAAATGCCAAACCACGTCCTTTGCCGCCCAACGAACCCTCACCAATACGGGCAAAGTTAGAGTAGCGGTCGAACCGATCGCGTTTGAACACAGCAACCACCCCTTGATTCTTCATCTTCCGATATTTCACGATTGCCTCGAAGATGATCCTTCGGTGCGCATCCACATCTTGCAAACTATTCCATGTGATCGGTTTAAGGAACTCCGCAATGGCGAACATCGCCCGCGAGTAGAGCCAACGGGATACGTGATTTCTACTAATATGATACAGGAAAGACTCGGCAGGTACCGCAAACAAGATATTTTGCAGCTCTTTCAAATTCCTCACCCTTGCAATCTCCTCCCCTGTCTCCGGGTTTCTAAAAATAAAATCACCGAAGCCGAAATCGTCAGAAACAACTCGGCGTAAGTCGACATCCATCTTTTTGGAGTTCTTATCAATAAAGCTTGCACCATACTTACCGGCATACAGCGCATTTTTGGATTCAGAAGATTGAATGACCAAAGGAATAAACGGGTCGGCTTTACGAATCTCGGCACAGAGTTTAATACCGGCAAGTTCATCTTTTTCGCCCCGTTCCACTTTTGGGAAACGCACATCGGTGATTACACCTAATATATTATTATAATACTTATGATAGATGCTAAGAGCCTCCTCATACGTACGAGCCAAAACGATTTTCGGTCGTCCGCGCATACGAAGAGTCCGTTGATGGGCATTGAGCGCCTCCGTAGAGAACTCCTGACTTTGCTGCAAGACGAACTTATAAAGATTAGGCAATATAGAAGAATAGAAGCGGATGCCATCCTCTACCAATAAGATCAACTGTACCCCCACCTCGTTCACATCGTGCTCAAGGTTCAGTTTATCCTCCATCAGTTTAATGATAGAAACAAGTAAATCGGTATTTCCCAGCCAACAAAACACATATTCGAAGGCGCTCAGATCCTCGTTCATGATCCTTTTGGTAATACCGTGACTAAAAGGAGTCAGTATGACAATAGGAAGATGTTCGTAGAGTTCCTTAATATGCCTTCCGATATCGAAACTATCATTATCGCCGGTTCCGGGCATACAGATCACCAGATCGAAAGGTAAGTTCTCGAGTAACATCAATGCTTCCTTTTCGGTAGAGACCTGAGAAAAACGAGGAGGATAACGTAGAGACAAAGAAGTATATTCATTGAAAATCTTCTCATCGATCCGTCCGTCATCTTCCAACATAAATGCATCGTAAGGATTGGCAATAAGAAGTACGTTAAATATTCGCCGAGTCATCAGATTGGCAAACTGCGTATCTTTTAAATATAGCTGATTTAAATTAAATTTACTAAGCATTAGATTTCCATTTATTTACCTACAAAAATAAGAATTTAATTCATATCTTTGAGATAGTTATATTTCTTTTTCTTACCATATAAATAAGTAAGACAAAGGATATTAATAACGTTTTATCATTATTTAATCAAAAATTAACGGCAAAAGTGATGGGATTACAAAACTTTTCATATATTTGCACCATAACAATTGACATTTTATCAGAAAGAACCTTTTAAAACATAGTATTATGAATATTCAAAAAATTATGTCCTCTCTAGAGGCTAAACACCCTGGTGAATCTGAGTACCTTCAAGCAGTAAAAGAAGTTTTATTATCTATTGAAGATATTTACAATCAACACCCGGAATTTGAAAAAGCAAAAATCATCGAAAGACTTGTTGAACCTGATCGTATTTTTACCTTCCGTGTAACATGGGTAGACGATAGAGGTGAAGTACAAACTAACTTAGGATATAGAGTACAGTTCAATAATGCGATCGGCCCTTACAAAGGTGGTATCCGCTTCCATGCTTCAGTAAACCTTTCAATTCTTAAGTTCTTAGGATTCGAGCAAACATTCAAAAATGCATTGACTACACTGCCTATGGGTGGTGGTAAAGGTGGTTCCGATTTCTCTCCACGTGGTAAGAGTGATGCAGAGATCATGCGTTTCTGCCAAGCATTCATTCTTGAATTATGGCGTCATCTAGGTCCTGATATGGATGTTCCTGCAGGCGATATAGGCGTTGGTGGACGTGAAGTTGGTTATATGTTTGGTATGTATAAGAAGTTAACACGTGAATTCACCGGAACTTTCACAGGTAAAGGTTTGGAATTCGGCGGTTCATTGATCCGTCCTGAAGCAACCGGCTTTGGTGGTTTATACTTCGTACACCAAATGTTAGAAACTAAAGGTATCGACATTAAAGGCAAGACTGTTGCTGTTTCCGGTTTCGGTAACGTAGCATGGGGTGCAGTAACTAAAGCAACCGAACTTGGTGCTAAGGTAGTTACTATCTCAGGTCCTGACGGTTATATCTACGATCCGAACGGCATTAGCGGCGATAAGATCGATTATATGCTCGAATTGCGTTCATCGGGTAACGATATCG
>Ga0114938_1000944_pt1 | contig 20989 bp, 11 predicted proteins | sample AshMeaBigSpring_FD_88675 | JGI IMG/M metagenome (GOLD analysis project Ga0114938, IMG submission 88675) | Groundwater microbial communities from Big Spring, Nevada to study Microbial Dark Matter (Phase II) - Ash Meadows Big Spring | ecosystem: Environmental > Aquatic > Deep subsurface >...
AAGCCGTCAACCTCACAGACAGCGGAAAGACGATTGACTTTACCATGCACCGATTGAACGATCGACAGGTAATGATCGTCAGTAATAACTCTTTTAATACCGTAAGCCGGTTTGGCATCACGCTGGTAGATGAAAACCTGAATATGGTATGGAGTAAAACCATCAATAGCCAGTTCGATTTTTCCACCGCAGGCGTAGGCGTTGGAGATGTACATAAAGACGCGGAAGGAAACTTTTACCTCGCCGGAACAAAACTGGGTTTCGGGGAAACCCCGAAATGTACTATTCTCAAACTCGATCCCAACGGGAACATGCTCTGGAGCAAAACCTACCAATGGCCCGATGGTCTTTTCGGGATGATCTCCATTACAAGTACGCCTTCTTCCGTGGTTGCAATCATTGAAACAAGCAACGAGAACAAAACAACGATTCGTTTAAGCAAAACAGACGGCAGCCTCCTGAATTCATACCGGTTCAAATATGCGGTATCCAACTCGGCCGCTTTTTATGCCTACAAACACCCCTTTGCTTATTCAGAAGGTAACATTTACTATTCCGGTCACGGATCCAATGATTTCTTCCTCATGGGGAAACTCGATTCCACGGGTCGTCCCCTCGCTTTCAAAACCATTCAGCACGACGGGTCAATTACCCGTGCCGGTACCATTCACCAGGTCAATATCTACGCATCCTACGTCTATTATGACGGCCAGGGTTGGCAGGAAGTCTTGTTGAAAGCTGATACTGCCCTCAAATTCAATTTTATCAGGCAGGTTGCCAGGCCCCTTTACGGTTATAAACAGGGTCTACAGATTTCAGACAATGGATCCATCTACGCAGCTGGCGTGCAGTGGTACGATAACCAGAATTTCGATTCGTACCTGGCGAAATTTGATGCCGATGGATACCTTGGAACCTGCGTTGTGCAGGACCTGGTTCCACCGGTCGCAGATGTAGCCTTGAATCCTGTGAGTGTCCAGCCTACCTCAGTCGACAGGACCATTACCGTCAACAACAATACAATGACCCTGGTGCCAGACCCCGTTGGGCTGTCCTATGCCCAGCTCCTCTGCAGCAGCACCTCAAATTGCTCCACCATCGACCTCCGCGGCCCCAGTGCGGTCTGCGAACTGGACACGGACGTCCACATACCCTTCGCCACCAATCCCGGTTGCACCCTGAAGCCCGGCTGGATCTATGATACTGCCTTCGCCCAACTGCAACGGATAACCGATACCAGCACCGTCTTCCGGTTCCGGAAAGCGGGTAATATCCAGCTGAAGGCCACGATCAATGCAGGTTGTCGCCTCTTCGCGGATTCCCTTATTATTTCCGTGCGGGACGCCCGCACCCGCCCGCAACTGGGCGCCGACACGGTTTTCTGCCCGGGCGATACCCTCCGGCTGAGCGCCGGCCCGGGATTTGCCTCCTACCGGTGGCAGGATGGAAACCGGGATTCCGTCTATAACGTCCGCCAGCCCGGTACATACCGTGTCTCCGTCACCAATCTATGTGGTAATACCTACGGCGATACGATCGTGGTGCAACGAGCAGCGGTACCTTTGCTGAACCTGGGCAATGACACCACCCTTTGTCCTGCCAGCAACCTCTCCCTCGAAGCCTCCGCCGGGTTCAGCAGCTATACCTGGACCCTTTCCAATGGCAGTCAAGACAGTGGCCGCAACCTGCTGCTTAACAACCTATCATCGCCCCTGTCCATACGAATACTGGCACGCACGGTGGACGGTTGTGTTGCCCGGGATTCCCTGGACATCGGGATCTTCCCCACCCCTTCGGTCAGCATCGGGCCGGATATCGAATTTTGCAGCGGGGACAGTGTGCGCATAAGCGGTGGCGCTGGTTACCTTAACTACACCTGGAATAACGGGAACACCACTTCATCAATCGTAGCCAGAACCACCGGCCAGTACTGGCTGCAGGCAACCGATGTGAACGGATGCGTCTCTTCAGATACGATGAGCGTCACCGTAAATCCCCTGCCGGTAATTAACCTTGGGGCCGACCGTGACCTCTGCGCGGGCGAAACCCTGACCCTGGACCCCGGGAATTTCAGCCAGTACCGCTGGCAGGATGGGTCAACTAACCGAACCTTGCCCGTAACACAAGCGGGAGTATACTGGGTAACAGTAACGAATAACCGTGGATGTGTCGGATCGGACAGCCTTCGGATTGGCGCCATCCTTCCATCGCCCTCGGACTTCCTCCAGGCTTCGGTCACCTTCTGTAAATACCAGGACGTTACCCTCTCGCCTGCACGGCGCTTTAATGCCTATCTCTGGTCTACGGGCGCCAGGCAACAGACCCTGACCGTGGACCGGGGCGGACGCTATACCCTCGAGGTGACCGACCTCAACGGTTGCCGGGGAAGGGATACGATCCAGGTAATTGAAAACGACTGCCTGACCGGGGTCTTCATCCCCAACGCGTTTACCCCCAACGGCGATAACCTCAACGACCGATTCATGGCGTTGGTTTATGGAAGGGTGATCTCCTTTAAAATGCAGGTCTACAACCGCTTCGGCGAACTGGTTTACTCCACCACCGATCCCCGGCAGGGATGGGATGGAATTTTCAAGGGCAAGGGCAGTCCCGCCGGGAATTTTGTATGGCAGTGTTCTTACCAGCTGGAAGGCAGTGAACCGGTGTTCCAAAAAGGCACGGTGATGTTGATCCGGTAGGTTCGTTCCAATCAAGTCAGACAGTTTAAAAGATCCCCTTGAAACGGCCGCTGTCTGCGGAATTGGCTATCTTAGGCAACAGCCGCCGGTCAAAAATTGAAACTGCTGGTCGGCATCACCCTTCATACAATCATGATGAAATATCTTCTGCTGTTCGCCTGTTGCACATGCCTGCTTGCAAGCCAAATCTTCGCGCAGGGTCCCATCGTTAAAACCGGTTACGGACCCGTGGAAGGAACCCAGGAAGGAAAGATCCAGATTTTCAAAGGAGTGCCTTTTGCCGCTCCCCCAGTGGGCGATAAACGATGGGCTGCGCCGGAAAAAAACCCCGGCTGGAAAGAAACGAGGAAATGCACGGCATGGGGCGCCAGCGCCATGCAATCACCCCCGGTTCCCTTCATGATGTGGAGCGAAGAATTCATCGCGCCGCCGCAACCGCTCAGCGAAGACTGTCTCTACCTCAATATCTGGACAGCCGGGAAATCGCCTAAAGACAAATTACCGGTGCTAGTGTGGATACATGGCGGCGGGTTTACCGGCGGCGCGGCCTCCTGCGCCGTGTACGACGGTAAGGCGATGGCTGAACGGGGCATCGTCTTTGTAAGCATCAACTACCGGTTAGGGGTATTCGGGTTTTTCTCGCATCCCGAACTGAGCGCCGCATCCGGGAAACAGGCTTCGGGTAATTACGGGCTGATGGACCAGGCTTTCGCCCTTCGTTGGGTGAAAGAAAACATCGCTGCATTCGGCGGCGATCCGAATGCCGTCACGATCGCTGGGCAGTCGGCCGGCTCGATGAGTGTAAATGCATTGGTTACCTCGCCGCTTGCCAAGGGCCTTTTCCACCGGGCGATCGCGCAAAGCGGTGGGATCCTGGGCGGGCGATTTTCCAAAACATTAAAGGATGCGGAAGCCATCGGCCTCGACCTGCAGAAAAAAGCAGGCGCCGCTTCGCTGGAAGAACTACGTGGCAAATCCGCCGCGGAGATCCAGGAATTATCGACCAAATTTCCCTTTGGCAGTTTCGCACCCGTCCTGGACGGGTATTTCCTGCCCCTCGACCCGTTGGAGCATTTCCGGAAAGGATTGCATGCCGATGTTCCCCTGATGACCGGCTGGGTTACGGGCGATGGACCCCTGATGGATGCGCCGGGGTTAAACGCGGAACAGTTTAAGGGGCAGGCGGCCAAAACTTATGGCCCCCGTGCAGACGAATTCCTGTCTCTGTTTCCGGCCGGCAATGATCCGGAAGCGAAGGCGTCCCAGCTAAAAGCAGGCCTCCTGGGCTTCGCAGGACTTCCCTCCCATCGCTGGGCGATGCTTAACAAGGAGCCGGTGTTCCTGTACGAGGACCGCTTCGTACCCACGGACAAACCCGGGTTTCCCAACTACGGCGCCTTCCATACCTCTGAAGTCCCCTTCGCCCTGCACACCCTGGCCCATTGGAACAGGCCCTGGCAGCAAAGGGACTTCGCTATGGAAAAGCTGATGTCAAATTACTGGGTGAATTTCATCAGCACCGGCAATCCCAACGGCAAGGGACTACCCGCCTGGAACCCCTATGAGCGGTCGAAGGGAACCATCCTGGTGATGGATGAAAAAACGCAGCAACAGCCGGGGTTGTACCAGCAGGAAATGAATTTCTTCGACTCGCTGAAGTGAGTTCATGGTTCATCGTTCATGGTTCTCGATTCACGGTTGATGGTTCGTAGTTAATGGTTCACAGATAGCGTTCAGGGATCATTGTTTCTGAAATATTTCCTGCGCGCTCCTTGATCTATGGTACATGAACCGGCTGTTTTCATGAGCCGAGAAACGCTAACCCTTACCTGAAAACCAATTACTTACCCAGCCCTCTTCTCATTAATATATCCATTCGTCGAAATTCCCCGTTAAGTCACCGCTTTGCCTTCATCCACACATACTACCGGGGGTAGGGGTATTCGTTATATGGTAGCTAAATTCCAACCCTTTGAAAAAAACGCTACTTACCTTGTTAACCCAGGTAATCCTTTTTGGCCTCATCGCCCAACCCCTGCAGGATACCACCGGCGACCTCATCGCCCAAAAAGAAAATGTCATCAAGGCTACCACGGTGATCAAGGTGGAAAACCTCGGCTTCCGGGTCAATTCGGAACTTCCAGAACTGCGGCCCACGATTTCGGCTGATGGTAACCGTTTGTTCTTCATCTGCGAGAACCACCCGCTGAATACCAAATACAAAAACATTCCCAACTCCCAGGATATCTGGTATTCCGAGCGGGACAGCAGCGGCAAATGGCAAAACGCCGTGCACCTGGGCTACCCGCTCAACACCACCCACTACAATGCCGTGTACTGGATATCCCCGGACAATAACCGCATCCTCATCCGGGGCGCCTTCGTAAACGGCGATTACGCCGGTGACGGGATCAGCCTCTGCTACCTGGAAGAAGACGGCAACTGGAGCAAACCAGAAATGCTGCGCATTAAAAACTACGGCAACTACGACCGCGGTCGCCAGTCGGGCGCAGTGCTGGGCCATGACGGCAGGACCCTGATCATGTACATGTGCCCCAAAGTGGGCGGGATTGATAACGACCTCTTCGTTTCGTTCGCGGAGGACGATGGCAGCTGGTCGGAACCCAAGAACCTCGGCAAGAAAATCAACCAGCCGAATACCAATGAACTCACGCCCTACCTCGCGCCCGATGGCGTGACGATGTATTTCAGCAGCAACAGGCCCGGCGGTTTGGGCGATAACGATATCTGGATGACCAAAAGACTGGACGACAGCTGGACGAAATGGAGCGAACCGGTCAACCTCGGATCGCCGATCAATACGCCCGACTGGGACGCGTTCTTCACCATGGATGCCGGCGGTGAATTCGCCTACCTGACCAGCAGCGCCAACTCGCTGGGCGAGAGCGATATCGTCCGTGTCAAATTGCTTGAAAAAGAAAGGCCCGACCCGGTCATCCTGGTGACTGGCAATGTGTATAATGCCAAAACAAAACAACCCCTGCAGGCCAAACTCGTCTATGAAACCCTGCCCGATGGCAAGATCGCGGGTGATGGTGTCTCCGCCCCGGTTGACGGCGCCTTCAAGATCGTCCTGCCTTTCGACAAAAACTACAGCATCCGCGCCAGTGCGGATCATTTCTTCGCCGTATCGGAAAACCTCAACCTGGATTCTCTGATCAAAAAAGGATACAAAGAGATTCACAAGGACCTCTACCTCGTGCCGATTGAAGTGGGCCAGATTTTCCGGCTGAACAACGTGTATTTTGATTTCGACAAGTATGACCTCCGGCCGGAATCTTTCGTGGAATTGAACCGCGTGGTGGATTTCCTGAATGAGCACCCCACGATCAGAATTGAAATGAGCGCGCATACGGACAGCTATGGTTCGGATGAATACAACTTTGTACTCTCAGACAACCGGGCGGCCTCCGTACGAACCTACCTGCTCAGCAAGGGCATCGCCGAAGACCGCGTGATATCGAAAGGCTATGGCGAAACCAAACCGCAGGTGGATAACGATACGGATGAACACCGCCAGATCAACCGGCGCGTCGAATTCAAGATCCTGCAGAACTGATCCCCACCGGCTTCATGCGCGGCACCAGCACATGCATGATCAGCCATGCCAGCAGGTAGGCCAGGGCACAGTAGATGAACATGATCCAATAGGCTGTTTCAACCTGTCCAAGGGCCTTGAAATAATCGCCGAGATAACCGGCTGCCTTGGAGGTCATGATGGCCCCCAGGCCGCCCGCAAATCCGCCAATGCCGATGACGGCACCCACGGTAGCCTTGGGGAACATATCACTGACCGTGGTATAGAGGTTGGCGCTCCAGGCCTGGTGGGAGGCCGTAGCCAGGCCGATGATCACCACGGCGAGCCACATATGGATGCCGCCCAGGAACTGGGTGAGCAAGACGGGCAGGACAGAAACGGCATAGATCAACATAGAGGTCTTCCGTGCACGGAAAACCGGCCAGCCGCGCTTCATCAGGTACATCGGCAACCATCCCCCGAAAACACTGCCGAAACCAGCCAGCGTATACACAAAGGCGATGGGCATGGCAATCTGGGTCTTGCCGAGACCGTACTCTTCATATAGAAAATCCGGCAGCCAGAATAGAATAAACCACCAGACACCATCCGTCAGGAACTTACCCAATGCAAAAGACCAGGTCTGACGGAATCCCAGTAAGCGGACCCAGGAAATTTTGTTTGTTGTCTCCTCATTTGAACGGGGACTTTCTTCCTTATCGGCATGGATATAGTCGAACTCCGCTTTGCTGAGCCGCTTTTGCCGGGCCGGAATTTCATAAAACCGGTACCAGAAAAATAACCAGATGAAACCGGTAGCTCCTGTGAGCACAAATGCCATCCGCCAGCCAAATGCCGCGGCGATAAAAGGCACGGTCAGCGGGGCGATGACCGCGCCGATATTGGTGCCGGAATTGAATATACCCGTGGCGAAGGCCCTTTCCCGGCGCGGAAAATATTCCGTGATCGCCCGTATCGCCGCCGGGAAATTGCCGGATTCAGTGACGCCGAGGGCCGCGCGGGTAACCATGAACCCGCCCGTGGATACCACAAAAGCATGGGCAATGGCCGACAGGCTCCAGCCTACTAACGATAAGGCATACCCTTTTTTCGTCCCGAGCTTGTCGATCCACCAGCCCGCCCAGATCATCCCGATGGCATAGGCCAGCTGGAAGGCAACGGTAATATTGGCGTAATCGGTCTTGTTCCAGCCAAATGCCTGGTCGAGGTCCTGTTTCACCAGGCTCAAAACCTGGCGGTCGAGGTAATTGATGGTGGTGGCGAAAAACACCAGCGCGCAGATGGTCCAGCGGTATCGTCCCACGGCGTTTATGGTTTCTCGGGCCATGGGAAATAGTTGCGGGTATTATGATAGCAGATGTCCTGGATGATCTTGCCGATCCATTCAATATCATGAGGAAGTTCACCGCGGTTAATGTCTTCCGCGAAATGACTACACAGTATACGCCGGAAATATTCGTGTCTCGGAAAAGAAAGAAAACTCCGTGAATCGGTGAGCATGCCCACGAAATGACTGAGGAGTCCCATCCGGGAGAGAATGTTGATCTGGTCGCGCATTCCATCCTGCTGGTCGAGAAACCACCAGGCGGAACCCCACTGGATTTTCCCGGCCACGGACCCGTCGTTAAAATCGCCCGTCATGGTGGCGAACAAGGCGTTATCGGATGGGTTGAGGTTGTAGAGGATGGTTTTCGTGAGTTTACCCTGTACATCCAGGCGGTCCAGGAAACGACCGAGGGCCCTTCCCTGCCGCGCATCGCCGATGCTGTCCCAGCCTGTGTCCGGACCGAGTTCCCTCATCTTGCGGCTATTGTTGTTCCGGAATGACCCGAGGTGGAATTGCTGCACCCAGCCCTTCTCCCAGTTGAGTTCGGCCAGGTACTGCAACAGGAAACTTTTAAAGACGCCGGCTTCCGTCGCATCCACCGGCTGCCCGGCGCGCAGTTTGTCGAAGACCCTGTCTGCATCGCCCACGGTAAATGCTTCGGAGAATATGTGTTCGAGGCCATGGTCGCTGATGCAGCAGCCCTGTTCCGCGAAATAATCATGCCGGCTCCGGATGGCTTCGAGGAAATCGCCCACCCCGGAAATATCCACCCCTGATACAGCTTCCATTTGCGCCAGGTAATTATTGAAACGCACGGGATCTTCCACCTGCAGCGCACGATCGGGCCGGAATGCGGGATACACATTCACCCTCCATCCCGATTCCCGGATGGCGCGGTGGTGCTCCAGTGAATCGACGGGATCATCCGTGGTGCAGACGATTTCTACCTGCATGCGTTCCAGCAACCCACGCACGGTAGATCCCGGCGTTTGAAGCTGTTCATTACATTGATGCCAGATGTTATTGGCCGTATTCGGGTTGAGCAGTTCATGGATATTGAAATAGCGTTGCAACTCGAGATGTGTCCAATGATACAGCGGATTGCGCAGGGTATAGGGAACGGTGCCCGCCCACATGCGAAATTTCTGCTCATCCGGCGCATCACCCGTGCAGAATTGCTCCTCCACGCCATGCGTGCGCATCGCCCGCCACTTGTAGTGATCCCCATCCAGCCAGGCCTTGGTGATATTGGCAAACCGATGGTCCTCTGCCATCAGCGCAGGCGAGAGATGATTGTGGTAATCGATGATCGGTAACGGTTGTGCATAGTCGTGGTAAAGCCTTTCCGCCAGCGGACTGTGCAAGAGAAAATTTTCATCCAGGAATGCCTTCATAAAACCGGGTTATAGGGATACGCCCCTTTTCCAGGGTATGAAATCGTCCTGGTTCAGTTGCACGGCTTTGGGAATGATGAGCCCGCTGGCCGCGCGGACGCAGTATTCCAGGATCTCCACGCCCATTTGCTCAATCGTCTTCTCGCCTTCAATGATCGGACCCGTTTCAATATCGATGATATCCGCCATGCGCCGCGCGAGCGCGGAATTGGTAGCCACTTTGATCGTGGGACAAACCGGGTTGCCGGTGGGCGTGCCGAGCCCGGTGGTGAAGAGGATGAGCGTGGCGCCGCTCGACGCCAGGCCGGTGGTGGACTCCACGTCATTACCCGGCGTACACACGAGACCCAGCCCGCTTCGGGTAGCCGGCTCCGTATAGTCGAGCACATATTCCACGGGACTGGTGCCCGCTTTCTTCGCCGCGCCGGCGCTTTTGATCGCGTCGGTGATCAGTCCATCCCGGATATTGCCGGGCGATGGGTTCATGTGAAAACCGGAACCCACCCTTTCCGCTTCGGCGTTGTATCCCTGCATGAGCCGGATGAATTTTTCCGCGTCCTCTTTTGTCCGGCAGCGATCCACCAGCTCCTGTTCAATGCCGCAGAGTTCCGGGAATTCCGCCAGCAGGACCTTGCCGCCTAAGGCCACCAACAGGTCTGCACAGTAGCCCACGGCCGGGTTGGCGGATATCCCGCTGAACCCGTCGCTGCCGCCGCATTTCACGCCGATGCAGAGTTTGCTTAAGGGGGCGGGGCTGCGTTCCAGTGTATTGATGTCCGCCATGCCGGCGAAGGATTTTCGCATCGCTTCGGCGATGAGCTGCGGTTCCGATTGCGACTGCTGTTGTTCGAAAATATAGAGCGGTTTGCTGAAATCCGGGTCCCGTTTTTTCAGTTCTTCGACGAAGTCCTGTACCTGGAGGTGCTGGCATCCAAGGCTCAATACCGTCACGCCACCCACATTCGGATGGCAGGCATAGGATGCGAGCAGCTTACCGAGTGTGGCCGCGTCCTGGCGGGTACCGCCGCAGCCGCCCGGGTGATTCAGGAACTTAATGCCGTCGACGTTGGAGAAATATCTTTTCGGCTGTGCTTGCACGTCAGGCTGGAAATGTATCTCATCCACCGGGATTCCCTGTTGGTGGCCTTCCAGTAGCTCGTGCGCATACCGGCGGTATCGCCCCGTAACGGCATAGCCCAGTTCATGGTGCAGGGCTTCCTTGATGACATCGAGGTTCCGGTTCTCGCAAAAGACCGTGGGAATAAAAAGCCAGTAGTTGGCGGTGCCCACTTTCCCGTCGGCACGGTGATAGCCGTTGAAGGTCCAGTCGCGGTAAGCTTCCACATCCGGTGCCGTCCAGGCATAATCCGCGAACCGGTACGCATAGGAACCGGCGGCGTGTTTTACATTGCCGGTGGTCATCAGCCCACCACGCGGGATGGGACACTGTGCCTTTCCCACGAGGACGCCATACATCGTCACCGGATCGCCGGGCTCCATATCCTTCGTAAAAAATTTATGCTTGGCAGGAATGTTATCAGCCAGGATGTATTCGATTCCCTCATATAAAACCCTGTCTCCACGGGAGAAATCTGACAGGGCCACGATAACATTATCCTCGGGATGGACTTTTAGTACGCGTTGTTTCATATCTGGATCTTCAGGGCCGGCCACCGCTGGGCATGCGGCTTGCCTGGCTCCTTAAATGTAGCCAGAATAATTAGATTAAAACCCATCGACTGGTATAAAAGAAGTGGTTCGTGGTTCATGGATAATTGTCATATTGTTCGATTACAGATTATTGACCAAAATTTCCATCATCATCGAATCACGAACCACGAACCATGAACCATGAACTATGAACCATGACCCATGAACCATGACCCCTAATGATCATAAGTCACGATCCTGTTCAACACCCATTTACCATTCGATCGTTTCCAGATATGCAAAAACTTAAACGTAGCGCATTCTACCTTGCCATTCTCCGGATGACAGAACTGGTGGCTGCCCGTCATGATCGCCCCATAATCCTTAATGGGATATATTTCCACCGTCGCGGGTAAAAGGGTCCGGGTAAGGGTATAGTCTTTCAGGAAAAGCGCACCGAAAGATTCAACGGTCTGCGCATAGGTCCGGTATCCCGTGTTGTCCTGGAAAATTTCCAGGTCCTCGGAAAACAGGGTCTTCATCCCGGGGAGGTCCTTGCTGTTGAATGCCTGAAATAAGAGGCTATCCTGTTGCATGATCTCCAACCGTAGTTTTTCATCGGCCGAACCGCCCGTACGCGGGACTTGTGCGTGCACGGACCGTTGCGCAGTAAGAAGCAAACCGGCGATGATCATTATCCGGGCGATCATTTCTTGGGATTTGCCGGTAAGGCAGCAGTACCTGCACCAACGGCAAAACCGCTCATCAAGGATGATCAGGCCGGCCTGAGTTTGGCCGTAAAATGCCTGAGCAGGGGTGTTTCCTCTGTTATGACCAGGCCGCGGTATTGTTCCCGCTGGCTGAATACTTCGATGATCACTTCGGCTACATAGTCGATATGGCTTTGCGTATACACCCTCCGGGGAATCGCCAGCCTGACCAGCTCCAGTGAGGCCGGTACGAGGCTGCCATCCGCGGCATATTTCCCAAACATGAGCGAACCAATTTCCACACCCCGGATACCGCCCGCTTCATAGAGGGCGCATACCAGTGATTGTCCCGGGTATTGGTCCACCGGTATATGGGGCAGGAATTCCTTTGCATCGAGATAGACGGCATGACCACCCGCGGGCAGCATGACGGGAACGCCGGCATCATAGAGCTTGCCCGTAAGGTATTCGATGCTCCTGATCCGGTATTCGAGATAGTGTTCGTCCATGACTTCTTTCAGGCCAATGGCGATTGCTTCGAGGTCACGACCTGCCAGTCCGCCATAGGTGGTAAAGCCCTCGGTTATAATCAGGAGGTTCCGGCACCGTATGGCCAGGTCCAGGTCGCGCATGGCCAGGAAACCACCAATATTGGCAAAAGCGTCCTTTTTGGCGCTCATCGTGCAGCCGTCCGCATAGGAAAACATTTCCAGGGCGATATCGGGTACGGCCTTACCTGCATATCCTGGTTCCCGCTGTTTGATGAAGTAGCTGTTCTCCGCAAAGCGGCAGGCGTCAATAAAAAATGGAATGCCATGCGACTTGCAAACGGCGCTGGCTTCGCGGATATTCTGCATGCTTACCGGCTGACCTCCGCCGGAATTATTGGTAACGGTCATGATCACCATGGGAATATTTGCAGCGCCCAGTTCATAGATCTTTTCGCCCAGGGCTTCGATATCCATATTGCCCTTGAAGGGTGCGGGAATGGAGGGATGTTTCCCTTCTTCGCAAAGGAGGTCAACCCCTTCTGCGCCGGAAAACTCGATATTGGCACGGGTGGTATCGAACAACGTGTTGCTCAGGAAATACTTCCCCTTCCCGCCCAGGATGGTAAAGAGGATCTTCTCCGCAGCCCGTCCCTGGTGCGTGGGAATGACGATCGGCATGCCCGTTACATCTTTCACGGAGGATTCAAAATGGAAGAAGCTCGTACTGCCGGCATAGGATTCGTCGCCCATCATGATCCCGGCCCATTGGCGGGCGCTCATCGCACTGGTTCCGCTGTCTGTCAGCAAATCGATCAGGACATGGTCGGCATGGATCCGGAACGGATTGTACAGCGCATTTTCCAGGATGCGCTTCCGTTCTTCACGGGTGGTGAAATAGATCGGTTCCACTGATTTAATGCGAAAAGGTTCGATGATCGTTTTCATGAATGCCTTGTTTTTGGGTTGCTGGAATCCTTCCCAACATATACCTGTCCTTTACATGGATTTTATGATAATAATCATGTATTTCTGAATCGTTTATCATCCCCTGGAATATTGTATGGAACTAACTTAACGTTGGCAGGAAGTCTGTCTAAAAAAAAGGGGGAGCTATGAAAAAGCAACATTTGCAGGCGGAAAATCCACGTATATATCCCGGTACTTTCCAACCGGCTCCCATCGATACGGAAGCATTGAAAAAAGAGTTGTTGAAACCGCATGAAGGGGCTGCGGAACCGATGCTGAATGTCCTGGAAGAGGACGGGAACTTTATTGTGGAACTGGCGGCCCCGGGGCTGCAAAAAGAGGATTTCCTCATCAAGATCTCCGAGAACAGGCTCAGGGTTTATGTCCTGCACAAGGAAGAAGGCGCGGCAAAGAAAAAACTGTACCATCACCATGGATTTAACTATGAATGCTTCAGCAGCCGGGTGGTCCTGCCCGAGCGGGTGGATGCTGATTTCATGCGCGCGGAGTACAGGGACGGCGTCCTCAGGCTGGTCTTTCCAAAAACCGAGATTGTACGGGTTAACAATATCGAACGGGTGATCGTCTACTGAACAGTTCTCGCATCCCCTTGCGGCAATCTTTCCTGTGATGAATTTTACTTTCTCCCATCCATATGCGCCGGCCCGGGAATATGAGCGGCCGGTAGCTTATTTCTGCATGGAATTCGCCATTCACCAATGCCTGAAACTGTATTCCGGAGGCCTTGGTTACCTGGCGGGGTCACACCTGCGAAGTGCTTTTGAATTGCGCCAGAACCTGGTGGGCGTAGGCATCCTGTGGAAATACGGCTATTACGACCAGGTACGGAAAGAGGATCAGGGCATGGGCGTATTGTTCCAGGAAAAAGTCTACGGCTTCCTGGAACCTACCAATATCAAATTCCCACTGGAGATCAACCAGCGAACCGTATGGGTCACCGCCTACTACCTTAACCCGGAAATTTTCAAAACAGCGCCCCTTTTCCTCCTGAGTACCGACCTTCCGGAAAACGATTACCTGGGAAGGTCAGCCTGTTTCCGGCTCTATGACTCCAACCCGGAAAACAGGATCGCCGCGGACATACTCCTTGGCGCCGGTGGATGCAGGTTATTCGACTACCTCGATTGGAAACCGGACATATGGCATTTCAATGAATCCCATGCCCTGCCGCTTGCCTTCGCCCTATACCAGAAACTGGGAAACTGGGATGCGGTGCGGTCACAACTGGTTTTCACCAACCACACGCCTGAACAATCGGGAAACCAGCGTACGGACTATTACCAGCTTGAACGCATGGGCTTCTTCCAGGGCATAGCGGTAACAGATATAGAAAGGCTGGATATCGTTAGCGATGGAATGCTGAACCATACGCTGGCGGCACTCCGGCTTGCGGGACTGGCCAATGCCGTTTCCGCCCTGCACCGCGAAACGCTGGAACGGATGTGGAAGGACTCCGAGTCCATTTGCCCGATTATTCATATCACCAACGCGCAGGATGCGAAATTCTGGGCGGACCACGAAATGTACCGGCTCCTGGCTGAAAACAGCAACGGCGCATTGATGGAACGGAAAAAAGCCAATAAGCGAATCCTGTTTGAAGAAGTGGCGGACCAGAATGGCGAACTCTACGATGCAAACATCCTGACCATCGTTTTCGCGAAAAGGTTTGCCGGCTATAAACGGGCGGAACTGCTCCTGGCCGACCCGGAACGGTTTGAGCGACTGGTGAACAACAAGGAAAGACCGGTGCAGATCATCTGGGCGGGGAAACCATATCCCATGGACTATCAGAACATCGCCATTTTTGATAGGATCGTTCAGTTATACAAACAATATTACAACTGTTCTATCCTGGTGGGATATGAGCTGAAACTCTCCAAATTATTGAAAGCCGGTGCGGATGTATGGCTGAACGTTCCGAGGTTGACCCATGAAGCATCGGGCACCAGCGGCATGTCCGCTGCTATGAATGGCGCGATCAACCTCTCCATACCGGACGGATGGTATCCCGAGTTTGTGAAAGACGGGGAAAACGGATTCACCGTCCCGCCCGCCGATCCCTCCCTTCCAGACCACCAGCTGGATGAAATGGATGCCGCATCACTGTACGACCAGCTGGAAAACAGGGTCATTCCCATGTATTACGACAAGCCGGAACAGTGGCTCGGTGTGATAAAAAGGAGTCTTACCGATATTATTCCCTACTTCGACAGCAAACGCATGGCGGATGAATACTACCGGAAACTGTATGCGCTACAAAGCCCGGTTGCCGGAAAAAATTTCCCAAATAACGTTGAATAACCGGCTTTTGGCCGAAGGGCGTTATACGGAAGAAAGTATCGCGGTGATTGTCACACCAGTTCGTCGGCCAGTCGTTTTGCGAGTCCCTCCGGCACAAAATACAGGTAGGCCCTCTTGTCGAAACTGTCACGTTCCCGCTGGATCAGCAGGCCTTTAATCCTGGTAACCTGCGTGAAGGTATTATTGATCCGCGTGATAGAGTTGCTCCTGCGCGCTTTCTGTATTTCGGCATCCTTGTTTGATACGCCAAGGATCTTGTTCATGGCATCCGTATCCAATTTCCGGTCCTGCATGGAATTAAGTACCAACTCCTTCAGCAATTCCCGTTCAACCGCGGTCAGGTGCTGCAGGAAAAACCGGATGTCATTGACGGGCGAAGGTTGGCCAGTATCCGGCAGTAGATTTTTCTCCTGCAATGCCCCGCTGGCAGCCCCGTAACCTGCCTTTTCCGGCAAGGTTGAGGGAACCGGATTGAAGGCAAACTTTTTCCCTGCTCGAAAAGAGAGCAGGGATGCAACCGCAAGAAGGACTCCCGTAGCAAGGAACATCATTCCTTTCGACATGGAAAATGGTATGGTGGGCCTGAAAGCCGGTGTCACCGGCTCATAGATGGGGATGCCGTGCGATGTGTCAAAATCAGCTTTTGTAAGCCTGAGCTTCGACACCTGGTACTGGCCTTCATCACCAGCAAGCAGGTACAGGGTATCGCCCAGGTAAATGACGTTATGGTAGTTTGCATCAAACCGGTGCATCCGCTGCACGGAGAGGTTTATCGTATCCCAAAAGGTTGCATTGGCCCTGTACACAAGGTTTCGGGAAAAGTCAAAAAGCTTGATTTCCTTCCACCGTACCATGCCCATCCCAAACGGAGCATTCCACAGGGAACTCCCTAGGGGTGTTGTATACTCCGTTTTCCAGTCGAACGCCGTTATCCGGCCCAGCGTCTCAAAATTTTTCTTCCGGAAATCATATGCGAATACACTGTCTTCAATCACCTGGTGTTTGCTTCTGTGCGGATCTTTCGTGATCCGCCCGATGGTAAAGAACTTGTCAAGGGATGGATCGAAGTAATTCCATGTATACATATTCTCCTTCCCCTCGCCGCCTTCCAGGAATTCCCACTCCCTTATTCCCGGGTTAAAGTGGGTGAAGAAATCCCGAACTTTCCAAAAACCATACCCTCCGTATTGATAAAGGGTGTCCTTTCGCGAGAATGCCATCATGATATAGTTGGCTCCTTCGTGGGTTGACCGGTCCTGGCGGACAAACCGGAAGCCCGACCCGGTTTTCGTAGCCAGGTAAACCCGGTTGGTGCCATCCATCAGGAGATAGTTGAATTTGCCCTGCTTGACCAGGATCAGGTTCCGGTTGTCCCGGTCCTCAATCCCGAAACCATATCCCCGGGGCAGGTAGCTGACGGTATGTGAAACCGTGTCGGTGATGATCAGGTCCAGTAAATATTTCTCGGGTGGGATAAGCGTTGTGGAATCCCTTGCGAATAGCAGGGCAGGCAGCAAGGGAAGGATCATCAGCAGGCTGTGTATTCTCATAAGCAATTACCTTCCGAACCTACTGATAATTTGGTAAATCACTTTCCCCGTAACGGAAAATAGATTCACATTAGTGAATCACTATAATTTTTAAGTATTGATTGTCTGATAATTAACTCGCATTTTTTAAAATGACCGGAAAAATTACCTGGCTGACCATGGAGGACGATTTCTTGGCGAAATTATAGGGCCTTTACCCTGGATGCCTGTTATAATTTGCTGTTTCACGGAAACCATACCAGGCCCTGGGAATTACAGGACAGCCGTTGCTAACCAAACCCTATACACCGGATGGACGGCCATCGCCCTAGAGAAGTAAGCTGCCCGCTTGAGGCAGCTTACTTCATCACCATGCAATCTGAATGAATCAATGCGGTGTATCAACCGGACGGCCATCCCATAAAGAAGCCCGCATCCTTCATAACCCAACAAACTTATCCAGGATGATCAGCACGGAAAGGACCCCGAGGATAATTGGGCAGAGATAGCCGATGGCAAAGCTGATATAGGATCGCAGGAATGAATGTCGATAGTGCTCATTACCGATGGAAAGTTCTTCGTGCATTTGGGAGATTTTCCAGCGCCGGGAAATGAAAATGCACATCAGGCATCCGCCAACGGTGAGGGATATGTCGGCAAGGTCAGAAATGAAGGTCATGAAATCCTTCTGCTGGTAAAACCCGAGCTTATTGAGAAATTCGAAACCAGGGCTGCCCTGGCTGACCATACTGGGAATACCCATGATGAATATGACGAGGGCCAGTATCCAGACAACTTTTTTTCTGGGCAGCTTTTTCTGGTCCACCAGGTAAGCGGTTGGCACTTCCAGCATGGAAATGGTGGACGTGAGGGCCGCGAAACACAACATCAGGAAAAAAGATGCACCGATGAACCGTCCGAAAAAAGGGTGCATGTCCTGGAAGATTTTTGGCAGGATCACGAAAACCAGCGGAGGGCCTTCGGCGGGCTGCATGCCAACTGAAAATACGAGGGGGAATATCATCAGGCCGGCCAGGAATGCCACCATCGTATCGGCCACGGATATGATTGCCGCCGATGATACCACGTTCTGGTCCTTCTTCACATAAGATCCATAGGTAATGAGTGCCCCCATGCCCAATGAGAGTGAAAAGAAAGCCTGCCGAAGGGCATCGAAGATCGTTTGTATCCTGATCTCCCCCAGCTCCGGTACCAGGTAAAAGCGGATGCCAGACATGGCATTGGGCAGGGTAATCCCATATACGATCATACCCAGCAGGATGATGTATAACAAGGGCATCATGATTTTATTGGCCATTTCAATCCCATGCTGGATGCCCCGGGTGACAATGAATGCAGTAATCACCATGAATCCGAGCGAAAACCAGAAACTGCTGCCGATGTCCTGGATATAGTTCCCGAAAAAGGTCCCGAAATCACTTTGGCGCAGCAAATCGCCAAAGGCAATTTCCAGGAAATAGCCAAAAGCCCAGCCAGCCACCACATTGTAGAAAGACAGGATCAGCGCTACTGAAATAATTCCAAAGAGACCGAGCAGGCCCCATTTCTTCCCACCGATTTTTTTATATGATCCATAGGCATCCAGGCCGGCATGTCTGCCAATGGCGATTTCACCCACCAGGACGGGAAAACAGATCAGCAGTATGAATGCGAGGTATATCAGCAGGAAGGCCGCGCCGCCGTTTTGGCCTGCCAGGTATGGGAATCGCCAAATATTCCCCAATCCCACAGCCGATCCGGCAGCAGCCATGATAAAACCGAAGCGACCGGAGAAATTTCCACGGTTAGACAAATTCCAGGAATTGTTATGTTATTTGAAAGATAGGAAAACGAACAGAAGAATACACGCATCGCAGCATATTTCCAAATACAGGGTAGCCCTGCGCGTAAGGAACCATAAAAGAAGGGACTGAAAATTCAGTCCCTTCCCTGCATTGAACGGGCCAGGCCCGATTTCTGTCTTCCGGTAAATTACTCCACGATCAAACGTTTGGAGGCGCTGAATCCATCGGCGTTCATCGTGTAGAAATACATGCCCTTGCCCAGGTTCCGGGTATCCAGTTGCAGGCTGTGTTCGCCGGCATCCCTGGTACCTTTCTCCAGTACCCTGACCAGGCGGCCCTGCATGTCATAGAGGGAAAGGGTTACCCGGGTTCTTACCGGCACACTGTAACGTATGGTGGTAAACCCGTTTGATGGGTTTGGCGCGTTTTGCCCCAACCCGAAAGCAAGGGTGCCGCGCGTACCAGGCCTGTTCCTTCCGGTAGCTTCCTGAGAATCCTGCATCATGGATTCCGGTGTACTGATGCGGGCACCGGAACTAATGGTGGTATTAAAGACCACATCCACCCAGTAATTGCTCGCATTATAGGTACTCACCGGCATCGCAGGCGCACCGCCATACAGGTACAGGCCGTTTCCGCCACTCGATGCGGACGATGGCGCCGTCAGCGGACCATTGACCAGCGATGTTTCAAAGAATCCTTCCGTACTACTGTAGTTGCCCGGGGAACTGTGGTAGGATACCACATAGGTGCTGCCCGCCGTTACCGGTACCGGTGTCGTTAGGTTCACCTGCTGCCAGCCCGAAGCTGTCTCATTGACGAAGACCGCCTGTGCCAACAGCGTTCCAGCCGCGGTATGCAACATACCCGTATGCGTGCCTGCATTGGTGGGCGATTTGTAGAACCGCAGCGCGGTAATATACCCGCTCTGGCTTGGTATGAACTTCATGCCAAGGTTCAGGGCACTTCCGTCATTTTTCGAGTTGGATGTCGTTGGCTGTATCGGCTGTGATGCGTTGAACACCGTGCACGGACATGGATTGGCGGTGGTACTCACGATGACGGAGATGGCATTGGCAGCGGGAACCGTCCCGGACGTTTCTGTATTTCCCGCATTGTCCACCGCGCGGGACAGGATGGTGTAGGTCCCTGCTGTCGTGGGTGTCCATGAAAGAGTCCAGCTCGTTGTGCCTGTGGCTGTCTGCCAGCTGCTGCCTCCATTCACCGAAACTTCCACGCGGTTTACACCGCCTGCGTCGGACGCTGTACCATTAATGGTTACAGGCTGGTTAACGGTGACCGTTACCCCATTGAGCGGGCTGCTGATCGTACTCACCGGTGGCGTCAGGTCAGAGGCAAGGTTCAGCGTTGTGAAACTCCAGGTATAGTCCGATGCCAGGGGATTGCCGGCCAGATCTTTAATGCCAGTTGTACCTCCCCGAAGCGTGACGGTGTACTGCGTGTTGTTAGATAGTGCTGAGGAAGGTGTGAGGGTAATCAAATGCTGGCTTCCCGAGGTATAGTTCAGGGTTGCCGGAACGGAAACTGCGCCGTTCCTGATGTAGGCATTCGTCCCATTGACAGACGCCGGATCCAGCGCCTCACTGAACTGCGCCGTCACAACAGAAGCCAGGGCAACATTCGTTGCATTGGAAACCGGCGTCGTTGCCAGTACCGTGGGTGCTGCCTGGTCTGGCGCCAGGTCTGCATTGAAGACTACGTCCACGAAGTAGGTCGCCGCCTGGTAGCTCTGGTTCGGGAAAACGGGGGTTGCTGAATACAGATAGAGCCCGTTATTGGCCCCTGTTGCATCCGCGGGTGCCGTAAGCGGTCCGTTGACCACGTTGCTGGTAAAGAAATTCGCCGTTGTACTGTAATAACCTTCACTGCTGTGATAGCTGACGATATAATCGACACCCGCCGTGATGGCCACCGTTGCCTGCAGGCTTACTTGTTGCCAGCCCGAAGCCGTTTCGTTGGTATAGGTTGCCTGTGCCAGCAAGGTTCCGGACGAAGTCCACAACTGACCGATATGTGTGCCGGTATTGCCTACCCCTTTATAGAAACGCAGGCCGGTGATAAAACCATTGGTGCTTGCCCGGAATCGGGTACCCAACACAATGCCAACGGTATTGTCTTGCCGGTTAACGACCAGAGGAACCTGGTTGGTGAAAATTGAACAGGGACATGCGCCGGGTGTGCCACCGGTGACATTGATGATCACGGCATTGGCAGCCGGTGCTGTTCCGGGAGTTTCCGCATTGCCGTTATTATCGATGGCCCTTGTTTTGATGACCACTGAACCGCTACCCTGGGCCGTCCAGGTGTATGACCAGTTGGTTGTCCCGGCCGCTGTTTGCCAGGTGAGTCCGCCATCTACGGAGATTTCCACACGGTTGATCCCGTAGATGTCTGAAGCCGTCCCGGTGATATTTACCGGTGTATTGCCCGTGACCTCCGTGCCATTGACAGGTGTGCTGATCACGGAAACAGGCGCTGCCTGGTCGATCACGGGGGCGGATAGCGTCAGATCGCTT
>Ga0114938_1000945_pt1 | contig 20979 bp, 17 predicted proteins | sample AshMeaBigSpring_FD_88675 | JGI IMG/M metagenome (GOLD analysis project Ga0114938, IMG submission 88675) | Groundwater microbial communities from Big Spring, Nevada to study Microbial Dark Matter (Phase II) - Ash Meadows Big Spring | ecosystem: Environmental > Aquatic > Deep subsurface >...
AGTTTTAGGAACTTTGTTGATGTCATTGTCAAAGAAACGAGAGTTTGCAATGATCGTATCGGTAGTCAGTGTTTTCTGACGAGTACGGGAGTTCAACGAAGAACCCGGCTCGTTGAATGCAATGTGACCGTCAGGACCAATTCCGCCCATGAAAAGATCGATACCGCCATACGATTTGATCTTCTCTTCGTAACGTTCGCATTCAGCATCCAAATCTGCTGCGTTACCATTCAAAATATTTGTATTCTCAGGTTTGATATCAATATGACTAAAGAAATTATTCCACATAAATGAATAATAACTTTCGGGATGTTCTTTTGGTAAACCAACATACTCATCCATATTAAATGTCACAACATTCTGAAAAGACACCACACCTTTCTTATTAAGGTCGATCAAAGCTTTATACATACCCAGGGGAGAAGAACCGGTTGGACATCCTAGTACAAATGGTTTTTCGGGGGTTGGGTTAGCAGCCTTGATTTTTGCAGCAACATAGTGTGCGGCCCACAGAGATACGGACTGATAGTCCGGTTGGATAATTAATCTCATAAGTCGATTGTTTTATAAATAGGTTAATAAATTGTGTTTTTATCATTATTCTTTTGCCAAACGATGAGCCATTGATCGGGCTAAATATTGGCATTGGGTATAGGTGAGGTCGCTCATCGACTGTTTCATCTCTACCGGATCGCTAACGAGTTCAAATCTGCTCTTCTCTACAAATTCAGCCATGCGTTTCACAGCAGCTCCTGCCCATGTGAACGAACCGAAATAAGCTAAATATCGTCCTTTCACTTCGCGCGAAAGGATCTTCGATAGTATGGACTCAACCTCAGGGAAGATCTGATTGCTATAAGTAGGCGAACCGATGATCAATCCTTTATACCGGAAGATATCCGCTATGATATAAGAAGGATGACTTTTACTAACATTATGCATAACGATATTCTTCACTCCTTGAGCAGAAAGTTCGGCAGCAATGGTTTCAGCCATCTCTTCGGTGTTTCCATACATACTTCCATAGACTATCACCACTCCGTTATCTGCATCGTAACGACTCAAACGATCGTATATCTCGATCACCTTCGGAATGTTTTCCATCCATACCGGACCGTGAGTTGAGCAAATAGCAGAAATGGAGAGAGTAGACAACTTTTGCAATGCTTTTTGAACAGGGCTTCCATATTTGCCTACAATGTTCGAATAGTAGCGAACCATCTCATCCCAATGTTTATCAACATTCATCCGACTATCGATAAAGCCTCCGTCTAATGTACCGAAACATCCGAATCCATCACCGGAAAACAAGATTCCGTCCGTCTCATCGTAAGTCATCATTGTTTCAGGCCAATGAACCATGGGAGTCATATAAAAACGTAATTTGTGATGGCCCAAAGCAAGGTAATCACCGTCTTTCACCATGTATTGTTCACCTGTTACTCCATAAAAGCCTTCAATCATCGAAAATGTCTGCTTATTACCTACAATGATGATATCGGGGTAATGCTGTTTAATCAGACGGATACATCCCGAATGATCGGGCTCCATATGATTTATAATCAAGTAATTAATGGGACGATCACCTATCACTTGTTTGATTTTGCGAAGATACACTTCGAAATAGCAAATTTCGACCGTATCAACCAAAGCAATCATTTCATCTTCAATCAAATAAGAGTTATACGAGACACCATATGGTAATGGCCACATCGCTTCAAAGCGGTGCTTCGTCCGGTCATTGACACCCACATAGTGGACGTTTCCTTTAATTAATGTTTTTTGTTCCATCCTTTAATCTTACTTATTTAATATCTGCAAAAATAGCTCTTTTTTCTGAATCGGTATACTTCTTACCCTGATAAGCTCCTCTTTCTTTCATTCTTTTTTGTAATCGGGTTGTAAATTCATAATTTTTTAATCTCCAATCGGGAGCAATCAGCAAATCTTTAGGTGACTGAGAAACAAAACGTTCGAGCACCATATCCGGGCGAATATGTTCCACATAGTCAATCACCAAATCAATATATTCATCAACGTCTGTAAATATATGGAAATCTTCAGGGTGAGTGGCATACTCGTGTGCCATACGCGTACCACGAATGAGCTGCAACTGGTGAATCTTCAATGTCGTGAGAGGAAGATTTGATAAAGTGACTGCCTGATTGATGATACTCTCATGGCTCTCTCCCGGCAGACCAATGATGACGTGTCCTCCAGTCAGAATACCACATGCAGCCGTTTTATTCACCGCTGCCATCGTATCTTCATAGCTATGTCCACGGTTGATCCGTTGCAGGGTTGAATTATCGGTGCTCTCTATGCCATATTCCACCATCAGGAAAGTCTGCTTGTTGAGCTTTTCAAGAAAAGATAATAAATCATCCGGCATACAATCGGGACGCGTACCAATTACTAAACCGACAACACCGTCAACCTGTAAAGCCTCCTCATATTTCCGCTTGAGAGTCTCCAACTCTCCATACGTATTGGTATACGCCTGAAAATATGCCAGATATTTCATCTCAGGATATTTGTACGAAAAGAAACGTTTGCCCTCTTCCAATTGTACCTTGACCGACTTTTCAGTCCGACAATAGTCGGGATTGAAAGTCTGGTTATTACAATAGGTACAACCTCCCAACCCTTTGGTGCCATCTCTATTGGGACAAGTAAAACCGGCATTTATAGATATCTTTTGTACTTTATAAGGGAAGTACTTTCGTAGAAAAGTCGGGAAATCGTTATATAGAGGATGTTCGTTCATAATTCATGTTTTAAATAAACGAACAAACATAGAAAAAATAAGTGAAAACAGCATAGGCTTTTTGGATAATAATCTAAAAAGCCTATGGTCATTCTTTTTATACACGCAAAAGCATGGAGGTGGAAGCCTCTGTTTACAAAAATGTTACTTTCAACCTATTTACTCTCTTTTTCAGTGAAAAGATTCCAAACAATAGCACTAAATATTGCCCCCACAAAAGGTGCAATGACAAACAGCCACAATTGTGAAAGAGCTGCTCCTCCTTCGAAAAGAGCCGGACCGATGCTTCGCGCCGGATTGACGGAAGTGCCAGTTATCGGAATACAAACAATATGAACAAGCACAAGAGTCAGACCAATGGCAAGACCTGCCATGGAACCTGCACCTTTTTTCGAATCTGTACTGCCCAAGACAACCAAAACAAAGATAAAGGTAAAAACGGCTTCAGCTAAAAATGCCTGAAGAGTCTCTCCTTCACCAAAAGAATTCGCTCCGGTTGTAGTGGGACCATCGTGCGCTCCGGTAGAAACCAATGCGAATAAAATGGCGGAACCTATTATCGCTCCAAATACCTGGAACAACATATACATACCGGCATCTTTGTTACTCATACGGCCCGTGAGATATACACCTAACGTAATGGCCGGATTAATATGACAACCTGAAATATTACCAATGGTGTATGCCATGGCAACTACTGCCAATCCAAAAGCTAATGCCACACCCAACGTTCCAACCCCAGCACCTACCGATCCGGCAACTTCTCCAGCAAAAATAGCACTTCCGCAACCCATAATTACCAGAACCATCGTACCGATCATTTCTGCAATGTACTTTTTCATAAGTCAAATGTTTTTAGTTGATTTTATAAGAAACTATCTTTTCACTAGTAAACGACTCATGCTGAAAATAGATTTCAACATAAGTAATACAAACAAAAATGATCTTTGTTCAATATATAATACAACTTTTTTTGCGCTAATGGGTTATACTCAATTTAAGATGGCAACACACTAAAACTCGTGCACGCAAACAGTTTACTCCTCTCTTTTCATCTATTAAACTGCATTTTTGAACAAAAAGAGCATGAATTTAGACAATTCTTACATATCCATACCTTAGATAATATGTATTTTTGAGCCCAAGAATAAACTAATATTTAAACCATTTATCATGAGTACATTTCAAAAAGCAAATGAAAAAATGACAAATTACAGATGGACCATCTGTGCGATGCTATTTTTTGCTACGACAGTTAACTACCTTGACCGACAAGTTCTCTCTTTAACTTGGAAAGATTTTATTGCTCCTGAGTTTCATTGGACGGACAATGATTATGGAACAATTACAGCCATCTTTTCCATTATATACGCAATAAGCATGTTGTTTGCCGGTCGCTTCATCGACTGGATGGGAACAAAAAAAGGCTATTTATGGTCGATTGGTATTTGGTCGGTAGGCGCTTGTTTGCATGCAGCTTGCGGATACGGAACAGAGATATGGGTCGGACTCGACAGTCCAACAGCTTTACAATCCGTTGAAGCAGGATCAGCTTTGGCTTTTACCATAGCAACCGTGAGCGTCTATTTCTTCATTGTTGCCCGCTTTGTATTAGCCTTGGGAGAAGCAGGTAACTTCCCGGCTGCCATTAAAGTTACAGCTGAATATTTCCCTAAAAAAGACCGTGCTTATGCAACAAGCATCTTCAATGCCGGTGCAACGGTCGGTGCGTTAGCTGCACCTGTGAGCATTCCCCCATTAGCTCGCTATTTTAAAGAGATCGGCATCGGTAACGGATGGGAAATGGCATTTATCGTTATTGGTGCTTTAGGCTTTATCTGGATGGGTATGTGGGTCTTTATGTATAAGAGTCCGGATGTACACCCGAAAGTAAATACTGCCGAATTGGAATATATCGAACAAGATAAAGATGTTCTGAGTGGCTCAGGTACAAAAAAAGAAAAGAAAATAGGCTTCTTGCAATGCTTTACTTACAAACAGACATGGGCGTTTGCTTTTGGCAAGTTTATGACCGATGGTGTATGGTGGTTCTTCCTTTTCTGGACTCCTGCCTATATCAGTGACGTCTATGGTTTCTCTTCCGATAGCTCAACAGGAATGTTGCTGATCTTCGTTTTATATGCTATCACCATGTTGTCGATCTATGGGGGCAAACTACCGACAATCATCATTAATAAAACGGGATTAAATCCGTATGCCGCACGCATGCGGGCAATGCTGATCTTCGCATTCTTCCCCCTACTTACTCTTTTTGCCCAACCTCTCGGCACCTATTCTTACTGGTTCCCTATTATTATAATAGGTATAGCAGGCGCTGCACACCAATCATGGTCGGCTAATATCTTCTCTACAATCGGAGACATGTTCCCCAAAAGTGCAATTGCTACCGTTACAGGTATAGGAGGTATGGCAGGAGGTGTCGGCTCTTTCCTTATTAATAAAGGTTCGGGAATGCTGTTCACATATGCAGGTAATAATGATATGGCTTTCATGGGCTTTACCGGTAAACCGGCCGGATACTTTATCATCTTCTGCGTTTGTGCCGTAGCTTATCTGATCGGATGGGTAGTGATGAAGATTCTCGTACCCAAATATCGTCCGATTGTAATCGACTAACTACTTACTAGTAATGCGCTATTTACCTACTAGTAATTCACCGTTTACCTATAGGTAGTTGTGCATTTACCTATAGGTAGTTTGAAAAGCGTTTGAAGAGTATCTGAAAAACGTTTAAGAACTATTTGAAGAGCGTTTGAAAAAGACAAAAATAATGATAACGGGTAAGCCTATGCTAGGCAAGCCCACGAAAAAAGCCCCTTCTCTCGAAGGGGCTTTTAATATTTACTTATTCCATCAATCTAGAATAGTAAACGTTAAGACGAAAAAAAGGGAAGTCTCACGACTTCCGCAGTTCTTCTAACCTTAAATCTAAATCTCTATGAAAAAAACGTGATACAAATATAGCGTTTTCTATTATATTCATATGTTAATAAATTCCATAAAGTAAGAATAAAGATTAAGACTTGCATATTATGTTCATTTTATTACAAATCGTCTATATAATTTAGCAATTTTTCATAGATAGGATTGCTTTTTAGAAGTTCAGAAACTCCCGTTATAAACATTTGTTTTCTTGCCCGAGTAAGGGCTACGTTCAACTTACGATCAATGAGCTGTCCATTTTCCTCTATCAGGTTGGAGAGTTGCTTTATCTGATAAGAATAATTAACACAAAAAGAATAGATTATGATATCCCGCTCGCTCCCTTGAAAACGTTCAACGGTGTCGACCATGATCTTTTTTAGCTCTGGTATCTGAAGTTTCTCGATCTCCTTTTTAATTAATGCGATCTGACTTCTATAAGGAGTGATCACTCCCAAAGTGGTTTGAGGGTTAAAATCGGTGGACTGAAGATCATAAATCTGATGCACCAACCCGGCTACAATCTTCGCTTCACTTTGATTGATTTTCGCCGATGCACCTGCCGGCTCAGCAACGGAGGGATAAAAAGATATTCGACGAATATCATCCGATCTTTCCAATTGATGAGGTAGTCCTACAGCAACCAGTCGATCACCATAGAATGCATGATTGGCAAAGGAGGCAACATCGGGATGCATCCGCCCTTGCCTACACAGCATATCGGAGGCTTGGGGGAAAGTTCGATAAAGACGTTCAAAAAGAGAGTCTTTCAAGTTCTTCAAACCAATTTGACGCAATGACTGATCGGAAACCTCCGAACTTTCTTCGCTCTGAAGGATCACTGCAGGCAACTGCTTATGATCGCCTATCATAATAAATTTATCGATCGATTCCCGTCCGTCTTCTCCACATGCACAAAGGATTCCAAGCAATTGAGGTTCAAGAATCTGCGTTGCTTCGTCAATAATAGCTACATCAAAATGTTTCAAACGGAAAAGCTCCGATCTACCGGAAATCGCAGCTACAGTGCCGACAAAGATCCGACAATCACCAATTCTCTGAGCCACCTCCGAACGACGCATGCACGAGGAAAGGGTGTTCTCAATGAGATGATCCCGATAGAAATCTTCGCACGACAGCTCGCTACCGATACGAATATAATCGATTGCCGGCTGGATATTAGAGAGCGACTTACAAATTTCATCTACTGCCCGATTGGTATACGAAAGCAACAAGATCTGTTTGCCAGGCATCTGATGGAAAGTCTCCACCATTTTTTTGAGTGCACAGGAGGTCTTCCCGGTTCCCGGCGGACCAACCAACAAAAAGAAATCTTTGGCAGCTTGCGCTCTCAATGCCACGCGACAGAAATCATCGGTTGAATTTTCGATAAGAGAATGAAAAGAGTCATCGAACTCGGGCGCTCTTTGAGCAAGAAGCAGATCGCGTCGCCTCTGAGTGGTAGAAGCAAAAGCATACAATCCTTGATACATGGCACGAAAAGTGGTATCCATCGCATCGTGTTCAACAGCATAAAGACATTCGGAAGAGAGAACGGCAGGATTTTGCTGAGTGGCTCTCAAACGAACTTTTATCTCTTCTTCCGACAAGTATTCAATATTTCCTTTGAAGATCATCTGATTCGTCACATTGTCGGTCGCCTTATTCCGTTCGTACAGAACGATAGCATCTCCCTCCCGGAAATTAGGCAAGACGGAGTCATCTGCCGAGCAACCTCTTGATAAAACAATGTAAGATTTATGAGGATTGGCTGCACAGTTTTCTTTGATCCGCAAGTCGTAAAGAATCTCTCCCGCTTCGCACTTCTCCGTCAGAGTAGACAACCAAAGAGAAGAGGAACCTAAGCGCCCTTCGTAAGCACAATCACCCGACTTGGAAGTGTATAGTTCCTTGGTGATAAAATTATAGAGTGAATAGAAATAAAGTTTTTCTAAGGATGAAAGAGAGTTTATCTTTTCTCCTAATTGATCGATCGACGGGCGTAGATAGACTTCCCAAAAACGGGTGCTCAGTTCTTTCTCATTCATCACTTCCGAACAGATCTCTTTGAGTTTAGTAGCGGTATATTCCGGAGTATTATGGAGCTGTACTCTATATTCATCGGCTACAATCCTATTGCGAAGATTGATGGCTCGCCGAACCATCGCCCAAGAAGGACGCGAAGGATACAACAATGGATAACGCGTGTAAAGCAGATAAGCTTTCACCTTCCGGTGATCCATCCCCATCGAATATTCTAACACGGCCTGATACAAAAGCATCTGAACTTTATTATTCTCTTTGGGCTCCACTTTCCCACGAATAGCATATTCGTCGGCTTTCCCCGATTTCATCTCTATCAAAGACGACATATCTCGCTGCATATAGTCCAAACGCCCTTGAAGTCCCAATGCTTCACAGATATACGAAGGTTCTAGTACTGCATCTGTTTTGTCGAGATCGTATCCGGAGGTCAGGAAAGTATCATTCACCACTTCACGGATATGTTCGAAATGGGTCTTACAATCATCGAAGAACTGGCGTTCTTTTTCTCTATCACGCAGATCGGCACAAGCAACCAATTCGATGGGATATCTCTGAAAAGCCTTCCGCATACAGGCCGTATAATCGAGTTCACCGTCCGTATGAATCCACTCATCGAGGAAAAGATTGGCTATGTTTCCCAAAAGCAAAGGCCGTGCATTCTCGATGGGTTGGAGTCGTGAGAAAAAGTAATTGGCAGGATGGTGCCCATAATTGCGGAAACACTCAGCCAACGAACTGATATCGATCAAATAATCGGGTTCGAGCACAATAAATGAGGGTGTAAGAATACCCGCCTCATCAATGTCTACATCAATGAGATTGAGTTGGGCGTACTTCCATAGCACCCGACAGGTATCGTCGAATTCTTCGTTGATCTGCTTGATATTATACTTCACCTTCAACGGCTCGTCGGCAATCTCATCCATAGGAGTAACGTACAGATAGTGTTCATCGGACGACTGAAAACAAACCCGCATACGGCGAACTCGTTTATAAGCAGGTGGAGCTATGATATAAGTAGAATCTGCGCGGGGTAACCTGTCGTAAAGATCATGAGGAATCTCCACCTGGAACATCTTCCTGATGAGAAAGGCTAGTGTTTTGATATCTCGCAGCAAATAGTCGCGCCGCGGTTCTACCCGATGATTCAAAAGCTCGTTGGAAGTCAGTCGAAAGGTATGCAAACGATTTTGCTCGGCAACAGTAAGACCTAACTTTGCAGATACAAAACTGATACGTGCCGATAAGTCGGTCATCTGCAGACTTTCATTCTGCATATTGGTTCGGCACAACCTTTCCAAGAGGTCGCGTAACTGCTTATACCCGTTTGCGAGTTGGGCATCATCCATGCGACAAACAGCCAAGAGTAAGTCGAAAGATTCTTTTATCTCATTTTCCATTTTGCAAATTTATAAAGAAAATAAGATTCTCCGTCATGAAACAGATCGCATGTCGTATGTTCAATGAAACTCGCTGGAAAAACTTGCTGAAGAATGTGAGACGTTTCTACTTCGCTTCAATCTCTTCTACCCTTTTATCCTTAATCATTAAGATGCTCATTTCATAAAGCAAGCATAAAGGAATAGCGACCACACTCAAGGTGAAAGGATCACCTGTAGGTGTGATGATAGCAGCAATGATGACAATGGCTATGATTGCATGTCGGCGGTATTTCCTCAAGAAGGACTTGTTAACCAAACCAAGCAATGAGAGCAACCAAGTTACTAAAGGAAGTTCGAATGCCAACCCCATACACAAGATCAACATCATAAAATTATCGATATAAGAGCTAATGGAAAGTACGTTTTCTATCTCGGAACTCAAAACATAGTTAGATAGGAAGCGCAGAGTCAATGGATAAACCATGAAATAACCGAGAAGGACTCCGAGAAAAAACATAAAAGTGCCTATCAGTAAAGCCTTCCGCACTCCTTTACGTTCTTTGGGATAAAGAGCCGGATGAATAAATCGCCACACCTCAAAGAAAAGATAAGGCATGGCTGTAACTACCGACAGCCAAAATGCAGTCGACATATGAATAAAGAAAGGAGCAGCCAGATTGATATTTACCAGTTTGAGGTGAAAATCCTGAGTAAAGAAATCATCTGTCAATTGAAACCTTTCTCCGATATACCTTAAAAAATCATAGAAAATGAAATCATTGTGACAAGGTGCCAATATCACCTGATCGAATAGATACGGCATAGCAACGAAATAGCCAACGGCTAAAACAAACCAAACTCCGATAACACGAAAAAGTACGTGACGCAGCTCCTCCAAATGATCCCAAAAGGTCATTTCAGCCATCCTTCGTTATTCTTTCTTTTCCGAATCAGCAGGTTTTTCAACCTCATCTTTAGCTTTATTGATTTCTTCTTTGGCTTCATTTACTCCATCTTTGAAGCTTTTTACCCCTTTACCTAATCCACGCATCAGTTCAGGGATTTTCTTACCACCAAAAAGTAATAAAATAACAATCAAAATAATGATCCATTCAGATCCGCTGGGCAAAAAGCCTAATAATAAGTTAATCATAGATTTATAAAATAATATAGGTTTATAGTGGCAAAGATAGAGAAAAATGATAAATAAAACGAAATGTCAAATAATTATTTATAAACAGGAACATCCAACAACTGACTTTTAAAAAAATCAATGGTTGGATGTTTGAGTTATTGTATTTAACTAGTCTTGGAAGTAAACTCGTTTCACCCGGTTGGAAATACTTGTCAGCACCTCATAAGGTATAGTATCCAACTGATCGGAAAGTAGAGTTATGGGCAGTTCATCTCCGAAGATAATTGCCTGATCACCTTCGTGGCAATCGATATCGGTTACATCAATCATGCAAACATCCATGCAGATATTACCAACATAAGGGGCTTGTTTACCATTCACCATACAATAGGCCTTTCCTCTACCCAGATGACGATTCAGACCATCGGCATAACCAATAGGAATAGCGGCGATACGTGAAGCACGTTTTAACTGTCCCATACGACTATACCCTACAGTTTCGTCTGCCGGTACATCGCGTATTTGAAGAATCGTTGTTTTCAACGTACTCACATTGTGAATGATGGAGTTATCGATCGGACTGATTCCATAAAGACCGATCCCCAAACGTACCATATCGTATTGCGCTTCCGGAAAGCGTTCTATTCCGGCAGTATTACATAAATGACGCAATATCTTATGAGGGAAAGCTGCTTGTAGCACTTTAGATCCACGGTCGAACAGGTCGATTTGTTGATGAGTAAAAGCATCAAACTGAGAGGAATCACTACCAACAAAGTGTGAGAAGACGGAACGCGGGATCAAGGCATTCTGGCTTTTCAACCTTTTTATCAATTGAGGAATCTCCTCGGGTGCGAATCCCAAGCGATGCATGCCGGTATCTAGTTTGATGTGAACCGGGAAATTGGTTACCCCTTCTTTTTCGGCTGCTTTGATTAGCGCATCCAACAGATGAAAGTTATAGACTTCCGGTTCCAAAGAGTAATCGAACATGGTTTTAAATGCAGTCAGTTCCGGGTCCATAATGATAATAGACGACGTAATGCCTGCTTTACGCAATTCCACTCCCTCATCGGCTACAGCAACAGCCAGATAATCGACATGATGTTCTTGAAGAGTTTTGGCTATTTCATACGACCCCGCTCCATAAGCAAAGGCTTTCACCATACAAATGATTTTGGTTTCGGGATGTTGCAACATCGAACGATAATGATTCAGATTTTCGACCATCGCACCGAGGTTGACTTCTAGAATAGTTTCATGAACCTTTAGTTCGAGTGCTTCCGATATCAAATCAAAATTAAAGGCACGCGATCCTTTAATTAATATCACTTCATCATGGAGAGTTTTCACTACATCCGACGCAAAAAGAGCCTCAACGGTAGGAAAGAAGTGTTTTACTGGCACTTCTCTGAAACGTTCTTCACAAGAAGAGATCTCAGTACCTACTCCGATTATTTTATGAATGCCGCGACTTAGAACCAATTGTGATACCCGACGGTAAAGTGTAGCCGGACTTTGTCCTGTTTCCAATATATCAGAAAGGATCAGTGTACGCTTCAAGCCTTTTTTCTCGGAGCGACGCACAAGGAAATCGAGAGCAATATCAAGAGAAGCCAAATCGGAATTATAACTATCGTTGATTAACACACAGTTATTTTTTCCTTCCTTCACTTCCAGACGCATGGCTACAGGCTCCAACCTCGCCATGCGTTCGGTAATCTCTTGTGCAGGAGTCATCAGATACAAACAGGCAGCCAGACAGTTTAATGCATTCTCAATAGATGCGTCATCCACAAAAGGTATTTTGAACGAATTGTCCATCTCTAAATAACGATAGTCAATAACCGTATGATCATCTTTCTTTTCTATCTTACTGATATAGAGCGGTCGTTCAACATCCACACGGCTCCAAGCAATCTCTCTTGCTGTCAGCATAGATTTGGATACACAATTACTGATCAATTCATTATCTCCATTGTAGATCACCACATCGCAATCTTTAAACAGAGTCAACTTCTCCATACACTTCTCCTGAAGTGAGAAAAAGTTTTCCTGATGCGCGCCACCTATGTTTGTCAGAATTCCAATAGTCGGCTTGATCATCCGTTGCAAAGCCGCCATCTCTCCCATCTCGGAGATACCTGCTTCAAAAATGCCAAGATCAGCGCTCTCATCCAACTGCCAAACAGACAATGGAACACCAATTTGCGAATTATAACTACGAGGAGAGCGTACAATCCTGCGATCGGGACTCAGTAACTGATGCAACCATTCCTTCACAATGGTTTTACCATTGCTTCCTGTCACTCCGATCACCGGAACCTGATAATTATCCCGATGAAGCTCGGCTAACTTCTGCAGACTTTTCAAAGGATTGGCAACAATCAGAAAATTGGTATTTTTAAACGTTTTATCTTTCAATGTCGCCCAGTCTTCCTTTGAGATTACAAAATTGCGAACTCCCCGATCGTATAAATCAGGGATATAACGCACCCCTTTATTACGCTTGGTAGTTAATGCAAAAAAAAGTGTTTCCTCTGGGAAGCACAAAGAACGGCTATCAGTCAGCAGCCAATCTATGCTGGCTTCACGCTGTCCGACACAGCGAGCACCGATTAATTCGGTTATTGATTCAATCGCATACGACATAATTCAATTTCTTTTTGAAAATCCAGATAGGGGTATTCCCCGTTAAGTTTATCTATTTTAAACAATATTTGTTTTATAAAATCTTTATATCCATCCGACTCCGGACGAAAGGGTTTATGAGTCAGCGCCCGATTGATCTCTTCCACTGTTTTCATCAGACGGATCGTGGCATCGGAAAAAAATGTTTCTGAAAATTTCTCCCATATATACTCCACCGCTAATGACGAAGGGTGAACCATGTCGTCGGCATAAAAACGATAATCCCTCAACTCATCTAATACGATCTCGTAAGATGGAAAATAAAAAAGCTGTTCAGGATACAGACTTCTCAACTCATCAATCGCCAGCATCAAAGTTGCTTTGCTCAACTGGTTCTCGGTCATACCATCTCTGATATGCCGTATCGGGCTCACGGTACATAGTATTTTCAATTGAGGATAACGGGTAAATAGTTCCGATAAGATCGTCTGATACGTAGCAACAATCTCCGCCACACTCAACCGACGACGAGTAAAAGAACGTTCTGGAAGTTGATGACAGTTCGACACCACCTGCCCACTCTCCTTCTGTTGATAGACATAAGATGTACCAAACGTGATCAACAGCCAATCGGTTCGATCCATCCGACGATGAGAAGAGAGCAACCGATCATTGATCTGAGCTAAGACCACTTCCTTATCAGGCGAAGAGAACTGTCCGTGATGCATACTGCTATGCCAACAATCTCTATAGAAAAACAGATCATCGACGTTGTAGATCTTGCCCTCGACAATTTCATGCAAAGCTTTAGCCACTGAGAGCGGATTATATAGAATACCAAAAGGATTCAGATCGATACTAAACTTATAATCCGACAACTTCCTTCCCATATTCTCAGCAAAGCAAGAGCCTAACATCAAAAGGTGACCGGCGTGAGAAACAGGCGGTAGCCGAAGCGGTAGATCAACTGAAGTCCGAAAATTCATATAACCCTATCATTAATCATTCATATAATCCGACAAAATTACGAAATAATGCGGGAAAGAAAAGGCAAATGAGTTTAAAAAAAGCGAATAAACAAGACGGAGAGCCACACTACCCCTTCAAAAGGAGGTATTAAAGAGCATAAATAAATAGTTTTTAGAAGGTTTATCCACAAAAGCAAGGAGTAGATAGTCGACAAACGCGCCTATTCTCCGATTCATATCCGAGCTCAGAAGGCAACAAATAAAAGAATTTAGTCAAAAAGTGAGCCCCATACACTTTCTTTTGCTATTTTTGCCCTAAATTTTCTGAATCATGAATGATGAGCCGAAATATAACTTGCTAAATAGTATTGATTACCCTGATGATTTACGTCGTTTACAGGTAGATCAGTTGCCGGAATTATGTAATGAGCTGCGAGAAGATATCATCAAAGAGCTCTCTTGTAATCCCGGACATTTTGCAGCAAGCTTAGGCACAGTTGAGCTGACTGTAGCCTTACATTATGTTTACAACACCCCTTACGATCGTATTGTATGGGATGTGGGGCATCAGGCATACGGGCATAAGATACTTACCGGACGCCGTACTCAGTTTTCAACCAATCGAAAATTGGGAGGAATCCGTCCTTTCCCTTCACCCGAAGAGAGTGAATATGATACATTCACTTGCGGACATGCATCCAACTCAATCTCTGTAGCATTAGGAATGGCAGTTGCTGCCAGACTAAAAGGAGAAAACGACCGCCACGTGGTAGCTATTCTGGGAGACGGATCAATGAGTGGTGGTTTGGCTTTTGAAGGATTAAATAATGCATCTACCACGCCGAACAACCTACTGATCATTCTCAATGATAACGATATGTCGATCGACCGGAGTGTAGGAGGTATGAAACAGTATTTGTTTAATCTCACTACATCCAATCGCTACAACCAACTTCGTTTCAAAGCTTCACAAGTTCTCTTCAAGATGGGCATATTAAATGATGAGCGCCGGAAAGCACTGATCCGCTTCGGCAATAGTCTGAAGTCAATTGCCGCACAGCAGCAGAATATTTTTGAAGGAATGAATATCCGCTATTTCGGACCGATCGATGGACATGACGTCACCAACTTAGCACGTATTTTACGAGATATAAAGGACTTGAAAGGTCCGAAGATTTTGCATCTTCATACAATCAAAGGCAAGGGCTTCGCTCCTGCCGAAGAGCATGCTACCGAATGGCATGCTCCGGGAAAGTTTAACCCTGAGACCGGCGAACGTATCGTAGCCAGCACCGAAGGTCTTCCTCCATTATTTCAGGATGTTTTCGGCGAGACTTTAGTTGAACTGGCGGATCAGAATCCGAAGATAGTAGGTGTCACTCCGGCTATGCCTACGGGCTGTTCTATGAACATGCTCATGACTACCATGCCCAAACGAGCATTTGATGTGGGTATTGCGGAAGGCCATGCCGTTACTTTTTCAGGAGGAATGGCGAAAGACGGTCTGGTGCCTTTCTGTAACATCTATTCTTCTTTCATGCAACGGGCTTACGACAATATCATTCACGATGTAGCGATCCAGAAGTTGAATGTGGTACTTTGCCTCGACCGTTCAGGTTTGGTGGGTGAAGATGGACCGACACATCATGGAGCATTCGACATGGCATACTTACGTCCGATACCCAACCTGACTATCTCTTCGCCCATGGATGAAGAAGAACTACGACGGTTGATGTACACAGCCCAGTTGGCCGACAAGGGACCGTTTGTGATTCGTTACCCACGGGGAAGAGGAGTATTACCCGAATGGAAGTGTCCGTTAGAAGAGATCCCCGTAGGAAAAGGCCGCCAACTAAAAGACGGAAAAGATTTAGCGGTTATCACGATTGGTCCTATCGGGAATGTGGCAGCTAAAGCAATCCAACAAGCTGAGGAGCAGCAGGGCTATTCGATAGCACATTACGATTTGCGCTTCCTCAAACCTCTTGATGAAACTTTGCTACAGGACGTCGGACGTCGTTTCACTAAGATCGTAACAGTAGAAGATGGAGCAATTACGGGCGGCATGGGTAGTGCTGTACTCGAATTTATGAATCAACACGGCTACCATCCTTCGGTAGAACGAATCGGTATACCCGATCAATTCATCGAACACGGAGCAGTCAACCAACTTTACGAGATCTGTCGCATGGATGAAGAGCATCTCTATGAGACATTTATCTCACAATGTCGAAAATAAAGCAGAACAAATCTTATATAAATAATAAATTAGGTACATCTCTTACTCGCTCTTAAAAGCTATATTAAAATGAAAATTATTATTGCCGGTGCCGGAAATGTTGGTACCCACTTAGCCAAGTTGTTGTCACGCGAAAAACAAGACATTATTCTCATTGACGATGACGAGGAAAAACTGAGTGCGCTCAGTTCAAACTTCGACTTGATGACTGTTACAGCCTCTCCTTCTTCCATCGCCGGATTAAAAGAAGTAGGAGTTAAAGAAGCCGATTTGTTTATAGCCGTTACTCCGGATGAAAGTCGTAACATGACTGCTTGTATGATTGCAAGTAGCTTGGGAGCCAAAAAGACAGTCGCTCGAATCGATAACTACGAGTATCTTTTACCTAAGAACAAAGAGTTTTTCAAAAAATTGGGAGTCGATTCACTTATTTACCCGGAAATGCTCGCAGCAGAAGAGATTGTTTCATCGATGAAGATGAGCTGGGTACGTCAATGGTGGGAATTTTGCGGAGGAGCCCTCTTACTCATCGGAACAAAAGTTCGTGAATCAGCAGAGATCTTGAACATCCCTCTTCATCAACTTGGCGGACCGGAAATATCGTACCACGTGGTAGCTATTAAAAGAGGTACGGAAACCATCATCCCACGAGGTGACGATGTGATAGAACTCAATGACATCGTCTACTTTATGACGACCCGTAAATATATTCCTTATATCCGGAAAATAGCTGGAAAAGAAGACTACGCAGATGTTCGGAATGTGATGATCATGGGAGGAAGTCGTATTGCCGTTCGAACAGCCCAATATGTACCCGACTATATGCAGGTTAAGATCGTCGATCATGACATCAACCGCTGTAACCGTCTATCGGAACTTCTCAATGATAAAACAATGATCATTAACGGCGACGGTCGGGATATGGATTTATTAATTGAAGAAGGATTAAAAAACACAGAATCTTTTGTTGCCCTCACCGGAAACTCAGAGACCAACATTTTAGCTTGCCTTGCAGCAAAACGAATGGGAGTTGAAAAAACAGTAGCCGAGGTTGAGAATATCGACTATATAGGAATGGCAGAGAGTTTGGATATCGGTACGGTTATCAATAAAAAGATGATTGCTGCCAGCCACATCTATCAGATGATGTTGGATGCGGATGTATCGAATGTTAAATGCCTGACCTTTGCCAATGCGGACGTTGCAGAGTTCACCGTACCTGCTGGTGCCAAAATCACCAAATGTCTCATTAAGGATTTAGGTCTTCCCAAAGGAACAACCATCGGAGGTTTGATCCGTAACGGAGAAGGAATATTGGTAACAGGTGACACACTCGTTCAACCGGGCGACCATGTCGTTGTATTCTGTTCAGGTATGATGATCAAGAAAATTGAAAAGTTTTTCAATTGATCTGCCCACAAAAGTAAAAACAAAATGGATCGTATATCTATATTGGTTGACCGAACACGATACAATCAATATGAGATATACTTTCTAATACACAACCATCACTTTTTAGAACAAGCTAACTATTTGACAATGATTTCCGTTATAAAAGTCAAAAATTCCCTCAATCACCGAAGGAATTCTTTTTTTTTGTAACGTGGAGTTTGCAAAAGTATAAATATTAATCCTATATTTGCAGCCAAATTAGGGATCGAATGAAACAAAAATTGAAATACACGCTACTTTTGGCATTTACATTGCTGCTGCATTTCATCGTAACTGATGCAGCAGAGGATGTACATACGACCCCTCCTTCCGTTATTTCGCAAACCGAAGCGCAGTATTTTTTATCGGAAAACTGTCCAATAGAAAATGCAATCAATCGCTTATTTATTTTATATTCCAACCAGTCGTGCGACTTAAGCTATGCGGATATTATGCATTTACCAGTCACAAAAAGCTTACAGCTTCTTGTAGTAAACATCCGCGCTTGCAAAATGTTCAGTAAATCGCAACCGACTTTCTCCCACCATCTGCTCGAATATTATTCAGGGTCAATCACCCACTATATATATAGGCTAAAGAAAATTATTATTTAGCAGTCCCTCCTACTTATCTAGTTTTGAGATAAATAAACTCAGCCCGTTAGTTTCTTCCCATAGGTAGAAATTAGTGGGTCATTCCTATAATATTCAATTTTAAAGCAGCTATTTGATTATGAATTTTACATTATTAGTTGTTGTTCTGCTTACAGCTATTGCTTTTGTCGGCGTTGTAGTAGCCCTCTCGAGAGCTATTTCTCCCCGTTCGTACAACGAGCAAAAGTTCGAAGCTTATGAATGTGGTATACCAACACGTGGTAAATCATGGATGCAATTCCGTGTAGGGTACTATCTATTTGCCATCCTGTTCTTAATGTTCGACATCGAAACAGTCTTCCTTTTTCCATGGGCTGTAACGATGCATACTTTAGGCATACAAGGATTGCTGGGTATCCTTTTCTTTTTTATCATTTTATGTCTGGGTCTTGCTTATGCCTGGAGGAAAGGAGCGCTTGAATGGAAGTAACAAAAAAGCCGAAAATAAAATCAATTCCTTATGAGGAGTTCATTGACAATGAATCACTTGAAAAGTTGGTTGAGGAGCTTAATGCCGGAGGTGCCAATGTTATGGTTGGAGTTCTGGACGACCTTGTCAACTGGGGACGCAGCAATTCGTTGTGGCCACTTACCTTCGCAACCAGCTGTTGCGGTATTGAATTCATGGCACTGGGTGCCGCTCGTTACGACATGGCCCGTTTTGGGTTTGAAGTAGCCCGCGCCAGTCCACGTCAGGCTGATATGATCATGGTCTGCGGTACCATCACCAATAAGATGGCTCCTGTTTTGAAACGTCTGTACGATCAGATGCCCGATCCTAAATACGTGATCGCAGTAGGTGGTTGCGCAGTGAGCGGCGGACCGTTTAAAAAATCTTATCACGTAGTGAACGGAGTGGACAAGATTCTTCCGGTAGATGTATATATCCCGGGATGTCCTCCACGTCCAGAAGCATTTTATTATGGTATGATGCAATTACAACGCAAAGTGAAAATAGAAAAATTCTTTGGTGGCACAAACAGAAAAGAGAAAAAACCGGAGAACTTCTAACACAATCATTTACAGAATATGGAAAATATACTATTTATAGATCCTACAACTCTACACGATGAGATGTTGCGTTTGCGAAATGAAAAGCAAATGGACTTTCTGGAAAGTCTCACCGGAATGGACTGGGGAGTAGCAGACGAGAAAGATACTCCTGAGACTCTTCGGGGACTGGGCGTTGTTTATCATCTCGAATCAACAGTGACCGGTGAACGATTCACTCTTCGCACCGCAACCACTAATCGTGAAAAGCCCGAAATACCATCGGTAAGCGATATTTGGAAAATTGCTGACTTCTACGAACGCGAAGTATACGATTACTACGGCATTGTATTTGTCGGTCATCCGGATATGCGTCGTCTCTTCTTGAGAAACGACTGGTCGGGTTACCCCATGCGCAAGGACAATGATCCTGAAAAGGAGAATCCTCTACGTATGGACAACGAAGAAACATTCGATACTACCAAAGAGATTAAACTCAACCCCGACGGTAGTATTAAAAATAAAGAAACTCTTCTCTTCGGTGACGAGGAATATGTTGTGAACATCGGTCCACAGCACCCCGCTACCCACGGTGTAATGCGTTTCCGCGTATCTCTTGAAGGTGAGATGATCCGGAAGATCGATGCCAACTGCGGCTATATCCACCGAGGCATTGAAAAGATGAACGAGAGTCTGACTTATCCACAAACGTTGGCACTAACCGATCGTCTGGATTATCTGGGTGCTCACCAAAACCGCCACGCCTTGTGTATGTGTATTGAGAAAGCAATGGGTGTAGAAGTCAGCGAACGTGTACAATACATCCGTACCATCATGGATGAGTTGCAGCGAATCGATTCGCACTTACTCTTCTATGCGTGTCTGGCAATGGACTTAGGTGCGCTCACCGCTTTCTTCTATGGTTTCCGCGAACGCGAGATGCTACTCGATATCTTCGAAGAGACATGCGGTGGTCGTCTCATCATGAACTACAACACGATTGGTGGAGTACAATCGGATCTGCATCCGAACTTCGTAAAAAGAGTCAAAGAGTTCATTCCTTATATGAGAAACATCATCCACGAATATCACGACATCTTCACAGGTAATATCATTGCCCAGGAACGTTTGAAAGGCGTAGGTGTGATCAGCAAAGAAGAAGCCATCTCATTTGGTTGTACCGGTGGTACTGGTCGTGCTTCAGGTTGGGCTTGTGACGTACGTAAACGCATGCCTTACGGAGTATACAATAAGGTCGATTTTAAAGAGATCTTATATACTGAAGGCGACTCTTTCGCTCGTTACATGGTTCGTATGGACGAGATCATGGAGAGTTTGAAGATTATCGAACAACTCATTGATAATATACCGGAAGGATCTTATCAAGAAAAGATGAAACCGATTATCCGCGTTCCGGAAGGCAGCTATTATGCAGCTGTAGAAGGTAGCCGTGGTGAATTCGGAGTCTTCCTTGAAAGTCATGGTGACAAAACACCTTACCGACTCCATTACCGTTCAACCGGTTTACCACTTGTAGCAGCAATCGACACTGTGTGCCGCGGTACTAAAATCGCCGACTTGATTGCCATAGGTGGAACCTTGGACTATGTAGTTCCGGATATTGATAGATAATGATTAACGAAAACACCCAAAGAAACTATGTTTGACTTTAGTATAGTAACAAACTGGATACATGAACTGCTTCTCTCCATAATGCCGGAGGGAGTGGCTATCTTTATAGAATGTGTAGTGGTTGGCGTATGCATCGTTGCATTATACGCTATTCTAGCTATC